>WNFN01208124.1_pt1 | contig 23450 bp, 28 predicted proteins | sample 5400161 | NCBI WGS metagenome assembly WNFN01 (sample SAMN13153353, study PRJNA577476) | soil metagenome | isolation source: 80 cm saprolite on Douglas fir-dominated hillslope | place: USA:California | collected 2013-09-17 | reverse complement strand
CCGCCATGGCGGTCGAGGATATCGACCAGCACGGCGAACGCGCCGTCGAGACGATCCACCACCTCCTGCGGCGAACGCGAGCGGGCGCCGGCGGTAAAGCTGCGGAAATCGACGAACATGACAGCGACATGGCGGATGTCGCTGTTGGTGCCGACGCCCTCGGCAATCAATCGCTCGACCACCTGCGGCGAGACGTGCTGGCCGAACAGATTGGTGATGCGGTCGCGCGCGGTCGCAGCCATGATGCTGGCCTCGAACTGGCGGCGCAGCTGGACGGCGACCGCGCCAGCCAGCATGCCGCAGATCAGTATGATCTGGCTGCGGGCGGCGTGATAGTAGACGCTGGGCTCGGAATCGGTGACGCCGGCGGGATGATAGAACGCCGCCATGCAAAACAACTCCACCGCTGCAACGAAGCCGGTGAAAGTCGATAGCCAGAAGTCGAGCCGCAGCGTCGAGAGAATGATGAAAATGAAATAGATCATCGGCGTTACGAAGCCGAGCGCCGCGACCTCCCCCATGCTGTTGATATGCAGCGCCAGCGCGATTGTCGGCATCGAGGTTTCGATCAGCACGCCGATATACCGCCTGATCACGGGAATGTCGCGATCAAGCCGGAGATGCCGGCTGATGACCGCATGGACCCACAATTCGAACAGGATGAACGGGACGATGATCGCATAAAGATAGGCCGGCCTGAGATTGCCGTGCCAGATGCGGCTCACCGTCTCGGGCGCGAGAAGGTAGACGGTCCAGAGGATGACGGCGAGCAGCGACGTCGTCCCGATCAGGGCCTTGACCCGGATCAGCTCGGTGCGCATCACCTGTTGCATCAGCGCATGCCGGAAGTCGGCCGACACCGCCGCGTCTTGCCCGTCTTTCTTCTTGCCCCAGAACCCAGCCATTATCCTGCCCCGGAATGACGGTGAGCATTTTGCATCAATCGAGCGTGCGGCGGAAGCGCATCACCGCGATGGTCATGGCCATCAGCATCAATGCCACCAGCGCAATCGTATCGTATTGCAGATTCGGCAGGGTGGCCCCCTTCAGCATGATGGCGCGGACGATCCGCACGTAATGCGTCAGCGGCAGACCTTCGCCGATATATTGCGCCCATACCGGCATGCCGGCGAATGGAAACATGAAGCCCGACAGCAGAATGCTCGGCAGGAAAAACATGAGCGACATCTGCATCGCCTGCAGCTGGTTCTGCGCGATGGTCGAGAAGGTATAGCCAATCGCCAGATTTGTCGTGATGAACAGGGTTGAGAGCAGCGCCAGCAGGGGCAGACTACCGTTCACCGGCACCCCGAACAGCAGCACGCCGATGCCGATGATCAGCGTGGCCTGGATGAAACCCACCAGCACGTAAGGAACGATCTTGCCAAGCATCACCTCGACCGGAGTGATCGGCATCGACAGCAGGCTCTCCATGGTGCCGCGTTCGATCTCGCGCGTCACCGAGAGTGCGGTGAAGATCAGCATGGTCATGGTCAGGATGGTGCCGACCAGGCCCGGCACGATATTGAGCCGCGACGACCCCGCCGGATTGTAACGGGCGTGGGTGCGGATCTCGAATGGCAGCGACGGCGGATCGCCGGTGTGCAGGTCGTGCTCCAAATCGGCCGCGACCAGCAGCGCCGGATGATCGCCGCGCCGCACCGCCCGCTCGAAGCCGCGCGGGATTTCGACGCCGAACAGCACCTTGCCCGACAGCAGGAGATTGTCGAACTCGGCAACATCGTGCACTTCCCGGGTGAAGTGGAAATAGGCGGTATTTTCCAGCGCCTTGAGGATCGAGCGCGCAAGGTCGCTGTCCTCCTGCAGCAGCACCGCGGTCGGCAGGTTGCGCGGCGTGGTGTTGATGGCAAAGCCGAACAGCAGAAGCTGCATGACCGGGATCATCACGATCATCGCGAACGACACCCGGTCGCGCCTGAGCTGGATGAATTCCTTGACCACCATCGCAAAACTGCGCCGCCAGAAGCCGAACGGCGGCTCCCTGGTGTCGCGGCTGTGGTCGGGTATGTTGACGGCGCTCATTGGAAATTATCCTTCGAGCGGGTCATCAACTCGATGAACACATCCTCCAGCGACGGCTCGCCGTGCTGCCAATGCCAGCCGTGAGCCTCGCGATAGGGCGCGATGGTGGCCTCGAGCACGGCCTTGTCGCGGCCGGACACGTGCAAGCTGGTTCCGAACGGCGCCACCATGTCGATGCCGGGCTTGCCGGTGAGTTCCTCCGCGAGCTTATGGAGGTCGTCGCCGGTGACGGTGTAGGTCGACAGCGCCGATTTCGCGATCACCTCATCCACGGTTCCATGAACCAGCAGATGTCCGTAGGCGATATATGCGATCTCGTGGCAGCGCTCGGCCTCGTCCATGTAATGGGTGGAGACCAGCACGGTCAGCCCTTCCGCCGCCAGCGCGTGGATCTCGTTCCAGAAATCGCGCCGCGCTTTTGGGTCGACGCCGGCGGTCGGCTCGTCCAGCAGCAGCAATTGCGGATTGGGCAGTGTGCAGGCGCCAAGCGCCAGGCGCTGTTTCCAGCCGCCGGAGAGTTCGCCGGCGAGCTGTTCTTCGCGCCCCGTCAGCCCGAGCCGCTTGATCATGTCGCTCGCGATGCCTCGTGCGTCGCGCACGCCATAGAGCCTTGCGACGAATTCCAGATTCTCCCGCACCGACAAATCCTGGTACAGGGAAAAACGCTGCGTCATGTAGCCGACCTGGCGCTTGATCTTGTCGGCGTCGCGGCGGATGTCGTAGCCGAGACAGGTGCCCTCGCCGCGGTCGGGCGTCAGCAGACCGCAGAGCATGCGGATGGTCGTGGTCTTGCCGGAGCCGTTGGGGCCGAGGAAGCCGTAAATGGTGCCGCGCTTCACCTGCATCGACAGCTCATGCACGACCTCTCGGCCATTGAATGACTTCGACAGGCCGTGAACGTCGATCGCGATGTCGGAGGTGGACACTGGCGCCGCGGTCATCGCTTGTCCGCTACCGGTATCTTGGCGCCCAGAAACACGCTGATCGGCTGGCCGACACGCAAAACATCGGGCCGCGAGGGCCGCGCCTGGATCAGGTACACGAGCTTGTTGCGCTCATCGAGGCTGTAGATCACCGGCGGGGTGTACTCGGCCGATGTGGCAATGAAATAGATCTTGGCGGTGAGATCGCCGGCGCAGTTGTCGCAAGTCACGCGCACCTCGTCGCCGACCGCGAGCTTCGGCAGATCCGGCTCCGGCACGTAAAACCGCACCTTCATATTGCCGGGCGGCATGATCGACAGCACCGGCCGCTGCGCCGGCACCATTTCGCCCTCGCGGAAATAGATCTGCTGAATGGTGCCGCTGACCGGCGCAAAGCCGCTGCGGCGGGTCAGTCGCGTCTGCGAGGTGTTGACCCGCGCCTCGGCCACGCGCAGCGCCGACACCGCGGAGTCGAGATTGGCCTGCGTCCCGGAGCCGGTCTTGTTCAGCGACGCCGCGCGGTCATAGGTTTGCTGGGCGTTGGCGAGCGTGGCGTTGTTCTGGTTGAGATCGGCCTTCTGCAGATCGTCATCGACCGAATAAAGCGGCGCGCCTTGCTTGACCTCGTCACCCTCGCGCACATCGAGTTTGATCACGCGCCCGGACTCGTCGGGGCTGACAAAGATCATGTCGGCTTCGACCCAGCCCTGGTAGCCGGGATCCTTGCGCTGGTCGCAGCCGGCCAGCACCGCCGCCAGCGCAAGCGCCGCAAGAAGTTGCAAACGCATTCGCGACGGGGTCATGTCGTCCTCCGTTCGCCAAAAATCAGATCGAGATGGACGCGAAACATCTCGGTCGCATCCAGTGGCGCATGTCTGCTGAACAGGCTTTGCCAGATCACCGCGATGATCGCGGGCGCCACCAGGATCTGCGGAAAGCGGGCCAAATTCTTCTGCTGGATTTCGCCGCGCGAAACCGCGAGTTCGATCAAGGCGCGCATGCCGGCGAGGCCGCGCGAAACCACTTCGCGATAGTAGAAATCGGCGATGCTGGGAAACCTCGGGCCCTCCGCCACGATCAGGCGCACGATGTCGCCGCGCCGGGTGGAGGCGACCTCCTGGATGAAAGTCCGGGCGAAAGCCTCGACCGCATCGCGCACCGATCCGCCGATGGGTGGCGGCGCGTGCAGCCGGCCGATCAGCGGCACCAGCGCCGTCCGTATCAGTTCCTCGAACATCGACTCCTTGTCCTTGAAGTGCAGATAGATCGTGCCCTTGGCGACGCCGGCCCGCCTGGCGACGTCGTCGATCCGCGTCGCGGTAAATCCGCGCGAGATGAATTCATCCAGCGCGGCCTCGATGATGGCCTCGCGCCGCTCCGCCGTGCGTTCCGCGCGGTTCGATGGAGGTTTTGGCGAGGCCGGCTTTGCCAAAGCGGGCTTTGGCGCCTTGACCGGGGCAACCTTCTCCCCTTGTCGGCCAATGGCCGTCTTTTCCCCGCGTCGGCGACTGGCCGACTTCGACGGGGCGGCCTTCGAGGGTCCGGGTGCTGTTCGTGAGCTTGACATCCATTATATGTGACTGACTGGTCAGTCATTGTCAATCGGTCGGTAGCGGACCGATTGTCACATCGCCGTTATCGGAGAATCTGTTGCCCCATTCGTCATTGCGAGAAGCCAACGGGTCGCGCGAATGCGCGCCGATGACAGGGCTCCGCGGACGAAGCAATTCCGCCTTCGTTGAGCTACGGCGGACAAGTCGCTCCTCGCAAAGATCGTCATACTCCGCCACCGGGTCTCGCCTCCGGCGAGCCCGATGACAGGCTCCAGCGGAGTATCCAGTACGCTGCGGCTTCTCGACTTCATCATTGACGCCTCGGAATACTGGATCGCCCGCCTTCGCGGGCGATGACGGTGGAGAGTGTGGCGCGTTCCTGTTCATCTGAAATAGCTTCGCCCTCGCGACGCGAAGCGCCCGAGGTGTTGATGAATCTTCCGCCCAAAGAGGGCGTGGGGAACGCCGGGTGCCCTTGGCACCCGCGGCCTCGTGTGCACTTGTAGTAATAGAACGCACACGAGTAACAACGAGTACCCCGGAATCACCCGACGTTCCCGCACGCAATGGTTTTAACGGCTTCCTTCGTGCTCTCCCCGGTGACCGGGCTGTTTTGCCACCGTCATCAGCGGATAGGTCTTGTCTAAGCCCGGTTGGGCCGACTTAACTCCGCCAAACTTGACGCCAGCGTCGGGGCGTCAGGACCACACGACTTCGCCGTACGCTGCAACATCTCTCGTCCGCTCGCTTGGTGATCGCTCACAGGCCTTTCGCCAACCCGCCCTGCGATCCCGTCGCGCGCAAGACGCTGCCGCGTCCACCGCATCCCTCCCCGCGTCCGTGACGATCGCGATACGCCCCTCTGGTGGGGTGGGATGCGAAAAGTTCTAGAAGTGATTTGGGGTAAGTGGGAACAGAAATATTTTTCGGAAAATCAGAAATAAGACTCGACAGCGGGCAAATCACCTACGGCAAATTATTCATTCGCTGCAGCGGCTGTAGATCCTCGGGTGAGTTGGTGGTCGCAAACTCAACTTACCTCCTGACCACCTGCCACCCCATAGGATCTACGAAGTTCGCCAACGTCATTGCGTACCAAGCGCTAATTATGAAACCTCAGCCCGTCGACGATCTTGTCGATCACCTTGCGCTCGGCGCGCATCGCAAGCCCTACCAGATTGAGCTCGGCGCGGATCACCGCCTTCACCACCTCCCGGTTGGCGGCGTCGTGGGTCGTCCTGAACATCTCCTCGGTATAAACCGCAGGCTTCACGTTCCGCGCCAGCGCCCGCTCGAGCGCGCGGGTCAACGCGACCCTGTCGGCGCCATAGATCAGGATCGGCTGACCGATCAGCGACAGATACTTTGTGCCCGAACCGTCTTCGTAGGGCTCGCCGATGCATTCCGGAAACGTCGCGGCAATGCCGCCGGCGAGGAAGGACGCGACGTTTAATTTCTGCCACGCTTCAAGGTCGGTCCGGATCACGACCGCGATCTTGGTGTCGAATTGCATGAGATGCTCCAACGCCGTCATTCCGGGATGGTCCGAAGGACCAGACCCGGAATCTCGCAGTAATTAGATCGGGATTCCGGGTTCACCGCTACGCGGTGCCCCGGAATGACGATGGTGCGATCTACCCCCTGGCGTCGCAGGCCCAGGCGCGGATCACGCATTCCTTGCCGCCGAATTGATAGCATTTGCGGGTCGCCTCGTTGAGCGAACTCGAAATCCGCGGCTTGATCGCATAACCGTGAGCACCGCAGGGATTGGCCATGTCAACCGCCAGCGCGGCACAGGCGCGTTTCATGGTCAGCGTGGTGCAATCGCCCTTGCACTGCTTGCGGGCCGCGGCCCGCGCCGCCTTCTCGCCCGCATAGTCGTAGGCCCGGCCGTAGGCGCCGCACTTGCCGATCGCAAATGCTCCGGCCGCCAGTGCCTGTGTTGCGAAACGTGATCCGGCCAATGCCAAAGTCAGGACAAAAACAAACATCGCGCAACGTTGCGCTCTTGCAAAAGGCGTCAAGATCCCCTCCCCCGAGGTCAGCCGGCGGCCAATCTACTTGGGGGTTATTTCGACTTGGTGAATGAAACGCTTCGGGTGGGCAAAGCCAACGGGTCGCGCGAATGCGCGCCCGATGATAAACTCCGCGTGCCCACCCTAGTCCCGCGCATTGGAAGGTTGGTGGGCACGGCGCAAGGGCGCCTTTGCCCACGATCTACGCCCGTTGCGCCGCCGCGAGCGCCTGCGGCGTATCGATATCGAGGAAGGCGCCATGGCCCTCGACCGCGACTTCCGCTACCGCCTCGCTGTGCCTGGCGATCAGATGGCGGGCGCCGATATCGCCGTCAAGCGTCATCAACTCGTTGAAGAAACGTCGCGACCACAATACCGGATTGCCGCGCCTTCCGTCGCTGACGGGTACCGCGATCAGGTTGCCGCGGTCTGGCGCAAAGGCTTCGATCAGCCGATCGATCAAGTGCGCGGAGATCAGCGGCATATCGCCAAGACAGATCACCGCGCCGTCGGCATTATCAGGCACCGCCGCGACGCCGGCCTTCACCGAGCTGGCGAGGCCCTCCGCGAAATCCGGATTGCGCACGAACCTCACTTTCAGTCCCTGCAAGGCTTTCTCTACCTGCTCTGCCTGATGGCCGGTGACGACAATCACGCCCCGGGCTTTCGAGGCCAGCGCCTGCTCGGTCACGATCCGCACCAGCGTCTTGCCGCCGAGTTCGGCCAGCAGCTTGTTGGGGCCGCCCATCCGGGTCGAGCGTCCGGCCGCGAGAATGACGGCTGCGACATTGCGGTTGCCGTCGGTACCGAGATTTTCGCGGGGCTGTGGCCGCGTCACGATTTCCCACCGGCGAGCGCGCGCAGCCCGGCGCGCCCAATACCGGCACGCCGCCGGCATTGCCGATCAAGAGCAGGTTGCCGGGATCGACCGGCATGCCGAAATGTTCGATCGCGCCGCCGATGTCGGTAATGGCCGCCGGAATCACGTCGCGCCGGTCGGCAATCGCGGAAGCGCCGAATACGATCACCAGTTCCGCCCCGAGGTCGAGCATTTCCTTGATCGCGGCCGCCAGCGCCGCCTCGTCATGCGGCACGCGGCGCTCGGCGATAATCGTTGCACCGGCAGGCGCCAGCCGCTCCGCGGTAACCCGCAGGGTCTTTTCCACCACCTTCGCCGCCAGCCCCGGCAGCAATGTCGAGACGATGCCGACGCGCTTGATGGTGTAAGGTGCAATCCGCAACGCGCCGCCGCTCGCCGCCTTGACCGCCGCGTCGCGCAGCCTGGCCTCGACCCCGAACGGAATGAGTTTGACGGTCGCGACCATCTCGCCCTCGACCACCGGCTTGTAAGCGGCAAGGGTTGCGAACGTGATGGCCTCATCGACGCCGTTGATGCGATCGACCGCCGCGCGGTCCACCACCAGCACGCCGGCCTTGGCCGCGAACAGATTGGCGCGGCCGGTAAAGGCGCGCTCGACATTGACGCCGTCGCCGGCGACGGCTTTCGCGATGCTGGCGGCCGCGACGTCTTCGGAGACGTCTCCCTCTTCAAGCCGGACTACAACGATTTCCTTGACCCCGGCGCGGGTCAGCGCCTCGACCTCGGCGGCACCGATGGTGGTGCCCTTCTTGAGCACCAGCGATCCCTGACGCAGGGTGTGAACGGTGACGCCGCCGATCGCGTCCGCCGGACTGGCGGGGCCGAATTTCATGCCGCGGCTTCTTTTTCTTTCGGGGGCAACCGCAACTGCGCGGTGATCTCGGCCATGGCGCCTTGCGCCTTCAGCCGTTCGCCGCGCTTGGCGTGGGTCTTCCGCGAGCCCAGCGCGCCGATATAAAAGCAGTCGCGTTCGAACGCGTGCAGCAATGCCGGATCGTCGATCTTCGGATCGTGGGTCAGCGCCACGAACGCGGTGTAGGGATCGACATTGAGCGGCGGCAGCGCCACGTCGGGCCATTCCGCGATCAGCGGCACATCCGGAAACCGCTCGGGGCTCGCAAACGCCGTGCGCGGATCGACCACCGTCACGTCATAGTCCAGCGAACGCGCCAGCGGCGCCAGCGCCTGGCTGATATGAACCGCGCCGACGATCACGAGCTTGGCGGTCGGCGCATAGACATTGAGAAACAGCTTCCTGCCGTCGGCCTCGATCATGCCGCTCTTGCCCATCCGCAACTGTTTTGTCAGTTCGGCGCGCAAGGGATCAGCGGCGATATCCTTGGCCTTTACGATACGCTGCTCGCCATTGGCGGTATCGGTGACCACGATCACCGGCCGCCGCGCGGCGCGCTCAGTATTTACTCCCGTCAGCGTCTGAAGCTTCACGACTACCCGACTTTCTCGACGAACACCCGGATGGTGCCGCCGCAGGACAGCCCGACATTCCACGCGGTCTCGTCGGCGACGCCAAACTCCAGCATTTTCGGCTGGCCACTGGCGATCACATCGAGCGCCTCGGTGACTACAGCGCTCGACCACGGTCGCCAGCGCCACGCCATGGCCGGCCTTCTGCCAGTCCTCAGCCGCTTTGAGAATGTCGTCGTCGCGATTGAGCATGGGAGCCTCTTTCAAGCTGCAGGGCGGATCAGGCTGCGGTGGTGCGGCGGGGGTGCCGACGAGAGGGCCGCGATCAGCCCCTCGATTGAACTCAAATTATGTACCGGGCGGAATTCGTCAACGTGCGGCAGCATCATTTTGATGCCCTGCGCCTTGGCCTCGAAGCCGCCAAAGCGCAACAGCGGATTGAGCCAGATCAGGCGGCGGCAGGACCGGTGCAGCCGGTCCATCTCGAACGCCAGCCTGGCATCGGCCTCGCGCTCCAGCCCGTCGGAGATCAGAAGCACGATCGCGCCCTGCCCAAGCACGCGCCGGCCCCACAATTTGTTGAAAGAGTGCAGCGAGGTGGCGATGCGGGTGCCGCCGGCCCAGTCCTCCACCGTCTTCGAACAGCTTGCCAGCGCCTGGTCGGGATCCCGCGCCCGCAGCGCCCGCGTCACATTGGTGAGCCGGGTGCCGAACAGAAACACCGAAACGCGCTTGCGGGCATCGGTAATGGCATGCAGGAAATGCAGGAACAGCCGCGTATACTCGCTCATCGAACCGGAGATATCGAGCAGCGCCACGATCGGCGCCGGCTTGTCGATCCGCCCCAGCCGATGGATATCGATGATGTCGCCGCCGGTGCGCAAGGATCCGCGCAGGGTGCGGCGCATGTCGAGCCGCAAGCCCCGCGCATCGGGCTGATAGCGGCGGGTGTGCAATTCGGCCTGCGGCAGCTTCATATTGGCGATGGCGCGGGTGACCTGCGCGATCTCGGCCGCGCTCATCTGCGCGAAATCCTTCTTCTGCAGCACTTCCTTGTCGGAGACCGAAAGCCTCAGTTCCTGCTCCTGGGCCTGCGGAGTCTCGCTCGTATGCGGCTGCGACAGCGCCTCCTGGACCCGGCGTGAGGCCGGCGGCGGCTTTTTCCTGGCGTGGTCCGGCAGCGGCACCGAATCCAGCATGTGCTTCCAGTCTTCGGCGGCGCGGAAGAACAGGTCGAACGCCTGCGCGAAAACCAGCGCGTGCTCGTGACGCTTGACGAAGATGGCCTCGAGCGTGGTGAACACATCGGCGCGGTTGCCGATCTCGATCACCTGCAGCGCGTTCAGCGCGTCGATGACCGCGCCGGGGCCGACCGGAATCCCGGCAGCGCGCAGCGCGCGGGCAAAGCCGACGACGTTGTCGGCCATTTGACCGGTTGGGGGCGAGAGATGATCGATGGCCATCGGACAATCCGGTTTATTGTTCTCTCACAGAGGCAGTGCGCGCCCCCTCTCCCGTTGGGAGAGGGTTGGGGTGAGGGGTTACGCTCTATCGTTAGGCCGTAACCCCTCACCCGGCGCTACGCGCCGACCTCTCCCGATGGGAGAGGTAAAACGAGCCTGCGGCATCACTCCCCAAACGAACTAATTCTCGCTCGTCGCTTCCTTCAGAACCTTCTGCAGCGTATCGCCCTGCATCCGCGCGATGTCGTCCTGGTATTTCAAGAGCGCGCCGAGCGTATCGCCCACCACCTGCGGGGTCAGCGAGCGGGCGTCGAGTTCGGTCAGCGCGGTGGCCCAGTCGATGGTTTCGGCAACGCCGGGCGATTTATAGAAATCCTGCTCCCGCAGCGCCTGCACGAACCCGACGACTTGTTGTGATAATTTTGCGGAGATTCCAGGCACGCGCGATTTCACGATCGCCAGTTCACGCTCGGCGCTGGGATAATCCACCCAGTGATAGAGACAGCGCCGCTTCAGCGCGTCGTGAATTTCACGGGTGCGGTTCGAGGTGACGATGACGATCGGCGGATGCGGCGCCTTGACGGTGCCGAGTTCGGGGATCGTGACCTGGAAGTCGCTGAGGATCTCGAGCAGATAGGCCTCGAACGCCTCGTCGGCGCGGTCGAGTTCGTCGATCAGCAACACCGGCGCGCCGGCCACATCCGGCTCCAGCGCCTGCAGCAGCGGCCGCTTGATCAGGTAGCGTTCGGCGAAAATATCGCTGGAAAGCTGGTCGCGGTCGGTATCGCCGGCCGCTTCGGCAAGCCGGATCGCGATCATCTGCGCGGCACTGTTCCAGCCGACAATACCTTGGCGATCTCGGTCTTGCCGACGCCGGCCTCGCCTTCGAGAAACAGCGGCCGGCCCATGCGCAGCGACAGATACGTCACCGTGGCCAGCGAGCGTTCGGCGAGGTAGCCGCGCGAGGTCAGGAGTTCGAGCATCGCATCGACGGAGGTAGGCAGCGCCGATGCACTCATGAGAAAGCCAGTCTTGATGGGCCAGGAATCGGCAATGTCAGGCTTTGCCGGTCGCAGCTTCAACGGCGCGGCGCGCCAGCACCGTGATCAGATGCGCCCGGTATTCGGCACTGCCGTGCAGGTCGCTGTTCAGGCCCTCGGCCGGTACCGACAGACCATCGAGCGCCTTGGGCGAGAAGCGCTTCTTCAATGCTTCTTCGAACGTAGCGACACGGAACACGCCCTCCGAGCCGGCACCGGTGACGGCGACGCGCACGTCGGACGGACGCTTGGCGACGAACACCCCGACCAGCGCGTAGCGCGAGGCCTGGTTGCGGAATTTGATGTAGGCCGCCTTCTTCGGCACCGGGAACATCACCCTGGTGATGATCTCGTCGCTCTCAAGCGAAGTGGTGAACAGCCCCTGGAAAAACTCTTCGGGCTTCAGACGACGCTTGTTGGTGACGATGGTCGCGCCGAGGGCAACGCATGCCGCGGGATAGTCGGCGGTGGGATCGTTGTTGGCGAGCGAGCCGCCGATGGTGCCCTTGCTGGCGACGTCGGCGTGTTTGGCGGTGGCGCCGATGACCAGCGAGCGGCCCTTCATCTCGATGCCGTCGAGCCCTTCGATGTGTGTGAGATCAACCAGATGCGGCGGGCTGGCGAGCCGCTGCTTCATGACCGGCAACAGCGTATGGCCGCCGGCGATGACCTTGGCGTCTTCATTCTTGATCAGGAGATTGGCGGCCTGCCGCACGGTCGCCGGACGATGATACTTGAATTCGTACATGAGTGATCCTTGATCGCCGTGCGATGCCGTTACGCGAGGTCGGAGTTCGCCATCGCCTTGGCGCCCGCCGCGATCGATTGGACGATGTTCTGGTAGCCGGTGCAGCGGCAGAGATTGCCTTCGAGTTCCTCGCGGATGGTGTGGTCGCTGAGGTCGTGGCCCTTGCGGTGGACGATGTCGACCGCGGTCATGATCATGCCGGGGGTGCAGAAGCCGCATTGCAGGCCGTGATGCTCGCGGAACGCCTCCTGCATCGGATGCAGCGGCGCGCCGTCGGCGGCAAGGCCCTAGATGCACGACGCAGGCGCCGCACTGCGAGGTGTCGCAGCCGACATGGGTGCCGGTCAGCCGAAGATTTTCGCGCAGAAGCTGCACCAGCAGGGTGCGGGGGTCGATATTGGCGTTGACGGGATTGCCGTTCACGATCAGGGAAATCTTGGCCATTCAGCACTCTCTTCATCTGTGCTGCTGCATTGCACAGCGGCACAGTCATTAAAACCATTCCAAAGCCATAATATGGGCCATCCCGGCAATGAGCAACCTCACCTTGGGCATAGCCCGACATGGCTCGGCGCGACTTGGCCGAGGGCTTGGCCAGAGACTTGGCCGAGGCTAGCCTCTTCAGGAGATTAGCCTTGCACCGCCTTGGCGAAATTCGCAAAAAACTCATCGGCCAGTTTCTTGGCCGCACCGTTGATCAGCCGCTGCCCGAGCTGGGCGAGCTTGCCGCCGATCTGCGCCTCGACATTATAGGTCAGCAGCGTACCGCCATCCTTGTCGGCCAGTCCTACCGTCGCGCCACCCTTGGCGAACCCGGCGACGCCGCCCTCGCCCTCGCCCGATATCTTGTAGCCATTGGGCGGATCGAGATCACTGAGCATGACCCGGCCCTTGAAGCGGGCCGACACCGGTCCGACCTTCATTTTGGCCACCGCGCGGAAACCGTTGTCCTCGGTTCTCTCCAGTTCCTCGCAGCCGGGGATACAGGCCTTGAGCACTTCCGGATCGTTCAATTTGGTCCACACGGCCTGGCGCGGCGCCGCCAGCTGGACTTCGCCGTTCATGGTCATGGCCATCGTCGTGCCTCCCGGATTGCTCGCCGTCTGGCCCCCCAAGTAAAGCACGTCCGCCCCAAAAGGAAGGGGATCATGAGACGATGAGCGATGCATATTCGCAGCGCAACAGACTTGCGCCAACGCTTTGGGATTGGCACAGGCAGGGGGGAATGGTTAGGTCGCGCGCATCATGAGCACTTCCCTGTCGCCCCTGCTTGCCCCCATGCTGTCGAGCGCTGCCATGCGCACGGTCTGCGACGACCTGAGCTATCTCCAGCACATGCTTGATTTTGAAGCCGCCCTTGCGCGCGCCGAGGCGGCAACCGGCGTCATCCCCGCAAGTGCTGCCGATACAATCGCGAAGTCCTGCAGGGCCCAATCGTTTGACCTTGCCGCCCTGGCCGAGGCCGCGACGCGCTGCGGCAATCTCGCGATCCCCCTCGTCAAGGCGCTCACCGCCGATGTCGCCAAGGCCGACACCGATGCGGCGCGCTATGTGCACTGGGGCGCCACCAGCCAGGACGTGATCGATACCGCCAGCATGCTGGGCCTGCGCGCCGCCATCGACGCGCTGCTTTCCGACATCGATCGCGCCGTCGCGGGCTTTGCCAAACTGGCAACGCAGCACCGCGACACGGCGATGGTGGCGCGCACCTGGCTGCAGCATGCGTTGCCGATGCCGTTCGGGCTGAAGCTTGCGGAATATGCCGCGGCGCTGCATCGCTCGCGCGCACGATTGCTGCGATTGCGCGGCGAGGCACTGGCGCTGCAGTTCGGCGGCGCCGCGGGCACCCTGGCGGCCCTCGGCGACAACGGATTGCGGGTGGCCGAGCGGCTTGCACGGGAGCTCAAGCTGCCGCTGCCGGCGGCACCCTGGCACACCCATCGCGACCGCATCGCGGAGGCCGCCTCGGTGTTCGCGATTCTGGCGGGAACATGCGGCAAGATCGCCCGCGATATCCAGCTGATGATGCAGACCGACGTCGCCGAGGCGTTCGAGCCGGCGGGCGAAGGCCGCGGCGGCTCTTCGACCATGCCGCACAAGCGCAATCCCGTCGCTGCCGCGACCGCGCTCGCCGCGGCCACCATGGCGCCTGGTCTCGCCGCCACGATTTTCGCAAGCCTGGTGCAGGATCACGAGCGCAGCGCCGGGCCATGGCACGCGGAATGGCCGACCTTGCCGATGCTGCTGCTCGTCACATCGGGCGCGCTCGCCGCGACCGTCGATATTGCCGAAGGGCTGGAAGTCGATGCGGCGCGCATGCGCGTCAATCTCGATGCCACCCGCGGGCTGATCATGGCCGAAGCGGTGACGATGGCGCTGGCGGAAAAGATCGGCAAGAGCGAGGCCCATCATCTGGTGGAGGCCGCCAGCAAAAAGGCTGTCGCGAGCAAGAAGAACCTGCGCGACGTGCTGGCAAAAGACTCAAAGATCACGGCGCATCTCGACGCCGAAAAGATTGCGAATCTGTTCGAGCCGATGGCCTATCAGGGCGTCTCGCAGGCCCTGATCGACCGGCTGCTCGCTTCGCTGGACGATAAATAAGACGCGGAAGAATAATAAAGACACTTAATAATAAAGACACTTGGAGAAGTCCCGATGCCAATGATCGATGCCGACGGTTGCCTGCTCAACGTATCCGTCGAAGGCCGCGACGGCGGGCCGACCCTGATGCTGTCGAATTCGCTGGGCTGCGGCTTGCAGATGTGGGAGCCGCAGATGAAGGCCCTCACGCAGCTCTTTCGCGTGGTCCGCTATGACCGGCGCGGCCATGGCAAATCCAGCGTGCCGCCCGGCCCCTATTCGATGGAACGTTTCGGCCGCGATGTGCTGGCCATCCTCGATGACCTCAACATCAGGAAGGTGCACTGGTGCGGGCTGTCGATGGGTGGCATGGTCGGACAGTGGCTTGGCGCCAACGCACCTGAGCGCTTCGACCGGATTATTCTCTCCAACACCGCTTGCCACTATCCCGATCCGACCAACTGGCTCAACCGCATCAAGGCGGTGAAGGAAGGCGGCATCGCGTCGGTGGCCGACGCCGTCATCGCGGGCTGGCTGACGGCGGATTTTCGCGAGCGCGAGCCGCAGATCACGGCGAACATGAAGGCGATGCTGGTCGCGTCCCCGGTGCAGGGCTATCTCGCCTGCTGCGAGGCGCTGAGCACACTCGACCAACGCGAGCTGTTGCCCAGGATCAAGAGCCCGACGCTGGTGATCGCGGGACGCCACGACATGTCGACGCCGGTCGCGGCCGGCGAGTTCATCCGCAGCCAGATACCCGGCGCCAGCCTGACCCTTCTCGACGCCGCGCATATTTCCAATGTCGAACAACCCCACGCCTTCACCGACGCCGTGATCGGCTTCCTGATGCAACGCTAGGCAGAGGCCCCCAATGGACGATCAACAACGCCGCGACGACGGCAAACACCAATTCCTTCAACGCCGACTTCATCGACCTGATCACGCGCCATGCCTGGGCGGACATCTGGACCCGGCCGCATTTCGACGAGCGCACCCGACGCATCCTGGTGATCGGAACCCTGCTCGCGCTTTGCCAATGGGATGAATTTCGCCTGCACGTGCGCGCGGCGCTGACCGAAGGCGGTTTCACGCCGGATGACATCAAGGAGATCATCCTGCAGCAGGCGATCTATTGCGGCGTGCCCGCCGCCAACCATGCCGTCAGGGAGGCGTCAGCGATTATAGGGGAGTTGGGACTGCTGAAGGGATAGGTCGTCCGACGCTGTGTCGCGCTCGGTTTCCGGCTGAGCGGGACGCTCGACCACCAGCACGATCGCAGTGCCCAGCAGCATCAGCAGCTCTGTCGCATGCAGCCGCAGGGCCATGGTCTCGCCGACTTGCGATGCCAGCACCATGCTGGCGAAGCTGATCACGCTGCCGATGCCGAGCGCCATCGCGAGCGCCTCGTCGCAGCCCCCGGCCTTGCGGATCGAGGCGCGGATGATGAACACCACGAAGATCGCGAAGAAGGCGACGACAGTGAGCTTGCCAAATGCCAGCAGCCACGCGAACCGCACCGTGTTGATCGCCGACAGTTGCAGGTGGTCGCTGATGAACAAGGCCACCGAAATATTGGGCCGCTCATAGAGGCCGTGGATCGGCGATATGATGATTCGGAAGGCGACGATGGTCCAGGTTGGAATAAAATAGGCCGCCAGCAGCGCGCCGTTGAATGAGCTGATCCGCCAATTTGTCGACATGTCGCTTCCCGCTTTCCGCAGCGCCCCGAATAGGCGGCAGCGGCTCGACGGCGAGGTAACTCGCTTCAACTGCGACCGGCAATTTAAACCCTTTATTTACCTTAATGGCGGAGGAGCCGGACCTGCGTACCGGCGGTTTTGCGCGCGGTATATAGGAGTCGTCCCGGCGAACGCCGGGACCCATACGGCGCGGATTTGCGTTTCGGGCTTGGTGTCGAGGCCTTCTGTGACAAACAAACGCCGGGGGTTATGGGTCCCGGCGTTTTCCGGCGGGACCTTCCTGCTCTCGCGGATTTCAGTTCCGCACTAGCGCTCGGTCTGCTGACCCGGGTTGGGCTTCTGGCCCTGACGGTTGGGATCCTGCTGCTGCTGACCGGGCTTCTGTCCGCCGCCCTGCTGCTGGCCGGGCTTCTGACCCGGGTTCTGATTCTGCTGGCCCGGGTTCTGGTTCTGATTAGACATCGGGGTCTCCGTTGTTGAAGGTAACGGCGAGACAACGGGCTGGCGAAATGTTGGTTTCGACGGAACTCAGGTTCCGCCGCGATCATTGCGTGGCGGCGGCTTGTTGCGACTGTGGCAGCCGGAACCCAACCCTCAAACTAGCGATGTACAAGCCCATAAGCCGCATTGCCGCACCGGGTTCCCGCTGTTAGAAAATGACTCGACGCGGCGTTCCGGCTGCCGGGGCCATCCGCCGCGTCCATCCCAACAGCGGCAGCGCATGGACTATTTCGCTCAGCAACTCATCAACGGCATTGTACTCGGTTCGATCTATGGCCTGATCGCCATCGGCTACACCATGGTCTACGGCATCGTCGGCATGATCAATTTCGCCCATGGCGATATCTTCATGATCGGCGGCTTTATCGCGCTGATCACCTTCCTGATCCTGGTCTCGATCGGCCTCACCGTGGTTCCGGTGATCCTGCTGATCGTGCTTTTGGTGTCGATGGCGATCACGGCACTCTACGGCTGGACCGTGGAGCGCATTGCCTACCGGCCGCTGCGGCATTCGTTCCGGCTCGCGCCGATGCTGTCGGCGATCGGCATGTCGTTCGTGCTGACGAATTATTCGCAGATTGCGCAGGGCGCGCGGGTACACGCTGCATGAGGGCAGCGGCGGCTTCGTGGTGCAGCTCTCCAACGTGCAGATCATCGTCGTCGTCACCACCATCGTGCTGCTGGCGATCTTCACCTGGCTGGTGGCGCGGACCCGGCTCGGCCGCGACATGCGCGCCTGCGAGCAGGATCAGACCATGGCGGGGCTGCTCGGGGTCGATGTCGACCGCACCATCTCCATGACCTTCGTGATCGGCGCCGCACTCGCTGCGGTCGCGGGCATGATGTACCTGCTGTATTACGGTCTGGTGGATTTTTTCATGGGCTTCGTCGCCGGGATCAAGGCCTTCACCGCGGCGGTGCTCGGCGGCATCGGCTCGCTGCCCGGCGCGATGCTGGGCGGGCTTTTGATCGGCCTGATCGAGACGCTGTGGTCGGCGTATTTCTCGGTCGAATACAAGGACGTCGCGGCCTTCTCGATCCTGATCATCGTGCTGATTTTCCTCCCCACCGGCCTGTTGGGCCGGCCCGAAGTTGAAAAAGTTTGACGAGCCGCGACGTGACAGCACCCGCCGCCGAACCAAAGCTCGCTTCGCGCGCTCCCGATGTCGCATTCATCTTCAAGAAAGCCCTGATCAGCGCCCTGGTAGCGCTGGTGCTGTTCTCGCTGATGATCGGCATCCGCACCGAGGCGGGACCCGCCGGGCAGTTGATCTACTTGACGAGGTTCGGCGAACTCGCCGCTGTTGTTGCAGCCGTATTCGGCGGCAGCATCGTCGTCGAATTGCTGCGGCAGTGGTGGGGACCGGTCGGCACCATCAGGATCGTCCCGCCGTCCGTGCAACGCACGCTTGCGGTCGCGCGCCGCGCCATCGCGCCGGTACTGCTGATCTTCACCTTTCTGGTGCCGGTGATTTTCTACGACCAGCGCTACATTCTCGATCTCGGCATCCTGGTGCTGACCTATGTGATGCTGGGATGGGGATTGAATGTCGTGGTCGGCCTCGCCGGCCTGCTCGACCTCGGCTACGTCGCGTTTTATGCGGTTGGCGCCTATTCCTATGCGCTGCTGGCGACCAATTTCGGGCTCTCGTTCTGGGTCTGCCTGCCAATGGCCGGCATCCTCGCCGCGTTCTGGGGCGTGCTGCTCGGATTTCCGGTGCTGCGGCTGCGCGGCGACTATCTCGCCATTGTCACGCTGGCGTTCGGCGAGATCATCCGTCTCGTCATCATCAATTGGCAAAGCCTGACCGGCGGCCCCAACGGCGTCAGCAGCATCCCGCGGCCGTCTTTCTTTGGCATTCCGCTCACCCCGGGCGATGACGGCCTTGCAGCCAAACTCGGCATCGAGTTTTCGCCGACCCATCGCATCGTATTTCTGTTCTACATCATCCTGGCGCTGGCGCTGCTGACCAACTGGGTGACGATCCGGCTGCGCCGCCTGCCGATCGGCCGCGCTTGGGAGGCGCTGCGCGAGGATGAAGTCGCCTGCCGCGCCCTCGGCATCAACACCACCACGACAAAGCTGACGGCATTCGCCACCGGCGCCATGTTCGGCGGTTTCGCCGGCGCCTTCTTCGCGACACGACAAGGCTTCATCAGCCCAGAATCCTTCACCTTTCAGGAATCGGCGCTGGTGCTGGCGATCGTGGTGCTCGGCGGCATGGGCTCACAGCTCGGCGTCGCGCTCGCGGCGCTGACCATGATCGGCGGCTTCGAGCTGTTTCGCGGTCTCGACCAGTATCGCATGCTGGTGTTCGGGCTGGCGATGGTACTGCTGATGATCTGGCGGCCGCGCGGCCTGATCGGCCACCGCGCTCCGACGGTGTTCCTGCAGCACAGCCAGGCGATTTCATCCGACCTCGTCAAAGAGGGGCATGGATGAACGGGAAAAGCATTCTCACCGTCGATCATCTGTCGATGCGTTTCGGCGGCATCGTAGCCGTCAGCGATCTGTCGTTCGACGCCGAGCGGGGCAAGATCACCGCCCTGATCGGGCCTAACGGCGCCGGTAAAACCACCGTGTTCAACTGCATCACCGGTTTCTACAAACCGACATTGGGCGCGATGCGGATGACGCATCTTGACGGCCGCGCCATCCAGCTCGAGCGGCTGAACGATTTCCGGATTTCCAAGCTGGCAAAGGTGGCGCGCACCTTCCAGAACATCCGGCTGTTCCCCGGCATGACCGCGCTCGAAAATCTGATGGTCGCGCAGCACAATGCGCTGATGCTGGCTTCGGGCCTGACCTTTCTCGGGTTGATCGGCGCGCCATCCTGGCGCACCGCCGAGAAACGCGCGATCGACCTGGCGCGGCTGTGGCTCGATCGCATCGGGCTGATCGACCGCGCCGACGATGCCGCCGGCAACCTGCCTTATGGCGACCAGCGCCGGCTCGAAATCGCGCGCGCGATGTGCACCGAACCGGCATTGCTGTGCCTGGACGAACCGGCCGCCGGGCTCAACGCGCGTGAAAGTGCGGCACTGAGTGATTTATTGCTCTCGATCCGCTCCGACCACGGCACCTCGATCCTGCTGATCGAGCACGACATGATCCCAAGGTGATCGCGGCCTATCTCGGCGCCGACGAAGAAGAGGCGATCGCCGTAATGGAGAGCGGAACGTGACCGCGCTTCATATACCTTCGTCATGCCCGGGCTTGTCCCGGGCATCCACATCTTTCTTGCCGATCGCCAGCCAAGACGTGGATGGCCGGGGGCGCAGACAAGTGTACGTAGTCTGCGCAAGGCAGACTACTATGCCCGGCCTTGACGGTTGCGAGGTTATACGATGACCTCAAACTCCTCACCCCTGCTCGCGATCCGCAGCCTGCGCGCCGCCTATGGCAAGATTGAAGCGCTCAAAAGCGTCGATCTCGACATCAAGCCGGGTGAGATCGTCGCCTTGATCGGCGCCAATGGCGCCGGCAAGTCGACCCTGATGATGACGATCTTCGGCAAGCCGCGCGCCCGCGCAGGATCAATCCTGTTCGACGGCCGCGATATCACCGAGGTGCCGACCCACGAGATCGCCCGGCTGCGCATTGCGCAGGCGCCCGAAGGCCGCAGGATTTTCCCGCGCATGAGCGTCGCGGAAAACCTGCAGATGGGCGCCGACGCCACCGAATGCAGCGAGGCCGACCGATCGGCCGGGCTCGAACGTGTCTTCACGCTGTTTCCGCGGCTCAAGGAGCGCATGACCCAGCGCGGGGGCACCTTGTCTCGCTCGGCCTCGCGCCGCTGATCGCGCGCCAGATTTTCGACGCAATCCGGACTTTGAACCGGCAGGACGGCCTTACCGTGCTGATCGTCGAACAGAACGCCAATCACGCGCTGCGGCTGGCCCATCGCGGTTATGTCATGGTCAACGGCCTGATTACGCTGGAAGGTACCGGCGCCGAGCTGCTGCAGCGCCCGGAGATCCGCGCCGCCTATCTGGAAGGTGGAAGGCGGGCGTAAGCCACCCGGCGAACGCCGGACCGATACACCTGCGTCCTCTCGATCGAGAACTGAAGCAGACGCCTCCCGCAACCATGCACGCCGGTGGCTATGGATCCCGGCGTTCGCCGGGACCATCCACTGCGCATGGATTTGCCCGAAATTTGCCGATGACTTCGTGGTAAAATCAGCCCACAATAGGCGCGACTTTCGAACCCGGCGGCCTGCCGGGCCCTTCCCGTAGTAATCACCGCGAGGACTCCTCATGAAATCACTGAAGCTCATCGGCTTGGCATTGGGCGCGTCGTTGGCGCTGTCCACAGCAGCGCTTGCGCAGGACATCACCATCGCCGTGGCGGGCCCGATGACGGGCGGCGAATCCGCATTCGGCCGGCAGATGAAGAACGGCGCCGAACAGGCGGTGGCCGATCTCAACGCCGCCGGTGGCGTGCTCGGCAAGAAACTCGCGCTGGAAATCGGCGACGATGCCTGCGACCCCAAGCAGGCGCGCTCGGTCGCGGAAAAGTTCGCCGGCGCAAAGATTCCGTTCGTGACAGGACATTATTGTTCGTCCTCGTCGATCCCGGCGTCGGAAGCCTATGCCGACGGCAACGTGCTGCAGATTACGCCGGCCTCGACCAATCCGCTGTTCACCGAGCGCAAGCTATGGAACGTGGCGCGGGTCTGCGGCCGCGACGATCAGCAGGGACTGGTCGCCGCCCAATACATCGCGAAATTCTACAAGGGCAAGAACGTCGCCATCCTCAACGACAAGACCACTTACGGCAAAGGCCTCGCGGACGAGACCAAGAAGTCGCTCAACAAGGCCGGCTTCACCGAAAAGATGTTCGAGTCCTATAACAAGGGCGACAAGGATTTTAACGCCATCGTGTCGCGCCTGAAGCGCGACAACATCGACCTCGTCTATGTCGGCGGCTACCATCAGGAATCCGGGTTGCTGGTGCGCCAGATGCGCGATCAGGGTCTTAAGACGGTCTTGATGGCCGGCGACGCGCTGGCCGACAAGGAGTTTGCGTCGATCACAGGGCCCGCGGGCGAAGGCACGCTGTTCACATTCGGCCCCGACCCCCGCAACAAGCCGACCGCCAAACCTACGCCGCGATGCAGGTCTGGTCGCAGGCGGTGGCGAAAGCCAAAACCACCGATCCCAAGAAAGTCATGGAAACGATCAAGGCCGGCGCGTGGGATACGGTGATCGGCAAGATGGAGTTCGACGCCAAGGGCGACATCAAGCAGATCGATTATGTCGTCTACAAGTGGGACGCCAAGGGCAACTATATCGAGGTCAGCCCGAAGGGGTCGTAGGACCTTACAGATTTGACCGCGACATCAAACGCCCCGGTTCGCTGGGGCGTTTTTGTTGATCGGGTGCCAGCATACCGCGCGCGCCCGACACGGTTGACCGCAGCGCAGCCGTGCGGTCATCTCGTCCGGCAGGGAGCACGCGATGAAAAATCTGCTCACCGATATCGCCGGCGTCCGCGTCGGTCACGCCGATGACGCTAAGCTTGCGTCCGGCGTCACCGCGGTCATTTTCGACAGGCCGGCAGTGGCGGCGCTCGATGTGCGCGGCGGCGGGCCCGGTACCCGCGAGGGCGCGCTGCTCGACCTCGCCAATACGGTGGAGCGGATCGATGCCATCGCCCTAGGGGGCGGTTCGGCATTCGGGCTCGAGGCCGGCGGCGGGGTACAAGCCTGGCTCGCCGAACAGGGCCGCGGTTTCCGCATCCGCGAAGCCGTCATTCCGATCGTTCCCGGCGCGATCATGTTCGACCTGCTCAATGGCGGCAACAAGGCCTGGGGCCGGTTCGCACCCTACCGCGATCTCGGCTACACCGCGGCGGCGGCGGCCAGCGGCAAATTCGCGCTCGGCAGCGTCGGCGCCGGGCTCGGCGCGACCACCGCGAACTTGAAGGGCGGGATCGGCTCGGCATCGGCGGCGACACAGAGCGGCGTCCGTGTCGCAGCACTCGCGGTGGTCAATGCGGTTGGCAGCGTCACCGTCGGCGACGGACCCTGGTTCTGGGCGGCGCCATTTGAGATCGACGGCGAATATGGCGGACGCGGATTGCCGCCCTCGTTCACGCCGGACATGCTGGCGATGCGCCTCAAGGGCGGCGCGGCCGCGACCGCTGTGGAAAACACCACACTGGCGGTGGTCGTCACCGACGCTGTGCTGACAAAACCTCAGGCCAAGCGGCTCGCCATGATCGCGCAGACCGGATTTGCCCGCGCGATCTATCCGGTGCATGCGCCGCTCGACGGCGACGTGGTGTTCGCCGCCGCCACAGGCGAAAAGCCGGTCGATCCCCTGATTGGTCTCACCGAACTCGGCATGGTCGCAGCCAATGTGGTCGCCCGCGCCATCGCGCGCGGCGTTTACGCGGCGACCGCACTGCCCTTCCCCGCCGCGTTGCCGGCCTGGAAAGACCGGTTCGGGTAGCAACGGAATTCCAGCAATCGCGCCGGCTAAGGAATCGACGGCCGGTCGCCAACCGAGCTACCGGTTATGTGTCAGGCGCTCACCGAAACCGATGAGTTGGCCGAGGTTGAAACCGCCTGG
>WNFN01075141.1_pt1 | contig 23478 bp, 18 predicted proteins | sample 5400161 | NCBI WGS metagenome assembly WNFN01 (sample SAMN13153353, study PRJNA577476) | soil metagenome | isolation source: 80 cm saprolite on Douglas fir-dominated hillslope | place: USA:California | collected 2013-09-17 | reverse complement strand
AGTGGGAACGTTGTTCGGAAGAACAATTATCGCGCCATAAAGACCCATCTCGATTTGCAGGTCGCCTTGTGTACCGCTGTAGTAGGAGCGTGTTCCCGGCGTGGTGGCTGTGAACGTGTAAGTTACCGACTGGCCATGAGCAGCCTCCTGCGTCAGCAGGCCGGCCACGCCCGTACCGTTCGTTGAGACCTGAAAGCCCGGAAAAAGAATCGACGTGTTGCCCGCGGCGGCCGGCAGATTGTTTGTGAGCGTCACGATAACGGTATCATTTACGTGGACGATCAACGTGGGACCCGGAATTTGCATGGAAGAACATGTGCCGCCGGAAATCGCCGCCGGGGCAAAGCTCGGCATCGTCGAGCACCCGTAACCCCAGGAATAGACCATCGAACCGTCAGGCTGGCTGATGAAACTTTCTCCCGCGCTCAGGCTGAAGCTCGGTCCCGTGATGCCAGGCACCGCAGCATGCGCCGGAAGGGCAAACAGCAAAGCCGCCGCTACGAGCACAACCGGAAGCAGTCTCACAATCGTGATGAGTTTTTTCATATTCATTCGGCTCATTGCTGCTCTCCTAATTGATATGGACTTCGGTCATCAGCCCACCGAAGTTCTCGGCATCGTTCGATAGGTGGTCAAGATTCGGGGTGTAGAGGTAATAAGTTCCTTTGGGAATCGGGGTAACGCAGGCATAGCCGGGCGCTGGTCCGCGCTGCGAACAGGAGTCCAAGATCACATCAATGGACTCACCACCGGCCAGCGTGATCGAGTTTGAGTAGTAAGTCATGTCGTTCCCTGCCAAGTCGCGCAGTAGGCGCGCGTTGATCCCGATGACGTGCATAGGAATGCCGAGCGATGCCAGCGTTTGATATTCCGTGACGTCCAGATCCGAAATACGCAGCAGGGCTCTGCCGCGCGCCGGAATGTTGATGATGGTGGGCAGCGGCTGCGAAAAATGCGAGGCTCCATCCGCCGACTGCGTCTGCATCGCGCCGGGGGTAACCGTATCCGGATAGCTGCGCCCGTTCAGCAGGAAGAACTTATCCTTCATATCCGTAAACTGTTCCGGATTGAAGGTCATGCCGACAAAGTGAAAGCTGGGATCGAAGCCGTGAATCTGGATGGGGTACTCGACATCGTAGCCTGTCGTGCCGTCGCCGTCGTTGTAAGCATACTTGGCTCCGCCAGTAGCTAAGCCTTTGCTGGCCGGTAGCGGGGACGAGCAGAGAATATCGGGATTCTGATGGAGCGTGTCGCCATAGGGGTAACATGCGGTCCGCGGGTCGGCTTGCTGCGCTACCAGCCCGTCGTAAAGGTTTCCAGAAACCCGGTTCTGTCGAGGTCGCACATAAAGTTGCCCCACCATGCCCATCTGCAAGTGCTCGGGAGGGGTAATGTGGCAGTGCCAGAAGTACGTGCCAGCGTCCGGCGCCAAGTAGTAATAAGTGAAGCTGCCGCCGATGTTGATTGCCACCGAAGCGTCCGGCACGCCGTCATAAAAGCTTGACGCGTTTGGGTAGCCGTGGAAGTGAACGGTGTGTTGCTCAAACAAGTCCGGCCGCATGATCATGCCGACGTTCGTCAGCGTCAGAAAAAACTCGTCGTCCTCATCGAACGCCATCAGAGGTGCGGGCATATTGCCGTTCATGACCCCTACGTCCATGATCTGCCGGGGATCCACATGGCCTGTCAGCTGGTTGGCAGGCACGGAGTCCGGGTCAGCGACGAGGCCGACAGCGCCGTTGAAGGTCGTACTAGGGGTTGGATCGCCGACCCCAACGCCGCTGAAGACGGTGTTGAACACCGATGCCGGCTGTGTGCCCGGCAGGCCATTGACGATATCGGCGAGGCCCGAGAGGGGACCGAAGGAAAACAAATAGGTCTGCGTGCCGTCCGCCATCGTGGCGTAACCGTCACCGCCGGAGATTTGCTGGCACTTGATCGAGCCGCCGGCCGGATTGGGGTCGGTCGTCTGTGGCGTTGGATGGAGGGGCGTGGTCGTCGGGCACTGAACCCGAAACGATTGCGCCGCGATCGGTAAAGCAGGGATCAAAAATAAGAGTGTCGGCAGCCCCCAACGATATACTTGAATTCTTCGCATTTGACCTCCATCCTCGTGATCTGGCGCGAGTGGCGCGCCCTTTCGTCCTGCATACCGTTCCATGGCGTCCAAGCAACGACGACCCTAAGGGAGCCATCGAAGCAGAATGCAACCAGCAACGCCGCCTCAATGGACATCCAACATCGAGCGGGCACACACGTACCGTTGAGCAAAGAAGCCCCGGACCGGCGGTCACTACGACCGGAAACAGTTCTTCTGCTCCCGATGCAGCCGAGCTACTGCCGCACCGCGTATCACGCTTCAAACGTTGCGCTCTTACACTCTCGTTCGATCACGTGAGCCAACGCTGCGTTTCGATCGCTGAGGCCACATGCCCTCCCGCAGAGTTATCCGGGAGTTCACGCGCTTCCGCAAACGCAGCACGCCCTCTAGCGTGTCCGAGAATGCAAAAACCGCACTTATATAGCTCTAGAAGCCCGCCTTACACGGGTTCCGAAGCTGCTTCTGATGGTGTGTATCTAGTTGGAACAAGGACTGCGACGTCAAGAACTGGGGACATGTTCTCGGTATTCAAACATACGCACTGTTCGTCCGCTCTTAGGATTCGCAACGCGTAAGTTTTGTGCATGCAGTTGTCAACAGAAGAATATCCAAGACGGCCGAGATTGGCTGCCGGGCTTCTTCTTGAAGACGATCTGTAGCGCATAGCTGGGGATACCACGAGGTTCTCCGATTAGCCACACCTGACTCAGCATCGCAATCATGCCGTCCAAAAGCAGGGCACGACATGTTGTCTCGCTGAAACCTGGTCCTGTCTAGTCTAGGGCACGTTGCCTTCCAAATTCTTTTACATTGATTTAAAAGGACTTGTTTGCGATTTGACCTTGGACGACGGAAAATCCCTGCACACTCTGGGTATAATGATTCCCGAGAATTACATTTTTGCGGCGCCGTCAGGAACGATCTGATCAACAGGAGCGCGAGGAAGTAACTTAAGATGAGCGGCAACGAGGGGAGCGTTAGAGGCTGAGCGAGATCGATCGATGCGAGCAAGGTTCAATGTCAGCCATGTCGCGAAGTATTGGAGACGATTGGAAAGACGCTGGTCCGGTATTCATTCCTGTGAAATCATTGGCGTCCCTTTGACCTGACCCCATATTATGTGCCAGTGCTTATGAGAGTCGATTGGTGTTGTTGATCGGGGCGGCCCTCTTGTACCAACCCTAGGGCGAGTTTTCGGCCGTTTACAGCCCCATGAAATCGCGGCGAGCCGCGATTTCATCTGCGAGTTCGTTTGGCGTTTTCTCCCCGCCTAGCTATCTGGCGATTGTTTGAGAGCGTGATTTTCCTTATCAAATAATGGCAGTCGCAAGGTAAAGGTTGAGCCTGCGCCGAGTTCGCTCTCAACGTCAACACGGCCTCCGTGTGATGTCATGATCTCGTGTACAAGAGCCAGCCCCAAACCTGTTCCAGGTTCGCCTGCGTTGTCTGCCCGTTGGACACGATAGAATTTTTCAAAAATGTGCTTGAGATCTTCGGCTGATATTCCACAGCCTCTGTCTGCCACTGCAATCAGCAACTCATGGCCACTGGCTCGAACAGAGACGCGTACCTCTCTGCCCGATGCGCTGTACTTGACTGCGTTAGCGACAAGATTTGTCACGGCACGCGCAAGCAATTCAGAGTCAGCCAACACTACAGGGGGCTCTTGATCAAAACCAGAGGTTAACCTGATACCTCGAGACGTAGCCCATGGGTTAAGCAACAAGAGTACGCGCTCAACAAGCGCGTCCACTCGCAGAGGAGTCTTCCGCAGCTGACGCGCGCTGGCTTCCAGGTAAGTAATGTCCAAATATTCGTCGATCATTTGCGCCAGACGCTTGGCCTCGTCATTGATCGCGGCATTCATCTCCCGGCGGCGCTCGGTTTCCACATCGAACTGCGCTAGCACCTCGCTCATCCCCTGAATTGCCGTAATCGGAGTCCGCAGCTCGTGCGTCACCAGAGCCATCACTTCTGTTTTCATCTGTTGCAATTCGCGCTGTTTCGTGATGTCGGACAAGGACGCGACGACTCCGACGACCGCACAACCTTCGTTCTCGCTCTCAAGAACAGGGGATAACCGCAAAATATAATGGCGCGGGGAGGATTCGCCAAAGCTCACTTCTCGCTCGACCGCAACGCGGTCGACGAACAGCCTTTCCAGCGTTTTAACCGCAATTGATTCGGTTATACCAAGCCGCGACAACAGGTCGCTCCCTAACAGGGAACGCTCCCCCATCCCCAGGATTTCCGCAGCCCGCCGATTAAAAAAAACAATTTGCCCCGCTGTTCCACCAACGAGCAAACCATCTCCCACGGACCGCAGCGATTGATCGACGAATCGCGAATTCGCTAGAAGCCGATAATTTAAGGCACCCAGTTCACGAGTCTTCCAAGTGATTCCGCGTGGAAGCCGCCGCCAAAACTCCCAGCGTCGTGATTCGTTTACTTTGGCCTTGACTGCCGCTTCTGCTTCTATTGCAGTAAGAAAGCCGTTCGCAAGCTCCACGCCAATTCGCAACCTTTCTGGAGGTATGTTTCTTTCGACATGATGGAGAAGGACCAGAACTCCCCGCGGGGTGGTGCCGTTTCCCAAAAAGCATCTCAATGCAGCCACATGTTGCGCGCGGGGGTCCTGCTTTTCGAAAAAGAGTCTACCCACCTGCTCTTCGGGTACCGCGGCTGTGCTGCTCCCGATATCTTGATAGTCCGAACCGGTGGATATCACAAGGAGCAATTCATCCATTTTCTTGAGCGAAGGTAGCAAGGGTATCCCAGAACTCGCGGCAAGCCTGTATCCACCCGATGGCATACGAGACAAAATCGCTACGCCAACCGCTCCCGTCAGGTGCGCGATGAGGTCGGCGGGATCGGCCTTGGCGGCCTCGGCCGAAGGCCAAAGCCGGGATTCCGCACTCACCATTTTTTGGATTTGATTATCCAGCTCGCGGCTAGCAACAAGGGATCGATGGAAAAGAATCAAGGGGACCGCGCCAATGAGTGAAACGCTGCACGACACCAGCGGAGGAAAGACCAGCCAGCGAGCAAAGGCGATGTAATTCAAACTTACAATCAGACCGGCCAGCAGAACAATCATTCCAGCCTGTTTCAAGGTCTCGTGCTTGCCTTGAGCGAGAGAAAGCCCGGCCAGCGCAATTAGTGCGACCAGCGCAGCACAGGCTATTGCCAACCACTCGGGCGTCTCCGAATAGAATCTTTGACGCAGTATCGTATTAAGTGAGTTGGCAAGGACTTCCGTGCCGGGCATGAATTCTCCATTCTGCTGGCCGGCAGGGCCCTCAAGGTGAACGAAGGGTGAACTGAAACGGTCGCCTAACGCCGCGGCCGTGGCGCCTACGATGACGTACTTTTCGCGAAACGCCGAGGCATTCACACGCCCGTCCAGGACATCTCCAAAACTGAATGTGTATGACGAAAAAGAGCCGGAGGGCCCCGCGTATTCGATCGGAATCCAACTCGCATTCAAGAGCTGCATACTCTGCGCATGACCCGACTCGATCTCCATCGTGCGAGTCTCCGTACGCACGGGGATTGTCCGGGCTCCTATCACGACGGCTCCTGGCACTTCATGGGCGGGGCAATGGCCGGCCCCGTCTCCAACGCAGATCGTTTCCAGTGCCATCGCCCACTCTGCTTGCCCTTCATCATCCGCTTCGCGGACAAGAAATGATCCGGCAACTCCATCTACGTCGGTAGATACCTGAACGTGCCCAACCGCAGCGGCTGCCTTTTCGATCGGAGGAAGCGGCCGCAGCCAGTGAATTCGACGGTCATCCGTGCGGATCAATTGCGCCGCGGTGATTATATTGCCTGCTTTCGCGATCGCGGTCGTGAGAGCTGTGTCATCGCCGGCGCTCGTCGTTTCGCTGAACAGAACATCAAGGGCAATTGCCTTGGCGTGCGCCTCAGCAAGCCGGGAAACCAACTGGGCCATCAGGCTCCGTCGCCAGGGATAGCGCCCAAAGCGCGCGAGGCTCGTTTCGTCGATGGCCACAATGGCAATGTCATTTGGCACAGGCAACGGACCTCTGGTACGGATCAACCAGTTGCGCGCCTGCAGGTCTAACCCAGGCACTCTCCAGGAAACTATTCTTGTAGATATAGCGGAAAATAACAGCAGTGCTACAAACCAGGCCATCTGACTGGACCGGCGATGCGCGCCCGACGTTTTCTGGATTCCCATTAATGGTTTCGTCGCGGGGTCATCCTAAAGGAACAGATCGAAAGGATTTCGAAACCTGTCCTTGCAAGATAGCCAAACTGCATTGGCACGCGAATTCTTAGCATTACTCCTGTAGGTCCAACAAATGAAAGTACTCCTGCACATTTCGGGCCAGATGCTCATCCGATATCGAATGGCCTGTTCTTAAGTTGCCACATTTGGTGTCGGTTGACGAAGGCATTTACTGTGGGATTGCGGAAATCTCGCATCGCCACTCTAAAAATCCTGTTAGAAAATAAGTCTCAAAATGTTTCAGAAAAGGCGGAGAATTTTCCATATTTGTGCAAGGTGATTCACCGATCCACTAAAGCAGCGTCGCGGCAAATGTCTTTTCGATACAACAACTTGCGGCCAGAAAGCCAATTGGCGGGAGATGTGCTTTAAGCAACTGTACTTACACTCCAGAATCGGTCACGCAGTTCATTGACAATGGCGCTAAGGTGGAGCATTGTGCCTGCATATATGCTTTGGCGGATCCCACTAGTTAGGCGGATCAACCGCCTTCATCCTTCACTACGGATTTGTTTCCTCGTTCTCTTCGGTTCCTTCTTTGGTAGTACGGCAGCGTACGCAAATAATCTGGTTGTGCCTTTCTCCAGGGCTGGTTTTCCCTTTGCGATTGCCGATTTTGACGGGGACCAGAGCACAGATCTGGCGAGCGTTCAGTCGGAATCGGATGGTTCCCCACTTGCAAGCTACAAGGTTCGACTCCAGCTCAGCGCAGCCGGCCAGCAATCCATCCGTTTGGTCGGGCCCTCGGGGGGGCTGCGAATCGCCACGCGCGATGTGAACGGTGACGACATTCCCGACCTTATCGTCAGTTCAGCTTGGCGAGGAGAGCCCCTTGCGGTCCTTGTCAACGACGGACGCGGGACTTTTTCATTAGCTGAGCCATTTTCAGTTCCAAGAGTCTCTGGCGGGTCTGGGAAGACTCTGAATGGTAAGTTGCCACAGACGGACACAGTTGCGACACCGCGGAAATTGCCCGTCAGAAATCTATCTGGATCGCGGTATCTGTTACATCCAAGCCCGGCGACGGGCTCAATTCCACAAGCGGACTTTGCGACATTCACCAGTCTCCTCTTAGAGTCTCTCCTCGGACGCGCACCTCCAAGACCCTTCTGCGCATAAAGATTGCCTGAATCTGTAAAAACCGTTCGCCGCGGGCCTCGTTCCTCATTGCGGATCGGCGAAGTTACCCCGTTCTGCCAAAACAGACCGGTAACTTGAAATCTTCGATCTGTGCAGGCCGGCGGTCCATCCGACTTATTCAGGGCCGTACTCGGTAACTTGCCGTGGCCCAAATGAGGCAGAAAATTCCATGAGAAGACGTCTGAAGTATTTGACGGTCTTTACCATTTTGCGTGGTACGGGAACTAGAAAATAAAGGCAAGACGAAATGCCGCGCTGAAGCCATTTGAGAACAGGAGTAACGTCTTTTGGCCCAGACAGTGCCCAATATCCTAGTAGTTGATGATCAGCACTATATCCGTCTCATGTTGGAGACCGGTTTATCTGTGAACGGCTTTCGTGTGAACTGCGCGCGAAATGGGGCGGAGGCTCTGGCCGCGGTGGGGAGCCAGCCATTCGACGCGGTAATCAGCGATATCTGTATGCCCGACGTCGACGGACTTCAACTTGTCAAAGAACCGAGCCGTTGAAGAAGGCGCGACGGATTTTATCGCCAAACCATTCGAAGTGCGGGCAGTCGCGGCTTTGGTCAGACGGCATCTGTCAGCAGCTTCAGAAGCCTCCGATAGCAGCAATGAGGGATTCATTCTCCTGGACAGCATTTCACGGTCGGGGCTACACGGAAAAAGCCCAGCCATGGTATCGGTCTACCGCATAATCGCCCGTGCGGCACGCAGCGATGCGCCTGTGCTCATTATTGGAGAGTCAGGGACAGGAAAGGAGTTGGTGGCGAGAGCCATTCATGATTTCAGCCATCGCGAAAAAGGACCTTTCATTGCCGTGAATTGCGGCGGCCTCACCGATACTCTCTTGGAGGCGGAGCTCTTCGGCCACACGAAAGGTGCGTTCACTGGAGCTGTCGGTGAGAGATCAGGACTTTTTGAAGCCGCGCACGATGGCACAATTTTTCTCGATGAACTTGCGTCCACCAGTGCGAGCTTTCAAGCCAGTCTACTGCGGGTTTTGCAATCTGGCGAGATAAGGCGCGTAGGATCGACACAAACAAAACGGGTTGATGTCAGGATCATCGGTGCGAGCAACGCATCTTTGCGCCAAATGGCTGCCGACGCTCAGTTCCGCGCGGACTTGTTTTATCGCTTGAGTGTCATCACCCTCGAATTACCGCCACTGAGGGATCGAGAAGGCGACATCGACACTCTAGTGCAACATTTCTTGCGGAACGCCGGGGGAGAAGAAAAGCATCCATTCATGCTCACACGGGAAGCCGCACAGAAGTTGCGCTCCTATCCCTACCCGGGAAATGTGCGCGAGCTTGAAAACGCCGTTCGTCGGGCGGTCGCGCTTTGTCCCAATGACATGATCACCGTGGATTGCCTGCCTCCCGAGATTGCCGCCGGCAACAGCGCGCTTGGTGGCTGGGTAGCCCCGCACAACGAACAGACTATCCTCGGTGACCGTCCCACGATGGATGAACTCCAGCGGCGCTATTTGCAACTCATATTGGATGAGAATCAAGGAAAGAAGCGGCGGGCGGCCATGGTTCTCGGGCTGGACCGGCGAACGGTTCAACGTTTGATTGCACGGTATAAGCTTCGTGCTGTCTCTGACCAGGAGGTTGAGGAAAACGAAGACCTGGATGCTGAGATCTCATCGGGTGCGGAGGGAGGAAATTCGTGATGGGAGCACGATTTCCGGTGAGCAGGATTCCGCATATGAAGCAAGTCTTGCTGTTACTTGTGGCAGTATTTGCGCTGGCGGCTGACCTGACCCGGGCCCAGGCTACTCCGGTTGAAGCCCGAATCTCGAGCGTGAACGGTTCAGCGCTGCTGCTCGATGGCACGCCAACTCCCAGTGCGGCCAAGCGCGGAGACGTGCTGCAGCCGGGCCAGGAAATCGATACGCGAGGCGGTGGCCACCTTACGATTGAGCTTAGCGACGGAAGTCTGGTTATAGTGGCTCCCGGCTCACGCATCCTGCTCAAGGATTTTCGCGCCGCGCGCAATCTCCGCGAACTGCTCGATGTTCTGCTTGGCCGAGTGCGAGTGAAGATCAACCATTTCGGCAGCCGGCCTAACCCTTACCGGATCAATAGCCCGACCGCTTCGATCGCGGTGCGCGGGACGGAATTTAGCGTCATCGTCGAGCAAACGTCGGAGACCGAGGTAATCGTCTACGATGGCCTCGTAGAGGTAGCCAGCCTCACGGATCCGCAAGACGCGGTGCTCGTGCATCCTGGACGCGGTGTCATCGTTCGTCCCAACCATCCAATCTATTTCATTCTGCCAAATCCCGGAGATGAAATTGGCGGAGCGGCCGATCCCGATGATATTTTCGATGTGGAAGCCCCACAGAACCCCGCCGGAATGTACGATCGTTTCGTAGAAAATCTGGTTGGAACGCAGCAGAGCCCTCACTTCCTGCGCTTTGCCGCATTTCCGGACTCCTTTATGGATGGACTCGAAAACCCCGCCTATGCCACAGAGTTTTCTGCGCCCGAAGGCCGAGCCTTCCTATTTCCGTCTTTCCGAGGGAGTCAGAATCTCGGGCCGCATCAGTCTACCTTCTTACCCAATTCTGGTGAATCGATGGATTACAGTCTCTCTCCACAGGCGGCTTTTTTCTCTCCGCTGCAAGATTACCGCACCTCCATCGGGGGGAGCATGGCAGCGTTTCGGAGCGGGGTCCAGTCAGTGATATTGGATCGAGACGCGACTCTTTCTAATTCCCTATTCGCACCCGGTACGCTGGGGGCGCGGGCAGCCTCTCATTCAACAGCCACCTCCTTCCTTTCCAGTTCATTGGTAGTGGCGCATGCTTTCGGCAAACATAGAAAAACGAGCCTGGGGGTAGGTTGGGACAATGTGAAAGGCAGGGGATCCATTTTCAGCACGGCAACGCAGCAGGACACCCTGGGAAGGCGGTCAATCGAGGACATTGAATCAACATCAAACCTTCGACACACGCGGATCAAAGCCGGGGTGTCGCACGATTTTTCCGGAGAGCGGAAATTAGGAATTTATTACAGCTATGGATTCGTGTCTGCCGATTTCGGCGAGCTCTCCGATACACTGAATGGCCGGCCTGAAGGTCTTGATACCACGCATAGTGCAGGCCGATCCTCCGAGGCCGGCATTCGGTTCCGTGGTGTACTTACAAGGCGCTTGTTCTACGGAGCTCATGCCACGTGGTTCTTGCTGTCACTCAAGGATCGGCTGAATTTGTCGACGAGCGTTAATGCTCACGACCGGGATCGGACGACTGGGTCGAGTTTTGCGCTCGGCTTGGCCTATGCCCCGCGGCCACGAATCATGTTTTCCTTCGATTTGGGCGGTGGTTTTTCATCCACCACGACAACTCGGACGGAAGATGCCACAGGAAATCGCCTCGAACGCAGTTACAGGAACAATCCTTACTTCTCAACGCATGAAGCGGTGCAAGCAGACGTGTGGAAAAAGCTATTCGGGAGCATCTCGCTCCTAACCGTCCACCAGACGGCCAGCACCGGCCTCACCCTTTATCCAGACTGTTTCGGACGTTCGCTCACGACGGATGGGGTCGCTAGACCTGACGGGCTCACGCGGGAAACAGAAACTCATTACACTTCGGAATTCGGGGCGGGATGGCACTTTACCAAGAATTTTCTCGGGGAGTACGTCTTTTCGACCAGCTACAGCATCACAACTCCCAGTCACTCATTTCTCTTCCGCTATACTTTTCGTCTGCCCGAGCACTGAGAAGTAAGCGGAGCCCACTTTCCAAAATCTTTCCATTCGTTCTTTCGCCTAGCTCTCCCATAATCACAGCGCCGAGAGATCCTTGCATTAGGGTGATAAATCCATTTAGTCCATCCTCCCGAGCTTAGTGTGGCACTCTGTGATCGTAAATACCCGCCGCGCAGAAAGTCTTGCCGAAAACTAGTTTGTCAACCAAGCCAATTTAAACCTGTTGGCAGCTCTTACTCTCGCGATAAGGCGAAACGCCGTGCGGCAAAATGGGACACTCTGCGCAGGATGGGGTGAGGCGGAACGCCGCTCTTTTCGCGAAAGGCGCCGCCCGAAGAATTGGTATCTTTTTTGTTTTCAGCGATATGAGAGCTTCGACGATCTGGTTACTCAGGTGCACCCACCGGAACCTCCCCCCCAGGAATATGGCCCCAGCTTTAATGATTTGAGACTGATCGGCAGTCTGGGCCGTGGGTGTCTGGATTGGTTCATTTCCCCGAATGTGCGCCATCAGCGCAGCGGTCCGAGTTCAGGACAGACATGCCATGCGGCGTCGGTGACGAAGCTCATAGCCCAGAACCTAAGAAACCGGCAATCTAACCTACGGCCGAGAACAGTGAATATACGGTCTTAGGTGGTTAGGAATTTCGGGCTCTTTTGGGAGAGCACCCGGCGGATTCTTTGTTGGTAATCACAGTCCTGTCTACTTCCGTCCGACACGCGAGTTGAATGTCCAGCACCTCATCGAGTTCTTGTGGCCGAATCGGTTTACTCAGGTAACCGTCCATCCCCGCGGCCAGACACCGCTCACGGTTGCCTTTTATGGTATTGGCGGTCAAGGGAATCACGGGGTGATGGAATCCTGCCTCTTTTTCTCTTTCGCGAATTGCTGCGAACCCGTCCATTTCCGGCATGTGCACGTCCATCAAAATCAAGTCGTAATTCTCTTTCTTGAGCGCATCGAGGACGCCGCGTCCATTGGTGACGATCGCAACACGATGACCTCTCTTCTCGAGTAACCGCGTCGCCAGAAACTGGTTCACCTTATTGTCTTCCGCAACCAGCACCCGCAAGAAGTCCTCGGGATCGCGCGTGGCATGCAGGGAATACCGAGTGACAAGAGGAATCTCTTCCTTTCGGTCTTGGCCTCCGAGAACTCGGACGATAGCCTGACGTAATTCCGACTGCCGGACGGGCTTCAACAAATACGCAGACACTCCAAGTTCCTCACACCGAGTGGCATCCCGCGAGGGTTTCCCCGCTAGTGGCTCAAGTCCTTCCATGAGAAGGCCGGCGAGTGTCAAGTCGGTTTTTCTTTTTCCTCCCTATAGGGGGTTTTTGTGTTCGAGCCGAGCCGCCTCTGTCGCCATCCTTCCAGCGCGCAGTAACACGTGGTCTGCTTTGAAGTGACAGGGCGTTATACTTCACCCGCTACCGGCTGGAAACCATGAAACAACCTGCGATATCGTCAAAGCTCGTCCGGTTTGGCATATATGAGGTTGATCTGGGTACGCGTGAACTCCGGAAGCATGGCCGGAAGGTCAAGCTTCAGGAACAACCCTGTCAGATTCTCGCTATTCTTCCGGAGCAGGGTGGTGTGGTCGTCACTCGCGAGGAACTTCGCACGCGGCTCTGGTCGGACGACACGTTCGTCGATTTCGACAACAGCCTGAACACGGCGATCATGAGGCTGCGTGAGGCTCTAAGCGATTCGTCGGATAATCCGCGCTTTATTGAAACTCTGCGTTGGTTGTGCTTCCGTTTAAAAACCTATCCGGGGATAAGGACCAGCAGTTCTCGAATTGGGCGAATACGGGGACCATCAAAAAGTTAACTAGCTGTATCTAGGGAAGTTAGGAAAGAAGTGGTGAACCGGGGAGGACTCGAACCTCCAACCCGCTGATTAAGAGTCAGCTGCTCTACCATTGAGCTACCGGTCCAGGGTGACAATTTGGAATTTTACATGGGACAAACAATTTTGTCGAACAGCTGGAATTCGGCGCAACCCGCAAGACCCGCCTTATTTTCCGCGCAGGGTGGCGGTTAGGCCGCGCGCGACTTCGCGCGCACGGGGCAGATCGCCGGGCTCGAAGGAGATAGCCGACACGCGCGGATGCCCGCCGCCGCCAAATTTTTCCGCAAGTGAAGCCAAGTTCTGATTGGCCGTCGCCTGATTCCACGGGTTCGTCCCCAGCGAAACTTTCGCGCGCAACGCGGAAGCGCTGACGCTCACGGAATAAACGGATTCCGGGTGCAACAGATAGGGAATGAACTTGTTGTAGCCCTCGAGATCCATATCGCTGACGTCGAAGAAAATAACGCCGTCGCGGGCTTCGATGCGCTCGCGCAGAATTTCGATCGATCGGCGGTGCCGTTCGAGAAGCGGCCCAAGATGCTTGGCCACCAGCGGCAGCTTGACCATTTCACTCAGCGGGCGGTAAGCCAGTTCCGGAATGATTCGTGCCGGCAAGCCGTTTTCCGGCGCCGCTTCAATCACCAAGGCGAGCTGCGTCGCCGGCTCGGCAAGCTCGACGGCCGACTGCGGCGTCGGATACTGCGCCCCGTCGATGATGTCGCCCCAATGAATCAAGTCTGCGAGCGGCTTGGTATCGAAGCCGAACTTTTCACTGGCGATCGTTGCAATGAGCTTCGTGCACGACTTGTATTCCGGCTCGTAAAACATGTGCGGACCGGGCTGGTTGCGGAATTGTTCGGCGTCCGCGGGCGTGAGAAACGCGCTCTGGTGATGGTCGAACCACCAGGTCACTTTCGGCGAATTGGAAAACTTGAAGTCCACGATGACGTTTTCGTCGCCATCGAACAGGCCCGCCTCCCAGGGCTGTGCGGCGCGGTGAGTCATCCCCGTGAAGCCGAACGCTGCAGCCTGGTCAAAGCGTTCGCGATAAAAACGGTAAAAGAGTGCAGCGGAAGCAGTGCCATCAAAACAGCGATCGTGAAAGCAGAGCCGGACCTTGGTCATAAGTGAGCGAGTTTGCCGCTTCGCCTCCAAACTGGTCGGCAGACAGGTTGGCGAAGCCAACCAACATGTACGTCGGCGGCTGGATTGTCAAGAAGAAAGGCTTGCCGCCATTGGCTTGGAATTTTCAGGTTTTCGTTTTCCTTTCTCAACAGGTGCGCTAAAGTATCGGTGCAGCTGGTTCACTTCACTTGACTTCCAGCACAGAATAGCCTTACTAACTGTATTGCCCCAGCAATCGCATTCGATTTGTGTGCCCAGGAGGCCGCATGCCCGAAGAAAAGAATTTCTTTACGGGACTTTTCGATTTTTCTTTCAGTCATTTACTGCTTCGCCGCCTCGTAAAGTTATTGTATTTCATCGCCATCCTCTCCGGCGGAATCACGGTTGTCGCCTGCGTCGTGCTGGGCATGCAGCAATCGCCGGCGCAAGGGCTGATAAATCTCGTCGCGGGAATCGTGGCTTTCTTCGTGGGCGTCCTGGTCATACGGCTGCTGCTTGAGCTGGCCTTGGTGGTCTTGCGGATCGCGGAAGGTATAGAGCGCGCCACGCATCCCGGAAGCTAACAACGAAACAGCATTGGGGACGCGCGGGGCGGCGGTTTATTTATTCAGAGGCCAGCGACTCGCGCCCGCATCCGTATGCCTCCGTCCCGTAACGTGAATTTCTGCCCGAAATAAGGCGCCTGGGCCAGCACTTTCTGAAGCTCAAGATCATCCGCATAACGCCGCTTCGGAATTCGTCGCGCCAGAATGCTGATTTCCAGCGGGTCGCGGCGGAAGGGGTAGGGCTCCAGCGTCGCGCCGTCGTTTCCCTCGGGTTGCAGATCCCAATCCACTTCAGTGCCCATGTAGTCGGCCGGTACGGCATCGATCGTGGCGCCTTCCAACGGGCCAAGGCAAAAGTAGAGGGAGAGGCGGTCCAGCGCCTCGAGGCGCTGCGCGTTGGCCTGCAACCATTTATCGTCGGAAAATTTTACTGTAGCGGGATCCCCGCGAAGGTCCATTTTCAGCCGTAACTGCTGCAGCCGCAGCCTTTGCAGGAAATCACTAACGACGGGGGCTTCGTGGGACTTCACGTACTTGGCGGAAAATCCCGGTATGGTGGCGCGCGTTCGATCGTAAAGGCCCGCGCAATGCATGCTGACGAGGAGGCCGGCGTAGCGGTCCACTTTTACAACGCGTTCGATTCCCCGCTGGTAGAGATCGATGTGCTCCTGGGTAGGCAGCGACATGAAGCTGTACGGCATGAACGTGAAGGGGTCGATGCGCGGCTGGAGTTCCCACTCGTTCCAGCCGTTGTCGTGTTCCTCGGCAGCGAGTTGGAACGATTCCGGCGGCTCGGGCCGGGCGAAGATTTCATTGCCCAATTCGCGCGCAAAATACCCCGACAGAACCGCATGGTCTGTCTGGCGAATCAAAATCAGATGATCGCCTTGCTCTTGAATGATCATGGCGCTGCCCTCATTCGCAGCGACGCCTGAAACACGCGCCTGCGGAGTTAGGCGCGATTGGCCCGGCAGGAGGTCTAGCCAAGCAATGCTCTTCTCGACAACGGTATTATGCCCTCACCTCCGCCGCGAATCCAGCCCCATCGCCCGCCCCTTTGAAGGGCTTTCGAGCGGGCTCAAAATCGCAGTGGAGCGGTAGTTCTCAAACTTGTAGAATAGAACCATCACTGCGGGAGTGGCGGAACTGGCAGACGCGCAAGACTTAGGATCTTGTGGCCGAAAGGCCTTGCAGGTTCAACTCCTGTCTCCCGCACCAAAATTTCCGGCTAGGAAATTTTGCCCTGAGCGGGTCTTTCGGCAGGCTCAGGAAAAGCTCCGCGAGTCGAAGGGCTCTTTTCCCATCTTTCATCTTAGTTGCCGTATGTGGTGCTCAACGGGCGCGACGGAGAGGTCTCTTCGCCGCGTGAATCAAGGCACGCAAGGCCGTATTGACGGATTGCTCGTCAGGGAAATACCCGGCGACGTCCGGTGAGAGGAGTACGAGATTCGTTCCTGCTCGATAGCGGGCGAGATATTTGCCGCGGACGCCGCCTTTTAATTTAGAAATACGGTTGCGGCTTCCTGGAATGAACCCGGTGCTTCCGGCGATTCTGTCTAGCTTTGCCCGGATCCCATTCAAAATTCACAACCTCATCTTACCGCGCTGCGGCCCGAGGGAGCAAAAAGCTCGGCAGATGGCGCCAGGAAAGTCTTCCGCGAAAACCTTTGACTGTATGGAGGCTGGCCGACCCGCCGAGGCGGATCCACGCGCCGTTTGGATCATAATAAACTGCTCGATATTGGCGCTTATTGGCACGTCGGCTCCGATGCGAGAAGACCATACGCACCGACGCGCAAGGAACCAGCGATGAATATCGAAATCCGTGATGCTGCTCTGGAAGCCAGAATCAAGAAGCAGCTCCAGGCCACTGGCTCCGCGAGCGTCGAGGAAGTGTTGGTCTGCCTGCTGGAAACTCAGGAGGAACAGGACCGCTGGCTTTCGGAGAACCGGGAAACGATCGACGCGAAGATTCGGCGCGGCATCGAACAACTCGACCGCGGTCATGGAATCCCCGAAGACCACCTCGATGCTCACCTGGCGGACCTGAAAGCCAAACCTGAATGAAACGGCGGTACGTTCTTTTTGTGTCGCGACGGCGGGCTTTCGGTTCCCTTTTCTCTTTTCTCGCACCCTATTTCGCGGTATGACAATGTTCACGGTACTTCCTTTGAATGTGCGCGCGCCGGTCAACTGGACCGCCGAATGATCCGATGGATCACGCGTGGACGATTCCTTCGCCGTGGTATTTCGATGCGGGCATCCACGAACTCGAACAGCAGGGCGTGTTTGCGAAAACGTGGCAGGTCGTGGGGCGCGCGGACCAAGTGGGGGACAAGGGAAACTTTTTTACAGCTGACCTTGGCGGAGAGCCCATCGTGGTTGCACGGGGCGATGACGGCCAATTGCGCGCTTTCTACAACGTTTGCCGGCATCATGCCGCGGCGGTCGTCACGGAATCGCAAGGCTGCGCGAAACAGTTCCGGTGCCCGTATCACGGCTGGACCTACGGGAACGACGGCGGGCTGAAAGGCATGGTGGAATTTGAAGGCGTCTGCAATTTCGATCGCGCGAAAAATGGCCTTGTTCCGGTCAAAGTGGACACCTGGGAGAATTTTGTTTTCGTCAATCTGGACGGACGCGCCGCACCGTTGAAGGATTTTCTCGGCGCGGTTCCGGGACTTGTCGCGCCGCTGCAGCTCGCCAAGAAATTGAAATACTTCGACCGCCGCATATACACGCTGCACTGCAACTGGAAAGTCTATGTGGACAATTATCTCGACGGCGGCTACCACGTCCCGCACGCGCACAAAGGGCTGAGCAGCGTCATCGAGTACACGAAATACACGATCGAGAATTTGGAGCGCGCCTGCCTGCAATCCAGCCCTCTTTCTTCAGGTTCCAAGTCGAAGTCAGGCGTCGCCGCCACGCGGCAGGGCCGCGCGTTTTATCTGTGGATCTATCCGAATTTCATGATCAACGCCTACGAAGGCGTGATGGACACGAATCTCGTGCTGCCCCTGGGTGTGGACAAATGCGCGGTGGTTTTCGACTACTACTTCGCGGACATCAGCAAGAAAGCTTTAAAGAAGAATCAAGCAAGCATCAAAGTCAGCGAAAAGGTGCAGGATGAAGACGAGGCCATCTGCGACGCCGTGCAGCGCGGGCTCGGTTCACGCGCGTATGTGGCGGGACGCCTCTCCGTGCGCCGCGAAGCCGGCGAGCATCTTTTCCATCGTTTGCTGCACGCGGAGCTGACCAGCGCGCTCAACCATTCCGCCGCCGCGGATTGAGCAAGCCGGCACTAATGCTGAGAATTGAGGTGCGACTCCAGAGCCGAAATTAGAGTTTTCTCGAGCGTGCCGTTGGATTCCAGCAGCCACGAATCTTTTGGCGGAGCGAAACGGTCCACATTCTGGCCATATCCTCGAAAACGCGCGGTAACCTCGACCCGCGTGAACCCCTTTTCCAGTTCGCGGGTTCGCACTTGGATAAGCGCCTTCCCCTGCGTCCAGTTCACGCGGCCGGCGAAGGGGCCTTCTTTCGAAAAGCGCAGGAGTTCGCCTTTGTCCATGTAGCGATAAAAAATCCAGGCGTCCTCGGCGATATTTTCTTCGCCGATTCGCCAAGTTTGCTCGCGCACGAAGGATTGAAAAAAGTCCTGGACATCCATCGCGGGAGTTTGGACCTCCAGGCAAGCGGGCGGAATTTCGTTCGAACCAGCGCCCTTCCCTTTTTTCTTAGTTTCCCGCGCAGGTTTCGAATTCATGGAATCGGCAGGGCACGGACGAACGCTTGCAACCGAGGCGGTTGTTTTATCGGAAGGCTCTTGAGCAGCGCCCCGCGTCTCGAACGTGGAGAAAAACACCAAGAGACTCAAGGCGCCAAGAAGGATCATTTGGCTCTTGGCCATCGAATCGGCGAACCGTCCGTTCGAATCTTCCTCGGCTTGCCTGAAATGTGTGTTCATAGCAGGACCTCCGCCTCTCCCGGGAGAATCCTATCCTTTCAGATGCGCGCGGAATCGGAAGCGGCTGGTTCCCCGCCTAACACCAATCTTACTCAAGGACGATCGCGGCGCGGCTAGAAAGAAGGATTTGAATCTTGATCCGCCAACCGTCTATGCAAGCTTCCGTCCCGCTGGCATCCAAACATATTACCCTGGGTCCGCTTCATTTGACGCTGTTGGAGGCGTCGCCTATACTGAGAATTCGAGTTGCAGGGTGAATTCTCACCTGTCTGGCCTCTTCTGACAGTTAGACTTGTCCGCGACCTAAGATCAGGGCATACGCTATTGAGACCAGCGAAACACTCTTCGCTCAACTGATTGATGTCCGAGGAAAGGACTGCCGTATGGCCGAAGCCACCTGCCGCCGCGAGCTGGAATTAGAAATTCCCGCGGAAGAAGTATCGAAAAAAATCGAAAGTGTCGCGAAGGAATTCGCGCGCGTCGCGAACGTTCCGGGATTCCGGCGCGGCAAGGCGCCCGTCTCGCTGATTCGCCGCAAGTTTGCGGATGACATCAAGGGTGAAGTGCTGCAGTCGCTGGTGCCGGAGCGCGTCGAAAAAGCGGTGGCCGAACAGAAGCTGACGCCGGTCTCTCAGCCGCAAGTGGATAAGCTGGACTTCAACGAGGGCCAGCCGCTGAAGTTTCGCGCGGTCTTCGAAGTGCTGCCGGAATTCGAATTGGGCAATTACAAGAGCCTGGAGTTCGAGATGCCCACGATGGACATCACGGACGCGGACGTGACGAAAACGCTCGAAGAGATGCGCGAGCGTGCCGCAACATTTGCGCCGGTCGAGGGCCGCGCCATCGAAGACGGCGACTTTGCCCAAGTGAAACTCCTCGGCACGCCTGACGGCGGCGGCGATCCGCTGCAAGCCGACAGCGTGCTCTGCCACATTGGGGCGGAAGAAACGATGGAGCCCTTCACCGCCAATTTGAAAGGCGCCAGCGCCGGCGATCATAAGAATTTTGACGTCGACTATCCGGCCGACTATCCGGATCCCAAGCTGGCGGGAAAGAAGTATCACTACGCCGTGGAAGTGCTGGGCATCAAGACGAAAAAGTTGCCCGAACTGAACGACGATTTCGCGAAGGACGTCAGTGACGCGGCCACGCTGGAGGAACTAAAGAAAAAAGTCCACGAAGGGCTGGAACATCAGCGCGATCACAAGCACAAGGAGCTGCTGCACGAAAAAGTGCTCGCTGAAATCGTGAAGCTCCACGACTTCCCCGTACCCGAAGCGCTCGTCGAGCATCAAATGGATGTGCGTTTGGAGCGCGTGGTGCGGTCACTGGCGGCACAGGGCGTCGATCCACGCGCGGTGAATCTGGACTGGGTGACGCTGCGGCGCCGCCAGGAAGAGCGCGCCAAGGACGACGTGAAGGCCGAACTGATCATCGATCGCATCGCAACGGCGGAAAGCATTGACGTGACGGACGAGGAGGTCACTCACGTTTGACAAAGCAGGGCACGCTCGATAGGATGAAGGCTAAGCTGCGCAGTGACAAAGCGCTCGACTGGCTCGCGCAGAACGCCAAAATCAAAACCGTCGCGGCAGCGAATGCAGCGACGGATGCAAAGTGACGCACTCCGGCCGATTGCCAGCGACATTTACCCAAATGAAACAATTCGAAGAACCCGAGTATCGCGGAACGACGCTCGTACCGATGGTGGTGGAGCAGACCAGCCGCGGCGAACGCGCCTACGACATTTATTCCCGGCTCCTGAAGGAGCACATCATTTTTATCGGGACGCCGATTGACGACCACGTCGCCAATCTGGCCACGGCGCAGATGCTCTTCCTGCAGGCCGAAGACCCGGAGAAAGACATTCAGCTTTATATCAATTCACCGGGCGGCTCGATCACCGCTGGATTCGCGATTTACGACACCATGCAGTTCGTGAAGCCGGACGTGGTGACCACCTGCGTCGGCCAGGCCGCATCGATCGCCGCGGCCAAGAAACGATTTGCATTGCCCAATGCGCGCATCCTGATTCACCAGCCGTGGATGTCCGGGCTAGGCGGGCAGGCGACAGACATTGACCTGCATGCGAAAGAGATATTGCGCATGCGCACGACTATTAATACGCTGCTGGCAAAGCACAGCGGGCAGCCGGTGGACAAAATCGAGAAGGACGTCGAGCGCGATTACATCATGAATCCCGAGCAGGCCAAGGAATACGGGATGATCGACGAGATCATTTATAAGCATCGCTAGTATTTCGATTTTGCGCCACGGAGTGCTTTGCGGTTTGAAGCGGGGTAGAACGCCGGTTCCAAAAAGTTAGTAGCGTTTCGACTTTCTCTTTCGCTCAGGGGAATATTCGGCCTAGAATAGTGGATAGAGACTCCGTCGAAGCCCGGCGGAGACGAGGCCCTCACACCAGTGAAAAAATTCAACCCAGACGAACCTTTGCGCTGCTCCTTCTGCCATAAGACACAGGAGCAGGTCGAAAAGCTGATCAGTTCGCCTTCGGACTATCCGCGCGCCTACATTTGCAATGAGTGCGTGGGCGTTTGCCAGACCATTCTGGAAGACGAGAAGCGCGAACAGGCCGCCGTGCCGACGAAGAGGCTTCCCCGCCCGCCGGAGATCAAGCAATTCCTGGATGGCTACGTGATCGGGCAGGACCGCACGAAGAAGAAACTCGCGGTCGCGGTGTACAACCACTACAAGAGGATTTTCCTGAACAAGCAGCCGGGCGATATCGAACTCAGCAAGTCGAATATCCTGCTGATCGGCCCCACCGGAACGGGCAAGACTTTGCTGGCGCAGACGCTCTCGCGCATGCTGGATGTGCCATTCGCCATCGTCGATGCCACCACGCTCACCGAAGCGGGCTACGTGGGCGAAGACGTTGAAAATATTATTCTGAAACTGCTGCAAGCGGCGGACGGCGACGTCCAGAAGGCTCAGCAGGGCATCATTTATATCGATGAGATCGACAAGATCGCCAAGAAGGATGAGAACCCTTCGATCACGCGGGATGTGTCCGGTGAAGGCGTGCAGCAGGCGCTGCTGAAGATTCTCGAAGGCACGGTGGCCAATGTGCCTCCACAGGGGGGGCGCAAGCATCCGCATCAGGAATTCACGCCCGTGGATACGACGAATATCCTGTTTATCTGCGGCGGGGCTTTTGTGGGCCTGGAGAAAATCGTTGAAAGGCGGGCGGGCCGGCGCTCGCTGGGATTTCATACCGACGCCACGCCAACCACGCCGCAGCGCCGCAACACGGAGATGCTCGAACAGGTGCAACCCGGCGATTTGATCCGCTACGGACTGATTCCTGAATTTGTGGGCCGCTTGCCGGTCGCGGGGGTGATGAACGATCTGGACAAAGGCGCGCTCGTCAAGATTCTGACGGAGCCGAAGAACGCGCTGCTGAAGCAATACCAGCGGCTGTTCGAATTCGAAAACGTGCGCTTGCGATTCACAGACGACGCGCTCGAAACCGTGGCGGAGTTGGCACTTCAGCGCAAAGTCGGCGCGCGCGGCTTGCGTATGATCCTCGAAGACCTCATGCTGGAACTGATGTATCACCTTCCCATGCAGCGGAAGGTGCGCGATTTCGTGGTCACGGCGGACATGGTCCGCACCCGCGAAATCAATTGGAGTTTGCTCGAGAAGGCCGGATAACCGGATAAGCCGGTTCGAGCATCGATCTGAGGGGCGGCCGGTCAGGGGCCGCAACAGGAGCAGTTCAGGGGCCCTAATGTTCACTCGCGAAAAACAGGAAATGAAACGCGTACCCATGATGCCGGTGCGCGACATGGTCATCTTTCCGCAACAGATGACTCCTTTTATCGTCGGACGCGAAGCCAGCGTGCGCGCACTCGAAGAAGCGCTGGCCGGCGACAAGAAGATCTTCCTTTCTACGCAGCACGACGCGTCGGTGGACGATCCCAAACCGGAAGAAATCTATGCGGTCGGAACGCTTGCCAACATTGTCCAGAGCGTGAAACTTCCTGACGGCAACATCAAAGTTTTGGTCGAGGGTGTCGAGCGCGCGCGGGCTATTTCGATCGCCACGGAAGAGGGATTCTTCCGCGCGACGGTGCGCCTGCTGGGTGCGCGCGTCGAGCCATCTCCGCAAGTCGATCAGACCGTTCAGAAGATCACCGGACTGTACGAACAGTTCATCAAGCTTTCGCAGAGCCTGAATTACGACACCATGATTGCCGCCGCGCGGGTGGATGATCCGGCGCGCCTCTCGGATACGATTGCCGCAAACCTGCAACTTCCGGTGGATGAAAAGCAGGATTTGCTCGAAACCGTCGACCCCGTCGAGCGGCTGAATCGCATCGGCGACATCCTGGAGATCGAGCTCGAAAAGCTCAACGTCGACCGCAACATCAATACGCGCGTGAAGCGGCAGATGGAGCGCGCGCAAAAAGAGTACTACCTGAACGAAAAGCTCAAGGCCATTCAGAAAGAACTCGGACGCGGCGAGAAGAACGAAATCGACGAGCTGAAAAAGAAGATCGACACCGCCGGGATGTCCAAGGAAGTCCATGAGAAGGCGGTCCAGGAACTGAAGCGCCTGGAACTCATGCCGCCGATGTCGGCGGAGTCCACGGTCAGCCGCAACTACCTCGATTGGCTGCTGGCGGTACCGTGGAAAAAGAAATCGAAGGAAATTCGCGACATCAAAGCCGCGGAGAAAATCCTGAACGAAGAGCACTATGGCCTCGATAAGGTCAAGGAACGGATCCTTGAGTTTTTGGCG
>WNFN01184977.1_pt1 | contig 23505 bp, 20 predicted proteins | sample 5400161 | NCBI WGS metagenome assembly WNFN01 (sample SAMN13153353, study PRJNA577476) | soil metagenome | isolation source: 80 cm saprolite on Douglas fir-dominated hillslope | place: USA:California | collected 2013-09-17 | reverse complement strand
GGGCTTCGGCTTCATCCAGCGCCAGAGCGGCGAGGACGTTTTCGTCCATTTCTCCGCGATCGTGGCTGATGGCTATAAGACGTTGAACGATGGCCAGGCTGTTGAATTCGAAGTTTCCAAGGGCCCCAAGGGCCTGCAGGCCTCGAACGTACAGCCCCTCTAATGGATGGCTGTTTTCGGCCTGATCGGCCTTAACCCCCGATCCTCCCGAATTCAGCTGCACTTCACAAAAATACAGAACGGGCGGCCCGCTTCAAACCGGGCCGCCCGTTTTGCTTTTGGATCGTCATTCACGACACAGCAACGGCTACATTAATTCTCCGGCGTTCATTCTCTCATCCGGGGCGCGGGCCTGCTAGAATCTCGGCGCGATGCTGGCCCTCATCATCCTTTGCATTCTGCTGACCTGGCTCCTCTGCGCCGGCGTCTGCATCGGCATCGGCTTCTTCTTGCTCAGAGGTCTCCGCTTTGCTTGCTCGATCACCGAGGCGCTATGGACCGGATTAGCTTTGATCACCGGCTTCCTGCAGCTGTACCACTTTTTCAGACCCATCGACATCGTTGCGGTCCTTCTTCTGGCGGCCTTGGCCCTCGCCGGCTGGCTTTGGAATTATGCAGTCCGGGCTCCAGGCGCCTCTGCGGGAAATACTTCCGCTCAGCAAGATTTGCGAGAAAGAAAACAGTTGGGCCTAGCCGCGCTCCTTCTCTACATTCCCGCAGCGGCCATCATCGCCTTTCGTTGCGTGGCCGTTGGCGAACACTACGACACCGGTTTGTACGGAGCGCAGGCCGTCCGCTGGTTCACCACGTATCCGCTGGTCCCCGGCCTCGCCAATCTAATCGGACAGCTCGGATTCAATTCTTCCGTCTTCCTGTGCATTGCCGCGCTGGACCAGGGCCCCTGGCGCGGTTTGGCGCACCATCTTTTTGCCGGTTTTTTGATCGCCGCATTTTTCGTTTCGATTATTCCTGCCGTCCTTCGCATTTTCCGAGCCGAATCCACCTCGTCCATCGACTGGTTCCTCACGCTGCTCTTTATCCCCGTGACAATCTTGGCCACCACCGGCAAAATCGTCGGCACCAACACCGATCTTCCCACCACCGTCGTTTGCCTGGTCGCAACTGCTTTGCTCTTCCGCGCTCTCGATGAGGGATCTCCGCAAGCCGCCACAGCCGACTCAAAGGCCGGGTACTTGCTAATTGCCATGGCGCTTTTTTCGCTGGCCATCACGTTCAAGATCTCCAGCATCGTCTTTGCATCGTTGGGGTGGACGCTCTCGGCCTGGAAGTTTTGGTCGCTGAGTCGCACCACGCCAGGCAGAAAACGGCAGATGGCGTGGGCGGTGATTTTGTCTGCTCTAATTGTTCTCCCTTGGATTGGGCGCGGACTGGTCTTGAGCGGATATCCATTTTTCCCGAGCACTGTGCTGCCGATGGCAGTCGACTGGAAAGTGCCAACCGCGATTACCCAAGGCCAGGCGGATTTTGCACGATCGTTCGCGCGCATTCCTGAGCTTACTGGGGCTTACGCAAATGGGTGGAATTGGTTGCGGCCGTGGTTCCGCGAAATGCTGACAGAAAGAGAGGGATTCGTAATTCCGCTCGTATTCACTTTGGTGGGTGGTGTGACAGGGATCATCCGAGTGGCACGTGACAAGAGAGCGACGATTCCGCGATGGCTGTGGCTCCTGGTGCCCTCGATGGCCAGTTTGATCTTTTGGTTTCTGGAAGCGCCGGCGCTACGTTTTGGCGAGCCGGCTATCTGGACAGCGGGGGCGACACTGGGAATACTTGCGGCGGTGCATTGGCTAAAACGGCCGGCAACGACTCGAATCGCAGTGGTTGGTTTGGTTTTGTTGACGGCGTGGGCGGCGCATCCGCGGCTGTTTTGGAACTCGTACTTTCGTCCCAGCGTGGGCGTTCGAGCGTTCTTGCGACTGCCGGAGGCCACAGTCAAGCCGCACCAAAGTATCTCCGGGCTGATAGTTAACGTGCCCGTGGGGACGAATCAATGCTGGGATGCTCCGCTGCCGTGTTCTCCCAATTTCAATGGCAAGCTGAGTTTGCGGAAGCCAGGGGAGCTGGAACGTGGATTTGTTTGGAACGAATCGGGAGAAGCCACAAGGCAGAAATAATCGAAAGCCGCGGGCGCTGCGCTGCAATGCAATGGCTTGGCCATCCGATGCAGCATTCGGTACTACAAAACAATCTTCTTGCATAATTAACGTAACGTAATTACTATGCTACGACGTCGTGTAGTTAGAACTGTCCCCCCGATTATTGAGAAATTCCGTCCCTGGCAACGGCAGCCGAACAGGTTGATCCAGCGACAAGTCAGTCTGTAAGCCTGTGGACGACCTCGCCACAAGCAAGATGGATTTCCGTAAAAGAGGAATAGCAAGGAGGCAACGCCATGAGCCCCAGCCCCCGAGTAGTTTCCCGAGAGCGCGAACTTCAAACCAACCACCCGGCCACGGAAATCACCATTCATCTGACGCCGTTCGATCAGAAAGCGTACCGGCAATTGATCGAAGCTCGCGGCGATACCGCGCAACACGTTGTAACCCGTTTGAAACCCGCCCTGGGACTTACGAACGCCGTGGACGCCGGTTGCGGCGTGGGATTTTTCTCGCACACACTGGCGGAGTGCGGCCTGAATGTGTGTGGTTTCGACGGACGCGAAGAAAACGTGACGGAAGCGCGGCGGCGGTTTCCGCACATTCCGTTCGAACAAGCCGACGTCGAAGAGAGGGCCATTCTGGAGCTGGGTAAATTTGACCTCGTCTTCTGTTTCGGGCTGCTGTACCACCTGGAGAATCCGCTGCTGGCGATCCGGAATCTCCGAGGACTGACGGAGAAGTGCCTGCTGGTGGAAAGTATGTGCTTGACGGAGGAAAAGGCGTCGATGCTGCTGAGAGAGGAGCCGAGCCAGGAAGATCAGAGCCTTAGCGATGTGGCCTGGTATCCGAGCGAGAGCAGCCTGGTGAAGATGCTGTACCGCGCCGGATTCGGAAAGGTCTATCGCGTAACACCGCTGCCAGATCACGAGGATTTTCGTGAAACGGCGGAACGTACCCGGCGGCGGACGGTGCTGCTCGCGACTTACGCCGCGGTCGACATAGCCGGGTTCCGGTTAATTCCCGAACCCGCTGAACAAGAAGATCCTTGGGCGAAGAAGCCGCCGGTAACAGCAACACTGCCGCAACGAATCGGGCGATTCCTGGCCAGCCCGGCGCGCCGGAAATACAGCACGCTGGCGAATCGCGCGCGGCGCATTTTTCCGGGAATGCCGATACCCTTGCGCCTGCCTTTTGGTGCGTGGTGGCTGGCGGAGAAGAGTGCGCTGGATCACGAATTGATTTACAACGAGTTCGAACGGATGGAAACGGAGTTCGTGAAGCGATTGTTGCGGAGGGACATGACGGTCGTCGATGCCGGAGCGCATCATGGCCTATACACCCTGCTGGCGTCGAAGCGAGTCAAATGGGACGGCCGGGTGATAGCGGTCGAGCCTTCACCGCGGGAGTGCGAGCGACTGGAAAGGCACCTACGCCTGAACCGCTGTTCGAATACGGAGCTGGTATCTTGCGCATTGGGTGAAGCTCCGGGAGAGACGGATCTTTATCTGGTGGATGGATTTCAAGATTGGTGCAACAGCCTGAGGCCGCCCGCGGTGGACGAGCCTGTACGGACGGTGCGGGTTTCCGTGCGGCGGCTGGATGACGTGCTTGCCGAACTCGGAGTGAGCAAAGTGGATTTCATCAAACTTGATGTGGAAGGGGCGGAACTCTCGGTTCTCTATGGGGCGATGAAGCTGCTGCGGAGGGAATCGCGGCCGGCGATCCTGGCAGAAGTGCAGGACACGCGGACGCAGCCGTGGGGCTACGCGGCGCGGGAAATCATCCAATTCCTGATTCGCATGGACTACCGATGGTTTGCGATTGCGGCGAAGGGCGCGCTGCTGCCAATTTCGTGCGATCAGGAAACGTATGACGCAAACCTGGTGGCGCTTCCGGTGGAGCGCACGGAAGAGTTTCTTGACCTCCTCGGGCAGAAATAGAGCTTGCCAGAGAATTATTTTTCGATCACAAGTTTCACTGGAGTGACAATACTTCAGGGGATGAGGCAGCTCACGCAGGCCAGGGGGGCACAGTTCGTATAGAATTGACGAGCTAGGTCTGGCCTTTCTGTGTTCACAAGTTCAAAACTGGCGAGTGACGAGAGTTCATGACAGAACACCTGCTCTCTTTAGTGAGCGGACGCCAGGGGCATTTCCGGCTGGAGTCGGGTCACCACGGAGATTTGTGGTTCCAACTGGAGACGCTTTGCCTGAACGCTCGCGAGATACGGCCCTTTGCCGTGCGACTGGCGGAGAAACTCAAGAAACATGAAGTTGAAGTGGTGTGCGGTCCGCTTGTTGAGGGTGCATTTGTCGCGATGCTGGTTTCACTGGAGCTCGGTTGCGAATTCGTATACGCCGAACGCTTTGCGGATGAAACCCGCGAAGGATTATTTCCGGTCGAGTACCGTCTGCCGAAGGCGCTGCGGCCGGCAGTCAAAGGCAAACGCGTAGCGATCGTGAATGATGTAATCAATGCCGGATCGGCAGTGCGGGGAGCATTCTTCGATTTGAAAACTCATGGCGCACGCGTCGTCACCATTAGTGCATTGCTTGCGCTGGGCGAGGCCATCACCGAATTCGCGGCTGAGCGCGGAATCGCTCTCGAACTTCTGGAGCGTAAGCCGAATCATCTGTGGACACCCTCGGAATGCCCCCTCTGTGTGTCTGGAGTGCCGCTTGAAATCGTGGGTACTTCGTGAAGAGCGGACTTGTGTCGGCCAGCAACAGTTAAAAAACCGCTCGGCTGCTGGTACTCTTCTAGTGAGGGAGCGGCCTTTTCTTTCCCGATTGCGGCCATTCCGGGAATGCAGTGCGCGGCAAAGGCACCGCAGTCCATGGCCTTGGGCTGATCGGGCGGGGAATGGATTAGAACGAATGAAAGTACTTGTCACCGGGAGCAGCGGGCTGATCGGTTCGGAGGCGGTCGAGCGTTTCGACCGGCATGGGCATGAAGTTGTCGGCGTGGACAACAACATGCGGCGGGTTTTCTTCGGGCCGGCGGGCGATACACTCTGGAATCTGGAGCGGCTGAAGGGTGCGACGAAGCGATTCACTCACGCGGCGCTGGACATTCGCGACCGGGCGGGCATCGAAGAGCTCTTTCGAATGCATCGCTTTGATTTGATCGTTCACTGCGCGGCTCAACCATCCCATGATAAAGCGCGAGAAATTCCCCTGTTGGATTTCGAGGTAAATGCCCTGGGCTCGGTGAATCTCCTGGAAGCGACGCGGCAACACTCGCCGGAGGCGGTGTTCGTGTTTATGAGCACGAACAAGGTTTATGGCGAGGCGCCGAACGAGATTTTGCTGAAGGAGATGGAGAAGCGATACGACTACGCGAGGGCGGAAGATTTTGGTGGGATTGACGAGAGCTGCCGGATCGATCAAACGTTGCATTCGCTGTTTGGCGCTTCAAAGGCAGCGGCGGACCTCGTGGCGCAAGAGTATGGGCGCTACTTCAACATGAAGGTGGGAGTTTTTCGAGGCGGCTGCCTGACGGGGCCGGCACACGCCGGCGTCGAATTGAAGGGCAAGCAGGTGCGCGACAATATTCACAGTCATGACGTGGTGCGTGCCATCGAGGAGTTTGCGGCGAATCCGCGACCCGGAGAGGTGTACAACCTGGGTGGCGGGCGCGCGAATAGTATTTCGATGTTGGAGGCGATCGAGCGAGTCGAGCAGATGACCGGTCGCAAACTGGATTGGCGATACGTAGATGAGGCGCGAAAAGGCGATCACATTTGCTATATCTCGAATCTCGGAAAACTCCAGAGCCACTATCCGAATTGGAAAATCACTCGGGGATTGGATGCGATTCTCGAAGAGATTATCGCTTCGCAGCGCGCGCAGGCCACGGCGAGATGAGCCGCGCAAGGCAAGAATGAAAGCCCCTTTCTTCACGGTCCTGATCGACACCTACAATTATGGCGGATTCATTGAAGATGCGGTTGCGAGCGTACTGGGGCAGAATTTTCCCGCTGAGGAACGGGAAATTCTGGTCGTGGACGATGGTTCCACCGACGATACGCAGGAGCGATTGCAAAAATTCGGCGAGGCCATTCGTTATTTCAAGAAACCGAATGGGGGACAAGCTTCGGCGTTCAACTTCGGATTTGAGCAGGCGCGGGGAGCGGTCATCGCATTGCTAGATGCTGATGATGTCTGGCTTCCGGAAAAATTAGGGCGCGTCTACGAAGCATTCGAACGGCATTCAGGCGCGGGGATGGTGTACCACCGGGTGCATTTGTGGGATGGTGCGCGCGACATTTCCGAGGACGTATATTTCGCGCCAGTTTCGGGGCGCGTTACGGAAAGCAGGCGGGCGCTGCTGCGGTATCCAATGGTGGGCACGTCATGCCTGGCGTTCCGGCGGGAAGCGCTACAGAAGCTGCTGCCAGTGCCGGAGTCGCTACGATTCCAGGCCGATGCCTATCTCACGGCGCTGATCATTTTTGTGGCGGAAGTTGCGGCGGTGCCGGAGTTCCTGGGGAAATACCGGTTGCATGGAGCGAATCTGTTTCAGGCAAACGCGGAGGGAGCGTCGCGCCAGCAACTGGAGCGCAGGATGGCCGTGCGCGAAGCGCTCCTCGGAGAGATCGAGAATTGGCTGAAAGTTCAGGGCGAGAACGTGGACACTCCGGAGATTCGCGCGTACCTGAAACAATGGATAAAAGCGCAGGAAAGCGACGGATTTGCAGTGCAAGCGCCGGGGCGCTGGAAATATTTCCAGTACTTGGTTGATTTCCCGCGAACGTACGGCGAGATTATGACTTGGCGGCACCGGACTTACTCCTATCTGCGTGCCATCGCGGCACTGTTCTTGGGCTATCATCATCTGCATGTTCTGGACGACGTGCGATTGAAGAGCAAGCGAATCTTCGCTTCCCCCGACGACAAGAAGGTGGAAGCTGAAAAAGCGAATACTTTATCCGCAAAAAGCTGAGACGAACGGATGGCATTGCAGAGGGAAATGGGCACGGGGACAGTGACGGCTTCGGAGCATGATGGATTCATACAAGCGGCGGCAGCGTCTGTCTGCCCGAGTTGCGATGCAACGTCACGCGCCCCTGCCATCGAGGAGTATGGGAGATATAGACTTTTCGAATGCGCGGGGTGCGGACTGCAGTATTGGGAGCCGCTGGAAATGCCCGACGCGCGCTGGTACGAACAGATGTACGGCGGCCGGGATGAAAAGCTACTACCGCTGGAGCCGGGGCACAAATATTTTCTGGCGGACACGCTGGCTCCGCGCGGTGGGAAGTTGCTGGACATTGGCTGCGGCACCGGGAATCTGTTGGCCGCGGCGCGCGACGCTGGCTACGAAGTGACCGGCATCGAGCTGGACCGCAATGCGGCGCGCTTTGCGAAAGAGCAACTTGATTTGCAAAATATTCTTCCTTTATCGATTTCCGAGTTTGCGAAGCAGCACAAGGGAGAACGATTTGATGTAGTCACATTTTTTGAAGTACTGGAGCACCAGGCAGCGCCGGTGGAATTCCTGCAGAAAGTGAAAGCCTGCGTGAAGCCGGGCGGAGTGATCGCTCTGAGCGTGCCGAATCGTGAACGGTGGTTGACTGGGGCGGACGTTCTGGACTATCCGCCGAATCATTTCCTGCGGTGGAATGCTGATGCGCTCAGAAAGTGCTTGGGCTCGCAGGGTTTTGAAGTCTTATCCATGCGCGAGCAGCCCGCCGGACTCTGGCACACGGCGCAGATGATTAACATGGCCTTGCGAACCGGGATGTCTGAAGCGGCGACGGGAAATGCATCGAAGAGTTTTCGCGACGTGATGCAAATGGCGCCCGACCAAGCAGAAGCAGCTCTGCGGGCAAAGCCGACGGCGCGACAGCGCGCCACGGAGATTCTCGGGCAGATCAAATATGCCGCCTGTTTTCCACTGGCAATGGCGGCGTATCCGTACGTTCGGCTGCGCGGACTCAAAGGAACGTATTTGTATTGTCTGGCTCGGAAGCGCGGTTGAGGATTTTCGGGGAGCCATAATTTGGCGAGAAGTTTTGTCAGCGTGCTGATTGATACGTACAACCACGAGCGCTTTATCGAACAGGCGATCGTGAGCGTGCTGGAGCAGGATTTTCCGGCAGCGGATCGCGAAATCATCGTTGTGGATGATGGCTCGACGGACCGCACGCCGGAAATCGTGAAGAAATTCGAGCCGCGTGTGCGGCTCTTGCGCAAAGAAAATGGCGGGCAAGCTTCGGCATTCAATGCCGGGATTCCGGAATGCAAGGGAGAAATCGTCGCGTTCCTCGACGGCGACGATTGGTGGGCCCCGGAAAAACTCCAGCGCGTGGCTAACGTGTTTGGCTCCGAACTTGCGGTCGGCCTCGTAGGCCATGGCATCCGTGAGACTTTCCCCGATGGCACGGTGCGCCTCCGCGCTCCGGAAAAAGACGAGAGATTGCGGATAGATTCGCTTGCCGCAGCCCGCGTATTTCGGCTGCGAAAGAGTTATTTGGGCACAAGCCGAATGACGATTCGGACCCAACTGGCGCGGCAAATACTTCCTGCTCCAGAAACGCTGGCCATCGAAGCAGATGAGTATTTATTTACTCTCGCGGCTGCAATGAGCGAAATCATGATCCTTCAGGACTGTCTGACTCACTATTGCGTACATGGCGGCAACCTCTATCTCAGCGCGGGGCACGGAGAGGAGGGCTTGCGGCGGAAACAGCAGGTTCTTGAGGCCCTGGCGAGTTCGCTTCGAAATACTCTCCCTAGCAAAGGAGTTTCTGCCGAAGTTACTAATTGCATTGTTGAAATCGTACAAGCGGAAGCCGACCAAATGCGTTTGATGCTGGATGGGGGAACGCCGTGGGAAACGTTTCGGACAGAAAGCAAGCTCTATGAGGTGATGCACGCAGATGCATCCCGCAAGCACCGTTTTTTTCGTGGGGTGACTATGCTTCCGGCACTCCTTCTTCCGCCCCGGCGATTTTACGCGGCGCGCCGTTGGCTGGCTTCCCAGGGATGGTACCGTCAGATGCGAGAGAAAGCATTGCCTGTTCCCGAAATCACTCGGGTCGCGGGCCCCGGAGAGTTCAAGGCATGAGCCTGCGGACGGACTACGATGTTTGGCATGAACGGGTCTTCAACTCCGATCCGGAGCACGAAGATGAGTCAAGCCCCTGGTATGAACTCGTACGCGAACAGATAGGGAGTGTCACGGGCCTGCGTATCTTGGAAGTAGCTTGCGGGCGGGGAGGTTTCGTCAAGGAGCTATCGCGAAACGGCGCACACGTGACGGGGTGTGACTTTTCACTTGCGGCGTTGCGCGTCGGCCAGGAAAAACTGCGGGCGCAGGGAAATGGAACTTCGGCGGCGCTCATTCAGGGCGATGCCCAAGCTCTGCCTTTCGCCGATAAATCCTTTGATCTGGTGGTCTCTTGCGAAACCATCGAGCATGTTCCCGAGGTGCGAAAGGCGCTGAGGGAGATGTGGCGCGTGGCGCGTCCAGGAGCCAAATTGTTTCTGACTACGCCCAATTACGCGAACCTCATGGGGCTTTATGAACTATATGCGATAGTGCGCCACCCAAGGCGTAAGGATGACCAGCCGTTCGATCGCCGCCAATGGTTTTTCCAAATCAGGCAATACGTCCGCAAAGCGGGCTGGAGCATTCTTCGCGGCGATGGAACAGTCCACCAATTGCCGATCATTCCGGGACGCAATCCAATTGAATTGCCGTTTTTGGAGTCAAGCCACGTGATTCGCCGGCTTCTGAGCCCATTTGCGTATCACTATTTTCTGATTGCGGATAAGCGAGGCCAATCGTAAATGCGGATTCTGATGATATCGGGGTCCTCGGGGAAGGCCGAGGCCGGGGTCGCGGGCGTTGTCAACAACCTGACAAGAGAATTACGCGAGCTTGGGCACAGCGTGAAGTCCGCATTTTTTGAGGACCTGCTGCCTAAACAAACCTGGCCGAATCGCTTTCGCACTGTGGAGTTCGCAAGGAGAATCGGGGGATACGTTCAGGAGACGGGTAAGGAATTCGACATCGTCAATATTCACGCGCCTTTTGGCTTTTGGTATGGGTGGCAAAGGCGACGGCTTGGCTCGCAAGCGGGTCCTCCCTACGTAATGACCATGCACGGACTCGAGGAGCGCCGGAATTATGCGATGAGTCGGGAAGCAAGCAAAGGGCGCGCGGATTTTTTTAGCTGGAAGAATCGCGTGTGGCAGTATGTTTATCACATGCAGACATATCGCTGGTCTCTTATGACCGCGAACCAATGCATCGTCCTAAACCGCGAAGCTTTGCTCTTCCTGCAAATGAAATACAATCTGCCTCCGGACCGCGTATGGCACGTCCCCAACGGTGTTGGCCCCGAATTCTTTCACGTGCGATCCTTCTCCGCGGGGATTGCAACGAAGATTCTTTTCGTGGGCTCGTGGATCGACCACAAAGGGATCTATTACTTAGCGGAAGCCTTCGAGAAACTTCTACGCGTCATACCTGAAGCCCGGCTGACCATTGCAGGTTGCTTGGAACCAGAAGAAAAAGTGCGCCGATGCTTCACGAAAGCCGCTCAGGGCGCATTGGACGTGTGGCCGTTTGTTGCCCGGGCGGAAATCTCGAGCTTATATGCCGAGCACGAAATCTTTGTGCTGCCATCGCTGATGGAAGGGATGCCCTTGGTGTTGCTGGAAGCCATGGCCTCCGGGATGGCGGTAGTCACCACGGAATCAAGCGGAATGAGCGATTTGGTTGAGGATTCGCACGATGGGCTTTTTGTTATTCCGGGAGACTCGGAGTCGCTCTCAGCCGCGATTGTCAGGCTTTGCCGCGATCCCGAGTTGCGGTTGCGTCTTGGCAGTGCTGCCCAGGAAAAGATGAAGCGCTATACATGGCAACACGCCGCCAAGCGCACGGAGAAGGTTTTCTATCGTGCGATGGGGGTCAGGCCGGACGATTCTACGAGCGGGCTGGAGACAGAAACGGGCGAGCAAAGCGCGCTCAGCACTCCCAATTTCCCGATCGTAACGTAAATCAGCGCCCAAAGTATTCGGGGAAAAGCCAGAAACGAAGTGACTACGCCAAGGATTCGATTCGCGGAGATTCAACCAGAACTCCAGAAGCCTGAGATGTGGACATCCCGGGTGATGAAGCACCCGTTCTTTGCTTGGGCCGGATTGCGGCTGCCGATTGCACAGCACACAGCCGCAGAACATCACGCTCTGGAGAAGTACGCGCTGGGATGCAAGAGTCTTGTAGAAATCGGAGTCGCTGAAGGCGCGTCGGCGATAGCGCTACGGACTACAATGGACCCGCAGGGCACGCTTTATCTCGTGGATCCGTTTCATCTTTCGAGAGTACGGGATGCTGAACTTTCTGCGCCGCGCCGCCAGACGAGCAGTGTCTACGAAAGCGGGCGCTAAACTTGTGTGGATCGAGGCCTTTAGCCATGAAGCAGTTGCGGTTTGGGACCAGCCAATCGACTTTCTATTGATCGACGGAGATCACCGGGAAGAAGCTGTCGAACAGGATTGGAACGATTGGCATCGTTACGTGATAGAAAATGGCACCGTTGTTTTCCATGATGCACGCATTTTCCCGGGAGGGTGGACTTCGGCTGGGTACGGGCCGGTTCGTTTTGTGGATAGAGTATTTCGAAACAATCCTTCGTCTTCGTGGGTGATCTTTAAAGAGGTTGATTCGCTGGTATTCGTCCGCAGAAGGAAACGCGGCAGCGCATGATCACTCTGGGGATAAATTATTCGCGGATGCATGATTCGTCGGCGTGCATCGTGCGTGACGGAGAGTTGTTGTTTGCGGTGGCGGAAGAGCGCATCAGCCGGCTGAAGCACGACGCCGGATTCCCGAAAAACGCGATTCGAGCTTGCCTGGACTTCGTGAAAGTGGGACCGGAGGAGCTGGACGAAGTGTGCTTCGGGTGGCAGACGGCGGGGCCGGTCTTTCGGCACGACCTGAAGTGTTACGCCACGGGGAAAATGCCGCTAACGTATCTCACCGGTTTGAATTCGACGCTGCACTTCCTGAGCATGTGGCATCAGGAAAGCGGAGCCAAGAAATTCGCGCAACAGTTTGGGCCGACCAATGCGAAAATGCGGTTTGTCGATCACCACCTCGCACATGCCATCAGCGCTTACGCGTATTCAGGGATTGACGACGCGGCTGTGGTAGTCATGGACGGCCGTGGCGCGTGGGAAGCCACGACAATCTGGCATGGTCACAATGGCAGGCTCGACCCCGTGCTGATGATTCCTTTTCCGGATTCGGTGGGATATTTCTACAGCGCCTTCACCGAGTTTCTCGGTTTCCAGCCCAACAGCGACGAATGGAAGGTTATGGGCCTTGCGCCTTACGGGAAGCCGGGCGTGGATTTGTCGCCGTTCATCGATTTGAAAGCGGCTCCCTATCGCGTGCTCACGAAGCAACTGAACGCTAACGGCACGACCGCGTCCGCCGGCATGGCGGCGCTTCTGGGCCCCGCCCGAATTGCGGAGACTGACATCGACGAGCGCCACAAAAATATTGCGTATGCTGTCCAGGACGCTTGTGAGATCGCGATGATGAACGTGGTGCGGAAGGCGATTGAAAAAACCGGATCGCGGAATGTTTGCCTCGCCGGGGGCGTGGCGCTGAATTCCAAAGCCAATGGAAAAATCGCGGCGTCTGGCCTCGTGGACAGATTCTTCGTGCAACCCGCGGCATCGGATGATGGCGTGGCGCTCGGCGCGGCGCTTGCCCCCTATCTCGACGGCAATGGAAAACTGCCCAACAAGCCAATGCGGCACGGATACTGGGGACCAAGTTTTGGGGACGAGGCGATAGAAAGCGCGCTAAGTACCTATAAGTTGCGCTACACAAGGTTGCCGGATCCGGCGTCAACTGCGGCAGAATTGCTTTCGAATGGCAAAATTCTCGGATGGTTCCAGGGGCGCATGGAATTTGGCCCACGCGCTCTCGGAAGCCGCTCGATTCTGGCCGATCCGCGCGACCCGGAAATGAACGCCAAGGTCAATAATGCGGTGAAATTCCGGGAATGGTGGCGGCCCTTTGCGCCTTCTTTCAAAAAAGAAGCGGCGGGCGAATATCTTGAGAGTGCGACGGATTCGCCGTTCATGATTTTGACGGCGCAAGTGCGCCCGGAAAAACGCAGCGTAATTCCTTCCGTCACGCACGTGGACGGCAGCGCTCGCCCGCAGACTGTCGAAAAAGAGGTCAACCCGTTGTACTGGCGGCTGATCGATGAATTCGGAAAACGCACGGGCGTGCCGGTCATTATGAATACGTCGTTCAATTTGCGCGGGGAAGCCATCGTGCACACACCGACCGACGCGATACGGACATTTTTCAGTTCCGGCATGGACGCGCTGGTGATCGGGAGCTTCCTCGTCGAAAAATGAGCATCCTGCGATGAGCGGGCAGCGCATCATCGCGCTCCTCGGACGGCGAGACGCGCCCACGGACGCGGTCGAGGAATACTGTCGCTACCTCGGCGAAGCATTGATCGCCGAGGAATTCGATTTGAACATCGAGCGCGTCGCATGGCGAGAAAGCGGGTGGAGAAGCGCTGCCAGTTCGCTCCGGGACCGCGCACAAGGCTGGCGCGGAGCGTGGGTGTTGGTGCAGTACACGGCACTGGCTTGGTCCGCGCGCGGTTTCCCACTGCGATTTCTTCAAGTTCTGAAGATTCTCAAAGCGGCCGGTGTCCGCTTGGGTGTGGTCTTTCATGACGTTGAAGCTCACGCGGGAAAGCGAACGATCGACGCGGTGCGGCGCCGCGCGCAGTTGCGGGTCATGCGCACGGCGCTGCGTCTAAGCGACGCCGCTGTTTTTACGGTACCACTGCAAAAAAACTCCTGGATGAAGCACGATCCTGGCAAAGGATATTTCATTCCCGTCGGCGCCAATCTGCCTACCTCAAGCGACGCGAATTCGAGGCAGGGCATTTCGACGGGCGGAAAATTGAGCATCGCGGTTTACAGCATCACCGGAGGGGAAGCGGGGCGCTGGGAAATCGATAACATCGTCGAGGCTGTTCGGTTTGCTGCTACGCGCGCGGGCAGTTTGCGACTGATCGTTTTTGGGCGGAATGCGCAAAGCGCTGAGAAGGAACTGACGAAACGTTTTAGCGATAGCGGTGTTGAACTCCATGTGCTGGGAGTTCTGCCTCCGGAAGATGTTGTGCGCAGCCTCTCCGTCTCGGATGTTTTGCTTTTTGTGCGCGGGCCAATTTCCACGCGGCGGGGAAGCGCTATTGCTGGGATTGCCTGCGGTTTGCCGGTGATTGCGTTTGAGGGGCCGGAGACGGCGGCGCCAATTACCGAAGCGGGACTGGCGATTTTTTCGCCTCACAGGAAAGGTGACCTCGGGGACGTGCTGCTCCGTGTTCTACAGGACGAGCATTACCGCGCTTCGCTGGCGCAGCGGAGCTTGGTGGCGCAGCGGCAATATTTTTCGTGGCACGTGATTGCAGCGCAGTATGCAGAATTCATGCGCCGAGGGATGTAGCAAGGCGGGCATCGAGCGTGGTTACAGGAACTACCTGCACAACGCCTCTATCAAGCTTTCCTTTTTGTTTTCGGCAAGTTTGGTCAAAGCCTCGAGGGACGCGAAGTATCCGGCCACTGCTGCGGCAGCAAGGAAGATAAATGCCTCGGCGGGAAGCCACAGATTGCCGGTCCAATTTCCGGTAAAAAGAATCGTGGCGGAAATCGTTCCCATTAAAATCTGCGCACCGAATGCCACCAGCACCGCCATGCCGGATTGGCGCTGGCCATGCATCTTGCCAAACTCCATTTTGCGCGGAAACGTTATCGAGGACCAATTGGCGATGGTGAGTTGGCCCACGACGGTGAAAATGATGGCAGCGCAAGTGGCGACAAACATGTGGGCTGTAGGAAGCCCGACGCGCCACAAGAGCATCGCCATGGATAGTACGATCTCCAGAGAGAGCACGGAGAGGAGCAGCAAATTTTTCCCGAGCAGCACATCGCGGAAACGCAGCGGGGCGGTGAAATAGGTTTGAATGCCGCGGCCTTCGTAAGCAAAGCTGTTGTAGGCCGGGGCCATCAAAATCAAGATGAGGTACGCCATCATGCCGGGGAAAAATAGATCGGGGGAGACGGCCTTGCCGCCTCGACTGAGATGCCATGCGCCAAGATTCATGCTGAAAATCAGGATCAACATCGGGGGCAGCAACAGCGAGAGATAGGCAAAACTGTTGCGAGTGAGGTAGCGGAACTCTTTGCGCATGATCGCGGCTACCTGAGGCGAAAGCAAACTCAATCGATCGGGGCCATCGTGCTTCACTTGGATTGTACGGGTGGCGGCACGAGCCGGCGCCGCGGTTTCGCTAAGTTCTTCGCCGCGATACTGCGCGGCAAAGCGACGCCACAAAAGTCCGCTGAACAATATCAGGTAAAGCAGAAGAAGCGCGAAGCTCAACAAAAATGCCGCGGGTTGAAGGCGCACCATTGCCGCCAGCGCGTGGCCCGCAAGCGAAGGCGGAAGCCACGCGAAATATGGCATGAGGCGTAGGAACACCGGCCGCGCCGACGCGCCATAGCGCTGCGTCAGAGGCGCAATGAAATTCAGCGAAACCATCGAAATAACGAAGAGGCCGAGGAAAAGCTCCCGGGTCCGCCGCCGAGATAGCAAGCGCTCCAGCCAGGAACCGATGAGGCGCTCAATTGTTACGTTGAGCAGCATGAACACGCCGACGATCAGCAACATGGCGGGGAGCACGCCTGGTTTGGCGGCCGTTGCTCCGGCGGTCATTGCCAGCAGCCAGCACACCGATGCTAGGGCAGAGAAATCGGCAAACCCATAAGCTAAGCCAATGGCGTAGAACACGTGAAGGCGCAGCGGAAATCTAAGCAGGGTGCGGAATTCAAAATTTGCACCGAAGCCCGCAACAAAGACCGGGAAGAGCTGCCAGAAAAGAAAAATGCCCCAGAAAAGCAGAGCTATCCGTTCCGGGCGGCCTCGGGAAACAAAGTAGTAGCCGCCGGCGTAAAATGCGAAGCACAAGCCGGCCACCAAGATCCCGCTGAAGACGCCGGTAAAGATCAGACCGATCAGGTCCAAACGATTATTTTTCTTACGCAGGCTGTTCCGCAGAATGAGCCAACGCAGTCCGGCAACTAGGCGGATCTGCTCGAACACGCTGACGGATTGAGTCACGTCAGCCATGAAAGCTCCTCGATCTGCGGGCGTTCCGTGCCGTCCTGGCTAACGATGGAAAGGAAGATCTGCTCGAGCGTGGTCTTGCTTCCGGCTTCGCCCGCAATCCCCGCGCGCAATTCTTCCAGCGAACCTTGCGCGACGAGCCGCCCCTTGTGAATGATGGCCACGTGGCTGCACAGCCGCTCGACGATTTCCAGGACGTGGGACGTGAGGAAAATAGTTGTGCCACGTTCTGTCATGCGCGCCAGCAGCGCCTTCAGCGCACCCGCTGCTAGGGCGTCCACACCTTCAAATGGTTCATCGAGGAACAAAATACGCGGTCCGTGAATCACTGCCGCGGCGAGAGCGAGCTTCTTCTGCATTCCGTGGGAGTAATCAGCGATCAGGGTTTTGGGACGATCGGCGAGCTGCATGAATTCAAGCAGTTCCTCCGAGCGGCGCTTGGTTGTAGCCCGGTCGAGGCTATACATCCGGCCGACGAACTTCAGATACTCTGCGCCTGTCAAGCGCTCGAAAAGGCCCATGCCTTCTGGAACAACGCCAATCTGGCGCTTCACGTCAACGGGGTTCGCTGCAAAGTCCATGCCGAGAAGCTGCATACTGCCGGAGGTTGGCGCAAGCAAACCAGTCAAAATCTTGATGGTCGTCGATTTCCCGGCGCCGTTTGGTCCGAGAAAACCGAAGAACTGTCCCGCCGTTACTTGAAGATCGATGCCGTCGACGGCGGTGAGGTTCCCAAACCTGCGTGTCAGCTTCTGCGTCTGAATAGCAATATCCGGCATCGCGACTCTCCTTGGGCCGTCTCGGGAGTAGAATGCAAGACTCTAACATGAGTCGTGTTGATCGACAGTCGCGTGGCGGAGAGCTGCGTCCGGAGTGAAGTTCTCTCAGGAAGGTTTCTGAGGAGGCGTTGAGGCTGTGCTGAGCTGCAATTCTTTAGCCGGCAAGGCTGCCAAGACGGCAGGCAACTCCACACGAAATACCGCCCCGCCTTCCTGCCGGTTGTAGGAAAGAATTTTTCCGCCATGCTCCTGCACGATGCCAAAGCAAATGCTAAGGCCCAGGCCGGTGCCTTTGCCCACTGGCTTCGTCGTGTAGAAAGGATCGAAAACGCGCTGTGGGTCCTTGAGTCCGGGACCGGTGTCGGAGAACAAGATGACGACGTTGCCGCGGTCGCGAATCGTTTTGATGGTCAGAACGCCGCCGCTGGCCGCTTCCATTGCTTCCAAGGCATTGCTGATGATATTAAAGAAAACCTGCATCAACTGATTTCCGTCTCCGCGAACGCCTGGAAGGACGGACTCGAGTTGCAACTCGATGCGTGTGGTCCCCGACCGCAGGTCGAGAGCACGAAGTTGCACCGCATTGTTCACCACGGTGTTTATGTCAAGGAGCGTGCGCTCGGCCGGCACCTGGCGCGCGAAACTCAAGAGATTGCCGACCAGCGTTTTTGTGCGGCGCGCCTGGTCGCGGATCTTTGATGCGGTCGCGCGAGCTTTATCCGGAACCGTCAGATCGTCGGCGAGCAGATCGGAAAAACCGAGGATCGCTGCGAGCGGGTTGTTGATTTCGTGCGCCGCGCCGGCAGCTAGCTGGCCCAGAGAAACAAGTTTTTCCGATTGCACAATTTGTGCCTGCAGCCGTTTCAGATTCTCGATGGATTGTTCCGATCGGGCGAGCAGCAGCGAGCGGTCCCGGTCAGCCAAGTGGGTGCGCAAGAAAATCAAGAACGCGAGCGGGACGGAGGCGATCAGAGTCGCCATCAGTCGGAAATCGCGAACCGCGGGATCGTCATGGCTAAACCGCAGCGTATAAATCGCAAAGACCGGAAGCGAAATCACCGCGACCATCGCCATTCGAGCCGGCCAGACATTTTCTTCCGAAGTTGAATCGGGGTCCGAGTCATAGGCGTTTTCGGAAAGAGCGTCCAGCCGGTCTCGATTCTCGTAGGCGATTACCCCTGCCAGGGCATACCAGAGGAAATGCGAAAGCAGAGGCAGGTCATACAAACTTCCCGTGTAATAGGTATGCGCTGGAATGGCGACGTTAATCACCAGAGAGGTGAGCATGTAAAGAGTTGCGCCACCAAAGAGATTGGCGTAAATAATCCGCCAGATTCCGCCGGATGTCAGCCACAAGGCCGCCAGGCCGCCCACGATCACCAAGCTCTGAATGTTAGCCAGCAGATTGTAGTTGTAGTTGTATTGCGCGGCCACTGGCGACGCATAAATCCACGGTAAGACAGCAAAGGCGTAAAGGAAGGTCCACCAGGTAAATAAGAGCACTAAATCCAGATATCCAAATCGCAACTGGATTTCGCCGCGCCGGCGATGTGGGCGCAACGCAAGCGCCGCCATCATCGGAATGCCGCGCAGAAAGAAAACAATATCCCAACCGTTCAGATCGGGAACCGGCTTGTGCAGGTACACCTCGTAATAGGTCCACTGGAACTGTCCAGCCATCCAAAGGGTGCAACTCATGGCGATCAGCATCCAGAAGAGGTTGCGCCTCCAATTCGGCGTACCGGCGTTCAGGAGCAGGCCGGCGTTGGCCACGAGCGGCACAATGCACTGCACTAGATTTCCGAAAGTGCTGAGCGGTTCCGAACCCCTCTTCAGCGCCAGCGACACGGCGGTATAGACGACGAGGACGGAAATCCAAGTTCCGACTAACCAGGCGATTCTGCGAGATGAAGACATTCTATGAGTATTTCCAGTGTAGGCGCGTAGGGCAGGGATGCGAGCCGGCAATCATTCCGGCTTGGCCTAAGAATAAACGGAAGCCTCTCGGCAACTGCTTAAGGGCGCGACTCGTAACTAAGAATTTCTGGCGGAGGAGGAGGGATTCGAACCCCCGAGACCCTTTCGAGTCTAACGGTTTTCAAGACCGCCGGTTTCAACCGCTCACCCACTCCTCCGCCTTTCATTCTAACGCAGTCAGTTGGCTAGCGGGACTACTTTGCCTATTCGCGGCCCCGCGGTCTGCATCGACGCCAATCAACAGCACGCGTGTCTCGATTTGGGTCATTACGGTCTGCAAAAAGGCCAGCTACTGTGCCTGGGCATGACGCTCGCTGTTCGGTTTTGATCCGCTGAGCGCGAAAAACAGGATGTAGAGGTAGCAGATCACGGGCAAAAAGAAAGCGTGATGAATCCCGATCTTGTCTGCGATCCAGCCTTGTGCCAGCGGAATAATGGCGCCGCCAACGATGGCCATGATCATGATTCCAGAGCCATCGCCAGTGAGAGGTCCGAGCTCCGCCACACCCAGCGTGAAAATACTCGGAAACATGATGGAGTTGAAGAAACCGACGAAGATGATACTCCACATGGCAACGTGTCCCGTGGTCAGCATCGAGATCGCGACCAGTCCCGCGGTGCAAATTGCGCACATCCCGAGCAACTTTCCGGTTTTGACTTTTTGCAGTAGACCGGAGCCGATGAAACGACCGACCATCGCACCACCCCAGTAGAAGGCTACAAAACTAGCCGCAACCCTCTCTGTCAACCCGCCAATCTCGGGCTGGCCGAAGTAGTTCACCAAAAAGCTCCCGATAGAGACTTCCGCTCCGACATACACGAAGATGGCGATCGCCCCGAAGACGAGGTTCGGATGGTTCCAGATGGAGTCGTTCACCTTTTCGCCGACTTTGTGTTGCGCATGTTCGATTTTAGGCAACGTGAAACTGCCGATGGCGATGGCAAGCAGTACTAATGCGATGCCGAGGCCCACGTATGGAGTCTTGACCGTGGCCGCCTCGTGCAAACGATAAGCCTGCAAGGCGTCCGGCGCCATTGCCCGTATCTCGTCCATGGCTTTGGGCGCCGCGCTCAGAATGAGCAGTCCGCCGAAGAACGGAGCCAGAAATGTGCCCAGGGAGTTGAACGCCTGCGTCAGATTCAAGCGACTGGAAGCGGTCTGCGGCCTGCCCAGTACCGTCACGTAGGGATTCGCAGCCACCTGCAAGCAGGTGATGCCAGCGGCTAAGACAATCAGCGCTCCCAGGAACAGCGGGTAAGACGGGACACTCGCCGCCGGTACGAACAGGAACGCACCCAAGCCCATCATGAGCAAGCCGAGCACCATGGACCGCTGGTAACCGATCCAGTCAATGATCTTGGCGGAGGGTAGAGAGAAAATGAAATAGGCTCCAAAGAATGCACATGAAGAACAAGCTGGTGACAATCGCCAGTGGGCCGCCATAACTGCCTGGGGTTTCGCTCGTTGTAGCAGAACTGCTAACGCTTACGTTTGCCATCGGCTATCACGCCCATTCTTCCCAAGATGAGCCGCCGCGGCCGGTTCTCACATCCAATGTGGCCCCACTCGGAGAATAATTCCGGCGGCTCAAGTCGCGGGCGATAATGACACAATTGGCCGCAATGCGAAACCTCACCGCGCAACGCACTGCCATGCCACTCATCGGAAAAAGTAAGAAGTCAGTGCTCGCAAGATATGGATTTTAGCTACAGCCGGATTCATGAAAGATTTGTAATACTTCCGCAATCTCGGGTGGGGAGTAACTCCTTGTGTTTGCAGGGGCTAATGCAGAGTGCTTTTTCGCTATTGCGGCCAGCTATATTCGCGCAATTGCATTCTTATGCGAACCATTGACACGCCGTGCGTCGCACCGTAGCATCGCTTCCATCGGCCGCCATTCTCCCTCACGAGCGCGCCGGAAAAGAGGCCTCTCATGAGCCTTCGCGACTTCATCGCCAAGCAGTGGATTGATGTTATTGGTTCGCGATTCGCAAGCGGCCCTTTTCGTGAATGAAGGTAAAGTGGCGGACTCCTTCGGGCCCGGTCTCTATACCCTGACCACTCAGACGCTGCCAATCCTCACGTATCTGAAAAACTGGGACAAAGCGTTCAAGTCCCCTTTCAAGTCCGATGTCTACTTCTTCTCCGCGAGAATCCAGACCGACCAGCATTGGGGCACGCAAAATCCCATTACCATTCGCGACAAGGAATTCGGCGCTGTCCGCCTTCGCGGATTCGGCATTTATTCCTATCACTTGAGCGACGCCAAGACTTTCTATAGCAAAATCAGCGGCACTCGCGACATTTATCGCGTCCCCGATCTCGAAGGCCAGTTGCGCAACACCATCATCGCCAAGATGACCGACGCCTTCGCCGCCAGCCAGGTGCCCTTCCTCGATATGGCTGCAAACCAGGGAGCACTCGCCGATAAAATCAGCGAAGCCCTTAAACCCTCCTTCACAGATTACGGACTCACCCTCGACAGTTTTGTGGTTGAAAACCTTTCGCTGCCGGAAGAATTGCAGAAAGTCCTCGATCAGCGCATCAGCATGAACGTGCTCGGCGACATGGGCAAGTTCACGCAATATCAGGTCGCGCAAGCCATCCCCATCGCTGCCGGTAATGAAGGCGGAGGAGCGGTCGGAATCGGCGCCGGTCTCGGCGCCGGCGTGGCCATGGGCCAAGCCATGATGGATGCCGTCAAGCAATCGACCTCCGCGCCAGTTGCTGGGGCGGCGCCAGCCCCCGCGGCCGGAGTTCCCGCTGCTGAAACCAAATTCTGCAGCGAATGCGGCAAAACCATTCCGCGGAGCGCCAAATTTTGTCCGGAATGCGGGAAGCCCCAGGTGTAATGCCGACGCCTGCCATGAGCGGAATCGAATGGGTTGTCGAAGCCTTCGGATGCTCGTCGCAGCCGTTGCGTGAACTTGCTGTCTTGCAGGATCTATTTAGCAGCATCATTCGGGAAATGAAGCTTCGGCCCGTCGGCGAAACACAGTGGCATCAGTTTCCCGGCACCGGGGGGATTACCGGCCTTTGCCTTCTGGCGGAGTCACATCTCGCTTGCCACACATTTCCAGAGCACGGCTCGCTCTGTCTCAATCTCTTTTGCTGTGTTCCACGAGCGGAATGGGATTTCGAGACTGTTTTCCGTCAACTTTTTGATGCGCATTCCGTTTCGATCCGCCGGCTGCAGCGGCCTTACGAATCCAGATGGAAGCAGGTCGCCAGTGACTGAGGCAAATGCCCTCGCCACAACCGGGGTTAGGCATCGACAATGAGCCAGCCCGTCGCCAACTGTCCCAACTGCGGCGCCAAGATCGTGTTTCGTTGGTCCAGCAGCGTCCAGACCGTTTGCGATTATTGCAAGAGCATCCTTGTCCGCACCGATGTAGACCTGAAAAAAGTTGGCCAAGTCGCCGATCTCCCGCCGGACAGCTCACCCATTCAAATCAATACCGAAGGTAAGTACGCCAACAAATCGTTTGTTGTAGTTGGCCGCATCCTTTATGAGTACGATCAAGGCGGCTGGAACGAGTGGCACGTCATGATGAACGACGGCACAAGTGCTTGGCTCTCCGACGCGCAAAGCGAATACGCTCTCTCTTCGTCTTCAAAGCCGCTGAATCTTCCCGCAGCCTCGCAGGTCCAGGTGGGCCAGCAATTCACGTGGAACAATCAACGCTATACCGTCAGCGTGATCACGCCAGCGCATTACCGCGGCGTCGAAGGTGAACTGCCCTTTCAGTATTGGGATAAGACGGACGTAACATTCGCCGATCTGCGCACCGAGTCCAGAAAATTTGCCACGCTCGATTACAGCGATCCCGAGCCGGCATTGTACCTTGGTGAATTCGTGGAATTCGACGATCTGAAACTGAAAAACCTGCGCAATTTCGAGGGCTGGTGATGAGTACAAGTGCTCCCCCTCCTCCGCCTCCCCCTCTTTCGCCAAAGCCGCGGACGGCGGGGCTGAATTGTCCCAAGTGCGGAGCTGCCATCAGCCTACGTTCCTTCGGGCAGGCCATAACGGTCGTGTGCGGAGGCTGCCATTCCATCCTCGACGCCAAAGACCCTAATCTCGCGATTCTCCAGCAATTCGAAGCCATTACGAGTGTTGCAAAGCCTCTTATTCCGCTGGGCGCGCGCGGCAAGCTTCGCGGCACGGACTATGAAGTCACGGGTTTCCAGCGGCGCAGCATCCAAGTCGACGGAATCTCGTACACCTGGCAAGAATACGTTCTCTTCAATCCATACAAGGGCATTCGATACCTGAGCGAATACAACGGGCATTGGAACGACATCAGCATTTGCAAGACCCTACCGACTGCGGATTTCAGTGGCGCAACTTACCTAGGGGAATCTTATAAGCACTTTCAGTCCGCAGAAGCCAACACGGACTTCGTCCTTGGTGAATTTCCTTGGCAAGTTCGCGTTGGCGAAAAAG
>WNFN01136646.1_pt1 | contig 23506 bp, 25 predicted proteins | sample 5400161 | NCBI WGS metagenome assembly WNFN01 (sample SAMN13153353, study PRJNA577476) | soil metagenome | isolation source: 80 cm saprolite on Douglas fir-dominated hillslope | place: USA:California | collected 2013-09-17 | reverse complement strand
GCGAGAAGGGAAAGTCGTAGAGGCAGACTATGGCGAACTTCACTGAATTGTCGGGCGTGAAGCAATGGGGTGTAGTGATAGCCGGGGCGGCGGTAGTAACGGCGGCTCTGTACTACACGGTATTCAAGACCCAGAGCGAGAAGAATGCGGCGGCCCAGCATGCGGTCGAGGACAAGGTTCGAGAGAACAACGAACTCGAGTCCTACCGGCCCAAGCTGAAGCAGATCGAACAACAACTGACGGAGTTGAAGCAGCAATTGGAAATTGAGCAGCGCATTGTCCCCGATGAGAAACAGGTGGATGGATTTATCACCATGCTCGATGGCGAAGCGCAAAAAGCTGGCGTGGAACTGCGCCGCTATACCTCGAAGCCGACGGCCTCGAAAGAGTACTACACGGAAATGCCGTTCGACATCGAGTTGGACGGGCCCTACTACTCGATGCTGAATTTCTTTGACCGCGTGGGCAAGCTGGAGCGGATCGTGAACATCAGCGGACTGCTGGTTTCGACTACCAAGAACCCCAGTGCGGCGAAGGCCAAGCACACGTACCAGTACGCTCCCAACGAGAGCGTAGTGGCGACGTGCACAGCGACCACGTTCTTCAGTCACGATTTGAATCCTGGACCCGCGGCAGCCGGAGCCAAGCCCGGAGCGACGCCGGCGGTGAACAGGTAGGGATGGCTATGAAGCTCACAACAGGCATTGTGGCAATGGCAATGATGGCGGGCGGGGGCTGGGCACAGAACCCAAACATCATCGACAAAACGCGCAGCACCATGAACTCGGTGCAGCAGCAGAAGACTAACGATAGCAACGCCGCCCTGGAAGGGGTAGGAGTCTCGCAGGCGGGAAAGCCGGCGCCCGGCGCTCCGGCCACGAAGCCCGCACCTGCTCCGGCCTTGAAACCTTCAAGTGCTCCGGCGCCAAAACCGGCGCCAGCAGCCGTAGCTCCGGTGAAAGCGGCGGTGAAGCCTGCGGCGGCTCCGGCTCCGAAGGTAAAACCGGTAAGCGAGAAAGCCGCGGCTCCGGCGACGACTGGTTCGTCAATCCCCAAGCCCCAGGCTGCAGCGGCAAAACCTGCGGGAACGGGCAAATCGACGCTGAAGATAGCGGCCAAGGAGCCCGCACCGGCACCGAAACAGCAAGCTGCGAAACAGGTCAAGCCGCCAGCTCCAGCCCCAGGTAAGCCTGCGGCGGATGCCAGCAAGAAAGGCGATGTCCCGAAGCAGCCGAAGCCCGAAGACAAAAAGTGGTCAATGACGGGGAAGAGAGATCCTTTCTTCAGCCCGGTGGTCCAGCAGGCCGGCGGGTCCGGTTGCTCGACGGGGAAGAAATGCCTGGAGATTGGGCAGATCAATCTGCGCGGTGTGGTTAAGTCGGACAACGGCTTTATCGCCGTGGTCACGAACAATATGAACAAGGCTTATTTCCTGCGTGAGAACGATCCGGTATTCAACGGGTACGTGGTCAAGATTACCGGCGACTCGGTTGTGTTCCAGGAGACGATGCAGGACAAACTGGGCAAACCGTTCACGCGCGAAATTGTGAAGAGGATCTTTACACCGGCAGTCTAGACCAGGCGGGAAACGGCGGATCCGGGAACACCCGGGGCGCTAGTAAATCAAGTTCGAGGAAGGACACGCGGGCCAGGCCCGCGCGTTGGGGAGAGGCGAAATGCGAAAGCAACTGCTGACAATGTTCGTACCGATGCTGCTCATGGCGGTGGTGGCTGGGGCCGCTCAGACGCCGGCATCACAGCCGGCGAGCCAGCGGAGCGAGCTCGAGCGAGTGAACGTAGTCCGGGGCACGGATGACATCCGGGTCGAAATCAGTTCTCGCGGGGTGGTGACGCCGAAGCTGAGCGTTCTGAACTCGCCCGCCCGCGTGATAGTCGACTTGCCGGAGACCGTCATGGCCTCTGGGCAGAGCCAGATCGCGGTTGGCGCCGCGGGTGTGAAAGGAGTGCGCATCGGCATGGATGGCCGGACGCCTCCGACTACCCGCGTGGTCGTGGATTTGGATAAGGCGTGCGCCTATGAGCTGACTCCGGGGCCAGAAGGGAAGCTGGTACTGACATTGCACTCGCAAGCAGTTGCCCAGGATCCGATGCCCAGCGCTCCGAAAGTGGTGGCACAGCGTGTGCCTGCTCCCGCCAGCAAGCCCGCTTCGCCATTCGGTCCCCGTGTAATGGAGACGAAGGCGCCCGGCGTGGCTGCTGCGAAAATAGCAGCGCCGGTGTCTACGACGCAGACCAAGTCGGGAGCTGCGTCCAAAGATTACGTATTCGTCGAACCTACCTACCAGGCGAAGAAGGACGAGCCATCGGTCGAGCCCACCGTGCGCGCCCAGGAAGCGGCCGCTCGGTTCTCCGACAAGACGGCGGCGGAACTTCTCCCAGTGAGCGCGAATGCGGCGCAGTCTTCGCAGAGCTCGACCAGTTCCAGCACGGGCATTCAGCCTGCTGTGAATCTGGCGGCCGAGCAGAAGGCGCAGGCGGGACAGCAACCGGCGGCGACGGGCCCAAAGTACACGGGTGAGCCGATTTCGGTAAACCTGAAAGATGTCGACCTGAAGGATTTCTTCCGCCTCGTCCATGAAATCAGCGGGCTGAATGTCGTGCTCGATCCTAACGTGCATGGGAGCTTGACCATAGTGCTCGACGATGTGCCGTGGGACCAGGCGCTGGACATCGTGCTCAAGAACAACGAACTGGCGCGCGAACTCGAAGGGAACGTACTGCGCATTGCGACGGTGGATACGCTGAAGCACGAAGCGGATGCCCGCCGGGCACAGGTCGAAGCCGAGGCGTTGGCTGTGGACAAAGTTTCGGTGACACGCTTCCTGAGCTATGCCAAGGCCAAGGACGTAATCATTACGGTTAAGAAGTTCCTCTCGCAGCGTGGTGACGTGGTCGCGGATGATCGCACCAACGCTGTCATCATCAACGACATTCCCAAGAGTATTCCCGCGATCGACCGTCTGCTGACGCAGCTCGACCGCAAGACGCAGGAAGTGGAGATCGAAGCACGGGTTGTGGCTGCCACCCGGCAGTTTGCGCGTGACATTGGCACTCAGCTCGGATTCGGCTGGGGCGACGGTCATAGCGCGGTTGGCGGAGCCTCCAGCGTTGGTAGTAGTCCGACGACCGTCGGCGGGCTCACCCCCGGCTATATTACGACCGCCGGCACGAGCGGCACGGGAAATACGATTCCATTGTTCTCCAACCTGGGCGTAACCTCTCCGTCGAGCGGCCTGACGTTCCTGAACGCCAGCAATACCGTCCGAATCGATGCCGTCCTCACGATGGCTGAGTCGCGCGGCTTGCTGAAGGTGCTGTCGCGGCCGCGGGTCGTCACCCAGAACAACATCCAGGCCATCGTGAGACAAGGTGTACGTGTTCCGATCGTGACCCAGGCGCAGTTAGGCGGTCCTCCGACGGTAACGTACGTGGACGCGTTCCTGCGGTTGACGGTGACTCCGCAAATCACCTCGGAGAACACGATCTTCCTGAACGTGGACGTGGAAAATACTACCCCGAACTTCGGCCAGGAAGTACAGGGCAATCCGGAACTGATCACCCAGCAGGCCACCACGCAAGTACTGGTGACTGACGGCGGGACGGTAGTGATTGGTGGCGTCATCCAGACGCAGAACTCGATCAACATCACGCAGGTGCCGTTGTTGGGGAACATCCCGATCCTGGGGAATCTGTTCCGGCACGTGCAGGTGAATACGTCCAACCAGGAGCTCATCTTCTTCATCACGCCGCGAATCATTCAGACATAGCAGCGCGTCGAGGATCTAAACCCGCCGGCTTCCGCGAAGAACCTGTCCCGGAGCCGGCGGTTTTGTTTTTGCGGCAAAGAGTAGGACTGCATGACGAGCCTAGATCCCCCATCCTGTTACACTCACCGAAATGGATTACAGCGGCCGGCAGAAAACACTACGAGAGCATCTCGCCACCACGCGGTTCGACGCGCTGCTGATCAGCCATCTTCCCAACATCCGATATCTTTGCGGCTTTACCGGCAGCGCCGGGCTGCTGCTCGTCGAGGAAGGCGGAAGCGTCTTCTTTACTGACGTGCGTTATGACACGCAGGCTCGGGAGGAGATCAAGCGGGCGAAAGTGATAATCGCGCGTAAGGCGCCACTAACTGCGGTAGGGGAGTGGATAGCTGCTAGGCGGACGAAAACGCACGGGTGGACCATCGGAATTGAGGCCGATCACCTGACCGTCTCTGAGAGGAAGCGGTTTGCGGACTTGCTTCCATCAAAAGTGCGGCTCAGAGCTGCGCCATCCGTAGTGGAACGATCACGCATGGTCAAGGATGAGGAGGAGTTGGTGCGCATTCGGGCAGCCGTGAAGTTGGGAGCGAGCTTGTTCGACCGCGCTCTCGAAGTGCTGCGACCGGGAGTGAAAGAATCCGAGGTCGCCGCGGAGATGGAATATGCTGCGCGACGCGCGGGCGCGGAGGAGATGTCGTTCCCAACTATTATTGCTGCAGGAGTCAGGTCGGCGCTGCCGCATGGGCGAGCCTCGTATGGATTGGTCCTGTTCCGGGGGAAGCGCGGCGGGCATACGAAGCCGTGCGAGAGGCGCAACAGGCGGCAATCGAAGCTGTGCGACCTGGAAGCAGGATTGGCGACGTGGATGCTGCTGCCCGTAAGTTGCTGCGTAAGGCGGGGTTAGCGCGGTATTTTACGCACTCGACGGGGCATGGTGTCGGGTTGGAAATTCACGAGGCCCCGCGAGTTGCAAACGGTCAGCAGGAGGTGCTGCGGCCGGGAATGGTCATCACGATAGAGCCCGGAGTATACTTCCCCGGCAAATGGGGCGTGAGGATTGAGGACATGGTGGCTGTCAACCAGGGCGGTTGTGAGGTGCTTACTCCGACGAGCAAGGATTTCTTGGCGATTTAGGTCTTCTTAGGTAGGTCAGTTAAGTAAGTTCAGGCAAGTAGGCTCAGGCCGGGCGGAAACCACGCCTGGCTTTTCCCGCGCCCGCGGGTCCGGCGGGGCGGGCAGCGACAATCGGTCCCACCGAATACCAGCATGAATCTAAAAGAGCTGAAGGAACTCATTGAGTTCTTAATTGAAAAGGATATTGCCGAGTTCGAACTGGAGCGCGGCGATGTCAAGGTGCGGATCAAGCGCGCCGGAGAACACCCGGTCGTCCACGTTCAGAGCGAACCGCGTTTCTTCGCAGCGCCAGCGGCCGCTGCGAATGTGGAGCTTGGGGTGGTGCCGGTGGTAGCTGCCGCAGGAGCCCCTGCCGCGCCTAAGGAAGCTCCGCCTGAGGAAGTGCTGGAGACGGTCAAGTCTCCCATTGTGGGGACGTTCTACGAAGCGCCTTCGCCCGGCGCACCTCCCTTTGTCAAAGTTGGGGACACGGTTGAAGTGGGTCAGGTGCTTTGCATTGTCGAGGCAATGAAGCTGCTCAACGAGATTGAGTCCGATGTTGCCGGGGAGATTGTGAAGAAACTGGCGGTCAACGGCCAGCCGATTGAATACGGGCAGGAGTTGTTCGCCATCAGGCCGAAAAAGTGAGGCCAAGAGTTCCTGGGAGGCGCGCTGAGCCGCGCCTTTTTGTGTTTGTGCAGTTTCTTCCAACGGGAACGAGTTCCAACCGCGAAGAGCACGAATTTCCACGAAGGAACGGCGAAGCTGAAAGCTGGAGTTCATGTTCAAGAAAATCCTGATTGCCAATCGCGGAGAGATCGCCCTGCGCGTCATCTGCGCGTGCAAGGAGCTGGGCATCCGCACCGTCGCCATTTATAGCGAGGCGGACCGCAACTCGCTGCCGGTGCGCTTCGCCGACGAGGCGATCTGCATCGGGCCTCCCCAGCTCGCGTTGAGTTACCTGAACATTCCTGCTGTGATCAGCGCGGCTGAAATCGCGAACGTAGATGCGATCCATCCCGGATACGGCCTGCTGGCGGAGAACGCTAATTTCGCGGAAGTGTGCGAGACCAGCGGGATCAAGTTCATCGGACCACGGCCCGAAGTGACACGGTTGATGGGGGAGAAAGAAAAAGCGCGCAGGGCGATGAAGCAGGCGGGAGTGCCGATCCTGCCGGGGTCGGAGGGGATCATCGCGTCGGACGGCGAGGCCGTCGAATGGGCGCGGCAGGTCGGGTTCCCGGTAATCGTAAAGGCTTCAGCAGGCGGCGGCGGGCGCGGCATGCGGATCGTTCGCAGCGAAGAGGAACTGCCAGCGCTGTTCAAGGCGGCACAAGCTGAGGCTGCGGGCGCGTTCGGTAACGGCGATCTCTACATGGAGAAATATGTGGAGCATCCCCGGCACATTGAGTTCCAGGTGCTGGCCGACGAGCATGGAAACGTGGTGAGCCTGGGCGAGCGCGAATGCTCAATTCAACGCCGGCATCAGAAGTTGCTCGAGGAGTCTCCTTCAACCCAAGTTACGCCGGGGTTGCGCGATCAGATTGGCGCGATTCTGTGCAAGTCGCTGTCGGCGATTGGGTACACAAATGCGGGCACCATCGAATTCTTAATGGATCAGGATCGACGACTGCACTTCATCGAGATGAATACGCGCATCCAGGTTGAGCATCCGGTTACCGAGATGGTCACCGACGTGGACCTGGTGAAGAGCCAGATCATGATCGCGGCGGGGGCTCACATGCGGGACGTGCTGCAAGGACCGATTGTGCATCGTGGGCACGCCATCGAGTGCCGTATCAACGCGGAGCATCCGGAGAAGTTCACGCCATCGGCGGGTCGGATAACGGCATTTCATCCGCCGGGAGGGACAGGCGTTCGAGTGGATACGGCAGCCTACACCGAGGGCGTGATTCCACCCTATTACGACTCGCTGATTGCCAAGCTGATTGTGCGTGGAAAAGATCGCAGTGAGGCCGTTTCGCGCATGTCGCGTGCGCTGGAAATGTTCATCGTCGAAGGTGTGTACACGACCATACCGCTGCATCGGAAGATTCTTGCGGATGCGGATTTCCGGGCAGGGAAGATTGATACGGGATTCATTGAACGGTTTTTGGCGAAGAATGGGAAAGAATAGCACCGCGTACCGGGACACGAGTTCTTGCTACCTTTGACCATGATTCTGCTGCCTCGCCTTTATGCCATTGTGGATCCGGCATTTTTTTCTACCTCAAAGGAAGTCGTCGCATTTTCCGAAGAGCTTCTTGCCGGCGGATGCACACTTTTGCAATACCGCAACAAATTGGGGAACGCACGACTGATGCTCGATCAGGCGTTGTTGTTGCGCCGGCATTCGCGGGCAGGAGTGCCCGCGCCACACGTTCAAGGGCCATACGAGCTAAAGCTCATCATGAATGATCGGGCCGATTTATGCCTGGCCGCTGAGTTCGATGGCGTGCACGTCGGGCAGGATGACCTGTCGCCCGAGGCAGTGCGGAAGATTATCGGGTCGGAGCGCTGGCTGGGGGTCTCGACACACAATCTTGAACAGGTCCAGGAAGCTGATCGCACCTCGGCGGACTATCTCGCCATTGGGCCTGTATTTTCTACTCTCAGCAAGGACAAGCCTGATCCCGTGGTTGGCCTCGACGGCGTGCGGCGGACCAGGCAACTGACCCGCAAGCCCCTGGTGGCGATTGGCGGAATTACTCGGGTGAATGCGGCTTCCGTGATCGAGGCTGGGGCTGATTCTGTCGCGGTGATATCGGACTTGTTACGGGAGCCACGCAAATCAGCAGAGGAATTTTTCCGCATCTTGAGGTAAAGTCGTTTGACCCTTGGCTTAGACCCGCGCGATCGCCTCAGGGGCTGAAGCCCCCGATCGTGGTGGATTCTGGCGGCACGGCTTGAAGCCGTGCCCTTCCCGGTTTTGGTAGTGGGCCGGAGTGGGTGATTGCACAGGAGGGGCCCTGAGTACACCGACAGCGCAACCCAGCGCGACCAGCGACTGGGATATTCACAGCCAGCAAGACAAGGAACTGGTCAAGGGGTTGGGCCTGACCAGCGCGACGATGCTGGTGATGGGGTCGATGATCGGCTCCGGCATCTTTATTGTTTCGGCCGAGATTGCCCGCGAAGTGGACTCGCCCGCGCTCCTCATTGGCGCCTGGGTGGTCGCCGGCTTCATGACCATCGTGGCCGCGCTCAGCTACGGCGAGCTGGCAGCCATGATGCCGCGAGCAGGCGGACAATATGTTTACCTGCGCGAATCACTGGGGCCGCTGTGGGGTTTCCTCTATGGCTGGACTTTGTTCCTGGTCATTCAGACCGGGACTATCGCGGCTGTCGGTGTGGCTTTCGGAAAATTCCTCGGAGTCTTCTTCCCTTCGATTTCTTCGTCGCACTGGATCCTGCATATCTGGAAGGTTCCGCCTATCCACTTAGGCCCAATGGTGCTGGGCAACATGGACGTCGGAATCAACACACAGAACCTGGTCGCGATCCTGCTGGTGGTCTTCTTATCGGTAGTGAATATCTTCGGGGTGAAGACCGGGGCTGCGATTCAGAACGCGTTCACTGCCGCCAAGGTTTCGGCGCTGCTGGGACTGGCCTTGTTCGGGATTGCGCTCGGGCGAAATGCTCAGGCGCTGGCGGCGAACTTCGGCGCAAATTTCTGGCGGAATGCGGGACTGGGCGCCCAGCACGCGGTTCAGGTGGGTGTGGGCGGGCCAATCGTCATGGTGGGCACCCTGACGATTCTCGCCGTGGCGCAGGTGGGTTCGTTGTTTTCTGCGGACGCCTGGAACAATGTGACCTTCACCGCAGGTGAGGTAAAGAATCCCAGCCGCAACCTGCCGCTGGCTCTGGCGATGGGTACGGGCGTCGTGATCGCACTCTACATCGCCTGCAATTTTATCTATTTGTGCGTGTTGCCATTGGACGGACTGCCGAACGCGGCGACGATTATTGAGAGAGGAATCAAGTATGCCGCCGAGGACCGCGTTGGGACCGCGGTCATGACCCAGATGTTCGGTGCGATCGGCGGGTCGCTCACGGCGGCTGCGATCCTGATTTCCAGTTTTGGTTGCAATAATGGCCTGATTCTTTCTGGTGCACGCGTGTATTACGCGATGGCGAAAGACGGTCTGTTTTTTCGCAACGTCGCAAAATTGCATCCTAAGTACAAGACCCCAGCGGTTTCGCTGATGGTGCAGATGGTGTGGGCCTGCCTGCTCTGCGTCTCGGGCAGCTACGGGCAACTTCTGGACTACATTATTTTTGCCGTGCTCGTGTTCTACATCTTGACGATTGTGGGGCTGTTTGTGCTGCGGCGGACGCGCCCGAATGCCGAAAGGCCTTATCGGGCGATTGGCTATCCCATATTGCCCGCGATTTATATTGTGATGGCTTTATTTGTGGATGTCGTACTATTGCGCTACAAACCGCAGTTCACGTGGCCGGGATTGATCGTGGTACTGCTGGGAATCCCCGTGTATTATGCGTGGTCGAGGAGGTCGCGACGTGCCGACACAATTGAGCCCGCCTAAAAGCCAAGGAGAACGCAAACGGATGCCGAATCTGCTGGCAACCAAGCCGCTGAACCTGTTGATGGAGGAGGCCCGCGAGACGGGCGAACACAGCCTCAAACGGACTTTGGGAGTTTTCCAGCTCACCGCCCTGGGCGTGGGCGCGATCATCGGGGCGGGCATATTTGTCATGGTGGGTCTGGGCGCGCAGTATGCCGGACCTGGGCTGACGCTATCGTTCGTTCTGTCCGGCATGGGGTGCGCGTTTGCCGGACTCTGTTACGCCGAGTTCGCGGCTATGATTCCGCTGGCAGGCAGCGCCTACACGTACGCCTACGCCACGCTGGGCGAGTTGCTTGCGTGGATCATCGGATGGGACCTTACGCTCGAATACGCCATGGGCGCCAGCACGGTGTCTTCGGGATGGTCGAACCACTTCATCGAACTGCTGAACATCTTCCACATCAAGATGCCACTCTGGTTGTCCTACGATCACTGGACGGCCCTGAAGACTGCCGAGAATGTTATTGCCCGGCAGATGGCACAATCGTCGGACGCCTCGCTGGTGCCGGGTACGCAAACCTTCCTCGATAGGGTTAGTGACATCGTGGGCGCCCAGTCTCCTGAATTGTTGCAGAGGGCGCACGCTCTGTTGGGCGCTCCACACCTGTTTGGGAAAGAAATAGGTCTGAACCTTCCAGCCTTCATCATCGCTATGGTGATCACGGCGATTCTGGTCGTCGGAATCAAAGAGAGCGCGAGGTTCAACACGGGTATTGTGGCGATTAAGGTGTCGGTCGTGCTGTTCGTGATCGCGCTGGGCTCTCGCTACGTCAACAGCGGCAACTGGGGTACGGACTGGCACTCGTTTGCGCCCCACGGTTTCGCCGGAATCGGAGCTGGCGCTGCCTACATATTCTTCGCCTACATTGGGTTCGATGCGGTCTCGACCACGGCGCAGGAAGCCAAGAATCCACAGCGCGACTTGCCTATCGGCATGATCGCCTCGTTGGCGATCTGTACGGTCTTGTACGTTGCTGTGGCTGCCGTGCTGACAGGGATGGTGCACTGGCAACAAATTAATATCGAGGCGCCGGTCGCACGCGCATTTCTCGACCGCGGTCTCCCTGTCGCCTCGCACATTATTACTTTGGGGGCGCTGGCTGGACTGACGAGCGTGATGCTGGTGATGTTACTCGGCCAGACGCGAGTGCTCTACTCGATGGCCAATGACGGCCTTTTGCCCAAGAAATTCTTCGCTGCTGTCCATCCCAAGTTCCGCACTCCATGGAAGAATACGATTCTGGTCGGCCTCCTGGCTGCGATCGTTGGCAGTGTGACGCCGATCGAGGACATTGGGAGAATGGTGAACATCGGCACGCTGCTGGCATTTGTGATCGTGTCCGTTTCCGTAATGGTGTTGCGGTATACGAATCCAAGCCAACCACGGCCATTCCGAACGCCGTGGGTGCCGCTGATTCCAATCCTTGGCGTGGTCTCCAACGGCTACATGATGTACAAGCTGGGCTGGGTGAACTGGGCCCGGCTGTTTATCTGGCTCGCGATTGGTCTGGTTGTGTATTTCACCTATAGCGTGAAGCACAGCCGCGTACAAGCTCTCGCGGCGGGAAACCAGCCGAAGGGTTCGCAATGATTTGTGGCTGACTGCAGTTTTTTTCCTAGCTCTCAGGCCTTCCGCATCCGCGGTAGGTCTTTTTGTTTTATAGTCGTGGTCGTCAGTCGGCGGACACAGCGTCAATCATGAAGATCGTTACCACGGCGGAAATGCGCGCAATTGATCGCGCTACCAGTGAACGCTTCGGCGTTCTCTCGCTCACGCTGATGGAAAATGCCGGTGCCGCCGTGGCGGATCATGTTCTCTCGCATTACGCAGCCGCGCAGCGGATCGTAGTCTTCTGCGGCAAAGGAAACAACGGCGGCGATGGCTTTGTGGCGGCGCGGCTGCTCCATCAGGAGGGGAAGACCGTCCAGGTAATTCTGCTCACTGATCCGGTTGAGCTACGTGGTGATGCGGCGATCATGTTTGGCAAGCTGCCAGCCCCGGCGATCGCCGTACATTCCAGCGAAGAATTGAACACCGACCGGGCGCGGCTCTCGCTCCAGGCGGATTTGTATCTTGATGCGATCTTAGGCGCAGGCTTCAAGCCGCCCGTAAGCGGACTGTATGCCGAAGCGATCGCAATCATGAATGCGAGTCAGACGCCGGTCATCTCGGTCGATATTCCTTCCGGCGCCGACGCAGACGCGATGCGTCCGCAGATGGGGACGATCGCGCGCTCCGACGGAGTGGTGACGTTTACCGCACCGCGCCCGGCGCATGTGTTCAGTTCGCTGACGACGGGCTCAACGTATGTTGCCGACATTGGCTCGCCCCAGGATGCCATCCTTTCATGTCCGGTGGACTCGAATAAGGGCAAATACGGGCACGTCCTGGTCATCGGAGGGTCAGAGGGCAAGGCTGGCGCTGCGGCCATGGCCGGAATGTCAGTGCTGCGGTCGGGCGCGGGATTGTCAACGGTGGCAACCCCGAAATCTGTTCTGGCGACGGTAGCGGGGTTCCATCCTGAATTGATGACGGAGGCGCTCCCAGAAACGCAGAGGGGCGCGATCTCAGAAAGCGCGCTCTCGCCACTGTTCGAACTCGCCAAAGGGAAGACTGTGCTAGCGATTGGCCCCGGACTCTCGCGCGACGCGGAAGCCGCCGCAGCGGCGAGAACTTTGGTGGCGAAATGCCAGATTCTCATGGTGGTTGATGCAGACGGGTTGAACGCGTTTGAGGGCCACGTCGAAGACTTGAATGGCAAGGATCGATCTCTTGTCATCACTCCGCACCCGGGCGAGATGGCCCGCCTCGCCGGGTGCACGACAGCCGACGTGCAGGCGGATCGTCTCGGCATCGCCCGGAAGTTCGCGCGCGAACATGATCTGATCGTGGTCCTCAAAGGTCACCGCACGCTGGTTGTACGGCCAGATCGCGAGGCGTGGGTGAATACGACGGGGAATCCTGGAATGTCTACCGGCGGCACGGGAGACATTCTGACCGGAATGGTTGCGGGGATGATGGCGCAGCATCCGGGGAACATTTTCCTGGCTGTGGTCGGAGGGGTGCATTTGCATGGGCTCGCGGGGGACGTGATGCGCGAGAGCGTGGGCGAGCATTCGCTGGTCGCGACTGATTTGCTGCGGGGCTTGCCGGAGGCTTTTCGGCGTACGCGGAAGGCTGCGCAGGAGAAATTGGTGCATTGGGAAGGATGATCGTAGAAAACTGACCTCAGCGGCTGAAGCCGGTTTTGATTTCGTGGCACTTACGGCGCGGCTTGAAGCCGCGCCCTTTCAAAGCAAAACCAAGTGCCGAATTGTTTCGCAGCTTGTCAGTATCGCGTTCCGTAAATCCGCCGAATACATTACCGGTTGTGTTCGCGAATCGAGCGGGGGTTATGCCACCCAAAATCGTCGCACTCAAATCACCCCTCCAGACGCTTTCAACGCTTTCATCTCGAAGCGGGCAAGCGGATCGTCTTACCCGAAGCTGCGGAACGCCGCGCAGCGTCGAGGATCTCTATCACCGTAAGATTGGTCTCAAGCGATGACAGTCCATCTTGCTGAACTCCGTCGAGAATAACGGCCCTCAGATACGACAGCGAGTTGTCGTAAGGCGGCGGCAGCGGTTTGGCTGTAACCAACTCTTCCTGGCTCGCCTCTCCACCACGCCGCACACGAACCGCATCCCGCTGGACGGTGATCACGTATCCCTTCTGTCCGTACACTTCCATGTCTTTGCGGCTGAAGGGCCAGTTCCAGGATGCCTGCACAATGGCCTGAGCTTTTGGGTAAGTCAGGACAATGGTTGCCTCGTCGTCGACTCGTGGATAAACGTCGGGCTTGATCTGTTGTGTGACTGCGGTGACCGTCTCTGGCCGTTTGCCGTCCATGAGCCAGGTCATCAGGTCCGCGCCGTAGCATCCGAAATCGAACAGAGCGCCGGCACCGTTCAGTTTGGGGTCGGTGAGCCACGCCAGGAACTCCGGTTCGACGTTAATTTCTTTCGGTCCATTGTGGCCGTCGTGGACGACGACCTTGCGGAGATCGCCTAGCGCCTTCTCATGTAAAAGGTCATATGCGGCTCTGTTGCTCCGATACCAGGTTGTCTCGTAGTTCACCAGAACTTGGATCTTGCCTGTATGTGCCGCCTTTTCGATGGCAAGCGCGTCCTCCAGGCTGACGGCGAGCGGTTTTTCCATCATGACGTGAACCCCGCGCCGGGCGCAGATTTCGACCACGCGCCGGTGGTCGTAAGTGTTCGTGTAAACCAGCACGGCCTGGGGATGGGTCTTTTGCAGCATCTCGTCCAAATCCGCAAATATTAAGGTCTTCTCAAAGCCATAGCGGGCTGCATATTGCAACGCGAGTTTCCGGTCTTGCTCCGCGATCCCAACGATTTGAATCTCTGAGCTGTGGAGCGACTGCTGCAGGAATCCATGAACATGCCCGTGAACGAGTCCGACGATTGCTACCCTGAGAGGAGCCTTATTCTCCACCGAAGGGGATTGTGCGTAAGAAAGGGTCGTGGCAACCAACAATTGAACTACAAAGACCAGAGTTGAAAAACAGCGCATCACATCCTCCAAGAAGTCCCGTGACAGATCGTAAAGCATCATACCGTCGGTTGTCCGCGGCAGCATCGCGCCTGTGCGGCATCGCGCGAAAAACAAGAAAACAACCTTTCTCGCTCCGCTGTACTATCGGACAGTATCTCAACAGTTAATGCGCGCTATGTCCTTCGCAGCACAGGTACTTGGACCGCCGGAATCAGGCTTCCCGCGCGGAATCCGGACAACTGCTTCGGTAATCTATTACCCGGTACGGGATGGTGCGATAGTGCATGTGCTTATGACCCACTTCCCCCAACCGCACCCTTCGCGGCGCGCGGCCCGGGTCCAGCTTGGCGATTCAGTCCTGGCTGCGATTCGTCTAGAAGATGGCCGGCGCACTAAAGCTAAACTCCAAACCATTTCCGTGACTGGCGGCAAATCCTCAGCCCCCCGCACAAGACGACAAATGGCGTGTTCCAGCCGTTTCGCTTCGTGGCGCTCGAGGATGACGATCACCGCCGCCTGCGCACCTCGCTGGATCACGTAGTGGACCGGAGTCAGCTGGGCTTGAAGTCGAGTGCATTCTCCACGCACTAATGCCCTAGTCGCGGCGAATTCAGGGACCGCGGAGCGCTAAGCACTCTCGTTATACTGGTCGTCTGTTTGCAATGCGTGTTTGCGGTATGCGCTTGCGACACGACGCGAAACGAGAGATGACGCGCGAAATCACCACAGAATCAGCGGAAGAGACAATCGCCTTAGGTCGCACGCTGGCTGAGATGCTTGCCCCGCCAAAGCTGGTGCTCCTGCGCGGCGATCTCGGCGCCGGCAAGACCACGCTGGTAAAGGGAATCGCGGCGGCGTTTGAAGCAGCCGCGGAAGAAGACGTGACCAGTCCCACCTTTACCTTGGTGCATGAGTATCACGGCCCGCGAGCGAATCTCTATCATATCGATCTTTATCGCGTGGACACGCAACGCGAACTGGAAACGCTCGCTCTGGATGACCTGCGCACTGACGACAGCGTTCTGCTGATTGAGTGGGGCGAAAAATTCCTCCGCTTGCAGCAGGAGCGGGATGTAGAGATTTCTCTGGAGCGAGTGAGCGAGAACGGACGTAAGATCAAGATCATGAGCTACAGTCCAAAGTGAAGGGGATTCGAGTAAGCAGTGCCTGAAGGCGTATTCACAGCAGAGCTTTCGGCATCGCTGAAGCGATGCTCTGATACGAACCGTACTTCCATCACGCACCGTAATTGCTACTCGTGTATGCGCGTAACGGAGAAAGGGATGAGAATTGATCGTGCGCAGGCGACCGGTGCGCTCCATTCGCGCACCATCGAGAACAGGATGGCGGCGGCGAAAAAGGCGAGGGTCAAGCGACCGTTCTTCATGCTGCTCAAATTATATCGTTAGCACCTACTTCCAGAAGCTTGCCAGAGAGTCCGGCTTCCCACGTATTCCCCGCTCATCGCATGATGCCGGCCAGCCCACGAACACTCAAGTCGCGCTAGCGCCCTGAACTTTTTTCAAACCATTCGTCGAACCATTCGAGCGTACGCACGAAATAGTCGCGGGCGTCGGCAGGTTTTACCAACATGTGTCCCTCATTGGGATACACAACCAGCCGGACGGGTACCTTGAGGGCCTTAAGCGCATGCCACCATTCCACCGACTGTTCCATCGGAACTTCGCCATCACTGTCTCCAACTAGAATTAGGGTAGGCGTCTTGACTTTTTTCACGAAGTGCATCGGATCGCTCTTGGCGTACACCGCGGGATCGTCGTACACCGATGCGCCAAAGAACGGAATCATCCATTCGTCGATATCGTTCACTCCAGAGTAGCTGAGCCAATCGGAGAGGCCGGCGCCCGCCACGGCTGCGGCAAAACGCTGCGTCTGTGTCTCAGCCCACATGGTCATGTACCCGCCGTAGCTGTGTCCGCGAATGCCGATGCGCTTGGAATCGATCGGGTACTGCTTGGAGATCGCATCGACGCCAGCCATGATGTCGCGAAAGTCACCCCCGCCGAAGTCCTTCACGTTGCCCTGGGTGAATGTCTCGCCCTGGCCATAACTGCCTCTCGGGTTCGGGCAGAAAGCGAAGTAGCCCATGGCCGACTCGGGACCCATGATTTTTGCGTCCCAGTGCGAGGTACACGCCGAGGACGGCCCGCCATGCACGTTGACTACTAGAGGATAGGTTTTGCCCACGACCAAGTCCTTAGGCAGCATCAACCAGCCTTGCAGCCGGGTACTTCCGTTCGTCCAATGGAAATTGCGCATCTCGCCCCATGCGGGCTTCACCTCGGAGTTGAGCGTGGTGAGCTGCTTCCATTGGCCGATCGGGCCAGCCCAAACCTCGGGGGGAGTGCTTGCGGACTGACGGATTACGGCAGTCACCGTTCCGTCACGGGAGAAGGACGCTGTTGTCCCTACAAACTCTTCGCCTGTCCACAGGAGCCGCACCGCACCTTCAAGATTCACCGAGCCGAGGCCCGATTGTCCGTCCACATTTTGGACGAACGCGATGCCCCCCGGCTCCGTCCACGCCAACGAAGAAGGAGACCCTCTGAAATTAGGGGTGAGATTCCGCGCCGCGCCACCGGCGATAGGCACGACGTGGACGTCGCCTCCGGTTGCACCCTCATCGCTCATCAGCCCTTCAATGAACGCCACGTACTTGCCGTCGGGCGAGACCCGCGGTTCCGCAATCTGCCACTTCGGGGCGTAAATCTCCCGCATCTCTCCTGACTGCGAGTTGATGCGGTAGAGCCGCGCGACATACCAATTGGCGTCGCCGGAGCCATGGGCCGCTGTTGCTACCCAGTCCTGTCCGTCAGGAGTCCAGGCATACTCATAGATGTACAAGTCAGCAGGCGTGACTTGCTTGAGCGCGTTTGTGCTCAGATCGATGGCAGCAAGACGCTGCTCGTAAATCTTTTCGGCGACGACTCCGGCGAGCGGGGTCATGGGTTGAAGTGGGCCTGCTACGCGCGGCATGCCTTCGATAAAAAGGACAGCAAGCCGGGACCCATCCGGAGAAAAGCGTGGATCCTCGACATATCCTTTTAACTCTGCTCGCTTTACCGGAGAGCCGCCATCGATTGTCGCGGTCCAGATCTGAGCCGCGGGAGCGTCGCCCGGCAAATCCGCGATGAAAACGACCTGCTTTGAATCTGCTGACCAGGAGACCTCGCGGAGCGGAAGCTTTCCCTCGAGCGCAATCGGTCGACTGGGACCGCCGCTCATCGAAATCACGCTGAGCTCGTCGCTGGCGATGTAGGCCAAATGAGTTCCGTCGGGAGAGATCGCCACCTGATCGATCTTCTTTGCCTGTGGTATAGAGTCGAACACCGTTGCTGCGCGAGAGGATGGGGAGGACTGGCCACGCGCCCCAAGAGAAGTACATAGAAGCGAAACTGCGATGGCGCTAAGCAGGCACAAGGACCGTATTCGAGCGTCAGGTTTCATGGCAAAGGAGTATACAGGGCAACTTCAGCTGGAGATCAGCAACAACCACACGGCTTTCCACGCATGGACTGGCGTGCTTCCCATACGATCAGCGGGACGACGGCCAAAGCGGCCACAGGGTCTGCCCACGCGATGCCGAAGAAGGCATGCCCCGCGAGTCCCGCCAGAGCAATCACCGAGAGATAAGCACACAACATAGATTCGGCTGCGTCGGCGCGCAGTGCGGCGCTACCCGTGGCGGAGGACAGGCGCCGCTTCTCCCGGGCCAGCCAAGGCATGACCATTGACGCGGCAATCAAAACGATAATTCCCACGTAGCTTGATCCGGGTTCGATGTGACCAAGTAACGCCGCCGCGGAGGCCACAATGACGTACAGGGCTAGGACAAGTAGCAGAACGCCCGCGGTCCGAACAGCACGTCGCTCGGCGCGCTCGTCGGAGAGCTGATGTCGGAATCTCCAAAGCACGACTGTGGCCGACAGCAGCTCGATCGCACTATCTCCACCAAACGCCAGCAGCGCTGGGCTTCTGGCCCGCCATGCAGCCCACAGCGACACTCCTGCCTCGATGCTCATCCAGCCAATGGTGATCGCCTGAATCCGTTGAATACGTCGGACGGGGTCTTGCGCGGTTATCTCCAGATTCGAGGACATCACCTAAAACCCCATGATGTTGTAGCCGCAATCCACGTGGATAACTTCGCCGGTGATGCCCGAGCTCGCGTCGGAGGCGAGGAAGACTCCGGTTGAACCGACTTCATTCACGTCTACATTCCGCCCGAGGGGCGCACGTTCGGCGTGGGATTTCAGCATGTCTCCGAGCCCGGAGATGCCGCGCGCAGCGAGGGTTTTGATGGGGCCGGCAGAGATGGCGTTCACGCGAATCTTCTTCTTGCCTAATTCGTAAGCGAGATAGCGCACCGAGCATTCCAGGCCAGCCTTGGCGACGGCCATCACGTTGTAGCGGGGCACGACTTTCTCGGACGCGTAATACGTCATAGTGAGGATGGAGCCGCCGTCTTCCATGAGCGGAGCTGCGGCGCGGGAGACTGCGACCAGCGAGTAGACGCTCACATCCATCGCGATGCGAAAGCCTTCGCGCGTAGTGTTGACGAAGTCGCCTTTGAGTTCCTCAGCGGGTGCGTAAGCAACGGAGTGCACCAGCGCATGCAGTTTTCCATGGCGTTCCTTGAGAGTGGCGAACAGGCGCTCGATGTCTTCGTCCTTGGAGACATCGCACATGTAGGCCTCCGCTCCTGGCAGGGAGAGAATGAGGTCCTTGGCTTCCAGTTCCAGCCGCTCGTTCTGATAGGTGATGGCGAGCTTCATGCCGGCGGCGTGGAGTCCCTGTGCGATGGACCAGGCGATCGAGCGCTTGTTGGCGACTCCGAAGACGACGGCGTTACGGCCCTGCAGGTCAGAGGACATGAGTGCTCCTTGGAATGGGAAAGAATATCAGCAGGGAACGGTCATTTACCACGGAGACGCGAGACGCGGAGAAAAAAATCAATTTCCGATTGCAAGTTCGAGCTGGCTCCCGTCACTTTGATCGCGGTTTCGCAGGTCCTGTCGAACTGGAAGCTCATCACTCTGAGTCGAACCAGCCGGCGAAGATATCAATCGCCTCTGACAAGTTCTTGGGACCACATGCAACTTGAAATTCCTGTTTCTCGACCCAATAAAGTATCCAATCGTCTTGACTCCGAGTTAGTGCGACCCTTGCCAATGATGCATCCTGCTTCTTGGTTCCGTGCAATCCGATGTGGACGCGCCAGCCAGGGTTGTCCAGCGTGTCGATTCGCACACCATAGCCATGTTCCCACTCGCCGTCGCATTGGCTCGCATACCACCGTTCAAGGACTGATAAGCTCATATCGAAACTCCATTCTCGTTCCGGGCCGCGTAGTGTCGCGATTCACGAAAAGTGGCAAAGCGCGCAAAGTTCAACCCCAAACGCGGGGAGTGGTGCAGTTTGAATTTATTGTGACTTAATGATGGCATCCGAATTGCCGCAAGGTTTTTGTGCGTAACGAAAATGGAATGAATTGTTCGCCTTTAACCACTCCGCAGTGATGGGGCAAAGCCAATGCACCGTTTCGACGATAAGCGAAAAATCATCCTTGAGGTTTCGGTCTAAAATCGACTCGTGGTGAGCTACCCGGTTTCTGAGTTTCCTGATCTTGTCCAATCGCTTGTGAATCGTTTTCCTTCCCAGTTTCTTCACGAAGGCTTTGTGCAGAAACTTATCCCATAGACTTTGCGCGTATGGGGGACTCGTCAGAACCACCCAGAACCCAAAAGTTAACTCGGAAACAACCTTGCCGGGAACGAGGAGTTTCTTATCGCCGAGAATTCTTTGCTTCGCCTTGCGAATCGTGTCTTTGTGTGCCTCGCTCAGGGGGCACGCCTCGTACCAGTCCAGTCGTCCGTAAGCATTACACATGACAGAATGCATTGCGTTGCGGAGAGCCACTTCTAGGCCCTGGAGGAGACCATAAAACGATTCGGACAGCCCAGTGTTCCACTCGTACAGCTTGAGAGCCACACGCCTGTCATCGTCCGCTAGCAACAGGTATGGCTGCATTCTTTCAGGAGATAATGATTTCTCTAGCGCCGTAAGTTGCTCATCTGTATAGGTAAAAGGCTCTTGTTTTTCAGCCATATTTAGCGCATTCTAGCTCAGGTACACCCCGGTGTCCCCTCTGTCGAAAGACACGTGCCCGGCGGTAATTTTTAGGCCACCCCATGGGTGGCCTTACTATTTTGTAGGTCTAACAATTCCTCGATACTCCAAATGTGATCGGTAAGACCAGCTTCCATGGCCGGGGTAACCCTGAGCGTTTTATGTACTCTGCAGAAATTGTAGTGCATGAAGTAAAGCGCAACCATGTGTCCGTGGTTCTCCAGCTTCTTGCTAAAACCATTTGTGAGTCGCGTGAATCGGCGCATTCCCATTCGCATAGACAGATTCTGCCGTTCCACAAATGACGTTGAGATGTGGTCAGGATCAGGATTGCCGTTCAGGACGCCAGTGCGGCAGCCGATGCAGCTTGCAGGGCTGTATCGCGATTCGGGATTCTCATTCGATGCGCCATAAATCTTGACCAGCCGTGGTGAGTTGAATGCGGTTGGCGATTCTCCCCGCCAAGTCGCGCATGAAACTTTCTGCTGTAGCGGCCCCGCGATCCCCCAACATGTACGAGACGATGAGCTTGGTGTCGGCATCAAGCGCTGTCCACGTCCACACGCTGCCAGCACCAGCTTGGACCTGTTCGAGCGTTAGGTTTTTGTCTTTGCCGTAAACGAACGCCCAGATTTCGTCGGCTTGAATGCGACGCACCTGGAGATTGCGAACGTGTGCGTTGTGGTAGGCAGCGCAGGCACAACCCATGTCCTTTAGGAGTTTTATGACGGTATGCTTTGCCGCTCCGGTCATTCGACAGGTAGCGTTTATGGACGCACCTTCTACCAGTGCGGAGATGATCTGGGTGCGGTCGGAAGTGCTCAGGCGATTCATTACAATGGTCGCAGTTGCCTTGTGTTTTCAGTACGTTGTATAATCTATATCAAAATTGAGCTAAAGTCAAGAGCTGGCCGATATATTTTTATTGATATAGCACAAAATAGTGATAGTATATGGCACGTAAAGAGCGCCAAAATTACGATTGGAGTTTTTACGGTTTTCAGACTCCTGCCAGAAATAGGCCCGTTAGTGACTGGATTAACGCGCTATCGGATCAGGCTAGAGATGAACTAGTAGACATGTTCCTCTACATGAAGATTCGCCCCTCTAATGAATGGGGTGCGGAACATTTCAAGCCGCTGGAAGATGGCTTATCAGAGATACGTTTTAGAGATGGGGACGCTGTTTGCAGAATTTACGGATACTTCGGTCCATCTTTACCTGTTCAGAGCTACACCATGTTGGTTGGGGCAGCGAAAAGGGTACTAAATGATTATGATTCAAAAAAGCTGGCCAAGGTACGGAGAGGACAGATTGAGCGAAGAGAGGCCGGAATCCACCCCTTTAGTTTCGAGGAATAGCCTTTGCCGAAGGCTAAATCGCGGGGTAGAGGCGCGTGCTCAATTTGTCGAATCCCATATCAACAAAGGGCTCGCGTATCAACTGCGGGCGATGAGAGAAGCGCGCGACTGGAGCCAAGAGCAATTGGCGGCCCAGGTCGGCATGCCCCAGACTGCTATCTCGCGGCTTGAATCGAGCAGCTACGGAAAGCCAACGATCACTACTCTAAAAAGAATGGCCAAAGTGTATGACGTGGCATTGGAAGTGCGGTTCGTTCCATTCAGTAAACTTCTAAACAGGATCAGCGGAACTCCATACTTGGAGCATGGCCTCTCTTCCGAAGCCATAGACGTGCCCAGCTTCGAGGAGGAGGAGAGACAAGGTGTTTTTACCCAAGTCGTGGCACGCGATTATTACGAATTTCAGTGGCAACAAGTTGTTGAACGCACAGTGCCCCCTCAGGCCAAAGGAATTCTGAATATAAGTCAGACGCAATCGCCTTGGCTAGCGACGGTGGGTGGGACGCCATCGCCTGTATACTCGTGTCGGTGCCGTTGGCTAGGGCTCTTGCATACGTAGAGACCACGGAATTGAACCCGAAGGGTTCTGTGTTTTTCCCTGAGCTTATCAAGCGGATCGTAGAACGCTTCGAATTCCAGAAATATCCGCAGAGTTATGAGCAGACAAACGAAGACAAGGGTGTCGAATTTTTCGAGGGTCGCTGGAATGGGGTTAACGTCAACAAGTTGGCAATTTTCACTGGAGCGTTAGTTGTGGACACGAGTGCGTCTACGGCTGAATCTGAAAGAATCATAGAAGAAGCACTTGTTTGGGCGACAACCGATCTTGGCCTTGACTATAAGCCTGGAATGATCCAACGGAAGCAGTACATCAGCGATATAGTTTTTTACAGCGATATTAAGCTACTCGCCGTCCACTCCGCTTTCGTAAACCTGCAAAAGGCTATAACCGACGCGGGAGAAAAGTATCTCTGGCAGCGGCGCGAATACGACTTGACCCACTTCGGCCTTGACTTCGACAAGACTCTAACGCCTCTCATCTCCGCGCCGTTCAGCATCCAGCGTCGTGGCAATGCGCTTTTCACAACCAATAAGTATTTCTCAGAAGCGCCATTCCCAACAGATGTGCATATCAAGCTGATAGAGCAATTGGAAGCAGATCTCTCGACTACTCAGTAGCTTCTCTCACTACCCGCAAAGCGTTCTGGCTTTCGTCCAGCAAAGTTAGCTCTGACCACGCTATGTTCTGATGGACCGCAACAACACCCGATGTGGTCCTAATATCAGCAGTCTTCGCCTCATAGTCCACGTCTTCAACGAAGTATGAGAGGGGCGGGTCGCCGTAGAATACGGCATCGCCTACTTTTAGTTTTTGTGGCATGCGGACAGTTTCCCACAGACCGCAGTGCTATACCAGCCCTGTGGATTTCAAACTGCACCACTACCCAAACGCGCACTAACGTGAGTTGTTTTCATTTCTCTGCTACGCTGGCTTCCCCCACTGCGACTCCGGTTCCCACTGGCCAACTCGCAGCGACAAAAGCCATGGCGTAGACGAAGGCCAAGATCGCAAACGCTGCTACCAGGCTGACATTGTGCGCAACGGCACCCACGGCGAGGGCGAGCACGAGTTGCAGGAACGTCCCGAAAAAATAAAATGCATTTTGCACCCGTCCCATGAGATGTGGCGGGACCATCTCCATGAGGCTGGTATTCATCGCGATGCCGCCGACGCCGCGCGCGGAACCCATCACGCCATACAACAGGATTGCTGCGACCAGCCAGCGCGAGACGGGAGCGCAAACTACGCACGCGGCCAACAGCGCCATGGAAAATGCCACCGAACGGCGGCCACCCAGGCCAGCGATGATGGCAGGAGCATACAGAGCGCTGAGGAAAGCGCCAGTGCCCCATCCGGCGTTGAGCCAGCCGTAGCCGACGGCGCCGGC
>WNFN01253909.1_pt4 | contig 23560 bp, 21 predicted proteins | sample 5400161 | NCBI WGS metagenome assembly WNFN01 (sample SAMN13153353, study PRJNA577476) | soil metagenome | isolation source: 80 cm saprolite on Douglas fir-dominated hillslope | place: USA:California | collected 2013-09-17 | reverse complement strand
GGAAGCCGGTGCGGCGGGCGATTTATAAATCGTTTGTGGCGCGCAGCGAGTTCATCTGGCGGCAGCAGAACCAGCCTTCGCTCACTGCTTGCGTGACCACGATGTGTCCGGTAAATACGATCGCCGGATTCCAGCGTGCTTTCGGTTTCTACACCTCAGCCGACTACCAGTTCGCCCGGCGATGGTTTTTCGGCGGGCGCGTGGACTCGTCCGACCGGGCGTTTAACTCGCGGCTGAATGACAAAGGCGGGTCCCTGGTGTTGACGTATTGGCCCAGCGAGTTCGCACAAATCCGTGCACAATACAGGGTTACGCGTTATGCAGGAAACTTTGATGCCCATGAGGCGTTTATACAGTTACAGTTCTCGCTGGGAGCGCACGGGGCGCACCCTTTTTAGGTTGAGGCGTTTAGCAGGCGTGAGCGAAGCGGGAGCCTGCTGCCGAAATCCCGAGCCGCAGCGAGGGAACTTAAGGCATTTAGGAGATTCTTCATGAAATCGCAATTCAAATTTCGTTTCTTTATTATGTTCGCTCTATTGGGCGTCGCACTATTCATCCCCTCGATGGCTGAAGCCAAGAAGCTGAACGTGATCACCACGCTGACCGATCTGGCGTCGCTGACGCAGGAAGTCGGCGGCGACAAGGTGGATGTGGAGGCGCTGGCCAAGGGATACCAGGACCCGCACTTTGTCGAACCCAAGCCCAGCTTTCTTCTCAAACTGCGGCACGCCGATCTGTTGGTTTTAGTTGGATTGGACTTGGAGATCGGCTGGCTGCCGCCGCTGATCACGCAGAGCGGCAACGGCAAAATCCAACCAGGCGGGCAGGGATATCTGGATGCCTCACAATTTTCTCAAATCCTTGAAATCCCTTCGGACAACCTCACACGCGCCGAAGGTGACGTCCATCCACTGGGCAATCCGCACTACTGGCTGGACCCAGACAACGGACGCCGCATTGCCAAAGGCATCGCCGCCAAGCTGGCGGAAATGGATCCACCAGACCAGGCATACTTCCAGCAACGAGAGCAGGATTTTGAAAAGCGGCTGGCCGAAGCGGAAAAGAAATGGGAAGCGCAGATGGCCCCGTACCGCGGGCGCAAGATCGTGACCTATCATCGCTCCTGGCCGAACTTTGCCAAGCACTTCGGGCTGGATGTGATCGGTTATGTCGAACCGCGTCCAGGCATTCCGCCCACGCCGTCGCACACCATCGAACTGGTCAACCTGATGAAGCGTGAGAACGTGAAGATCGAGCTGATCGAGCCTTACTTCGACCTGAAAACGCCGAACAGCATTGCCAGCATGACCAACGGCAAGGTCTTGCAGATGATGCCATCGGTGGGCGGCAAGCCGGAAATCACGGACTATTTCAAATTATTCGATTACGATATTAACCTCCTGATCCAGGCGTTGCAGGAGACAAAGTAAAAGGACACGGATGGAAATTCTCTCATTCCTCATTTTGCCGTTTCTTGCCAGCTTGATCCTGACTGGCATTCACGCTTATCTCGGCGTGCACGTGGTCGAGCGCGGCGTTATCTTCGTCGATCTGGCGCTGGCGCAGATCGCGGCCCTGGGCGCGACCATGGCCATCCTGATCGGCATGGACCCGCATGGCACCGGCGCCTATTGGATGAGCTTGGGCTTTACCTTTATCGGGGCGGGCATCTTTACCCTGGTGCGTTCCCGGCAGAAACGCATTCGTCCGCGGCGGCCATCATCGCCATGAGCAAGGCCACCGGCGAGACGGAACACCTGAAAGACATGCTGGTAGGCAACATTCTCGCCGTTTCCAAACATGATGTGATCAAGACCGCCATTCTTTACGGGTGCGTTGGACTATTCCATTTTGTTTTCCGAAAGAAATTCCTGGCCATTTCGCTCAACCACAATAATGCGGAAGAGTCGGGCATCAACGTGAAGCTGTGGGACTTTCTCTTTTACGCCTCGTTCGGTTTTGTGGTGACTTCTTCGGTGGCCATCGCCGGCGTGCTGCTGGTGTTCTGCTATCTGATCGTGCCTTCGGTTGGGGCCATGCTGTTTGCCGACCGTATCGGAACGCGCCTGGCCATCGGCTGGACCATGGGGACTTTGGTCTCCGCGCTGGGGTGCTGGATTTCGTGGCAGCTCGATTATCCAACCGGGGCCACCATCGTGTGTACTTTTGGCGCCGTGCTGGTTTGCATGGCCATTGCCAAAGCGCTCTTTTTCAAGGTGCGCAAAGGGCAGACGGAAGCGGCGGAAGTGGTGATGCGGTAAATGAAATCAAAGCAAGCCAATTTCGCACGTCCATCACCAACCAGAAGCTGGCTGATATCGGTCTGCCTGCTGCTGATCGTGATGACGGCAACAGCCCAGGCCCTGCACCTCCATCCCGCCGATCTCGTCCAAGACGTCAAACATTGCCCTATCTGCCAGGTGGCGCACACCGTGGTGCAGGTTGCGCTTGTGGGCGGGCTCTGCTTTAGTCTTAACGCTACTGCTTATCTCTCCAGCCCGGCTGACGCTGATCCAAAGTCTGCCCTGGAGTCGTTTGCTCTTTTTTCCCGTCCTCCTCCACTGGTCTAGCTGGTTCTTTCCCGGCCCATTTGAATAAAAAATTCAACCTGACCCATTGGAGGAGTCATGCGCTTTTCATTGAAAGGTACTCTGCTTTTATTGGCGCTTCTGTTTGCCGGAGCGTTTGTAATTTGTTACCAGGCGGCCGCCCAAAGTTCATCAGGAACAATTCAGGGCGTGGTCAAAGATCCTTCCGGCGCCGTGGTCGCCGGCGCCAAGGTTGAAATCTCCAATTCGGTGAGCGGGTTTCGCCGCGACACAATCACTGGAAGCTCGGGAGATTTCCGCTTTGCTAACGTGCCGTTCAATCCCTATCACATGGTGATAACGGCTAAAAGTTTTGCGCCTTTTACCCAGGATGTGGATGTGCGCGCCGCCGTTCCCTTGGTGTTGGACATTTCCCTCACCATGGGAACTGCCTCAACCACGATCGAGGTGAGAGCGGATGCCAAGGGTCTGATCGAGATCGAGCCCAATTATCACACGGATTTGGACCGCAACCTTTTCGACAAGCTTCCGCTTGAGAGCCAATCATCTTCCGTCAGCTCGCTGGTCACCCTGGCGTCACCCAATGCGGTGGCAGATTCGAATGGCCTGGTCCATGGGATCGGCGATCACGCGGAGAATTCGTTTTCCGTCGACGGCCAGCCGATGACCGATCAGACAAGCAAAGTTTTTTCCAACCAGATTCCGGTGGATTCCATTCAGTCCCTGGAAGTGATCTCGGGCGCGCCACCGGCCGAGTATGGAGACAAAACCAGCCTGGTCATCAAGGTCACCACCCGCTCTGGCCTGGGACAGACGCAGCCCGCTGGCAGCGTGACAACTTCCTATGGTTCGTTTGGCACGGCCACCGGCGGTTTCAACCTTGCTTTTGGAAATCAGAAAGCGGGTAACTTCATCTCCGCCAGCGGCTTGAATACAGGCCGGTTTCTCGATCCATCCGAATTTCAGGTGATTCATGCCAAGGGGAATGAACAGAACCTGTTTGACCGCGCCGATTTCCAATTAAGCAATGACGACTTTATCCACTTGAATGTCGCCTATACCCGTTCCTGGTTCCAGACGCCGAACTCGTTTGATTCCCAGGCAACGTTCCAGGACCAGCGCGCTCAGATTAAGACCTACAATGTGGCGCCAAGCTGGACACATCAGATCAGTCCGACGACCCTGTTCAGCCTGGGCGGATTCGTGCGGCATGACAACTTTAACTACTACCCAAGCAAGGACCCGCTCGCGGATCTGACTGAGACCACCGCACAGCAAAGAACACTCACCAACGCCGGGCTGCGGTCGGATATTTCGTATGTGGAAGGTATGCATAACCTTAAGGCGGGAGTCACATATCAACATACATTTCTGAACGAAAGGTTCAACCTTGGGCTCACGGACCCAACTGTCAACGATCCCTGTATCACGCAGAACGCTGCGGGTACTTTCGTTGGCGCGGGTGACCCGACTCTCAACGATCCTTCACAGTGCGCGGGGGCCGGCTTTGAACCGAACATCGCCTTTAACCCGGACGCAGTAGCTCCCTTCGTACCCTTACTTGGCTGCTTCGATCTCACCCGGACTCCGGCGCCGGGCGATGGTTGTGCCGGTGTACAAAGCGGCCTGTTCACGTTCACTGGCCACGCCGATATCAAGGAGTTCGCTGCCTACGTCCAGGACGCCATCAGCAAGGGAAATTGGACCTTCAATTTGGGGGTTCGCGCTGATGTGTATCGCGGACTCTCAAGGGCCTGGCAACCGGAGCCCCGCCTGGGAGTGGCTTACCACATCAAGCGCACCAATACGGTGCTTCGTGCCTCCTACGCGCGCATTCTCGAGACGCCCTTCAATGAGAATCTGATTGTGTCCAGCGCGGTGACCAACCCGGTGCTCGGCGCACTCTTCGGGCAGAGCACGGTCGCACAGATTCCAGCCGGGCAACGCAATGAGTTTCATGCCGGATTTCAGCAGGCATTCGGGAAGTTCCTGGTCGTGGATGCGGATTACCTGTGGAAGTACACTCATAACGCCTACGACTTCAGCGACCTGCTCAACACGCCAATTTTCTTCCCCATTGCCTGGCACAACTCCAAGATCAGCGGGCCTTCCGCCCGTATTAGCGTGCCCAACTTCCACGGTTTCACCGCGTTTACCGTTCTTGGGCACGCCTCGGCTCGTTTTTTCAATCCTCAGGTGGGTGGCTTGGGCAGCTCTGCGCCAACGGGGGTGTTCCGCATCGATCATGACCAGAAGTTCCAGCAGACTACGCACCTGCAATACCAGATGGGGAAGCGTGGGCCATGGATCGGTTTCAACTGGCGGTTTGACAGCGGCTTGGTTGCCGGTGCAGTTCCTTTTGCCAGCGATACCACCACGCCGGTGGACCTGACCGGGCTTACCGCCGACCAGCAGATGCAAGCCGGCCTGTTTTGCGGGAACGTCTTTCCAACGCTGACTTCTCCGCTGACGACTTGCGCGCCATCGCAGTACGGATCCACGCGGGTTCAAATACCGGCGCCGGGGACGCAGAATGACGATCACAATCCGGCGCGCATTGTACCGCGTAATCTGTTTGACGCCAGCATTGGCCATGACAACCTTTTCCACGGCGACCGCTACAAGTGGAGCCTCCGCTTGACGGCCATCAATATGACCAATAGGGTGGCGCTCTACAACTTTCTCTCCACCTTCAGCGGGACCCACTTCGTTACTCCGCGCACGGAAAGCGTGGAAATGGGCTTCCACTTCTAGTCAATCCAATTTTCTAGCAAACCCTGGGCGCAGGGCGACTCTTTCGTTCTGCGCCCGTTTTTGTGCATACTGGCGTGTATGGGTCGGATGAGATGGACGGCCGTGGTCCTCGCGCTCTACCTCGGTTTTGGTGTGGCGCGTGCCCATGCCCAAGAGAAGGGCAACGATGTCCCCGAGGCCAACCCTGCCCGGCCCACGGTGGCCACTCCGGCCACGCTGACTCCGGTTGGCTACTTGCAGTTTGAAAACGGCGTGCTCTACGCCGAGGACTCACAGGAGTTTTCCAGCCGGTTTGGGATCAACCAGGTCACCAAGCTCACCGTCCACCCGCGCGTGGAGTTTCTGGTGCAAAGCGAGCCTTGGGTCCGCAGCGGGCTGGGCGCGGACAAACAGGTTGATCCAGGCGACGTGCTCGCCGGATTTCAGGCGGTTGTGATGCAAGGGCATGGCTCCCGGCCCACGGTGGCGCTCAGCTATCTCCGCCACGTATACGCGGGCGCCGCGACCGATATCGATATCGGGACCCCGGAGCACAGCCTGCTTCTGCTGATCAGCAACGATCTTGCGGGCTTTCACTTTGACGTGAATGGAATCTTCAATGAGCAGACCGGCAACGAGCTGACCGGCAAGCCCGTCCGGCGCGGCCAGTTCGGCCAGACGATCTCCATCTCCCATCCGTTGAAAAAGTTCACCATCGCCGGAGAGCTCTGGCATTTTACGCAGCCATTTCTAAAAGGCAATGCTGTGGGGAATCTGTGGGCAATTTCCTATCCCGTGCAGAAAAACCTTGTCATCGATGCAGGATTCAATCGTGGACTGACCCGCACCTCAACGCAATGGGAAGTCTTTTCCGGCTTCACCTACCTGCTGCCGCACCGGTTGTGGAAGAAGTAAAGACCAGCCCTGACCGACGATGTTCACAGGGAAGCCGGCTGTCCAGGCTGCTCCTTACTGCACGAAGTCAGGCTTGGTCCCGCTGGTGGGTGACGCCGAGGGCAGTTTCAGGGTTATCTCAGGCAGGCTTTCGGGCAGAATCAGCTCGCCGCCAAGGGAGTGCACAATCTGCTGCACGCTGTTCAGATCTTTCGTCAGCACGCTCCTGGCGTCTTGGACGTCGCCTTGAGAAGGACTGCTGAAGCGCCAGCTCAGGTTCAGATGGCAGCGGCCGTCCTGGACATCGCTGGTAATCGTGAGGATCAGCGGCCGGATGCAATGTCCGACCAGCTTGCTTAAAAAGACCACCAAGAGCTGGCCCAGCACCGGACTACTGGTGATCTGGATGGAAGGGTCCCACTGCCGCTCCAGGGTGAGCAGGCCGGAGAGCTGCACGACTGCGAAGTCGTTAAAGATGTCATTGAGCAGGGTCTCCAGCGAAATCCACGGCCCGGCGGGCGGCGGGACTTCGCGCACCATGGCGGAAATGGCTTTGCTGAGGGCGATAGCGCGGTCCGCCTGCTGCTCAATGCTCTTCAACTCCATCGGCTGTGCGGAAACATTTCCGTTGCGCATGGCCAGCAGTTCGAGGAAACAGCGAATGCTGGTGAGTGGCTGGGCCAGATCATGGGCCACCGAGTGGACCAGGGCCCGCAGCGGCGCTTGCGGCGCCGTAACCGTCGCTGAATCACTGTATGTGGCCGCCGTATATTTTTGGGCCGCGGCGGAAGGTGAGGTTTCATGGTGGCCTGGCGCCGAAGGGCCCGAGCCATGGGTTGGGGCCGGTCTCCCCAGCCGGTATCCGGCGCCGCGGACGGTATGGATCAGCTTTGCCGGGCTGAACGAGTCGATCTTCTTGCGCAGGTAGTTCACGTACACATCTACCAGGTTGCTGTCGGTCTCCTCCTCCGTGCCCCAGGATTCCCGCAGCAGCTCCTGCCGGGTGACCGTTTCCCCGGCGTGGCGCATCAGCAACTGCAGCAGCCCAAATTCCTTGGGGCTCAGCTTGATTTCCATTTTGCCGCGATGGACTTTGCGCATGGCCGGATCCAACTCCAGGTCTTCCACCCGGAGTACGCTCAGCGACGGGTCAGCCTTGCGGCGCAGAATGGCAGTGGCGCGCGCGGCCAGTTCTTGAAAGGAAAATGGCTTGGTAATATAGTCATCGGCGCCGAGGTTCAGAGACTGGATCCGGTCGGATACCCGGTTGCGCGCGCTGAGGACCATGACCGGCGTTTCCACACCTTCCGCCCGCAGCTTCTCCAACAGCCGCAGCCCGTCTGTCTGGCCAAAATTCAAATCAAGAATAATGAGCTTGTAGTTTTGGCGCTCGAGTTCAGCCAGCACGCTACTCTCGTCCAGCGCAGTGTGCACGGAGTAACCTTCAGATTCCAGAGATTGAGAGAGGAATGTTGCCAGTTGAGCGTCGTCATCGGCCAGGAGGATCGACATAACCACCGACCTTTCTGATGGCAGAGCCGCCTTAGTGATGCTGGGCTATGCGGCAATCTTGAGTGTTCGGCCCTAAAATCCGAGCTACCCAGGAAGAGGGTTCCATCCAAGGAACTTAACTTTAGATTCTAAACTACAATGCCTCTTCGCCTATATAAATATTTTAATCTTGTATTGACATGTCCGTCCTGCGAAGCAAGAGCGCTACTTCTTAAAAACTGTTAAAAAGTCTTTTTTATCATATACTTAGCGGGATAGTGCGGTTTTCGGGCCGGCTCGTGCCATCCGGGGATTTTTCCGGAATCCGGCAAAATCTTGGTACGATTGGGATTTGATCTCAGGAAAGGCTAACGAACAAGTACGAATGCCTGCAAAAGTCTACAAGAACTTTATCGGCGGCGAGTGGGTTGAATCCCGCAGCGGCCAGACGTATGAAAACCTGAACCCCGCTGACACCCGCGACGTGATCGGCATCTTCCAGCGTTCGGACAAGCGTGACGTAGACGATGCTGTCTCCGCAGCACGCCAAGCATTTGAGCGCTGGCGGCTGGTTCCTGCGCCCAAGCGGGCAGAGGTCATTTATCGCGCCGGAGAGATTCTGCTGGAGCGCAAGGAAGAATATGCGCGGCAGATGACGCGGGAGATGGGCAAGGTGCTCAAGGAGACTCGCGGCGACGTGCAGGAAGCTGCCGACACCGCCTACTACATGGCGGGTGAGGGACGCCGCCAGTTCGGCGCTACCGTCCCCTCCGAGCTGCCCAACAAATTTGCCATGGCGGTGCGCGCGCCGCTGGGAGTCTGCGGGATGATCGCGCCGTGGAACTTTCCCATGGCCATCCCCTCGTGGAAGCTGCTGCCGGCGCTGGTCTGTGGCAACACCTGCGTCATTAAGCCTGCCGAAGACACGCCGCTTTCCACATTCAATCTGGTCAAAGCCCTTACCGATGCTGGGCTGCCCACAGGGGTTGTGAACATCGTGACCGGTTTTGGTCCGGACGCGGGAGCGCCTATCGTGGAGCACCCCGGCGTCCGCGCCGTTTCCTTTACCGGCTCCAGCGAGGTAGGACGCATAGTGGGCGAAGTTGCCGCGCGCAGCTTTAAACCCTGCTCGCTGGAGATGGGCGGCAAGAACGCCATCATTATTTTGGAGGATGCTAATCTTGATCTGGCCCTGGACGGTGTCCTGTGGGGAGCGTTTGGGACCACCGGACAGCGCTGCACCGCGGCCAGCCGCGTCATCGTGCAGAAAAGCGTTTACCGCCAGTTTGCTGACCGGCTGGTGTATCGCGCCGAGCGGCTGAAGGTCGGCAACGGCCTGGATGAGAGCGTGGAGGTGGGCCCGCAGATCAACGAGCAGCAGGTGGCCACGACGGAAAGGTACGTCCAGATCGGCAGGAACGAAGGCGCCAAGCTGGAAGCTGGAGGCAAGGCTCTGAACCAGCCGGAGCTTGCTTACGGGTGGTTCTTTGAGCCCACGGTGTTCACCGATGTTGATCCGCGGATGCGCGTGGCCCAGGAAGAAATTTTTGGCCCGGTGGTGAGTCTGGTTCCCTGTGAGAACTTTGACCAGGCCATCGAGATTGCCAACGGCGTGGCCTACGGGCTTTCTTCCGCCATCTACACCCGCGACGTGAACAAAGCCTTTCGGGCCATGCGTGACATAGATGCCGGCATTACCTATGTGAACGCGCCCACTATTGGCGCGGAGGTGCACCTGCCCTTCGGCGGCACCAAGGCCACCGGCAACGGGCATCGCGAAGGAGGCCTGGGCGCCATCGACTTCTACACCCAGTGGAAATCCATTTACATCGATTTCTCTGACCGGTTGCAGCGCGCCCAGATTGACACGTTCGAGTAAGGTGGAAGAGCGGCCCTTTAGGGCCGCGAAAAGATGATTAAATAGCAGGGCTTTTAGCCCTGGATGAGCGATGTGAATTTGGCCGTGTTGCGTGGATTGATGTGTCGAGTAATGGCGCCAGCGCTAAAGCGCGCCGATATATAAATCACTCTACGCGGCCCTAAAGGGCCGCTCTTCCACCGGATACCCACCAAGGGGCTTTATAATGTTGCCTAGGTTGCGCCTGCGCCCTGAAACAACGCGCGCCAAAGGGATCTTGTGTCCGCATCAAAACCAGAGAAGAGCCAGCGTTCGCGTTCCCTGAGCCAGCGGCGCGCCGTGCTGATACCGCTGGCCGCGGGGATTTTTCTGCTCTTCGGCCTGGTCTTTTCCCAGCAAGCATTCAACCTGAAACTGAAGCCTGACTCGGCCCAGCAGACACTGCTGCTGGTGGCGCTTTCTGCGCTGGTGTTCCTGCTGCTGGTGGCGCTGACCTTTGTCCTGCTGCGCAACCTGCTCAAGCTCTACGCCGAGCGGCGGCTGGGAGTGCTGGGATCGCGTTTTCGCACGCGCATGGTGATTGGCGCGTTGCTCCTCTCTTTTGCTCCGGTGCTGGTGATGTTCATGTTTGCTTACGGGTTGATGAACCGTTCCATCGATAAATGGTTTTCCGGCCCGGTGCGGGAACTGCAGCAGGATTCCGGACGCGTGGGCGTATTCCTTTCCGCTTACGCCGGTGACAATGCGCGCCAGGAGGCGGTGGAAATTGCCGGATCACAGGAAACCCAGCAAGCGTTTGCGACCGCGGACTATTCCGGCGTGCTGCACGAGTTCCGCCGCCACCAGCCTACGCTGCAGGGAGGGTTTGCCCTGGCTTTGGCCGGAGACGATGCCGTTGCCAGTTGGAACGTCCCCCAGCCTTGGCCGGCGCTGCGCGGTCAATTGCCCGGCCTCGCACAAGTTGAGCAGTTACCGCAGAAATGGAATTTCGGAAACTCCGAGTACCTGCTGGCGGCCGCGCCCGTGGGAAGTTCAGGGAGAATCCTGGTAGGGCTTCCTTTGCCCACGGGTTTCACGCTGGCCCTGGAGCAGATCAAGCAGAACCAGCAGCAATACCTTGTTTTGAGCAGCGAAGCCAAACGCATCCGCGGGCTTTACATGCTGTTGCTCACGCTCTTGACCGTGCTGATGCTTTTTATCGTCACCTGGGTTTCGCTGTTTGTGGCCAAGCTCGTGACCCGTCCAGTGGAAGCGCTGGCGGAGGCCACGCGGGAAATTTCTGAGGGCCATCTGGGCCATCGCGTAGAGATTTCAGCGGCCGACGAATTGGGTGAATTGGTGACGTCGTTCAACCGCATGACCGCAGAGCTGGAATCCAACCGGAAAAAGATTGATCAATCGGCGCGAGCGCTTACCGACACCAACACGGAGTTGGAGCAGCGCCGCAGGCATATTGCGACTATCCTGGAAAGCATTCCCACCGGCGTGCTTTCACTGGACCCGGAAATGCGCGTCACGCACAGCAATGTAGCATTTGGGCGCATGTTCCGGCCTCAGGGCGGCGCGCCCACGACCGGCTCCGCTCTGCGCGAAATATTTACCGCGGAAGTGGCCGCGGACCTGGAGCACCTGCTGCGCCGGGCTGATCGCATGAGTGTGAGGGCGGCGCAGTTTGAAATCCCGGTGGAGAAAGGCAAGCTCAACGCCAGCGTTACAGTAGCTTCGGTACAGCATGGAAAGCAGAGGCTGGGCTACGTGATCGTCTTTGACGACTTCAGCGATCTGTTGAAAGCGCAGCAAGAGGCTGCCTGGCGCGAAGTGGCGCAGCGCGTGGCCCACGAGATCAAGAACCCGCTCACGCCCATTGCCTTGTCGGCGGAAAGGATCCGCAGGCGCCTGGAGCGGGGCGCAGCACCGGATGAAGCTTCCGTCTCAGTGATACGGAGCTGCGCGGAGGCCATCTCCGGAGCGGTGCAGACCGTGCGTTCGCTGGTGGACGAGTTCTCTTCGCTCGCCCGCTTTCCTGCCGCCCAGCCACGGCCTGCTGGAGGGGATCGATGTGCAGAAGCGGCTCGACTCCGGACTGCCCCTGGCCATGGCCGACCCTGAAGCCATCAAACGCGCCCTGGCCAACTTGATCGACAACGCCGCTGAAGCCACCAAGCATTCTTTGGTGCGTGAGATCTACATTGCCACCGCGCTGGTGGAAAGCAAGGACGCGCTGGAGATCACGGTTGCCGACACCGGGCATGGCATCGATCGCGAAGTGAAAGAGAAACTTTTTCTGCCTTATTTTTCCACCAAGAAGCGCGGCACAGGGCTGGGACTGGCCATTGTACGGCGCATCGTGGAAGACCATCATGGCTCTAGCCGCGTGGAAGAGAACCGGCCGTCAGGGGCCAAGTTCATCGTAGAGCTTCCGCTGGCCCCCGAAATGACCGCCGCGGCGGAGGCGCAAAATGTCTAGCATCCTGGTGGTGGATGACGAACCTGATATCCGCGAGTCGCTGCGCGGCATCCTGGAAGAGGAGGGCTACAAAGTCTTTCTTGCGGAAAGCGGTGAAGCCTGCCTGGAGCAACTGAAGAAGCGCGCCTGCGACGTAGTGCTGCTCGATATCTGGCTCCCTGGCATGGATGGGATGGACGCGCTGGAGCGCATCCGGCAAATACAACCGGACGATGCGCCGGAGGTGGTCATGATCTCCGGGCACGCCACCATTGAAACCGCCGTCCGCGCCACTAAGCTGGGAGCTTTCGATTTTCTGGAGAAGCCGCTCTCGCTGGAAAAGACCCTCATCGTCATCAAGAACGCGCTCGACGCGCACCGCCTGCGCCGCGAGAACGCCGAGTTCAAGAGGCAAGTCCAGGCCAGGAGCGTGATCGTGGGTGAGAGCATTCCCATGAAGGCGCTGCGCCAGCAGATTTCAGTAATGGCGCCCACCAACGGCCGCGTTCTCATCTTTGGCGAATCGGGGACGGGGAAAGAACTGGCGGCCCACGCCATCCACGCTCACAGTCTGAGAAAAGACAATCTGTTCGTGGACGTCAACTGCGCCGCTATCCCGGAAGACTGGATTGAAAGTGAACTTTTTGGCCACCGCAAGGGCGCGCTCCCCAGCGCCGCCGGCGACAAAGAAGGCAAATTTGAGAAAGCTGACAGCGGAACGCTGTTTCTTGACGAAGTCGGCGACATGAGCCTGAAAACCCAGTCCAAGGTCCTGCACGCGCTGGATGAACAAAGGTTTACCCGCGTGGGCGACGACGAGCCTATCCAGGTGAACGTGCGCGTGATTGCCGCCACCAACAAAAACCTGGAAGAAGAGATATCCAAAGGCAACTTTCGCGAGGACCTGTTTTACCGCCTTAACGTGATTCCGTTTTATGTCCCGCCGCTGCGCGAGCGCAAAGAAGATATTCCTCTGCTGGCGCGGCATTTTCTCAAGGAGTTTTCCGCCACCTACAGCCGGCGTTCGCGGGAGATTACGGAAGACGCCGTCGAGGTGCTGATGCGCTATTCCTGGCCCGGCAATGTGCGCGAGTTGCGCAACGTAATTGAACGTCTGGTCATCATGAACCCCACGGTGCACAAGATCGAGCGCAAGCACCTGCCGCCACTGATGCATCGCGAAGGCAGCCGCGCGACGGTGGGATTCTCAACCCTGCATCAGGCCCGTGCCGCCTACGAGCGCGACTACATCCTGAAGAAGCTCGACGAGAACCACGGCAACGTCACCCGCACCGCGGAAGTGCTGGGGCTGGAGCGCAGCCATCTGTATCGCAAAATGAAGACTTTGGGGATTGCGGTGAAGGAATAGTGGTTTTTTCTTTGTCCCGAGCGAAGCGAGGGAACCCTACTATCTGAAAATGCTGTCGACGTAGCTTCGATCAGCAGCGCCAGCCTTTCGCTGGTTAAAGAAAAAAGTCTTATTTGTGCAAACTGTGCAGTTCTTCAATGAGGACTTTGATAATTGCGATTACCAGGAGGGCAATCATGAACAGATTGAAGATCAGACGTTTGGCCTTCTCGGCCCAGTTTTCATTGCCTTTCAAAATCGCAGGTTTGCTCCTTAAATCATTTCAAAAGCAAACCCAGAACAGAATGTGACTTAAACGTAGGGTTGTTGTCAAGAGGGTGGCTTTTTGAGAGAAATACACCCCCTCTGTCAGGTCTTTCGAGGGAGCTAATCGCAGTCTAAAAAGCCCCCTGCTCTTATCGAGGGTCACCCGGCGTACCGAGATTTTGACTAGCTAGGGGGCTCCTTCTAGCAATAGCGATCCCTCGCTCCGCTCGGGATTTCAGGAAAGCTGTCTTCTCCAATCCAACTCATCCACAAACGCCTCCGACTGCCGCCAGCCGGCTTTGACTTTCACAAACAGTTCCAGAAAGACTTTCTTGCCCAGGCGGCGTTCCAATTCCAGCCGCGCGGACATGCCCATCTCTTTGAGCTTTTGTCCGCCTTTGCCGATCAGGATTGCTTTTTGCCCGTCGCGTTCGCAGTAGATGACGGCGGAAATTCTTGTCAGCCGGGGCAGCTCTTCGTAGCGTTCCACCACCACGGCGGTGGCGTAGGGAAGTTCCTTGCCCGTTTTCAGCAGCACTTTCTCGCGGATGATCTCTGAAGCCAGGAAGCGCTCCGGCTGGTCGGTAAGTTGATCTTGGGGAAAGTAGCGCGGCCCCTCGGGCAAGGCGCGGACGACCCTCTCGAGCAGGACATCCAAGCCTTGGCCCTTCATCGCGGAAATGGGAATGACTTCCTGAAATTGGTGCAGCTTGCTGTAATGATCCATCAAAGGAAGCAGTTTCTCTTTGTGCAGCTTGTCCACTTTATTCAGCAGCAGGAATACCGGAGCGCCGGACCGCTTGACCAGTTCCAGCACGTGCTCGTCTCCGGGGCCAAACCTCTCGCTGGCATCCACAATTAGCAAGACCAGGTCGCGGCTCTCCAGTGCAGCGTGGATCTCCTGCATCATTTTGCGGTTGAGACGGCTGTCCGGCTTGTGCACGCCGGGGGTGTCGATGAAGATGAGCTGTCCCGCGGGACGCCCGCGCTGCGCTTTTACGTTCAGCATTCCCTGGATACGCGTGCGCGTGGTCTGGGGTTTTTCGGTGACGATGGCGATCTTTTCCCCCACCAGCGCGTTCAACAGCGTGCTCTTTCCGGCGTTGGGACGGCCGACGATAGAAACGAATCCGGAGCGAAATGCCACGTTTATCGCGACCCTTCTTTGGCCGGCGTGCCCGCTCTCGCCCGGCTGACCCGTACCTTTTCCACCTTGCGGTCCGTGGATTGCAGTATCTCAAAACGCAGCCCGTCTTCTTCGATGACTTCTCCCGGCTGGGGAATCCGGCCTGCCAGTTCGCTCACCAGCCCGCCCACGGTGGCCGTGTCGCTGGGTTCCAGGCGCAGGTCAAAAAGATCGGCGAGGCGGCCGACATCCACGTTGCCCTTGATCACGTATGCGCTCTCGCCTTCGCGGACAATATCGATGGCTTCTTCGTGTTCATCGCCGATCTCGCCCACGATTTCTTCCACCAGGTCTTCCAGGGTGACAATGCCCGCTACCGCGCCGTACTCGTCAATCACAATGGCCAGGTGGATGTTGTCTTTCTGCATCTCCCGCAAAAGCTGAGATGTCTTCTTGGTCTCGGGAACGAAGATGACCGGGCGCACCAGCTTGCCCAGCGTGGTGGTCTTGGCCTGGTCGTCGGCAATCTGGATGAGGTCGTGGGACAGCACCATGCCCTGGATGTTGTCGATGTTGGAAACATAAATTGGCACGCGCGAAAACGGCTTGTCCGCGCACAGTTTTGTCGCCGAACTCTACCACTGACTGGATGAGCTGGCGGTCGCTCTCTTCCAGGATGCCCTCTTCCCGTCCGGCCTCGATCAGGGCGTCCACCGCCTCGGAAGGATGCTCGGGCTCCTCCGGTTCATGCGGTTTTGCCAGCGCGGCCACGGAGAGACCGAAACTCAACGCCACGGTGACGGGCAGCATCATGTAGATCAGCAATTTAAGCAAAGGAACAAAACGCGCCAGCCATTCGCCGCGCGTGCGCGTGAACATCACGTAGGGCGCCAGCCGGTTGCATACAATCACTACCAGAATGATGCCGACCGCCGCCTGCGCGATCTCCGGCACGGTCCACTTTAGATCGAGGAATACCAGATAGGCGATCAACAGGGCGATGGCCGCGGTGCACAAGTGCGCCAGCACGGCCATGGCCAGAAAGGCTCGGCCGCTGGTGGAGACCAGCCGCGGTTCCACCAGCTTTTCAAAGGCTTCAAGGTTTTCCTGGAACTCGCGAGTCAGAAATTTCCCGCTCTCGGTGTAGAGCTGCTCAATGTAGGAAACCAGCGCCAGCAGGCCGCACAAGAGCAGGATAGCAATGTACACCATGATTGTTATCATCGCGGTCTCCGGTTCGGGCTGCGCTTTTCTTTTTTCGGGGCCGGCGAATGAGCGCGGCCAATCACTGAGGCCGGCAGTTTGAGCCGGACGCGCAGCTTGCTTTCTATCTTTGCCATATGGCCACTGTCGGTCTCGTGGTCATGGCCGGCCAGGTGCAACATGCCGTGCAGGACCAGAATCTTCAGCTCTTGCGCTGCAGAGTGCCCGTAGCGGCCGGCGTTTTGCCGCGCGATGTCGGCGGAGATGGCGATGTCCCCGCCTTCGACGCCGGGAAAAGAGAGCACGTCGGTCGGTTTGTTCTTTCTGCGGAAGCGCCGGTTCAGCGCTTGAAGGCGGCGATTGCCGGTGATCAGAATACCCACCTCGCCTCTGACCCCGGCCAGCTTTTGCGCCTGCCGGGCGAAGCGCGCGAGCCCCGGCTGGCTCACACCCCGCATTGCTCTTTCAAAAATGATCACGTGTTCTGAAAACAAATGGGGGAGGGCCTTCATGCCCTCCCACACAGGATTCTACTATTTTCTACTGCGGCAGCGGAGGTTCCTCCGGTTCCTGTCCTTCGCCGGCCTCCTGGGGAAGATCCAGTGACATTTGCTGGCTGCGCGACCGGTCATCATACGCCCGGACTATGCGCTGCACCAGGTGATGACGGACGACATCTTGTTCCGTAAAGAAGTTGAAGGAAAGCCCTTCCACATCCTTGAGGACATCCATGGCCTCCAGCAACCCGCTTCTGCGCGCATTGGGCAGGTCAATCTGGGTGATGTCGCCGGTGATCACCGTCTTGGAGTTGAAGCCCATGCGGGTCACAAACATCTTCATCTGTTCGGGCGTGGTGTTCTGCGCCTCGTCGAGAATGATGAAGGAGTCGTCCAGCGTGCGTCCGCGCATGAAGGCGATGGGAGCGATCTCGATGATGTTCTTTTCCAGATAGCGGTCCACACGCTCGGCGTCCATAAGGTCGTAGAGCGCGTCATAGAGCGGACGCAGATAGGGATCGACTTTTTCCTGCAGCGTTCCCGGCAGAAAGCCTAGCCGCTCGCCGGCTTCCACCGCCGGACGCGCCAGGATGATGCGGTTCGCCTTTTTGTTGTTCAGCGCGGAGACCGCCATGGCCACGGCCAGGTAGGTCTTGCCGGTGCCGGCCGGGCCGATGCCGAAGACCATGTCGTGTTTCTCGATGGCGTCAAGGTAGCGGCGCTGGTTCATGCTCTTAGGCTGCACCTGGCGCTTGCCGAAGGAGCGTTGCTTGCCCGCCTCCGCCAGACCGCGATCACCATTGGTGAAATCATGCCCCGAGCGGCCCAGATAATCAAAGTCGGTGAAGATCTGCTCAGCCCGTGCCACGTCCCGAGCAGCGCCTTCAATCTGCACCGAATCGGATTTCAGATCGATGTTAACGTTCAGGCTCGCTTCCAGGATTTGCAGGTTCTCGTCACGGGTGCCGAAAAGCTTCTGGATGTTGGGAACGATCTCTATGTTTTTTTTCATGCCGCTTGTGCTATTTCCTCTAATACCACGGCGATGGGCGCACAGTTCTGCGCATGCAGGCAGAGAGCAAAGCAATTGTTTGGTAGCTGGAGAAGCGGACTTGCCGGCCCAACGGAGCGCGGAGGCGATACCATTGGGCTGAGATTACCCCCTTGATTGGGCCAAGTCAACAAACTTCAGTAAGCTTTCACGCCGCTTTAATGTTGGATGCCAGCGGCAGTCGTGCGGCTGTAAATCGAGGGCGGAATTACCTCAGTGCGGACGGTGCATAAAAACCGGCTCCGCCTACGGGCGCATTGACCGGACCCGCTAAGTCCAAGTAAAATAAGTTCTTCGGCCACTTACAAAAGAACCCCAAGAAGGACAGACCAGCAAACATGGCAAATCATTTTTCGGCGCTGAAGCGCGCCCGCCAGACCACGAAACGCACCGCGCAGAACCGCGCTAACACCTCCCATCTGCGCAGCTCATTGCGCAAGCTCCGCGAGTCGCTGCAACCCGGCGGCGCGGCCCAGGCCAAGAGCCAGTTTACGGAAACCGTGTCCCAGATCGACAAAGCGGTCAAGAACGGCGTGATCCACAAGAATACCGCCGCCCGCTACAAGTCACGCCTGAGCGCCAGGCTGGCGGCTGTAAAGTAGCCACTGGCTACTTGCTTTTTGGCAAAAGCCCGGTCGCGACCGGGCTTTTCTTTTGCTGTTGCAACCCGAAGCGGACCATAGACTTCCCGTTCACTTCGTCCGGTCGAGCGCGCAACATATATCCATTGGCCAATGGAATTGAGAAGTTCCACGGCGCAGACGTCTTAGGTCGGGGGTTTACCTTTGCAGGCAAAGCCTTTTCAAAGTGTGCCTTCACAACTAGCTCATGAGCGGAGATATTCTGCGGCCCATAACATAAGCCTTTTTCTCCGAGTATGAGATATCTGCCATCTTTTGAGGCTAGAATCAGTTTGCTTTTGACCGTGCTATCGACTCTCCATTCATACGCGGCGACAATCTCGACCGGATTCGGGACACGTTGCGGGTTAGGTGGTTCCATAACACCAGCGAGTAGTTCTTCCATATGAGCTGCTGTATGAGCTTCCAAGACCTCTACGCTAAGTCCCCTCCGTTTTGCGCATTCCTGAGTCAACTCGGTCAATTTCTCATCGAGGGACTCAAACCGGTGCCTCATCTGGTGCAATTCCGTGATCATCTGGGCGCGACCGTCGCTAGAGCAAAACTGTACAGCCCTGTCCCAGAAGTAGTGGTGGGCAAGATCATTCCTGTCATCAACTGCTTTTGCAAGCCGATCGGTCAATTTCACATTTCCTGATCCCGCTTGCTCTGCAAGCTTTGTTACGAGTACCCCGAAGGTGGATTGAAAGTTTTCCGCAAGGCGAGCGTCGTAGTCCCAAGCCGTCATTAGGTTTCCTTCGCCGAAAACCGCGAGGAGCATCGCAAGCCCTCGTTCCAAAGTCTGAGCTAGGTACATTGTCAATCCGAAGAGGGCATAAACCTCGCGAATTTGCTCGCTTTCGGGATCCAACATGTTGGTAGGTCTCAAGCATCAATTTTTACCGATAGCGCAAATTCTTGCAAATGCCGCGGCAGTCTCCACCTGCCCGCGGTGAAGGTTCCCTTCCCGCCGATTCTGTGTCAAAATCTCTGGTTGCAAATCCCTCCCTGAGGTGGCTCTTGAAACGCCAATACCTATTACCCTGGATCTGCGCCCTTCTCCTGGCCGGGGCTTCGCTGGCCGCCGCGCAAACCAAGCTTCCTAAGGTCGACTTTACTGACACCACCCTAGACAACGGGCTGCGGGTCATCATCGTGCCCGATCACACCGCGCCGGTGGCGGCCGTCTCCGTCACCTACAACACCGGTTCCCGCAATGAAAAGCCGGGACACACCGGCTTTGCCCACCTCTTCGAGCACATGATGTTTGAAGGCTCGGCCAACGTAGGCAAGGGCGAGCACATGCTGCTGGTGCAGAATTATGGTGGCACCATGAACGGCACTACCAACAACGACCGCACCAACTATTTCGAAGAGCTGCCGCGCAACCAGGTGGACCTGGCGCTGTTTTTGGAAGCGGACCGCATGAAGGCGCTTAACATTACCCAGGCCAACCTGGACAACCAGCGCAATGCTGTCCAGGAAGAACGCCGCCTCAGGGTGGACAACCAGCCTTACGGCAAGTCCGCGGAAGCGCTTGAGTCCATGGCTTATGACAGTTTTCCCTACCATCACTCCGTCATCGGCTCCATGGAAGACCTGAATGCCGCCAGCGTCAACGACGTAAAAGATTTCTTCCGCATCTATTACGCAGGTGAAGAAATACTTTGGCGCGATTCCCCGGCAGGCCGCTCCTCCCGCCGTTGACATGACGGAACCGGCCCATGAGAAAGAACGCCGCACCAGTATGGACGATCCGCTGGCCCGGCTTCCGCAAGTGCAAGCCGCTTACAACGCACCCGCAGGCAACACGCCGGATTTTTACGCGCTGCAAATCCTGGCCAACGTGCTTTCGTCAGGCAGAAGCTCGCGGCTCTACCAGCACCTGGTCCATGACAAGCAACTCGCCGTCAATGTTATTTCCGGCGTCCAGGAACGCCGGGGACCATCCATGTTTCGCATGGTGGCCGTGCCCCGGCCTGGCGTAAAGGTGGAAGACCTGGAGAAAGCAGTGTACGACGAGTTTGAAGCCGTCAAGAAAGACGGAATCACGGCCCAGGAACTGGAAAAAGCGCGTATCCAGATTCTGCGCGGCGATATCCAGGGCCGGGCCAACGACCTGAACCTCGCCAATCGAATCGGTTTTTTGACCGTTTATTACAATGATCCTAACCTTATCAATACCGCCTATGAAAAAATGGCGGCCGTAACGGCCGACCAAGTCAAGCAGGCGGCCCAAAAATATCTGGTTCCGGAACATCGCTCGGTGGTGGTTACCACGCCCGCAGGCCGGCCGGCCGGCGGCCGGCCCGGAGTGCAATAAAAGGAGACGCCATGCCAAAAAAATCTATCGTGTTCATGCTCGCTTTGCTCTGGTGTGCCGCATCGGCGCTCGCTCAGCAGCCTCAGTCCCAGCCGGATGACAAGTCGCTGCCGGGAAAAGTCCAGCGCCTAAATCAGGCGCCGGTCAATCCTGAGATTCTCAAGGTAACGCTGCCGCACGTGAAAGAAGCCACCTTGCCCAATGGCCTGTCCATCCTGGTGCTAGAGCGGCACAAGCTGCCTACCGTAAATTTCGCGTTGTGGATCAAATCAGGCGCGCTCACTGACCCTGCGGACCAGCCGGGCCTGGCTTCATTCACCGCCGACATGCTGCGCGATGGAACCGCCAAGCGCCCCAGCACCCAGATTGCTTCTGAGCTGGACGACCTGGGCGCAACTTTTAACGCTGGTGCTCCCTTTGGCGCCAACGTCACTGCCATTCAGGCTTCCGGACTGAGCAGCTCCGCCGACAAGCTGATGGAACTGGTGAGTGACATGGTCCTGAATCCCAGTTTTCCGGCTGACGAGCTGGAGCGGTTCCGGCGCCAGGAAAAAACGCGCCTGGTCCAGATGCGCTCCAATCCTGCATTCCTGGCGCGCGAGCGCTTCTCCCAGGCCGTCTATGGCAGTTTTCCTGCGGCCATCCAGTCGCCCACCGCTGACTCCGTGACGAAAGCCACGCCCGAAGCGCTCAAGGGCTTTCATGACAAGTACTACACTCCCGGCAATGCCATCCTGGCCATCTCCGGAGACGTGACCATGGAACAGGCCACCGCTCTGGCCAAGAAATATTTTGGAGAGTGGAAAGGCGCTCCGCTGCCGGCATCGAAGGCAGCAGAAATGCCTCCGCCCGCTGCTGCCAAGGTTTATCTGGTGGACCGTCCCGGCTCGGCGCAGAGCAACATCCTGGCCGGAGGCCTTTCCTTACGCCGCTCTGATCCGGATTACATTGCATTGTCGGTGATGAACCGCGTTCTCGGCGGCGGGTCCGCGGCCCGCCTCTTCTCCAACCTGCGCGAAGACAAAGGTTATACCTACGGCGCTTACAGCCGCATCACCAGTGACGTGTACCCAGGAACGTTTGTCGCCAACACTGAGGTCCGCAACGCGGTGACGGATGGCTCCCTGCACGAACTGATGTACGAACTGAAACGGCTGCGCGACGAGAAAGTACCAGTGGCGGAACTGGAAGAATGCAAACGCTCCATTGACGTGGACACCGTCCAGCGCATGGCCAAAAAATATATCGATCTGGACCACTTGCAGATCGTGGTGGTGGGTGATGCCAAAGAAGTTCGCGCGGCCGTCAACAAGTACGGGACCGTCTTGGTCTTCGATACCGAAGGCAAACCGGTAGAAGCCAAGCCGGAGACTCCCGCCGGCGGCGGCAAATGAGACTTAAATTATCTGCTGAATTCCCGCGAATTTGGGAGTAAGTTGTTAGGGAGTTTTTATGCGACGTTTTTCTTGCCAGTTATGTGGCGCGCTGGTGATTTGTGTCGGGCTCCTTGCAAATGGATGCGGAGGTAACAACGCCACCAGCAACACCACCACCTCCTCGAATTTTCTTGGCCCGGGACTCTACCAGATCAACGGCACCTCTTCCTCCAGTGCCAGCTCGAATTTCACGGTGGCCGGCAACCTGACTTCGAGCGGGAACAATATTTCCGGGATGATGCACATTACCATGCCCTCATGTTTTTCTTTCGCAACCGATATCCCGGTAAGTGGCACTTTGGGTGACACGATACAGCTCGTTCTTTCCCTTCCCAGCGGCCAGAAACTGTTCTTCACTCTGACCCACCCGGGTGGACACACGAGCTTCCTCAGCGGCACTTACTCTCTCCTTGGAAGCGGTTGCGCCGTCCCCGACCAGGGATCAGCCGATGGACGGGGGATGAATTTCAGCGGCAACTGGACCGGTACGTTTACCTCGTCCAGTGCCGTCACCTCCATGGTCGCCATGACGCTGACGCAGACTAGGCCTGACGCTCACGGTTTTTTCTCCGCCACAGGCAGCGCAACCATCACCGGCGGAACCTGCTTCCCAGCCGGAAATGTTGATACCAGCACCGTGATCATAGGTCAGGGTAGTAAGCTGACGTTAGATAACAGTGCTCCAGCTTCGACAGGCATAACAGTCTTAAGCGGCGATTTTACTGAGGGTGGATTCTTTGCCCTCGGCTTCAATGGCACTTACACTTCCACTCAGGGCGCATGCTCGGAAACCGGTACCGTGTCGATGTCTGCGCTCTAGCTTTCCGCTTTTCTGTCCCTCACGATAACCCGGCATGATTTCCGTTGCGTGGTTTAAGGAATTAGAATCTTCTCTGAAAGTCAAAGGAGCAGCGATGCGTAGAACCGCGGGTCTGGCGGCAATCATATTTTGTTCGACTATATTCCTGACGGCGCAGGAAAAACCAAGGGTAGAAGTTTTCGGCGGCTATGCTTTGGCCCGCATTGACGATCGTCAAGGGTTTACGCAGCGGCACATCATCCAGAATGGATGGAATGCCTCCGTAGCTTTTAACATCAACAAGACCGTGGGCATTGTTTCAGATTTCGGCGGCTATTACGGTACGCACCGCACGCCCCCTCAGACCTCCTTTACCTGCCCCTTATGCCCGATCACTGTGCCGGGCGTTCCCGCTTCCAACAAATTTCACACGTTCATGTTTGGCCCTCAAGCTTCATTTCGTTTCAAGAGCTTCACTCCATTTGTTCACGCGCTGTTTGGCGCCGTTCATGATCACGCAAATTTAATCCAAACAGCCCCCACTTCGTTGTCCAACACAGGTTTCGCGTTTGCCCTGGGCGGAGGCCTGGATATCAACATGTCGCGCCGCTTCGCCTTCCGGGCGCAGGGGGACTATCTGCGCTTCAACCTTTCCCAAAGCTTCCCCGCGAACCATGAGAATAACCTGCGCGGCTCCACCGGGTTGGTTTTCAGCTTTGGCAACTAGCCGTGAAGCTGTCGGCAACAAGGCCGCGTTCCTGTGGCAAAGATTTCCCAAGTTTGTGCTCGGGTTCTTGCTGATTTCTCTGCTGGCAAGCGTGAAAGTATTTAACGCTGACCAGATTTCCAGCCTGGCTAATCTCTCGCGCTGGGCCTTTCTGCTGACGTTTGCGGGCGTCGGTCTGCGCATTAACTTCCG
>WNFN01236224.1_pt1 | contig 23568 bp, 18 predicted proteins | sample 5400161 | NCBI WGS metagenome assembly WNFN01 (sample SAMN13153353, study PRJNA577476) | soil metagenome | isolation source: 80 cm saprolite on Douglas fir-dominated hillslope | place: USA:California | collected 2013-09-17 | reverse complement strand
GATCTGCGTCAACGCCTTCCGGCGGGTGACCATCATGAAGAGCCCCATGAGGAGCATCGAGAGGGAGACGCCGATCACGTGATGCGTGACGCCGCGGCCGAGCGACCAGAGGCGACTCGTGCCCCCGTGGCGACGCCGTGAATTCGACGCGCTGGTGCCGCTCTACGTTTTCGCGATGCTGCTCGTCGCCGTTTCCAACAACCTTGGCATCCTCTGGATCGCCGTCGAGCTGACGACCCTGGTGTCGGTCTTCATGGTCGCCTTCCACAACCGGGACACCTCCCTGGAAGCGGCCTGGAAGTTCCTCGTGCTCGGCAGCCTGGGCCTTGCCTTCGCTCTCCTGGGAACGGTGCTTCTCTTCGCCTCCGGCCGGGGCCTCCTCGGGGAAGGGATGTCCGGCCTGCATTGGACCCGTCTCATGAGCCTGGCCCACGAGCTCCATCCCTTCACGCTCAAGCTCGGCGTCGTCTTCGCCCTGATCGGCTATGGGACCAAGGCCGGCCTGGCCCCAATGCACACGTGGAAGCCCGACGCCTACCGCGAGGCGCCCTCACCCGCGGGCGTGCTCATGGCGGTGGGGATGCTCAACGGCGCTCTCTACTGCCTGCTCCGGATCCACCTCATCGCGAAGGCGGCCCTGGGTCCGGGTTTTTCCGGCGGCCTCCTCCTGATGCTCGGCCTGCTGTCCGTCGCGGTCGCCACACCGTTCATCCTCATCCAGTGGAACCTGAAGCGCCTGCTCGCCTATTCGAGCATCGAGCACGTCGGGATCATGGCCGTGGGCCTGGGCCTGGGCGGGGAGGCGGCGACGTTCGGCGCCCTGCTTCACATGACCTATCACACCTTCGCGAAGCCACTGGCCTTCTTCTCGGCGGGCACGCTGGCGCAGCTCCATCGCTCCTCCGACTTCGACGACATCGGCAGCGGAAGCCTGGGCCGCACCCCGGTGGCCAGCGCGCTGTTCGTCGTGGCCGCGGTGATGATGACGGGGTCCCCGCCCTTCGGCATGTTCTTCAGCGAGATGACGATTCTCCGGGCCGGCTTCCTGGGTCCGCACGTGGTCGCGGTGCCCTTCTTCCTGGCCTGCCTGGTGCTCCTCTTCTGCGGGTTCTTCTACCAGGTGGGCCGTCTCGTCCTGGGAGAGCAGCCGGGCTCTTCCGCGCGGACGCCCGATCCCGAGAGGTTCGACGTGGGGACGGCCACCACGATCCTGGCCGCCGTGCTCGCGGTGGTCTCCGCCTTCTACCTCCCGCCGGGACTGCTGGAGCTGATCCGCGCGGCCGTCCGCGTGGTGGAGGGCGGACAGTGACGGCCGCCCGCGACATCCTGCGAGCGAGGCTCGGTCTCGAGAGCCTGAGCCAGTCGAGGCCCGGCGAGTTCGTCGCCGAGGTCCCGCTCTCGGGCCTTGCGGAGACGGCCGATCGGGCGATGGCCGCCGGCCTGCGCCTGGCCTCGCTGTTCGGCAGCGACGAGGGTCCCGGCGGCGGCTTCGCCGTCCACCACCTGTGGGCGGCCACCGAGCCTCCGGGCTTCGTGCGCGTCTGGGCGCCCGTCGCGCGCGAGGCTCCGCGCTTCCCTTCGATCGCCGCGAAGTACCCCGTCGCCAATTGGTTCGAACGCGAGATCATGGACTACTTCGGCCTCGTGCCCGAGGGCCATCCCAACCGGAGTCGAGTGGCTCTTCACGACGACTGGCCAGCGGACGTCTGGCCGTTGCGCAAGGATTTCGACGAACGCCAGGTCGTGCCGCGCGTCGAGGGACAGTCCCGGCCGTATCGGCCGGTGACCGGAGAGGGCGTGTTCCACGTTCCGGTGGGACCGGTCCACGCGGGCATCATCGAACCGGGTCACTTCCGGTTCGGCGTCGCGGGCGAGCCGATCCTCTACCTGCAGGTCCGGCTCTTCTACACCCACAAGGGCACCGAGAAGCGCTTCGAGCGGCTGCCCTGGCGTCACGGCCTGTTCCTTGCGGAGTCGATCTCCGGTGACACTTCCGTGGGGCACGCCCTGGCGTTTGCGCACGCGATCGAGCGCCTCGTCGGAGTCGAGCCGCCGCCAAGGGCACGCCATCTGCGCGTGGTCCTCCTCGAGCTCGAGCGCGTCTACAACCACGTCGCCGACATCGCGGGGATCGCCACCGACGTGGCCTTCACCGTTCCCGCAGCCCGTGCCCAGATCCTGCGCGAAGGACTCGTCACGATGCAGGAGCGCCTGTTCGGGTCACGACTGCTGCGGGGCACCATCGCCCTCGGGGGCGTGAAGTGCGACCTCACCCTCGGCCGCCGCCGCGAGATCCTGCTCGATCTCGAGGGATTGCAGCGCGAGTTCGACGATCTCGTGACCCTGCTGATCGACTCCGGCAACTTCACGGACCGGGTCGACGGGACGGGCATCCTGCCGACGCAAGTGGCGCGGGACTTCGGCGTCGTCGGCATGGCCGGGAGGGCATCCGGCCTCGACCTCGACCTCAGGCGCGATCAGCCCCATGACGCCTACTCGGGGCTGCGCTTCGTCGTCCCCGTCGAGGAGGGGGGGGATGTCCGTGCCCGCTTCATGATGCGCGCGCGTGAGGTGGAGCAGTCCCTGGTGATCCTTCGCCAAGTGCTCGAAAACCTGCCCGAAGGACGGGTGCGGAGCGCGTTGCCGGACGCGCTGCCGCCTTCGTCCTCGGCCCTGGGCTGGGCCGAGGGGTGGCGCGGCGAGTGCCTGCACTGGGTCCAGACGGACGGGGAAGGACGGCTCCGCCGGGTCAAGGTGACGGACCCCAGCTTCAAGAACTGGCAGGGGCTCGCCCACGCCGTACCCGGCAACATCCTTCCGGATTTTCCGGTGATCAACAAGAGCTTCAACTTGTCCTATTCCGGCAACGACCTCTAGGAGGAGACGTGTTCCGCATCTTGTCGAAGAGCCTGAAGACCGGGGTGGTGACGAAGGCGGACCCATTCAAGGCCAGGCCGCCGCTGGGATTTCCCGTGATCGATTTCGCGCGCTGTACCGCCTGCGAGGAGTGCGCGCGCGCCTGCCCCACGGGTGCGATTTCGCTGGCGGCGCCCGCCGCCGACCGTCGGCAGCTCTCGCTGTCCTATGCCGCCTGCATCCAGTGCCGTGAGTGCGTGGAGGCGTGTCCGGAACAGGTGGTGGCCTCCGGACGCGACGTCGACGTCGCCGCCTACAGCCGTGAGCAGCTCACGCAGACGGCCTCGTTCGACCTGGACGGGATGGGCCGCGCCCGGTTCACGCACATGGAGGCTCAACCCGGTCCCGGGCTCGAGGAGTCCGCGGCCCGCCTGCGCGAGCGGATCCGCGGGCTGCTCGGACGCTCCCTTCACGTCCGCGAGGTGGACGCCGGCAGTTGCAATGGTTGCGAGCTCGAGATCACGGCCACGACGAATCCGGTCTTCGACCTCGAGCGCTTCGGCATCCACTTCGTGGCGAGCCCGCGCCACGCGGACCTCCTCCTCGTCACCGGGCCGGTGACCCGGAACATGGAGATCGCGCTACGGAGAACCTACGAGGCCGCGCCGGAGCCGCGTGTCGTCGTCGCCGTCGGTGCCTGCGGATGTAGTGGCGGAATCTTCGGTGAAGGCACCTATGCCTCCATCGGAGGGGTCGACCGTGTCGTCCCCGTCGACGTGTACGTTCCGGGGTGCCCGCCGCGGCCCCAGGCCATCCTGAACGGGTTGCTCGTGGCGATGGGAGTGCGTGAAGCGCGACTGAATCCGAAGGCGCCCGCGGCATCTCCCGAGCCCGCAGTCACGCCGCGCCCGGCGCGGCCGCGCGCCCGGATCGTGGCCCGCGCGCGCGACGTGGACAAAGGCTGATCGAATACCCCGATCGGGGTATGACCCGACGCACGTCGCTGATCCATGATGAAGTCAGAAGGAGGGTGTCGATGCCCAAGATGCGTGCTGCCCAGGTCGTGAGCGCCAAGGGCCCGTACCAGATCGTGGAGCGCGAGATACCCCAGCCCGATGCGGGCCAGGTGCGCATCCGCGTGCAGGCCTCCGGCATCTGCCACAGTGATGCCCTGACGAAGGAAGGGTACTGGCCGGGCATTCAATATCCGCGCGTGCCCGGACACGAGGTGGCCGGGATCCTCGACGCGATCGCTGCCGGCGTCGCCGGCTGGAGTAAGGGCGAGCGCGTGGGCGTCGGCTGGCACGGTGGGCACTGCGGTCACTGCGACGCTTGCCGGCGCGGCGATTTCCTGTTGTGCCAGGTCGCCGGCCTCATTCCCGGGATCTCATACGACGGCGGTCACGCCGACTACATGATCGCGCCCGCGGTGGCCCTGGCTCGGATTCCCGAGGGACTCAGCGCCGCCGACGCCGCGCCGCTGATGTGTGCCGGCGTCACCACCTTCAACTCGCTGCGGCATGCGGGAGCGCGGCCGGGCGACCTGGTGGCCGTGCTCGGCATTGGCGGCCTCGGCCATCTGGGCGTGCAGTTCGCGGCCAAGGCCGGCTACCGCACGGTGGCCATTGCGAGGGGCAAGGACAAGGAGCCGCTGGCGCGCCGGCTGGGAGCGCATCACTACATCGACAGCCAGTCGCAGGATCCGGCCGCAGAGCTGACCCGGCTGGGTGGCGCGCGGGTCATCCTGGCGACGGTGACCAGCGGCAAGGCGATGACCGCGACCATCGGCGGCCTCGGCGTGGACGGCAAGCTGGCCGTCGGGGCGGGCGATCGACTCCCAGGACACGATGGCCTTCAGCGTCCTCTTCGGCGTGCGCTCGATGAACGAGCTGCTGCCCCTGGACCGCGCGGCCGAGGGCTACGAGCGCATGATGAGCGGGAAGGCGCGCTTCCGGGTGGTCCCCACCACGGGGGCCTGAGCGTTCCGCGCCGGCGGCCGCCGGAGCTAGCGTTCCGACTCGTCGCGCAGCGCGGCAGCGTCGGAAAGGCCGGCCGCGATCTCGGGCAGGATGCCGCGCTCCAGGTAGATCGGCACGACCAGCTCCCGCAGGCGCGGGAGCTGGTGGCTGAACGCGACCCCGCCCAGGATACAGACACCGCCCCCGAGCAGGATGGTGTGCGGCGCGCCGACACGCGCGGCGAGCCCGCCCGCCAGCAGGCTTCCGAAAGGGGCGGTGCCCATGAACGCCATCGTGTAGAAGGCCATGACGCGCCCGCGCATCTCCTCGCGCACGATCGTCTGGATGACCGTGTTGCTCGCCGCGAGCTGCACCATGAAGCCGGTACCGGTGACGACCATGAGCACGAGGGACAGGGCGAGGGTGCGTGACAGCGAGAACGCGATCAGCCCACACCCGAACAGGATCGCGGCCGCGGCGATCACCCGGCCCAGCCCGAGGACGCTCCGGCGTGAGGCCAGGTACACCGCGCCGGCGAGCGCCCCCACGCCCGTCGCCCCCATCAGGAAGCCGAGCGTGTGCGGGCCGCCGTGCAGCACCTGGTCCGCGATCAGCGGCATCAGCACCGTATAGGGCATCCCCATCACGCTGATCAGGGTGATCAGCAGCAACAGGGACCGGATGGGCGCGAAGCCGAACGCGTAGCGGAAGCCGTCGCGCAGCTCCAGCAGGACGCGCGTCTCCCGACCTCGCGGGGCTGCCCTCGCCAGCCGCATCATCATCAGGGACACGATCACGGCCACGTAGGAGACGCCGTCGAGCAGGAAACACCAGCCCTCGCCCGCCACCGCGATCAGGACGCCGGCGACGGAGGGGCCGACCAGGCGCGCGCCGTTGACCATCGACGAGTTCAAGGCGATCGCGTTCGGCAGGTCCGCACGATCCTCGACCATGTCCACGACGAAGGCCTGGCGGGCCGGCGTGTCGAAAGCGTTGATGACCCCCTGGAACGCGCTGAGAAGGAGGATGCGCGTGACGGTGATCGTCCCCGCGAGAGCGAGCCAGGCCAGGGCGAACGACTGCAGCATCGAGAGCACCTGGGTGACCACGAGAACGCGGTACCGGCCCCATCGATCCACCCATACTCCGGCGAAGGGTGCCAGCAGGAACGTGGGGATCTGGCCCGCGAACCCGACGATGCCGAGCACCGCCGCCGATCCGGTGAGGCGATACACCAGCCAGCTCGTGGCGACGCGGGTGATCCACGTTCCGCGAGCGCCCGCACCATGAAGGCGAGGCGCGAAGGAGAGCTCACGGGCGCGGGCGGTCGTCGACCTCCAGGTCTCCCAGCACGTACTGCATGCCATAGAGAACGTGCGCGAGCAGCGGCTTGTTCGCGTACACCTTCTCGTTGTGGCCGTGCGCCTCGTAGAAGACCCGTCCCTTGCCCTCGTGACGGATCCAACTGAGGGCGTAGTCGCCGTCGGGGCGTGGGTACTGCTCCTTGGCCTTGTCCTCCGCGCTCATGGCCGCGTAGTCGACGCTCGTGAGGACGCGGACGTTGTGGCGCGAGTAGGTGTCCCGGGCGAAGGTGTAGGTCTCGTCGATGATGCGGAGCGGCGTCTGGCCCTTGAAGGGCGCGTTGAGCGGGTGGTCGGGCTCGTCGACCTTGACCGTGATCACCTGGCCGTCGTTCCAGTGGAACTTGAAGAAGCCGCCGATGAGGCGATTGAACTCCGGCCACGTACCCACCTGCGTATCGGGACCGAGCTGGGTCGCGGGCGCCTGGACCGGGAACCCGGTAGGCCCGAGAGGTGGCGGCGAGCTCGGAGGAGGCGGCGGCAGGACGGCGGTGAAGCGCTGCGGAAAGGAGGCCTGATCGACGCGTCCCGCCTTCTCCGGATCGACCTTGTCGTACCAGGCGTCCGCGAGGGTGCGCAGCTCCTCGCGAGAGAGCTGGCCGTCTCCGTTCCGATCGCCCTGGGCCAGGAGCGCCTTGGCCAGCGCAGGCGCGGCACCGAAGACGAAGCGGGGACTACCGGGCACGGGTTGATGATAGGAATCGCTGGCGGCATGGATGCCGGCCAGGCCCTTGCCACCGCGCACGAAGTCGAGCAGCGCCTTGCGGCGCGCCGCGGTGGCCGCGGCGTCCTGGGGATCGTCGAGGAATTCTCCGGTGGTACTGGCCAGGAAGAGGGCGTCGTACTGCGCGAGGTTCTTCTCGTTGATGTCGGCCGGGTCGTAGGTGATCGTGGTCGACCAGGCGCCCGTCTTGCGGCCCATCTCCTCGATGGTGCGCGCGGCCAGCGGGATCGACGAGTGCACGTAGCCGGCGGCCCTCCCGAGCACGAGCACGCGCCGGGGCTTGCGCGGCTTCGCCGGCGCCTTGTCGGGCAACGCGGCCACCATGGCCTGCACGTCCGCGGGCTTCGGCGTCTGGTTCTGGGGCAGGCGCGGCAGCGCGTCCTCGAGCGCCTCCGGGAGCCGCTCGCGTGTGACGGCCGACCAGCCTTCGAACGTGGCCTCGAGCTCGGCCCGCGTGAGCACGCCGTCCCGGTCGCGGTCGGCGGCCAGGAACAGGCGGGAAGCGAGCTCTTGAGCGTCCGCGAAGGGACCGGTGAGGACCAGGACCGTCGCGGCCAGGGCGGCGCAGGCGAGCCTCATGAGATCGTGACCTCCATCAGGGTCTCTTGATGCTGCGTCATTTCGACGCTTAGCACCAGGGCCTGCACGCCCGGCACGTGGTTGAAGACGCGCTCGGAGGGGATCGCGCGCAGCAGACGGGTCGATGCGATGTGCACGGTCCCGCCCGGCTTTTCGATCAGGACCTCGCCGTCGGCGCGGACTCTGGCCGGCTCGTCGCTCGCGGCGACGATGGGGAGGAGGAGCTGGACGCGTCCCCCGGCGGCGTCGATGCCCGCTCGGATCTGCAGCCGGCCGTCCGTGAAGCGATAGGCGATGCGGTACGAGGTCGCGGACGGCGCGGCCTTCTGCGCGCCGTCCCGCAGGACGCCGGTCGTCACGAGCTCGAACCCGTCGTCGCCCTCGCGGCTCTCGACCGTCGCCGTCGCGTCGTTCTGGCTGCAGTACACGGTCTCGCCGACCGTCGCCTCCAGCCGGGGCGTGAGTGGCATCGTGGCCTGCGCATGCAGCGGTTGATTGTTCGGCTCGACGAGCTGATAGCGCGTCATGCTCGCGCAGGAAAGCAGTCCCACCCGATCGTGCCAGAGCAGGCTCAGGGCCCCGCCGCTGGCATGGCCCTCGGGAACGTACTGCCAGTCGCTCGCGGTGATCGTGGCGCGCCACGGTCCGCGCGCCACGAGCCAGGTGTCGATGTCGGCGTAGTGGCGCACTCCGTGCGCGGTCTCCCGGGGGAGGAGCGCGCCGCGCGCGGAGGGGATGCCGTGGTCGAGCATCGCCGCCAGCGCCTTCGCGTGGGAGAACGTGTGGTGCAGGCAGGGCCGCTGGCCGGAGAGGTGGAGGTGCGGACCGCCGTGCAGGAGCCCGTCGTGCGTGCAGCGCTCGAGGAGCCGAAGGTTGCGCAAGGCCGCTTCCAGGAACGACGGCTCACCGGCGGCGGCGAGGAGCAGCGCCGGGCCGGCGCCGTCCGACGTCCGGCTGCCCCAATACGTCCACTTGTAGTTCCGCGTGCCCCAGCTGTTGTCCCAACCGCCGTCCGGCAGCATGAACTCGAGGTGCGCGCGGAGCGAGGTCGCCACCAGCGCGAGCAGCTCGCGGTCGCCAGATAGCGCCGCGTAGGAGGCGAGGTTCGGCAGCGATTCCTCGACGTCGTATCCGAGGTCGACGGCGCGACAGCCGCGCGGGGTCACGCGATCGCCCGGATGGCCCTCGCCGAAGACGAGCCCGCTGGGCAGGACGCTCGCGCGTACGATCGTCGCGCAGTCGCGGGCCCGCTCCCGATAGCGCGGCTCGCCGAGGACCTCCGCGGCCAGGGCGAACGCGAGCGGCGCCGACATGCGGTAGTTCACGTTGCCGACGGTCGGAGTGATGAACCCGTCGAGGAAGCGCGCCGCGCGCGCCATCCGGTCGCGCAGACGTGCGCGGTCGGGAGTGGGCAGCAGGTCGCCATGGCGGTACAGCGCCTCGCCCAGGGCGATCACGGCGAAGACGGTGGTGCCGCGCCAGTCGCTGGACGGGTCGTTCACCCAGCTCCCGTCGTCGCGACTGACGTTCTCCATCCAGTCGAAGACGAGACGCGCCGCGTCGACGAAGTGCGCGTCGCCGGTCGTGCGCGCCAGGCGCAGGAAGGGATAGACGGTGTCGCCCACCCGGCCGTGGATGCGTGCGCAGGCCGGGCACAGCAGCCCGCCGACGAAGGCCGGATCGTTCGGCGGCCGCACCTGGAAGCGGAGCAGGGGGCCGCGGTGATGGCGGCGAGCGCCGGTCGAGCCAGCGCGCCGACCGCCGTGGCCTGCAGGAACGCACGGCGTGACAAGCGACCGCGGTGGGTAGGCATCGAGTCAGGCCAGTGCCAACGCCACCCGGAGTGCCTGATCGAGGGCACGCATCCGCACCGGCGCGAGGCGCGCCACGAAATCGGTCAGCACGGATTTCGGCAAGCTGACGAGAGCGTCGCAGTGGATGCTCGATTCGTGCTTGAGCCCATCTTCGGCGCCGAGATCGACCTGCGTCGCCAGCCCATCGCGACGCGTGTAAACGGGGGCGCAGACGACCGTCGAGAATCGTGAATCGACGAGAGCCTGCCGGCTGACGACGGCGAAAACACGCGATCGCTTCGGATCGGCTGCGCCCGGTCGACGTACGCGAAAGAGATCGCCTCGCCTCAAACGTCCGCCTGATACGCGAGCACGTCCTCCATCTCCCGGTTCAGGGCGTCCGCGGAACGGTCGAGGATCTCCCGGTCGCGCGATTCCCGGGCCGCCCGCGCGCGCCGCGCCAGGAACTCGCGGGCCGCGTCCTCGAGCAGCCGAGACCGGCTTCGCGTCTTGGTCGTCGCCTTGTCGATGGCTTTCAGCACGCGCTCATCGATGGTCACCGATGTCTTGACTCTCATACTCCCGATCATACCACCCGGAAGATTGTGGATAGGCGTCGAGCGGCGCGGCTACTCGTACCTCAACGCCTGCTGGGGATCGATGCGGGTGACGCGCCGAACGGGTACCCAGGCCGCGACCAGGGCGGCCGCCAGCATCAGCGCCGCGATGGCGCTGAAGACCACGGGGTCGGCGGACGTCATCTGCCAGAACATGGCGTTGAGGGCACGGCTCAGGCCGTACCCGCCGGCCGCCCCGAGGGCCAGGCCGACCAGGATCGGCCGCAGCGACTGCGCGAGCAGCATGGTCACGACGTCGCGGGCACGCGCGCCCAGCGCCATGCGGATGCCGAACTCGCTCGTCCGCTGGCTCACGACCCAGGACATCACGCCGTAGACGCCGACCATGGCCAGGATCACGGCCAGGACCCCGAACGTCGTGAAGAGCGAGGCGAAGAAGCGGCTGTTCGTCACCGATGGGGAGCTCGCGACCCGCTGGTCCATGGTCATGAAGTCGTGCGCGGCCTGGTCGCGATCCACCTCGCGCACGGCGCCCTCGATCGAGTGCACGAGGGTCATCGGGTCCACCGCCGCCCGCACGACCAGGGACTTTCGGGTGTGGATCCATTCGTCCTCGCGACCGTACTGAGACACGTGCTGGCGGAAGGGAACGTAGGCCGCGGCGGGAGTCTCGCGGAAGAAGCTCGGATAGGCCACGTCGGCCACGATGCCCACGATCTGGCGGGGCTGCGGCTCCGGCACGGCCACCCAGGGCGTGGAGGCGACGTCGCGCTCCTCGATCATCCGGCCCCGCAGCAACCGGATGCCGAGCGTCGGGAGGAGCTGGGCGTCGACCTCGTTGAAATCGGCGTGCGGCTCCTTGCCCGGCTCGGGCGCGGGCCGCCCGAGGATCGTAAAGGGATGCGTCCACACCTCGAACGGAAGCCGGCTCGCGATTCCCGCCCTCTCGACGCCCGGGATGGCGCGCACGCGCTCGAGCACGCGGTCGTAGAAGATCTCCACGTCGGGTGTCACGACGTTCATGTCCTGCGGCGTCTTGTCGAAGTACTTCGTCCCCCCGAGAAGGATGTCCGCGGTCAGCAGCTTCCGCGTGTCGAAGCCGGGGAGGGCCTTCTGCTCGCGCAGGAAGGCGCGCATCATCAGGCCCGCGCCCACGAGGAGGACCATCGAAAGCCCCACCTCGGCCACCAGCAGCGCGGAGCGGCCCCGCCGGCGCGCGCCGCTTCCGCCGCGGCCTCCCTCCTTCAACACGTCGTTGAGATCGACGCGCGAGGCGCGCAAGGCGGGCAGGAGGCCGAAGACCAGGCTCGACCCTACGGACACGGCCAGAGCGAAGCCGAGGACGCGGCCATCGACGTGGACGTCGCGCAGCAACTCGGGAAAGCCGGTGGGGACGATGAGCGCGAAGAGACGGGTTCCCCAGAAAGCGAGGATCAGGCCGCATCCGCATCCGACGAGGGACAGGACCAGGTTCTCCGTGAGGAGCTGCTGCACCAGACGGCCGCGGCCGGCTCCGGTGGCGGCGCGCAGCGCCAGCTCCTTCTGTCGAGCCGCCCCCGCGGCCAGCAGCAGGTTCGCCACGTTTGCGCAGGCGATGAGGAGAACGAAGCTGACGGCTCCGAGCAGGAAGGTGAGAACGTCTTCCGGCCGCCCGAAGAAGGCCTCGTGGATCGGGACCACGCGCGCTCCCACGCGGCCGGGCTTCTCGCCCCGGGCCTCGAGCACCTGGCGGCTGAGCGTGGTGGCCTCGGCCTGGGCCGCCGCCACCGATACTCCCGGTTTCAAGCGGGCGATGGCCGTCATCCAACGCGCCTGCGGAATCCGGCTGAGGTCGTTCGCGGCCCAGAACGCGATGTCGTCCTCCCAGGGCAGGAGCTTGAATCCTTGCGGCATGACGCCGATGACCGTCCGCGGCTCACCGTCCACGTGGAACGACGATCCGATCACGTCCTTGGCTCCGCCCAGCCGGCGCTGCCAGGTCTCGTAGGTGATGACGATGGATCGGGCCTCCTTCTGCTTGATCAGATCGCCAAAGTCCTCCGGCCGGTAGGTACGGCCCAGGAAGGGCTCGACACCGACGATGGAAAGGCCGCCGACGTCCACCGGCATCTGGAGGACGCGGCTCGTCTGGTCCGTGCCCGAGAGCGTCACCGGCGCGCCGCCGAACTGGGCCAGGCCGAAGGCTTCGAAGGAGCGGCCGTTCTTCAGGAGGGCCTGCACGATCTCCCAGGTGGGGGGCTGTTCCGTGATCCCGCGCTCGGGGTCCGTGCTCCAGACGATCACCATCCGGTCCACGTCCTTGAACCCGAGCCGGTAGTGAGCCACCTTGCTCATCACGCTATACATGGTCGTGGTCGCCCCGACGCCGAGGCCGAGGGAGAGGCCGGCGACGACGACCAGCGTGGGGTGGCGTCTCCAGAGCCGGAGCGCGAAACGCAGGTCGGTGAGCACACTCACGAGTGACCTCCAGCGCGGGCTGTCGATAAGGACGCGCGCCCGCACCCTACGGTTCCAGGAAATCGGCGCTGCGCCAACGCGGTTGCGGCTGCGAAGTATTCCACGACCAGGCCGTCAGGACTGAAACCGCCAAGGTCTTGACGCCTCGCGCCGCGTGCACTCGGTGTCCCGCAATGCCAGCACGACGAAGCCGGCCCGGTTCCTCGTGTTCTTCAGAAGGACAAGCCGCTCAGCACGCCGGTCAGGTGAGAGTCACTCCCAGTTCAGGAGGACGCGCCCGGAGTTCCCGCTGTCCATCACCACGAACGCGTGCTCGAAGTCCGTGTAGGGGAAGCGGTGCGTGATCACGGGCTTGATGTCGAGCCCGCTGTGGAGCATCACCGTCATCTTGTACCAGGTCTCGTACATCTCGCGGCCGTAGATGCCCTTGATGGTGAGCATGCTGAAGATGACGGTGTTCCAGTCGATGGCGATCTCGCGCGAGGGGATCCCCAGCATGGCGATCTTCGCGCCGTGCGCCATGTTCGCGAGCATGTCGCGGAAGGCCTGGCCGCTGCCCGACATCTCCATGCCGACGTCGAAGCCCTCTGACATCCCGAGCTGGCGCTGGACCTCCGCCAGGCTCGTATCGCGGGGATCGACGGCGAGGGTGACTCCCATCTTCCGGGCCAGCTCCAGCCGGTCCGGGTTGAGGTCGGTGATCACGACGTGGCGCGCCGCGGCATGGCGCGCCACCGCCGCCGCCATGATGCCGATGGGGCCGGCCCCGGTGACGAGGACGTCCTCGCCGAGGACGGGGAAGGAGAGCGCAGTGTGCACGGCATTGCCGAAGGGATCGAAGATGGCGGCCACGTCCTCGTCGATCCCCGGGGAGTGGACCCAGACGTTCGTCATGGGCAGGACGATGTACTCGGCGAAGGCGCCTGCGCGGTTGACGCCGACGCCCTGGGTATCCGCACAGAGGTGCCGCCGGCCGGCCAGGCAGTTGCGGCACCGCCCGCACACGACGTGGCCCTCGCCGCTGACGATCAGTCCGGGCTGGAAGTCGACCACGTTGGAGCCGACCTCGACGACTTCGCCCACGAACTCGTGGCCGATCACCAGCGGCACGGGGATGGTCTTGGCCGCCCACTCGTCCCACTTGTAGATGTGCAGGTCGGTGCCGCATATCCCCGTCCGATGGACGCGGATGAGCACGTCGTTGATGCCGGGCTTCGGCTCGGGGACGTCGGTGAGCCACAGCCCGCGTTCCGCCCGGCTCTTCACCAGCGCTTTCATGGGGCTAGCACTCCGGAAGGTTGACGCTGACGTCCAGCGGCCCCTCGACGACGTCGAGGGCGAGACCGCCGCGGGCCGTCTCCTTGTATTTGTCCTTCATGTCGGCACCGGTGTCGCGCATGGTGCGGATGACCTTGTCGAGGGACACGAAGTGCTCGCCGCTGCCTTGCAGCGCCATGCGCGCGGCGTTGATGGCCTTGATCGAGGCCATCGCGTTGCGCTCGGAGGTTGTGCTCCATGGCGATCTCCGCCGCATTCTCCGCCTGAGGGGGAGTGCCCCCCATCACCTCCGCCAGCGCCCCCGCCGCCATCGAGCAGGCCGAGCCGACCTCGCCCTGGCAACCCACCTCCGCCCCGCTGATGGACGCGTTCTCCTTATATAAGGCACCGATGGCGCCGGCGGTCAGCAGGAACCGGACCACGCCGTCATCGCTCGCGTCCGGGACGTAGCGCACGTAATAGTGGAGCACGGCCGGGATGATGCCGGCGGCGCCGTTGGTGGGGGCGGTGACGATGCGACCGCCCGCGGCGTTCTCCTCGTTCACGGCCAGGGCGAAGAGGTTCACCCAGTCCATGACCGCGAGCGGATCACCGGCCGAGGCCTCCTCGCTCTCGACCAGCCGGTGGTGCATCTCGGACGCGCGCCGCTTCACGCCGAGTCCGGGGAGGACGCCCGGGGTAGCGATCCCGCGCCGCACGCACTCCTGCATGGCGCTCCAGATTCGCAGCAGCCCGGCGCGGATGTCCGCCTCGGCGCGGATCGTCCTTTCATTCGCGAGCATGACGTCGCTGATCGGGAGCCGATTCTCGGCGCACATCTTCAGGAGTTCGGCGGCCGTCTTGAAGGGATAGGGCAGCCGGCGCCCATCTTCTTTAATAGAGACGCCGCCGCCGGCCGCCTGTTCGTCCAGCACGAATCCGCCGCCGACCGAGTAGTAGACGCGGGACCTCAGCGGCGCGCCCTGCGCGTCGAGCGCGGTGAACCGCATCCCGTTCGGGTGGTAGGGGAGGCTCTCACGGAGGAAGCGGAGGTCTTCCTTCGGTCGAAACGCCACCTCGTGCTCGTGGAGCACTTTCAGGCGGCCCGTCTCGCGGACGGCGGCGACCTTGTCGGGAATCGACTCGATGTCGACCCCCTCCGGCGTCTCTCCCATGAGGCCGAGGATGACGGCGCGATCGCTCCCGTGTCCGCGGCCAGTCGCCCCCAGGCTGCCGAAGAGCTCGGCTCGGATCGCCGCCGTCTGGGCGAGCTGGCGTGCGTCCCGGAGCTCGGCCGCGAACATCGCAGCCGCGCGCATCGGGCCGACGGTGTGCGAGCTGCTCGGGCCGATGCCGATCTTGAAGACGTCGAACACGCTGACCGGCATGGCTCGATTGTATGCGGCGCGACGACTCGTTCCGGAACGAGTCGCTTCAAGCGTTACTTGAGGTGTTGTCGGCTCCCGCGCTGGCCCACGAGCGGCGGCAGCTTCGTGGGCCCGAAGGCCACGTTGTGCTCGGAGTCGAGCCGTAGCTGGTCTCCGTCGAAGCGCAGGTTCAAGGTCGAATAGAACGGCGTCTCGTAAGCGGCGATCTTGACCGTGAACGTGTCCGGCGCCGTCCAGGCCCCGCTGGCGGCGACGAGGGGATGGGAGGGCACGCTCAGGAAACGATCGAGGCCGTTGGCGAAGCCGTCACGGCTCTTCGCCCACGATCCGAGCCCGATCGCCGTCCGCGTCTCGCCGCCGGCCGTGCGCACGAGGAGCGCCGGCGATGCGGGACCGAGGTCGAGCGCCACGGCCTGGAGGCCGCGGTCGTTCTCGGGGAAGTCGTACCATTTCCGCGACACGTCCCTCGCGAGGGCCGCGGTCGGCGTTCCCGTGGGGACGCGGACCGTCAATCCGGCCAGCTTCTTCTCGAGCTGCGCTCGGCCCGCGGCGTCGTCGGGCACGGCCTCCGCCTTCATCGCGGGCAGCAGCTTGTCCCAGACGAGGTTCATCACGTGCTGCATGTCGCGCACGCCGCTGGTGATCGTGACCACGGCGTCCTGGGCGGGCAGGATGAGGCAGTACTGGCCGAACGCGCCGTCGCCGCGAAAGGAATCGTGGCGCGAGCGCCAGAACTGATAGCCGTAACCCTGGTCCCAGTCGCTGGTCGGAGCGGAGCCGTTCGAGGTCTGTCGCGCCGTCGCCTCCTCGACCCAGGCCTCGGGCACGAGCGGCCGCCCCTTCCACATCCCGCGCTGGAGATAGAGCTGCCCGAAGCGCGCGATCTCCTCCGTGCGCGCGAGCAGGCCCCAGGCGCCGGCCGAGACTCCCTCCGGGCTGGCCACCCAGGTGGGGTTCTCGAAGCCGAGCGGGTCGAAGAGTCGCGGGCGCAGGTAGTCGAGCACGGTCGCGCCGGTGACCTTCTGCACGATCGCCGAGAGCATGTACGTGCCGGGGGAGTTGTAGAGGAAGTGCGTCCCCGGCTTGAAGGGGACGGGATGGGCCAGGAACTTCTTCGTCCAGGGATCGTCCCCGGTGGGCGAGGCCGAGTCGCGGCTCCAGAGCGGCGCCTCCGTCTGGTGACCGGCGGACATGCGCAGGAGGTCGCGCACGCGCATCGCCTTCAGGTTGGCGGAGGGCTCCGCGGGCGCGTCGTCCGGAAGCAGCTTCAGCACCTCGTCGTCGAGACTCAGCTTTCCCTCCGCGATGGCCAGCCCGACCGCGGTGGAGGTAAAGCTCTTGCTCAGCGAATAGAGGATGTGCGGGGTCCTGGCATCGTAGGGAGTCCACCACCCTTCCGCGACGACGTGCCCGTGGCGCACGAGCATGAAGCTGTGCATCGCGTCGATCTCAGTATCGGCGGCCTCGACGAAGGCGAGGATCGCGGAGGGCGAGATGCCCTGCCGCTCCGGCGTGCTGCGCGGGAGCGCCGCGTCCGTCGATGGCTCCGCGCCCGCCAAGGGCGTGGCGAGAAACCCGACGAGCGCCGCCGCCGCCACCACTGCGGTCAGGCGATCACGCCCACGCGTCTCGTCACGACCGCGATCGACTTCGTCGCGCATTCGGTGACTGTATATGCGCGCGCCCCGGCCCTGTCCAGCGCGAGACCCAGTGCGTCCTAGAATCTCGTGATCGGACGGAGGCGCTGCATGAAGGCAAAGAGGGTCGCGCTGGTCACCGGAGCGGGCAGCGGCATCGGCAAGGCGGCGGCGCTGGCGCTGCTGAAGGACGGCTACCACGTCGCGCTGGTCGGCCGCCGCAAGGACAGGCTGGAGCAGACGGCCGCCGAATCGGGCGCTCCCGACCGCGCGCTCGTCCTGCCCGCCGACATCACCGAGGACGCGCAGGTGAAGGATGTTTTCGCCAAGACCAGGGCAGCCTGGGGCCGGCTCGACGTCCTCTTCAACAACGCGGGCACGGGGGCGCCGGCGGTGCCGATGGAGGACCTGCCCATCGCAAAGTTCCGCGAGGTGGTGGAGCTGAACCTCGTCGCCATGTTCGTGTGCACCCAGGAAGCGATCCGGATCATGAAGGCGCAGGACCCCAGGGGCGGCCGCATCATCAACAACGGCTCGATCTCCGCCCATGTGCCGCGGCCGATGTCGGTGGCCTACACCGCCACCAAGCACGCCGTCACCGGCCTCACCAGGTGCATCTCGCTCGACGGGCGCAAGGACGACATCACCGCCAGCCAGATCGACATCGGCAACGCCTCGACGGACCTCGCCGCGCGCTTGGCCCAGGGCGTCCCGCAGGCCGACGGCTCGATCCGGCCCGAGCCGCTGATGGGCGTCGAGCACGTCGGCAACGCCGTCCTGTACATGGCGAACCTGCCGCTCGACGCCAACGTGCAGTTCATGACCCTCATGGCGACGAAGATGCCATTCATCGGCCGCGGTTAGAGCGCCCCTCGCTTCAACTCCTCCACCGCGTAATGGCACGCCCGTGCCGTGAGCGCCATGTATGTGAACGACGGGTTCTGGCAGGCGGTGGACGGCATGCAGGAGCCGTCGGTCACGAACACGTTGGGCGACTCGTGGCACTGGTTGAAGGCGTTCAAGAACGACGTCTTCGGGTCCCGGCCCATGCGCGCCGTGCCCATCTCGTGGATGACCTCGCCCGGAACCGGCTCCCGTTCGAAGCCCTGCACGGATTCGCAGCGCGCCGCCTTCAGCATCTCGGTGGCCGTCTCCTTGACGTCCTTGAGCATCGCGCGCTCGTTGTCGGAGTAGGCCATGTCCACCTGCAGCACGGGCAGCCCGCAACGGTCGCGTCGGTCTCGACTGAGGCTCACCGTGTTCTCGTATCGGGGAAGGGTCTCGCAGTACCCCTCCATGTACGCGTACCAGTCGCCGGGACGCGCCATCGATTCCTTGAGACCCGCTCCGATCCCGGGGGCGTCGTTTCCCCGCCGCCATCCCGAGCGCCCGGTGTAGACCTCGAACGCGTAGCCGCGCGTGAAGGGCCGACCCTCTCCGGGCCCCAGGTTCCGGAAGCGCGGGATGTACATGCCCGAGGGCCGCCGGCCCTTGTAGTACTTGTCCGACAGGCCGGAGTAGGCGCCCAGGGCTCCGGCGGCGTTCGTGTGGTCCATCAAGTAATGACCGAGCACGCCGCTGCCGTTGGCGAAGCCGTTCGGGAAGCGGTCCGAGGTCGAGTGGAGGAGGAGTCCCGTGGTGGCCAGGGTGGACGCGTTCAGGAAGACGAGGCGCGCGTGGAACTCCTCCGCCTTCCCCGTCTCCGCGTCGATGACGCGCACGCCTTTGGCGCGGCCCGTTTCGTGGTCGGCGATCAGGCTGTGGGCGATCGAATGGGGACGGAGAGTCAGCCGCCCCGTGGCCGCCGCGGCGGGGAGGGTCGAAGAGTTGCTCGAGAAGTACGCGCCGTAGGGACAGCCGCGGTGGCAGAGGTTGCGGCCCTGGCAGGCGCCGCGCCCGTTGTGGGGCCGCGTCAGCACGGCCACGTGGCTCATGATCAGGTTCCGGCCGGGGAACGACGTCGCGATGCTCTCTCGCAGGTGCTGCTCGAAGCAGTTCATCTCGAAGGGTGGCAGCAGGTCGCCCTCGGGAAGCTGGGGGAGTCCGGCTTTCTCGCCACTGATGCCGATGAAGGCCTGCACGCGGTCGTACCAGGGCGCGAGGTCCGCGTAGCGCAGCGGCCAGTCGATCCCGACTCCTTCCTTGAGGTTGGCTTCGAAGTCGAGGTCGCTCCACCGGAAGCAGTGGCGCGACCAGAGGAGCGAGCGCCCGCCCACCTGGTAGCCCCGGAACCAATGGAACGGCTTGAGCTGCTCGTAGGGATGATCGACGTCCTTCACCAGGAAGTGCTTCACGTCCTGGCCGAACAGGAAGGACAACTGGCTCTGGATGGGATAGTCCTGCAGGTCCTGCTGCGTGGGCAGGTTGCCGTACGGAAGCTCCCAGGGATCGAGGCGGGCGGTGGGATAGTCCTTGACGTGCGCGACCGGGCCGCCCCGCTCCAGCACGAGCGTGCGCAGCCCGGCCTCGGTCAGCTCCTTGGCTGCCCATCCTCCGGTCATGCCGGAGCCCACGACGATCGCGTCGTAGGTCTGCGCGTCTACCACGTGGCCCACGCCTTCTGACCGGGGCGCAGGTCCAGACATCCGCGGAACCCGCCGGGCACCGCTTCGTAGGCCAGCACCTGGGTGGCGCCGATCCGCGACGTGAAGAAGCCCACGAGAGTGAGCTCCTTCAGGATGCGGATGAAGGAGCCCCGCGCCCCGGTGTCGGGCGCGTAGCTCGCGCCATCGAGCCGCGCGAGGAGCGCGTGCCGCTGCTCGGGCGAGCAGGCCTCGAAGGGCTGCCCGTGCCGGGCCTGGCACTCGTCGGCGAGGGCCTCGAGCCCGCCGATGAAGACCTGCTGCTCCGCGGGCGAGTAGCAGTCGCGCAGGCCCAGGTCGACGAAGACCTGGACGCGGGCCTGCCGTGCGCCCGGCGTGTCGGTGGCGGGAAGGATCGTGTCCACGAGCGCCTCCAGCATCGCCGCGCGCTCGGGACGGATCCATCGGGGCGTCCAGGCCTCGCCGGTGGCGTCGAGACCGGCCGCGACCTCCGCCGCTCCGGCCAGAACGGAGGGGAAGAGGGCGTGGGCCGTGACCGCCGAGAGTGCCTTGAGCGAATCGCGTCGGTTCACCGCGGACCTCCGCGCCGACTCTATCAGCGGTCGGGTCATGAGGAGGGTTTGACCGCGTCCACCTCCTGGGCGTAGCCTGCCTCCCGTCCCGTGAAGTCGGAACGCTGGCCGCAGGTTCGCGAGGTTCTGGACAGGGCCATTGCCCTGCCTGTGGACCAGCGCGTCCCTTACCTGGACGAGGCCTGCTCGGGTGACGCGGAGCTGCGCAGCGAGGTCGACTCCCTCCTCGGCTCGTACGACGGGGCCGGCCGCGCGTTTCTCGAGGATCCCGTGGCCGATCTGGGAGGCGCGATCCTGGACATGGGCGCCCGTCCCAACCGCATCGGGCGCCGGATCGGCGTGTACCAGATCGTGGAAGAGATCGGCCACGGTGGCATGGGCGAGGTCTATCGAGCCGTCCGCGCCGACGGCCAATACACGAAGGAAGTCGCCATCAAGCTCGTCCGGGGTGGCTTCGACGGCGACTCGCTCTCGGAACGCTTCCGCACCGAGCGTCAGATCCTGGCCTCGCTCGATCATCCGAACATCGCCCGCCTGCTCGACGGCGGGAGCGACGATGGCGTCCCCTACCTGGTCATGGAGCTCATCGAGGGCACGCGCATCGACTCGTACTGCGACGAGCGCCGGCTTCCCGTCACCGAACGCCTGCTTGTGTTCCGCCACATCTGCGCCGCCGTGCAGTATGCGCATCAGCGGCTGGTCATCCATCGCGACCTCAAGCCGAGCAACATCCTCGTGACCAGGGAGGGCTCGCCGAAGCTCCTGGACTTCGGCATCGCCAAGATCCTCGACCGCACGCATGCCGCGCACACCACGCGGGCCGGACCGATGACGCCGGAGTACGCGAGTCCGGAGCAGGTCCGGGGCGACCCCATCACCACCGCTTCCGACGTGTACGCGCTGGGGATCGTTCTCTACGAGCTGCTCACGGGGCGCTCACCGTATCCGTGCGATACGCGGAGCCCCCTGGAACTGTCGCGGGCCGTGTGCGAGACGGAGCCGGGCCGGCCGAGCGCCGTCGTCGTCAGGCCACCGCTGGCCGGCGACGCCGATGGCGGGAAGCCGTCGACGCCGGAGGAGCTGAGCGGCTGCCGCGAGGGATCGCCGGCCCGGCTCCGCCGTCGTCTCGCGGGTGACCTCGACGCCATCGTCCTGAAGTCGCTCCGGAAGGAGCCGCAGCGACGCTACGCGAGCGTCGACCAGCTCTCCGAGGACATCCGCCGTCACCTGGAAGGACTGCCGATCACGGCGGCCAGGGGATCGCTAAGATACCGCGCGGGCAAGTTCGTCACCCGCCACAAGCTCGCCATGGCCGCGAGCGCGATGGTGCTTCTCGCCGTCCTGGGGGGCGCGTACGCCACCTGGCGACAGGCGCGCATCGCGCGGCGGCAGGCGGAAATCGCGGAATCGGAGAGAGCGCGCGCGGAGAGGCGGTTCGGTGACGTGCGCAAGCTCGCCAACTCCGTGATCTTCGAGCTCCATGACTCGATCCAGGACCTGCCGGGGGCGACGGCCGCCCGCAAGCTGCTCGTGGAAAGAGCGCTCGAGTATCTCGACAGTCTCGCCGGGGAATCGAAGGGGGATGCCTCCTTGCAGGGAGAGCTGGCCGATGCCTACCAGCGCATCGGAGACGTGCAGGGCGGCCCCTTCGGACCGAACGTCGGCGACACGGCCCTGGCCCTGCAGAGTTACCGCAAGGCGCTGAGCATCCGCCAAGGCCTGATGGCGGCCGGTACGCACGGCGTGAGCGAGTCGATCCGCTTCGCGGAAGCCTCACGCCTGCTCGGCAGCGCCCTCGCCGTCAATGGCGACATGTCCGGCGCCCTCGTCCATTCACGGCGGGCCGTGGAAGTCCTCGAAGCCGTCCTGCCCCGCCACGCGCAGGATCCGCGCGTGCTGACGGAGCTCACGCGGGATTACAGCGCAGAGGCGGACATCATGGCCAGCGTCCTCAGCATCCACAACCTGCGCGACATGGAGGGCGCGCTCGCGCTACGGAAGAGCCAATTGGCGACCGCGGAGCAGCTGATCGTGCTCGAGCCCGGCAAGGCGGAGACGCAACGGATCCTGGCCGATGCGCGGAGCGGGATGGGCGATCAGCTCTTGCTCACCGGGCAGCGGCGGGAGGCGCTGGAGCACTACCTCGACGCACGACGGATCTTCGAGAACATGGCGGCGGGCACGACCACCACGAAGGGGCTCTTCGACGTTCACGACGCCCACTTCCGGCTGAGCGTCGTCGAGCTCGCGAACGGACAGGTGGACCAGGCTCTGGCCAGCACGCGAAAAGCGCTGGCCCTCATGCAGGAGCTGAGATCGAGGGATCCCCAGAACACGCAGGCCAGCCTGGTCATGGCCGCGGACTTGGCCAATCTCGCCGAGATCAGCTCCCGTCTGGGCAAGCGCGTCGAGGCCCATGACGCGCTCGCGCAAGCTCTGGCCATCGACGCCGAGTTGCAGAGGAAGCATCCCGGGACCCCGGAATTCCGGCACCTGCGCTGCCAACGCTTCCAGATCGCCGGTGAGGTGTGCGGTCGTTTCGGCGAGCATGCGCAGGCTCTTCGCTACTTCGGCCAGGACATCGATCTGCTCCTGGAAATGAAGAAGGAGGACCCGGCCAACGGTGGAGTGCACCTGCTCCTGGCCCTCGCCTACAACGCAGTGGCGGCAGTGCAAGCCCGATTGGGTCAGTCCGCGACGGCGGGCCGGACGTACGGCGTGGCCCTGGAGGCCCTGGCCCCGGATATGGCTTCGAAGTCCCCCGGTGAAGATGTCGTCTACGCGTACGCAACGTCCTACGCCGGGATGGGGGATGCCGAGGCGAGTCTGGGCGACGTCGCCCACGACCCGGCGCGGCGCACGGCGCATCGACGCCAGGCGCTCACCTGGTACGACGTCAGCCTGAGCGCTTGGCTCAAGGTGCAGGAGCCGGGCCTGGTCAGCCCGAGTGGCTACGACTGCATTCCGGCCTCGGTGGTCGCGGAAAGGCGGGCCAAGGTGGCCGCCGCGCTCAACGTTCATTGACCCTTGCTTTCGCTGGTGGACGGGCCACAGCCGAAACGCTCGCGCAGGGCCTGCCGCAATCGTTCCCGCTCCTCAGGGGTGCGACGGCGGGAACCGGGCGTCCGTGCACCTTGACCGTCAGGTACCGGAGGCGCCCGTCCACCGCCTTGATCCAATGGGCCACGCCCGGGCGGATCGAGATCAGGTCACCTGGCCCGATGGCCAGCTCGGAGCCGCCGCGGATCGCCGGGCCCCGCTGCTCGCCGGGCCCGGTGATCGTGGCGTCCACGATCGTGCCGCCCGTGACCAGCGTTCCTCCTCCGGCCAGGACGTACCACACGTCGGTGTCGCCCTCGTGCCGCTCGGCCATACCGGGCGCGTCGCGCTCCGTGGCGTGCACGCGCCAGCCCTCGTCCTCCGCGATCACGCCACCCCGGCCGCCGGGGGACGCCGCCGCGCGATCGATCTTCTCCGCGATCGCCGCGCCCTTGACGATCTGGACGCCCGGAGACACTTCGTCCGCGGGCACGGCGGGAGAGGGAGCCGCCCACGCAAGGGCGAGGGCGAGCGGCAGGAGACCCGACGCGTACCGGCAGAGGGGCATGTGCGCTCCTTCGTGATCATGCGAGCCTAGCTCACGGCCCCGGCTACAATCCACGCCCGGTGCTCCCGCCCACGAGAGAGGTCTCATGAAGGTACTCGCCGTCATCCCGGCCCGCGGCGGATCCAAGTCGATCCCGCGCAAAAACCTCGTCGACGTCGCCGGGCGTCCGCTGATCGCCTGGGCCATCGCGGCGGCCCGCGAGGCGAACCGGCTCGACCGGGTGATCGTCTCCACCGAGGACGAGGAGATCGACTTGGA
>WNFN01057710.1_pt3 | contig 23622 bp, 24 predicted proteins | sample 5400161 | NCBI WGS metagenome assembly WNFN01 (sample SAMN13153353, study PRJNA577476) | soil metagenome | isolation source: 80 cm saprolite on Douglas fir-dominated hillslope | place: USA:California | collected 2013-09-17 | reverse complement strand
CCCTCGGGCGCGCGCGCCACGCCCAGGGCGAAGCGCTCGCCGCGCTCGAGCCGCTGCGGCAGGCACTCGAGATCGATCGCGAGCTGGGCGACCCGCGCAAGATCCTCGCCGATCTCTCGGCGCTCGCGCGCGCGGCCGATGCCGCGGGCGATCTGGCCGCGGCACGCGACTACAAGGAGCGCGGACTCGCCGTGAGCCGCGCCATGAACGACGGCCGCGGCGCGGCCGAGATGGAAGTGCTGCTGCGCCGCTAGCGCATGCCGGGCAGCATGCCCTTCATGTTGCGCATCATGCGCTGCAGGTTGCCGCCCTTCATCATCTTCATCATCTTCTGCATCTGCTCGAACTGATTTAACAGCTGGTTGACCGCCTGCACCGGCACGCCCGCGCCCGCAGCGATGCGGCGCTTGCGGGAAGCCTTGATCAGCTCCGGCTTCGAGCGTTCCTGCGGCGTCATCGAGTTGATGATGCCTTCGATGCGCTTCAACTGCTTGTCGTCGGCGAGCTTCGCCGGATCGACCTGGCTCGCGAGCTGCGCCGGCAGCTTGTCGATGAGCGAGGCGACCCCGCCCATCTTCTTCATCTGCGCGATCTGCTGCTTGAAGTCCTCGAGGTCGAAGCCCTTGCCCTTCTTCACCTTCTCGGCGACGCGCTTCGCCTGGTCGAGGTCGATCCTGGCATGCGCCTCCTCGACCAATGACAGGATGTCGCCCATGCCGAGGATGCGCGCCGCCATGCGCTCGGGGTGGAACGGCTCCAGGCCTGAAAGCTTCTCGCCGACGCCGGCGAACTTGATCGGCTTGCCGGTGACGTGGCGCACCGAGAGCGCGGCGCCGCCGCGCGCATCGCCGTCCAGCTTGGTCAATATCACACCGGTGAGCGGCAGGCGTTCATTGAAGGCGCGCGCCACGTTCACCGCGTCCTGGCCCTGCATCGCGTCGACGATGAACAGCGTCTCGATCGGCTGCAGCGCGGCATGCAGCTCGGCGATCTCGCGCATCATCTCTTCATCGATCGCCAGGCGCCCGGCGGTGTCGACGATCAGCACATCCTGGTAATGCGTGCGCGCGTACTCCACCGCACGCCTGGCGATGTCGAGCGGCTTTTCGCCGCTGGTGGAGGGAACGAACTCGGCCCCCGCCTGCGCCGCCACCGTCTTCAGCTGCTCGATCGCCGCCGGTCGATAGACGTCGGCCGAGACCAGCGCCACTTTCTTCTTCTCCGCGATCAGCAAGCGCGCGAGCTTGCCGCTGGTGGTGGTCTTGCCCGAGCCCTGCAGGCCGGCCATCAGGATGACCGCCGGCGGCTGCGTCGCGAGGTCGAGCGGCACGTTCGCCTCGCCCATCAGCGCGGCGAGCTCGCGATGCACCACGCCGACGAGCGCCTGCCCCGGCGTAAGGCTGCCCACCACCTCGGCGCCAAGCGCCTTGGCGCGCACCGCCTCGATGAAATGCTTCACCACCGGAAGCGCGACGTCCGCCTCGAGCAGCGCGATGCGCACTTCGCGCAGCGCCTCCTGGATGTTGGCCTCGGTGAGCCGCGCTTCGCCGCGAATGTGCTTGACGATGCCGGCGAGCCGTGCGGTCAGGGTATCTAGCATTTGAGGATTAGGGTCAAAACTTCAGAGTGATAAACTGAAGAGGTGCCCGACATTGTAATTCACGGGATCGCGTCCGCCGCGTACCTGGTCCTGGCGTGGCACTTCTGGAATACGCGCTGGCGCGCCGGCGCAGTGGCGACCAGCCTGCAGCCGTGGGAGCGCGCGGTGATCGTCGTGCCGCTCGCGCTGCACGGTGCCTTGCTCTACCACGGACTGTTCACGGCAGCCGAACTGCGCTTCGGCTTCGCGCAGGCGCTCTCGGTGATGCTGTTTCTCGCCGTGCTGATGTGCTGGCTGGAAAGTCCCGACGCGGTGTCCTTCGAGTTCCGGCTGCATCTGGTCTTCGGCATGCTGGCCTATAGTCTCTTCACCGTCGCGATGCTGCACGCAGTGCTGATCGCGAAGGTGGAAACGCGCCTGCATGGCGTGCCCGGCCTCGACGGCCCGCTCGGACGGCTGCCGCCGCTGCTGTCGCTCGAGCGGCTGGTGTTTGCGCTGATCGGCGCCGCGTTCGCGGTGCTCACTGCGAGCCTCGCCTTCGGCATCGTCTACTCCGAGACGTTCCTCGGCCGCGCCCTGCGCTTCGAGCACAAGACGCTGTTCGTGATCCTGTCGTGGCTGATCTTCGGGCTGCTGCTCGCCGGGCGGTGGCGCTACGGCTGGCGCGGGCGCACCGCGCTGCGCTGGACCGTCACCGGATTCGTCGTGCTGATGCTCGCGTATCCCGGCAGCCGCTTCGTGCTCGAAGTGCTGCTGCACCGGGCCTGATGGAAGAGATCCCGCTAAGCTGGATGTTCGGCGCGCTCGGCGTGCTGCTCGCGCTGTCGGCGTTCTTCTCCATCGCCGAGACGGCGATGATGGCGATCAACCGTTATCGCCTCAAGCACCTGGTGACGCAGGGCCATCGCGGCGCGATCATGGTGGCCGAGCTGCTCAAGCGCACCGACCGCCTGCTCGGCGGCGTGCTGATCGGCAACACGCTGGTGATCGCCGCCTCGAGCACCATTTCCAGCCTGGTCGCGGTGCGGCTGCTCGGCGACGACAAGGCGGCGTACGCGATCGGCACGGTAGTGATCTCGTTCCTGATCATCGTGTTCTCCGAGATCACGCCGAAGGTGATCGGCGCGACCTACCCGGAGCGCAGCGCGCTGCTGCTGGTCTACCTGCTGAAACCGGTGATGTGGCTGCTGATCCCGGCGTCGTGGTTTGCCAACCTCTTCGCCCGGCCGCTGCTGCTCGCGCTCGGCATCCGTCCGGGCAAGGAGACCGACGAGCTCAAGCTCTCGCCCGAGGAGATCCGCACGCTGGTGCTCGAGTCGTCGAGCTTCATGCCGAAGAAGCACCTCTCGATCCTGCTCAACCTGTTCGACGTCGGCGCGATCACGGTGCAGGACATCATGGTGCCGCGCGCGCGCATCGAGTCGGTGTGCCTCGAGGACGGCATGGAAACGGTGTCGCGCCAACTCGCGACTGCGCATCACATGCGGCTGCCGGTGTTTAAGAACCACGAGGGCGAGATCGCCGGAATCTTGCACCTGCGCAAGATCCTCGCCGCGCTGCACGCCGGCCCGCTGGAAGAAAGCGCGCTGCTCGAGCTGCTCGATGAGCCCTACTACGTGCCCGCGACGACCTCGGCGCTCGCGCAGATGCAGTACTTCCAGGAGAACCGCGAGCGCATCGCCCTGGTGGTCGACGAATACGGCGAGCTGATGGGCCTGGTCACGCTGGAGGACATCATCGAGGAGATCATCGGCAAGTTCACCACCACGCTGCCGAGCGCCGCGCCGCTCGCCTGGGATGAGAACGGATCGGCCACCGCCGAGGGCGCAATGCCGGTGCGCGAGGTGAACCGCGCCCTCGGATTGTCGCTTCCGACCGACGGTCCCAAGACGCTGAACGGCCTGATCGTCGAGCACCTGCAGGAAATCCCCGAAGCCGATGTCTCCATCAAGATCAACAACGTGCCTCTGGAAATCGTTCATGCGCAGGGCCGGACGATCAAAACTGTGCGCATTTTCCGGCCGCTCGCCGATGTAGAAAATACAGAGACCTCAGAGGTTTAGAACCGGAACTTCAGGCTTTACAAAGCTCCGGGCGAAAGGCATCATGCTCGGTCAAGAAGTGGGAGGGAGTACCTCAGATGGCAACGGCAGCAGCCGCACCGGCCGCGGCAAAAGGGCCGAAGGAATTCGCGTTCTCTTGGGAAGGCAAGGACAAGGGCGGTAAGACCGTTCGCGGCGAGATTCGCGCCGTGAGCGAGACCGCGGTCAACGCGACCCTGCGCCGGCAAGGCATCATGGTGCAGAAGGTCAAGAAGCAGAAGAAGCGCGGCGGCGGCAAGGTCGGCTCCAAGGACATCGCGCTCTTCACGCGTCAGCTCGCGACGATGATGAAAGCGGGCGTGCCGCTGCTGCAATCGTTCGACATCGTGAGCAAAGGCGCGACCAATCCGGCGGTGGCGAGGCTCCTGGTGGAGATCAAGACCGACGTCGAGACCGGCTCCTCGCTCGCCGCGGCGTTCCGCAAGTTTCCGCTGTTCTTCGACGCGCTTTACTGCAACCTGGTCGCCGCCGGCGAGCAGGCCGGAATTCTCGAGACGCTGCTCGACCGCCTCGCGACCTATCAGGAAAAGACCCTCGCGATCAAGTCGAAGATCAAGGCCGCGCTGTTCTACCCGATCGCGATCATCGCGGTGGCCTTCATCATCACCGCGGTGATCATGATCTTCGTGATTCCCGCGTTCAAGGAAGTGTTCACGAACTTCGGCGCCGACCTGCCCGCGCCGACGCTCTTCGTGATGGCGATCTCGGACGCTTTCGTGAAGTACTGGTTCATCATCTTCCCGGTGATCGGCGGCAGCATCTACGGCTTCCTCGAGTCCTGGAAGCGCTCGCTCGCGGTGCAGATCTTCATGGACCGGGTGATGCTGAGGGCGCCAGTATTCGGCCATCTGGTGCGCATCTCGACCATCGCGCGCTGGACGCGCACGCTCTCGACCATGTTCGCCGCGGGCGTGCCGCTGGTCGAGGCGCTCGACTCGGTGGGCGGCGCCTCGGGCAACTACGTCTACGCCACCGCCACCAAGCAGATCCAGGGCGAGGTGTCGACCGGCACCGCGCTCACCGTGGCGATGCAGAACGCCAACGTGTTCCCGAGCATGGTGCTGCAGATGTGCTCGATCGGCGAGGAGACCGGCGCGCTCGACAGCATGCTCGGCAAGGTCGCCGACTTCTACGAGGCCGAGGTCGATGACGCGGTCGAGGCGCTGTCCTCGCTGATGGAGCCGATGATCATGGTGGTGCTCGGCACGCTGATCGGCGGCATGGTGATCGCCATGTACCTGCCGATCTTCAAGATGGGGCAGGCTGTCTGAGCTCATGAGCTCGGCGGGCTGGCTCGCCGAGCCGGCCGTATTCGTAGCCGTCGCACTGGGGCTCGGGCTTTGCGTCGGCTCGTTTCTCAACGTCGTCATCCACCGGCTGCCCAAGATGATGGAACGCGAGTGGCGCGCGCAGTGCGCCGAGCTCGCCGGCCAGCCCGCGCCGCAGGAGCCGCCGCTCAGCCTCGTCACCCCGCGCTCGCGCTGCCCGAGCTGCGGGCAGGGCATCACCGCGCTGCGCAACATTCCTCTGCTGAGCTGGATGCTCCTGAGAGCCAAATGCTCCAACTGCGGAGCCAGGATCAGCGCGCGCTACCCGCTGGTCGAGCTGCTCGCCGGCATCGGCGCGGCATATTCCGCGTGGCGCTTCGGACCGACGCTGGCCGGGATCGGCGCGACGCTATTCGTCTGGTTCACCATCGCGCTCGCCTTCATCGACCAGGAGACCGGCTTCCTGCCGGATGACTTGACGCTGCCGCTGGTATGGATCGGTCTCATCGTGAATCTCGGCGGCGCCTTCGTGCCGCTGCGGGAAGCCGTCATCGGTGCGGCCGTCGCCTACCTGTTCCTGTGGATCATCAACGCCGCGTTCAAAGCCTTGCGCGGCATGGATGGCATGGGCTACGGCGATTTCAAGCTGTTCGCGGCCGTCGGCAGCTTCCTCGGCTGGAAAGTACTTCCCTTCGTGATGCTGCTGTCGTCCGTGGTCGGGCTCGTGTTCGGGTCGCTGCAGATGTTGGCCGCGAGGCGCGGCTGGGATTCGAAGTTCAAGTTCCACTTCGGGCCTTACCTGGTGTTCGCCGGGGTCATCGCGATGTTCTGGGGTGATGCCATCGGGCGCTGGTACGCCGACAGGCTGTGAATGATGCGTCTCGCCTCGTGGTCGGGCTGACCGGGGGCATCGGCAGCGGCAAGAGCGCCGCGGCGGAGGAGTTCGCGCGCCTGGGCGCCACGGTGGTGGACACCGATGCGATCGCGCGCGAGCTCACCGAGCCCGGAGGCGCGGCGCTGCCGCAGATCAAGAGTCTCTTCGGCGACGCCTTCGTCGCCGCCTCCGGCGCCATGGACCGCCAGGCGATGCGCAACCGCGTATTCTCCGACCCGGCCGCCAAGCAGGCGCTCGAGGGCCTGTTGCATCCCCTGATCCGTGCCGAGGCCGAGCACCGCATCGCGGCGGCGCGCGGGCCCTATGTGGTGTACGTGGTGCCGCTGCTCATCGAATCGGGCGATTACCGCGGCCGGGTCAACCGCGTCCTGGTGGTCGACGCCCCCGAAGCGCTCCAGGTCGAGCGCGTGCGCGCGCGCAGCGGGCTCGCCGAGGGCGAGGCGCGCTCCATCATGGCCCACCAGGTGGCGCGCGCGGCGCGCCTCGCCGCCGCCGACGACGTGATCGACAACGCCGGGACGCTGGACGCGCTGCGCAAACAGGTGGCCGTGCTGCACGCCCGGTACGTGAAAATGGCCGCGCCTGGCAAGAGTTAAGTTGTGCTGGCCCCCCAAATCGCTCAGAATCCGGCCAGCTTTTTGGCCGACGCGCGCCGCGTGATCACTTACGAATATCCGCTCAACGAGCGCATCCGCACGCTGCTGCGGCTGGAGGATTTGTTCGAGCGCTCGCGCCATTTCATCGCGCGCAGCGACCCGCACGACCACCACATGGCGCTGCTTACGCTGTTCGAGATCCTCGAGGTCGCGAGCCGCGCGGATCTCAAATCCGACCTGCTGCAGGAGCTCGAGCGCCAGAAGCAGGTGCTGCTTTCCTTCCGCAACAATCCCGAGATCGCCGAAGACGCGCTCTCGGGCGTGCTGCGCGACATGGAGCAGGCCTCGGCGGCGCTCTTCTCGATGACCGGCAAGATCGGGCAGTACCTGCGCGAGAACGACTGGCTGATGTCGATCAAGCAGCGCACCGGCATCCCCGGCGGCGCCTGCGAGTTCGACCTGCCCTCCTACCATTACTGGCTGCACCGGCCCGCCGAGGAACGCACCGGCCAGCTCGCCGCCTGGACCGGCCCGCTTTATCCGCTGCGCGACGGCTCGGCGATCATTCTGCGCATCCTGCGCGAGTCGGGGCGTCCGCAGGCGGTGAACGCGCCGCAGGGCATGTTCCAGCAGATGCTGGGCGGCAAGACCGCGCAGATGCTGCGACTGCGGCTCGATCCCACCGCGGCCTGCGTGCCGGAGATCAGCGCCAACAAATACGTGCTCAACATCCGCTTCCTCTCCCAAAGCGGCGAAGACGCGCGCACCCGCACCGCCGACTGGGACGTGCCCTTCGAGCTCACCTTCTGCAATCTGTGAAGCAGGTGCCCTGCCCGCGCTGCGGCAAGCTTTCGCCTTTTTCGCCCGACAACAAGTGGCGGCCCTTTTGCACCGAGCGCTGCAAGATGATCGACCTGGGTGAGTGGGCGAGCGAGGGCTACCGGGTGCCGACCAAGGACGACCAGCCGCCGGATTCGCCCGACGAGGGCTAGCGCCAGGCCCCGCGGATCATGGCGAGGCCATGCGCGCCTGCCCGCCAGGCATCCTGCATAGCCGCCGGCGCAAGGCCGCCGATCGCATAGACCGGAATCGTGGAGCCGCGCGCAAGTGCGGCGAAGCCCGGCCAGCCGAGAGGCGCGGCATCACTCTTCTCGAGCACTGGACCGAGCACGGCGAAATCGAGCTCGAGCGCCATCGCGCGCTCCAGCTCGGCGCGGGTATGGCACGACGCCGCGGCCAGGGCACCCGCCGGCCGCCGCTCGAGGCGCATCAGCTCGCGAGCCGTGTAGTGGATGCCATCGGCTCCCGGGTGCGGCGCCTTGACCAGCACCTTGCAGCCGTAACGATGCGCAAGCCCCAGCGCCTGCGTGGTGAAGAGCTCGCGTGCCTTCGCATCGAGCTCTGGCTCGCGGATCTGCAGGAGCTCCAGCCCTTCCTCCAGCCGCCGCTGCAACCGTTCCAGCATCGGCGCGATGCCGAGCCTGGCCGCATCGCTGATCGCGTATTCGTGCGGCAGGGCGAGCGAGGCGAGCACTGGCGCGTTCGCCGGCAGCATCGGCGCCGCCATCGGCGCGGCGATCGCCTGCCAGGCAATCGCCTGGTCCTCGCGCGGATGCGGCTCACCGGCCCATTCAAGCACGCGATAGAAATGGAGCCGCACGTGCCCATGCGGATAGATGTGCTCGCGGGTAATCCAGGGATAGGACGCGCGCACGTCGATGCCCAGCTCCTCGTGCAGCTCGCGCGCTAGCGCGTGCTCGGCAGCCTCGCCCGCCTCGACTTTGCCGCCCGGGAATTCCCAGTAGCCGGCGTAGACCTTGCCGTGGGGTCGCTGCGCGAGCAGAAAGCGCCCGTCGCGGCGCTGGATCACCGCGGCCGCAACTTCAATCACTTCTTGGCTTGGCGACCGGCCCAATCGCGGGCGAACTGGTAGGCCACGCGACCGCTGCGCGACCCACGCTGCAGCGACCATTGCAGCGCCTGCTCGCGCGCGGCATCGCTCCACTTGGCGCCGAGCGTTTTCAGCCAGTGCGCCACGATCGCCAGGTACTCGTCCTGGTCGAACGGATAGAACGTCACCCACAGGCCGAAGCGCTCGGAAAGCGAGATCTTCTCCTCCACCGTCTCGCCGGGATGGATCTCGTCGCCGACGTACTTGGTCTCGAGGTTCTCCGCCATGTACTCCGGCATCAGGTGGCGGCGGTTCGAGGTGGCGTAGATCAGCATGTTCTCCGAGGTGGTGGAGATCGAGCCGTCGAGCGCCACCTTGAGGGCGATATAGCCGTCCTCGGCGCCGTGGAACGACAGGTCGTCGCAGAACAGCAGAAAGCGCTCGCGCCGGTCGGCGACCTGGTCGACGATCTGCGGCAGGTCGATGAGGTCGTTCTTCTCCACCTCGATGAGCCGCACGCCCTGTCTTGCGTACTTGTTGAGCAGCCCCTTCACGATCGAGGACTTGCCGGTACCCCGTGCGCCGGTGAGGAGCACGTTATTCGCCGGCCGTGCTTCCAGGAACTGTCGGGTGTTCTGCTCGACGCGCTCGATCTGCTTGTCGATGCCGCGCAGATCCGAGAGCTTGATGCGATGCACCTGCCGCACCGGATGCAACGAGCCCGCGATGCCCGCACGACCGCTCGAGCGCCAGCGAAAGGCGATGCTTGCCGACCAGTCGGTGGCCGGCGCCGGCCCCGGCAGGAGCTCGCCCAGTCGCCGCAGGATCTCTTCGAGCTCTTTATTCAAGTGCGGTATTCCGCGTTGATTTTCACGTAGTCGAAGGACAAATCACAAGTCCAGACCGTCGCCTGGGCTTTGCCGCGATTGAGCACCGCGCGCAGCTTGAACTCGGGCTTCTTCATCGCCGCCACCCCTTGCTCCTCGCGGTACGCCGGATCCCGGCCGCCACGATGGACCACGCGCACCTCGTCGATATGCAGGTCGATGCTGGCGGTATCGAGGCCGCGCACGCCCGAGTTGCCGATCGCGGCGAGGATGCGCCCGAGGTTCGGGTCCGAGGCGAAGAAAGCGGTCTTCACCAGCGGTGAATGCGCCACGGCGTAGGCCACACGGCGGCATTCGTCGGCGTTGCGCCCGCGCTCCACCTGGACGGTGACGAATTTCGTCGCGCCTTCGCCGTCGCGCACGATCGCCTGCGCGAGGTGGCGCGCGACTTCGCCGACGGCGACCTCGAGCTTGAGGAGATCACGCCGCGTGCTGGCCGCTGCGCCCTGGCCGGTCGCCGCGAGGATCAGCGAATCGTTGGTCGAGGTATCGCCGTCCACCGTGACACAGTTGAAGGAGCGCTCGGCGACGCGCTCGAGCAGGCCCTGCAGATTGCGCTGCGAAACGCGCGCGTCGGTGGCGATGAAGGCGAGCATCGTGGCCATGTCGGGCCGGATCATGCCCGCACCTTTCGCGATGCCGGTCACGACCACCGGTCCGGCGGAGAGGCGCAGCTTGCGCGAAAACGCCTTCGGCACGGTGTCGGTCGTCATGATCGACTCGGCGGCGGAGAGCCAGTCGTCCTGATGCAGGAGGGCGCGCGGCAGGGCTGCCACGATGCGCTCGGCAGGCAGCGGCTCCATGATCACACCGGTGGAGAACGGCAGGATCTGGTCGGCCTCGCAGCCGAGGTGGCTGGCGAGCGCCTCGCACACCTGCATGGCGCGCGCCAATCCTTCCTTCCCGGTGCCGGCATTGGCGTTCCCGGTGTTGACGACCAGCGCCTGGACGTCGTTGCGCAGGTGCTGCTTCGCGAGCACCACCGGAGCCGCGCAGAAGCGGTTCTGGGTGAACACTCCGGCGACCGTGGTGCCGGCAGCCAGGCGCATGACCAGCAGGTCCTTGCGGTTGGCCTTGCGCACGCCGGCCATGGCGACGCCGAGCTCGACGCCTGGAACGGGATGCAGTGCGGCGGGGGCCGGTGCAGGAAGGTTAACCGCCACGATTAACCGCCTCTCAGGTCAGCTTGCCGTGGCAGTGCTTGTATTTCTTGCCCGAGCCGCACGGACAGGGATCGTTGCGGCCCACCTTCTGCGTATGCCGCACCGTCGGCTGCGCCTTCTTCTTGGTCGCCGCCTCGGCGATCGCTACGTCGCCGTTGCCGTCGTAGGCCGACTCCTCGTCCACGCCAATCGTGCTGGGATGCTGCGTCCTGACGTTCTCGATATGCGCCTGGTCGTCGGGCTTGATGTCCTCCTGCGTGCGGATCTCCACCGCGGTCAGCGTCTTGATGACCTCGAGCTTGACCGCCTCGATCATGGCGCCGAACAGCTCGAACGCCTCGCGCTTGTATTCCTGCTTCGGGTTTTTCTGCGCGTAGCCGCGCAGGTGGATGCCTTGGCGCAGGTGGTCGAGTGCCGCCAGGTGCTCGCGCCAGTGCGCATCGAGGATCTGCAGCATGACGTAGCGCTCGTACTGGCGGAACGAAGTCTCGGCGCCGGCCGGCAGCTTGGCGTCGTAGGCCGCCTGCGCCTTCTCGATGATGCGCGCGAGCAGAGTCTCGTCCTGCAGGTCGGGTTCGGCTTCAAGCCAGCGGCGCAGCGGCAGCTCGAGGTTGAACTCGGCCTTGAGCGCGGCTTCGAGGCCGGCGATGTCCCACTGCTCCTCGACGCTTTCGTCGGGAACGTACATGCGGAACATGTCGTTCAGCACGCCGCTGCGCAGGTCGGTGATGCGCGACGAGACATCGCTCGACTCGAGCACCTCGTTCCTCAGGGCATAGATGGTCCTGCGCTGGTCGTTGCTGACGTCGTCGTACTCGAGCAGCTGCTTGCGGATGTCGAAGTTCCTCGCTTCGACTTTTCTCTGCGCGCTCTCGATCGAGCGCGTCACCATGGCATGCTCGATCGCCTCGCCTTCGGGCATCTTCAGCATCACCATGATGCGGTTGATGCGCTCGCCGGCGAAGATGCGCAGCAGCGGGTCCTCGAGCGACATGTAGAAGCGCGAGCTGCCCGGGTCGCCCTGCCGCCCGGAGCGGCCGCGCAGCTGGTTGTCGATGCGGCGCGATTCGTGGCGCTCGGTGCCGATGATGTGCAGGCCGCCGGCTTTTACCACCTGGTCGTGCAGCGCCTGCCACTCGCCGCGCAGCTTGTCGACGCGGACGCGCTTTTCCTCCGGCGGCAGGTTTTCCGTCGCCTCGACCAGATCGCACTGCCTTTCGACGTTGCCGCCGAGCACGATGTCGGTGCCGCGCCCCGCCATGTTGGTCGCGATGGTGATCATCTTCGGGCGGCCGGCCTGAGACACGATCTCGGCCTCGCGCGCGTGCTGCTTGGCGTTCAGCACCTGGTGCGGCAGCTTTTCCTTGCCGAGCAGCCCGGAGATCAGCTCCGAGTTCTCGATCGAGGTGGTGCCGACGAGCACCGGCTGGTCGCGCTCGTAGCAGTCGCGGATGTCCTTGATCACCGCCTGGTACCTCTCCATGGCGGTGCGGTACACCTGGTCCTGGCGGTCGTTGCGCACCATCGGCATGTGGGTCGGGATCACCACCGTCTCGAGTCCGTAGATCTGCTGGAACTCGTAGGCCTCGGTGTCCGCGGTGCCGGTCATGCCGGCGAGCTTGCCGTACATGCGGAAGTAGTTCTGGAAGGTGATCGAGGCGAGCGTCTGGTTCTCGTTCTGGATCGCGACGTTCTCCTTCGCCTCGACCGCCTGGTGCAGGCCGTCGGACCAGCGCCGCCCCTGCATCAGGCGCCCGGTGAACTCATCGACGATCACCACCTCGCCGTTCTGCACCACATAGTGCTGGTCGCGGTGGAACAAGTGGTGCGCACGCAGCGCCGCGTAGAGGTGATGCACCAGGTTGATGTAGGCCGGTTCGTAGAGGCTCGCGCCCGCGGGCAGCATGCCGATGCGCGTGAGGATCTGCTCGGCTTTCTCGTGGCCGGCCTCCGACATGATGATCTGGTGGTTCTTCTCGTCGACGAAGAAGTCGCCCGGCGGCTCGGGCTGGTCGAGCTTCTTCTCTTCCTTCTGCCGCGTCAGCAGCGGCGCCACCTCGTTCATCTTGTAATAGATCTCGGTGCGGTCCTCGGCCTGGCCCGAGATGATGAGCGGCGTGCGGGCTTCATCAATCAGGATCGAGTCGACCTCGTCGACGATGGCATAGGCGAGGCCGCGCTGAAAGCGCTCCTCGACGTGCATCGCCATGTTGTCGCGCAGGTAGTCGAAGCCGAACTCGTTGTTGGTGCCGTAGGTGATGTCGGCGGCGTAGGCCTTGCGCTTGTCCTCGGGCTCCATGTGCGGCAGGTTGACGCCGACCGAAAGCCCCAGGAAGTTGAAGATCTTGCCCATCCACTCGGCGTCGCGCCGCGCCAGGTAGTCGTTCACCGTGACGATGTGAACGCCTTTGCCGGTCAGCGCGTTGAGGTACGCGGGTAGCGTGGCGACCAGCGTCTTGCCCTCGCCGGTCTTCATCTCGGCGATCTTGCCGGCATTCAGCACCATGCCGCCGAGAAGCTGCACGTCGAAATGGCGCATGCGCAGCGTGCGCTTCGAGGCCTCGCGCACCACGGCGAAAGCCTCCGGCAGCAGCTCATCGACCGTCGCGCCGGCGGCGTAGCGCTTTTTCAGCTCGCTGGTCTTGCCGGCGAGCGCGCCGTCCGACAGCGCCGCCATCTGCGGCTCAAGCGCATTGATCGCGGCAACGCTGCCGGCGTATTGCTTCAGCAGGCGCTCGTTGCGGCTGCCGAAAAGCCGGGTCGGAATGCGCCACAGGATTTCGAGAATCCGGCGCAGAAAATGAAGGAATTTGGCCATCATGGGCGCGGCTCGGACGGGCGCGTGCCAGCCCGGACCGCTGCAAAACCCGTGATTTTAGCGGTAAAGCGGAGCTACTTGGCGCGTGCCGCGGTCTGCGCGGTCGGGTTCGAGGCCAGCAGGAACTTCGACGGATTCTGCGCCGCGCCGCGGAAGCGGACTTCGAAATGCAGGTGCGGCCCGGTCGAGCGTCCGGTAGATCCGGATTCTGCAATCTTGCGACCACGGGCCACGACATCGCCTTCTTTCACCAGCAGCTTCGAGCAATGCGCATAGCGGGTGACCAGATCGTTGCCGTGATCGATGTCGATGACGTAGCCGTACTGCGGATGGAAGCCGGCGAACACCACCACGCCGCCGGCGGCGGCGACGATCGGCGAGCCGGGATCGGCGAGGAAGTCGATCCCTTCGTGCATCGCCCACTGACCGGTAAAAGGATCAACGCGGCGTCCGAAGCCCGAGGCATTGAACGGGGCTGACACCGGCATCATGGTCGGTATCAGCTTCTTCTTCACCGCCTGCTCGAAGAGCTGCGATTCCAGCACGCCCAGCATGTCGTTGCGGTTTTCGAGCTGGCGCGAAAGCTCGAGCAGCTTCTCGCTGAAGTCGCCGAGCGACAGGTTCTGGGGCGGCATCAGTGTCGGCGCCGCCCCGCCCAGACCCGGCGTTTCGGTCAGGCGGATGTCGCGTACGCCGGCGAGCGATGCCAGGCGCTCGCCGAGCGCATCGAGGCGCGTCAGCTGCGCCTGCATCTCGCCCAGCTTCACTGCCATGGCGTTGAGGTTCTGCTGCACGAAAGTGCGGCTATGCTCGGCCTCGGTTTCCTGCGCGGCCAGCACCAGGCGATGCAGCGCCGGCAGCGGCACATTGACGGCATAGCGCAGGCTCAGCCAGTAGGCGGCGACGGTGGCACTGCAGACCATGAGGAAAAGAATCAACGCGCTCGCCAACAGGTGGCGCGTCGACAGGCTGACTGACCTCGCCTTGGCCAGACGATCCGAGATCAGGATAATCTGCACGTCTCCCCTCCCCTACTGCGTGGCTCGTTTGCGCCTTATCAAGCTCGACCGCATTCTTTCGGCCGAAGGCGAACTGCAACCGCTTGTTGCCAAGACGCGCGACTTGCGCGCGGCCGCGGGACTCGTTAACGGCTTTTTGCCCGCGGAGCTCGCCCGAGAGACCCGCGTCGCCAATATCAGGGACGGTCAGCTGACGCTCATCGCCGCGAATTCCGCGGCGGCGGCAAAGCTAAAACTGCTTGGCCCGGCCCTGAGCCAATTGCTGCAAAAAAGGCAATTTCAGGTTAATTCAGTTTGGGTACGGGTGCAACCAAACAGGTCCTCTGCAAGCCCGCGCAGCGTGCAAAAAGTCGTGCATTTCTCCACATCTGCGCTCGCTGACCTGCGTGCCCTGCACGAGCGGCTGGCGCCCTCCCCGGCGCGAGACGCGCTCGCCAACATGCTGCGCCGCCACGGCGCGCTCGAAGACTAGCCGTACTGCATAGCCAGCCGGGCGACCCCGGCGGGCAGCTCCTCCGCGCGCTCGAAGGTAACGGCCTCGAGCGCATCGCCTTGCGCGAGCACTGCCCGCAGCAGCTTGTTGTTGAGCGCGTGGCCTGATTTGTGAGCCGCGAACGCTCCCAGCAGCGGCTTGCCCAGCAGGTACAGGTCGCCGATGGCGTCGAGCAGCTTGTGGCGGATGAATTCGTCGGCGAAGCGCAACCCTTCGGCGTTCAGCACGCGGTACTCGTCGAGCACCACGGCGTTATCGAGCCCGCCGCCGAGCGCAAGGCCGCTTTCGCGCAGCTCCTCGACCTCGTGCATGAAACCGAAGGTGCGGGCGCGGGCAATCTCCTTGAGGTACGAGGTTTCCGCGAAGTTCACTTCCACCGCCTGCGTGGTGCGCTCGATCACCGGGTGGCGGAATTCGATCGAGAACCAAAGCTTGTAGCCCTCGAAGGGCTCGAGGCGCGCCCACTTGTCGCCGTCCTTCACTTCCACGCGCCGTACGACGCGCAAGAATCGCTTGGGCGCCGCCTGCTCGATGATGCCCGCCTGCTGGATCAGCAAAACGAAGGGCGAAGCGCTGCCGTCCATGATCGGCAGCTCGGACGCATCGAGGTCGACATAGACGTTGTCGACCCCAAGCCCGCCGAGCGCGGACATCAGGTGCTCGACGGTGTAGATCTTCACGCCGTCGCGCACCAGGCACGAAGACAGGCGCGTTTCGCCGACGGCTTCGGCGCGGGCCGGAATGTCGACCGGAGAGGCAAGGTCGATGCGCCGGAACACGATGCCGGTCTCGGGCGGCGCCGGGCGCAAGGTGACGCGGACTTTCTGTCCGGTGTGCAGGCCGACGCCCGAAGCAGAGACCAGCGTTTTTAGTGTGCGTTGCCGCAACATCGGTAAGCCCTTATGCCAGCGGCGATTTTAGCAGACGCGGCTCAGCCCCCGCCGCGCGCCTGCGCGGCGAGCAGCTCGCGGTAGCGGCGCTCGCTTTGCTGGGCGCGCTCCTCGGCCTGCATGCGCTCGGTGAGGTCCTCGATCACGCCCAAGCGCGCGCGCCGGCCGTCGAAATCGAGGTTGAAGGAAGTGATTTTCACCGGGATCACATCGCCGTTTTTCTTGCGGTGACGCCAGATGCGGCTGCGGTAGTCCGCCGGATCCTCGAAGGCCTTGCGCAGGTCGTCGATGTCCTCCTCGGGGCGGATCTGCTCCGCGCTCAACGTGAGGAACTCTTCTTTGGAATAGCCATACAGGCGGATCGCGGCGTCATTGACCGCGAGGAAAGCGAGCGACTTTGCGTCGACCACCCACATCGGATGCGGATTGCCGTCGAACAGCATGCGGTAGCGCCTTTCGCTTTCCTCGAGCGCCTTCTGGCCCCGCGCGCGCTCGGTGATGTCCTTGCCGACGCCGTGGTAGCCGCGGAAGTTGCCGTGCTCGTCGAACAGCGGCTCGCCGCTCACCGATAGATAGCGCAGTTCCCCTGCCTTGTTGTAGCGCAGGAACATGAAATCCGAGAACGATTCGTGCCGCGCGAGCTTCGCCCGGTGCTGCTCCCAGACCTTTTCGGGCAGCGCGGCAAGTCCGGGCAATTCCCAGCGCGCCTTGCCCACCACGATGTCGGTGTCGCCGTCGATCTCGTGCAGCGCGATGCCCGGCACTTCGACAAAGCGGAATTCGGCGTCCTGCACCCAATACCAGTCCGATCCCATCTCGATCAGGCGCCGAAAACGCCGCTTCGAGGCGCGCAACGCGGTTTTGAGTCCAGTGACGTCCACTACGAAGAGCACGGTGCACAGGGGCGCGCCGGCCGCGTCGCGCACCACGATACCGCTCGCCTGCGCCCAGATGGCGGAGCCATCCTTGTGCACGTAGCGCCTTTCCGTCAGGCGCGGCTTGGCCTTTCCCGAGATGACCTGCGCCCGCGCCACGGCGGTCGCTTCCAGGTCGTCGAGGTGCACGATGTCGAGATGGGTCTTTTGCAGCAGCTCTTCTTCGCTGTAGCCGAGCAGGCGGCAAAGAGCGGGATTCGCGCGCAGGAACCTGCCGCCGATCGAAAACAGGGCGACGCCGATTGCCGAGTGCTCGTAAAGCGCCTTGAAAGCTTCGCCGTTCGCAATCGCGGCGTCCGCTTCGTCGCGTTCGTTTTGAGCCATGACCTACCCCCTGCCGAAATCATGACATATACAGCGGGAAAAGCGGGGCACCCCCGGCAAGGGAAGGGCGCCCCGCGCGCAAAGAATCGTCAGTCGGCCTGTTTGCGCAGGAAGGCCGGAATGTCGTACTTGTCGACGCCGCTTTGCTGCAATGCCTCGACCGTCGAGGCGCGGTTGCGACGGATCACTGCCGGCACCGCATCGAGCTGCTGGTAGTCCACGGGCCCCGGAATATTGTCGGTACCCGTCTTCTGCGACACGACCAGCTGCGGCTTCGGCTGCCGCGCGGCTGACGCCATGCCGAGCCCCGTGGCCACCACCGTGACGCGCAGCTGGTCGGCAAGAGAGTCGTCGTAGACCCCGCCGTAGATGATGGTCGCGTCCTCCGCGGCGAAGGTGCGGATGATGTTCATCACCTCCTTCGTCTCGCGCAGCTTGAGGCTCGGCTTCGAGGCGGTGATGTTGACCAGCACGCCGCGTGCGCCTGCGAGGTTGACCCCCTCGAGCAGCGGGCAGGCGATCGCCTGCTCAGCCGCGATGCGCGCGCGGTCGATGCCGCTCGCCATGGCCGAGCCCATCATCGCCATGCCCTGCTCCGACATCACCGTGCGCACGTCCTGGAAGTCGACGTTGACCAAGCCGGGGTTGTTGATGATTTCTGCGATGCCGGCGACGGCGTTGTTCAGCACATCATCGGCGGCTTTGAAGGCGTCTTCCTGCGTGACGTCCTCGCCCATCACCTCTTCGAGCTTGTCGTTGAGGATCACGATCAGCGAATCGACGTGCGGCGCGAGCGCCTCGAGGCCCGATTCCGCGATCTTCATGCGCTTGGAGCCCTCGAAGGTGAACGGCTTGGTCACCACCGCCACGGTGAGGATGCCGAGCGAGCGCGCCACTTCGGCGATCACGGGCGCGGCACCGGTACCGGTACCGCCTCCCATGCCGGCGGTAATGAACACCATGTGCGCTCCGGCGACCGTTTCCTCGATGCGATCGCGGTCGGCAATCGCCACCGCGCGCGCCTCTTCGGGCTTGGCCCCTGCACCCAGGCCGCTCGAGCCGAGCTGGATCTGGTTTGCCGCCTTGTTGCGCGCCAGCACCTGCGCGTCGGTGTTCACGGCGATGAACTCGACGCCCTGCACGCCCTGCTCGATCATGTGATTGACGGCGTTACCGCCGGCGCCACCGACGCCGATCACCTTGATCACCGGCCCCGTTACCTGACTGTCTACGATCTCGAACATGTTGTTATCTCCTTGCCAGTTTTTTTGACTTCTAAAAGTTGCGTTGAAACCACTCCCGCATGCGCTCCAGCACGGCTCTTACCGAGCCGCTCTGGCGCGAAAGCTTCCCGTGCTGCAATTGCGAAACTCCTTCGAGCAGCAAACCCACCGCCGTGGCGTAGCGCGGCGCGCGCACCACGTCGGCGAGTCCGCCGGCGTAGCGCGGCACGCCGATGCGCACCGGCATGTGGAAAATTTCTTCACCGAGCTCGACCATGCCGCGCATCACCGCGGAGCCGCCGGTCAGCACCACGCCGGAGGACAGCAGCTCCTCGAAGCCCGACTCGCGCAGCACCTGCTGCACCAGCGAATAGAGCTCCTCGACGCGTGGCTCGATCACTTCGGCGAGCGTCTGGCGCGAAAGCGAGCGCGTACCGCGCTCGCCAATGCCCGGCACCTCGAGCATCTGGTTCGGATCGGCCAGCTGGCGCAGCGCCACACCGTGGCGGATCTTGAGCGCCTCGGCGTCCGCGGTCGGCGTGCGCAGCGCCATCGCCACGTCGTTGGTGATCTGGTCGCCGGCGATCGGCACCACTGCCGTGTGGCGGATGGCGCCGTGCGTGAACACCGCGATATCGGTCGTGCCGCCGCCGATGTCGAGCAGGCACACGCCGAGATCCTTCTCGTCCTCGGAGAGCACCGCGCGGGACGATGCCAGCGGCTGCAGGAGCCCGACATGCCGATCGGCTCGCGCACGTCCTCCTGCCCGTCGATGATGAATTCCTGGCGCAGCACGTGCAGGATCTGCTGGTCGGTCGGAATATTCACTGCGCGCGCCGTCTCGATGGCGCGGTCGACATCGAGCGCGCCGACCTCGCGATCCTTGACCGCCACCATGCCGGTGGAGTTGAAGCTGCGAATGTGGCTGCCGGCGATGCCGACGAAAGCCGAGCTGATCTTGCAGTCGGCCATCAGCTCGGCTTCCTCGAGGGCGCGCTGGATCGCGGCCACCGTGGCCTCGATATTCACCACTACGCCCTTCTTCAGGCCTTTGGACTCGTGCGAGCCCATGCCGAGGACTTCCAGCCCACCATCGGGCGCGAGCTCCGCGACCAGGCACGCCACCTTCGAGGTGCCGATGTCGAGGGCCACGACCAGGTTTTTGTTTTCCTTGGCCATTAAGGATTCACGCCCCACCTCTCACGCGCAGCGCGAAGCCATTCGGGTAGCGCAGGTCCACGACCTCGCGCGTTTTGTCTGCCGCATCGGGGCTGCGCACATACGCGTCGACGAAGCGCGCGAGGCGTTGCTCGGCGAGCTCGGCATCGCGTCCCAGCGTGAGCTGCAAGCCGTTGGCAAGTCTCAGCTGCCAGGCGTGGCGCGGGCTGAGCGCGATGCGCTCGAGCCGGCTGCCGAGCGGCGCGAGCAGCTGCGAAAAGCGCGCATAGCGCAAGGTGACTTCCGCCTCGGTCCCCGGCGGTCCGATGAACACCGGCAACTCGACCTCGCTCGCCCCGGCGAAGCGCTCGCCGTGCGTGTTAACGAGCGCCTCCGCGCCCCAGCGGGCAAGCGGCACGTGCTCCTCGATGCTGATTTCCAGGCGGTCGGGCCAGACGCGACGCACGGCGGCGGCGCGTATCCAGGGCAGCCTCTCGAGCGCCGCACGCAGCTCGTCGATCGACACGGCAAAGAAGTTGCCGGCGGCGAGGCGCGCGATCGCCGCCTCGACTTGCACCTGCGCTGCCTGCTTGAGCGGTGTTCGCAGCTCCACCACGCGCAGCGGAAAGAGTGGCGAGCGCAGCAGCCAATGCAGCGCAGTGAGCGTGGAGGCGAGGACCACCAGCCCCACCAGCACGCCGGCCGCAAGGTTGAGCAGGCGCGGGTTATCCCACATGGGCGCCTTCCAGGATTTTCAGGCACAGGTCTTCATACGAGATGCCCACAGCCCGCGCGGCCATCGGCACCAGGCTGTGCCCAGTCATGCCGGGCGACGTATTTACTTCGAGCAGCCAGGGCTTGCCCGCGGCATCCAGCATCAGGTCGACGCGGCCCCAACCGATGCAGCCCACCAGCCTGAACGCGTTGAGTGCCAGTTCCTTCAACGCGGCCTCCTGGTCCGCGGGCAGGCCGCAGGGACAGAGGTATTGGGTGTCATCGGTGAAGTACTTGTTCTGGTAGTCGTAGTTACCCTGCGGCGCCACGATGCGGATCAGCGGCAGCGCCACGTCGCCCAGGATGCTTGCGGTGTACTCGGGGCCATCGATGAAGCTCTCCGCCAGCGCGATGTCGTGGTACTTCCGCGCGGCAAGCTCGTAGGCGGCCGGCAGCTGGGCGGCTTGCGTGACCTTCGTCAGGCCGAGGGTCGAACCTTCGTTTGCGGGCTTGACGATCAGCGGCAAGCCCAGCTCCTGCGCTACCGCGTGCCAATCGTCGCCCGCGGCGAGAATGCGGTAGCGCGGGGTCGGCAGGCCGTTGGCGAGCCAGATCATCTTGGTGCGCCACTTGTCCATGCCGATGGCCGAGCCGAGGACGCCGCTGCCGGTGTAGGGAATGCCCATGGCTTCGAGCGCGCCCTGCAGCGTGCCGTCCTCGCCGCCGCGCCCGTGCAGCGCGATGAAGCAGCGCGCGAACTTCTCCTGCTTGAGCTCGGCCAGGTCGCGCTCGGCCGGATCGAAGGGGGGCGCATCGACGCCCTTGGAGCGCAAGGCCTTAAGCACGCCGTTGCCGCTCATCAGCGAGATTTCCCGCTCGGCCGATTTGCCTCCCAGGAGCACCGCGACCTTGCCAAATTTCACGTCGGCTCTCCCACGATGCGCACCTCGGTCTGCAGCACCACGCCCTTCATCTGGTAGACCATGCGCTGGATATGCTGGATCAGCCATTCGATGTCGGAAGCGCGTGCCACGCCCTTGGGATTGACGATGAAGTTGGCGTGCTTCTCGGAAACGCGTGCCCCGCCGCGGCCGAAGCCCTTCAGGCCGCAGGCTTCGATCAGGCGCGCGGCGTGGTCCTTCGGCGGATTGCGGAACACGCTGCCGGCGTTGGGCAGCGAGAGCGGCTGCGTGGCGGTGCGCCGCGCGAGCAGCTCCTTCATGACGCCGCGCGAAGTCTCGCCGTCGCCGCTCTCGAGGCGGAACCAGGCGGCGGCAAACCATTCCTCGCGCGCCGGCTTCGGTGCGCAGTGCCGGTAGCCGATGTCGAACTGGTCGCGCCCACGCTCCACGATGGCGCCCTTGCGATCGATGGTCGCGACGCGCTCGACGATGTCCCAGGTCTCGCCGCCATAGCAGCCGGCATTCATCGCCAGCGCACCGCCGACGCAGCCCGGCACCCCGGCGAGGAATTCCGCGCCCTCGAGGTCCTGCAGCGCGGCGAAGCGCGCCACCTTCGGACTCGCGACACCGGCGTCGGCATAGATCAATCCGGCATCGATGCGCGGGCGGTGCGACGCCGCGTGCGTCAGCACCACCGTGCCGCGCCAGCCGCCGTCGCGCACCAGCAGGTTCGAGCCGAGCCCGACGAAAAACAGCGGCTCATCGTCCGGCAGCTGCGGCAGGAAAGTCGCGAGGTCCTCCGCGTCCTCCGGGATGTAGAACCGGTCGGCCGTGCCGCCGCAGCGCCAGCTGACGTGGCGGCTCATCGGCTCATCCCGCCTTAGTTGCCCGCGCAGTCCTTTGAATTGCAGGGTCTCCGCCATGTTCATGTCAGCTGCGCTGGAACGTTGCCGATGGAGCCGGCGCCCATCGTCAGGACGACGTCGCCGTCGCGCGCAACGCGCCGGATGGCAGCGGGCATCTCGGCGATGTCCTCGATGAATACCGGTTCGACTTTTCCGGCGACGCGCACTGCGCGCGCCAGCGAGCGGCCATCGGCTGCCACGATCGGCGTTTCGCCCGCCGCATAGACCTCGGCCAGCAGCACCGCATCCGCGGTGGAGAGCACCTTTACGAAGTCTTCGAAAAGATCGCGTGTACGCGTGTAGCGATGCGGCTGGAACGCGAGCACCAGACGCCTGCCGTTGAACGCACCGCGCGCGGCCTCCAGCGTCGCTGCCATCTCGGCCGGGTGATGCCCGTAGTCGTCGACCAGCGTGAAGGCGCCGCCGCCTTCGAGCGCGACCTCGCCGTACGACTGGAAGCGGCGTCCGACGCCGTGGAATTCGGCGAGCGCTTTGCGCACCGCTTCGTCCGGCACGCCGAGCTCATCAGCTACCGCGATCGCGGCGAGGGCGTTCAGCACGTTGTGACGACCCGGCAGATTGAGCAGCACTTCCAGCGAGCGCCCGCCGGCGCGCTGGGTGCGAAAGCGCATGCGCGGGCCTTCGTGGCTGATCGACTCGGCGCGGATGCTGCAATCCTCGCCCGTGCCATAGGTCACCACCGGTTTCGAGACCAGCGGCAGGATGTCGCGCACATTCGGATCGTCGCCGCACAGGATCGCCGCGCCGTAGAAAGGCAGGTTCTGCAGAAACTGGACGAAGGCCTGCTTCAGGCGAGGGAATTCCTGCCCATAGGTATCCATATGGTCGGCATCGATGTTCGTCACCACGGCGATCACCGGCTGCAGGTGCAGGAACGAGGCGTCCGACTCGTCGGCTTCGACGACGATGAAATCGCCGCCGCCGAGGCGCGCATTGCTGCCCGCGGCGTTCAAGCGGCCGCCGATGACGAAGGTGGGGTCGAGGCCACCTTCGGCGAGCACGCTCGCCACCAGGCTGGTAGTGGTGGTCTTGCCGTGCGTTCCAGCGATCGCCACGCCGCGCTTCAGGCGCATCAGCTCGGCGAGCATCAGGGCACGCGGTACCACCGGAATGCGCAGCTCGCGCGCGGCGACCAGCTCCGGATTGTCGGTCTGCACGGCGCTCGACACGACGACGGCATCGGCGCCATTGATCTGTTCGGGCTTGTGGTGCTGGAAGATCTTCACGCCCAGCGCGCCGAGCCTGCGCGTCGCGGCGTTCGCGGCGACATCCGACCCGCTCACCTGGTAGCCGAGATTCGCCAGCACCTCGGCGATGCCCGACATGCCGACGCCGCCGATGCCGACGAAGTGGATGCGCCGCACCTTGTGCTTCACCGCGCTAGCTCCATGCAGCGCTGCGCGACCAACTGCGCAGCATCCGGTTTGCCCAGCGTGCGCGCATTGCGCGCCATCTGCAGCAGCGCCGCGCGGTCGAGCGAGCCGATGAGCTCGGCCAGCCGCTCGGCGGTGAGGCTGCGCTGCGGCAGCAATATCGCCGCGCCGCGATCGGCGAGAAAACGGGCATTCGCCGTCTGGTGATCGTCGACCGCGTGGGGAAAGGGCACCAGGATGCTCGCCATGCCGCCCGCCGAGAGCTCGGCGATGGTCACGGCGCCGGCGCGACAGATCACGAGATCGGCCTCGGCGTAGCGCCGCGCCATGTCGTCGATGAAGGCGACCAGCTCGCCCTGCACGCCGGCCGCAGCATAGCTCGCGCGCAGGCTGTCCAAATGTTTCTCACCGGACTGGTGAACGACGAGCGGTCGCTGTCCGAGCA
>WNFN01218350.1_pt1 | contig 23762 bp, 30 predicted proteins | sample 5400161 | NCBI WGS metagenome assembly WNFN01 (sample SAMN13153353, study PRJNA577476) | soil metagenome | isolation source: 80 cm saprolite on Douglas fir-dominated hillslope | place: USA:California | collected 2013-09-17 | reverse complement strand
AGAACTTGCTGATTCCCGTCGATTTGTCTCGGCTCCGGCACAATTGTGATTAAATCAGGCACAAGGCTGTTAACCGAAATGTTGGAGGTTCGAATCCTCCCCGGGGAGCCAACTTCTTTGTCATGCAGTGAGTTACGAACATTTTCATGAAATTCGGCCCTTCGGCGGGGCGGTGTCGAGTGCGCGAATCACGATCAATCCCGATCAATGAAGACGAATAAAGACGAATAAAAACCAACTGCGACAAGTGCCTCTGCGTTTTGTCGGATAAATCGCGGCGAACCGCGATCAAACCAAGCATTCGGCTCTCGACCGAATGCTTTGCGACATTCAGCAGGCGAGCACAGAGGCTACTGTGAACGCCGCACGCAATTCCGAATGGGAACTGCACTTGCGACTAGCGCAATCTAGAGGCTTGGCGCGTAGTAGCCTGTTTTCGCGTAGACGCTGAGAGGCGGAAGTCCCTTGGGGGCGCGCAGCTTGATCTTGCGCCATCGCGCGTCGTGCGATTTATTACTCGGGTGGTATCCCAGAATATACTGGTTGCGCAACTCTGCGCCGATCTTTGTGGCAATGTCCGGCAATTCATTTACATTCTCTACCGTAAAAGCGCGCCCACCGGTTAGTTCCGTCACTTCCGTGAGCAGCGAGGGGCCGCTGAGTTCCTCTGGCGTTCGGCTGCGATACTCAAATGGGTCAAAGATGCCGACCGAGTACAGCTGGGTATCCGCCTCTCGCACCAGCCGCTTGATATCTTTCTCGCTGTATCGACTATTGTTATCTCCGCCGTCGGATATGATGAGCAAGGCCCGCTTGGCGTTTTGAGCGTTCCTCATCTCGTTGAGGCCCAGATATATTGCATCGAGCAGTGCAGTGCGGCCCTTCGCAGATGCTGAGAGTATGCGGCTCTGCAGATCTTCCACATTACTGGTGAACGTGCTCATAACCTCTGCACGGTCGTTGAAACTGACCAGGAAGAATTCGTCTTGCGGATTGGCAGTCTTGAAAAACTGCAAGGCGGCTTCCCTGGCCTTACCTACTTTGTTGGCCATGCTGCCGCTCAGTTCGAAGATGAGGCCGATGGAAATGGGTACGTCTTCCGAAGAGAAATACTGGATCTCTTGCTCGACGTTATTTTCGAAGATACGGAAGTTGTCGGGATCAAGGCCTGTAACCAGGCGATTATACGGATCGGTGACCGTAACGTTGACAAGCGCCAGGTCCACATCGATATGGAGGGATTGGCCCTGTTTGATGACCTGGCCCGGTGTGTCATGCTTCACGTCGTCGGGGACGGCAGATTGGGCGATCGCCAGCACGGGGGAATTCCAGATGACGATGCCAAAGAGAAGAAGAGAAATGAACGGAACGAAGAAGACACGAGTCGCAGCCAAACTACTTTTCACAAGATCTCCATCGTGGCAAATGTCATAGTGCTGAATCTGAAGGATTGGTGCCCGCTCTTTGATCGCTTTGCACAGGATCTTGATACAACTTGTAGTCGCCAAATTCTTCAGTCCTCATATCGTCATCGCTGACGCCCGAGGAAGTGAGTAGGTCCGTCATCGCAGTGACCATTCCCGACGGACCTGCGATGTAGTAGATAGGTCCATTGAGCCCGAGTAGATAACGCGTGAGCATCTGACGATTGATGTGGCCTTTTTCATAAGGCCAAGTCAGGGTTTTATGCCCGGTGACCGTTGGAATGAGAGTGAAATTGGGATTCTGCGCGGTCATGCTTTCAAATTCTTCTATGAACGCCGCATCCTCCGCTTCTCGGTTTGAATAAAACAAATACAGTTTGTGTGGGAGACGTTCCTGGGTGGCCCACTGAAGGATGCTGCGAATCGGCGTAATCCCGATGCCACCGGTGAGAAACACCGCAGGTTTGGTGACATCCCTATGCAGGGTGAACGATCCTCTGGGGCGGCTCACGGTGAACTTCGTGCCAAGAGCGGCTGCTTTCAACGCGTTCTTAAAGGCAGTCTTACGCATGCGCATTGCGATCATGACAGGCCTTTTGTCGTGAGGAGAGCTTGCGAGAGAGAAGATCCGGGAATTGTCGCTTTCACTTTGCACGGACGGGTCCGTGAAGACAAAGTCCGCATGCTGCCCAGCTCGGAAGTCGAAGCTTGCACCATTTGCGTCAAGCCAGAATGCCACCGTATCTCTGGCGATTCTCTGCCGATCCACTAAAGTCATTTGATATTCAGCCATGGATTTCTCCTTCGCCGAAACCCTACTTGGTTTTCATTCAAGCTCATGGACTCCAGCTATGTAGACCAAATTCCCAAAGCTTTATTCCGACCATCATCGCGAGAATGGAAAGCCTCCTCTTTTCAGGACTCCTCGATTTCATTTCCGAAATAAATGCGGCACGTACCAGCGCGTGTATGTCGCCATTCCCAGTAACAGCACGACCCACCAGAGCACAAGGATGGTTCGCATCCACACCTTGTATTTGGTGATTCGCAATGTTTCCGGCAAGATGCTCGTGCCCGCGGAGAGCAAAATGTACAGTCCCGCGAGTTCCGTTACGGCTCCGAACGCCCCGTGCGTTGTCGCCAATGCGTAGTAGGCCTTGCCCAGCTTGGCCGGAACCCCTGGAAGGACATAAACGTGGAATGAAGGAATCATCATCACCGTAACTACAGCGAGGTTCAGAAGCACGATGGCGGATTGGCACCAGGCGTGTTGCCGAAAGCGCCCCTTGCGAGCGAGTCGGGCGCCAAGCAATAGACCTATCCCCATGACGATTTCGAGGAGGAGAACTACATTGGCGCCGCGCGGAGCGGCCGTTTCAAGAAATGCTTTTATCAACAGGTTGTCCCCACGCAGACTACCTACTGCGTTCTGTTCGTGTTCAGCTAAGAGTCTCGCGTGGCAGAGTAGGCAGAATTCATTCTGGCAATTGGGAGCGAGGTGCTAAGGCCGCACGTCGGTGTCGACCATGAACACCTCCTTGGGTCTGTGGGGCGACAACGCTCAAACCCACAAACGTGATGGGTGCACCGTTTTTCGACAAAATCCTCAGTCTCCGTACGAGTTCGTCGCGGAGTCGCTTCCACCAATCACTGGACATGCAGCAAATTCTCGAAACGACTCGCGCCCCTTTAGCAACGCATTCGGATTCTTCCTTTTCAGCAGGACCACGCTTTGCGCCTTTGTCGCGCCCCCGCTTTCTCCGGGTTCCGCAATACACACGTAGATTCCCGAGGATTTCTGGTCGAGAACCTTGATCGCCAACCTCCTGACTCCGCCCGTTCCCTCGATGATGGCTTCGTTTTCATCCATCCTCTGCGCCGTGAATCCGTAATCCGCGAGTGTCTTCTTTCCTTTTTCTTTCTTCGGCCGGAACGCGGACGGCAATGAAGTCAAATCGAGTTTCTCGATCACGAACGCCGCTACCTTTTCCTTGGGATATGCGGCCTCATTCCCTGCCACTGCCAGGGGGACGTAGGACAGCGCTGCAAGTGCCAACGCAATTTTGGCGTTCATTTTCCTTCTCTTTTTCTGTCTCCATACGTTTATTCACAGACATCTTGAGAGTTTCTGTTTTGCCCATCTCGCCGCGTCAACTTAAGATGCCCTGCATATCAAAGTGCTCCAGATATTGATTTAGTGGGCTACCTGCACGTGGCGTCCTGCGTCCATGCAAATCCGCTGCAATTCCTCGTAGGTGAAGTACGTTTCTTCCTGGTTGCCGAGGCGCTCCACGTGGCCTAATCCTGATTCCTTCGAGATACGACTAAGCTCGGCTTCTGGTATGCCGAGCATCAAAGAAGCTCTTGCCCGTGTGACATATTTCGGAACTTGATTGTTCATAACGCTCCCTCCGTCGCCATGAGGGCCATGGCGTCTTTGCCGACAAATAGGATCATCTTCTTGCAAATGCACCTTTGCGTTTTAGAGAATCCCTTGTCCTATTGGTGCTGGAAAATGTCTATCCTGGTCCATTCACTCCACTGAGAAAGCCGCCGAGGTGTCCCGTCAGTGCGACGATGACAACGGCCACAGCCTCGATCGGCAAGCGGTATCCGGGCAGGACCTCCTGTTGTTTCCGTCGGGTTCTCGTATGAATGAACCACACGACCCAGATCAGGACGGTCGATAGGCACCCCATCACCAGATGCATCAAGAGGATGCCTTTCAATTTCTGTCCCTCGAGTTCCCACTGCCAAGCGAGAATTCCGGTGACTACCACGGGTACGGTTGCGATCGCCGCGACGAGCAAATTGTAGTAGGCCGCTGCTGCCAGGAGGCGCTGCTTCTTCCATTGCGCAAGAAAATCAAAGAGGACACCGATGATGAACAGCGCGATCGGGAAGTGAATTAGCACGACGTGTTGCGCGTGCTTCGCGAAAAGGACTGTTTTTATGTCGAACGGATGCAAGGTCGCTCCTCACTCACTGCACGATGACTTTGCCGGTCATCTTCGGATGAATCGAGCAGAAGTACGGATAAGTTCCCGCTTTGCTGAAGGTGAAGGAGAACTTTTCGTCCGTGTCGAGCACTTTAGACTTGAACGTCTTTGGATCATCCGTGCTAACCACGGTGTGGGGGATATCGTCACGGTTGGTCCATGTAACTGTGGTTCCGACCGGCACTGTGAGCGCTACCGGCCCGAAGCTGAAGTTGTCGATCTTCACTTCCATAGTCGACATCTTCTCCTGCGCGCTTGTTACAGAACCCTTCTGACCTGTGCCCCAGACTCCAATTCCCAGCACCAGTGCCGCTGCTAGACCTGCAATAGACACACTTCTCCTCATGCTTTTTCTCCTTTTTTAAGTTGGAATTGATTTGAGTTTGGCTACGTCTTGCTCACGCGAGCGATGAATCCACCACCGCCAGCGCGTGTTGTCCTTGCACGTAGTTTACGTCCGTGATTCCCAAGACGCTGCGTAACTGCTCCGCCGGCACCTTCATTGGGCCCGGAGAATCCGCTTTGCCTGGCTGTGGCTGTGGAAACGCCGTCGAAGCAGCGGTGTGAAAAGTTACGTTGCCTTCAACCTTTTGCATCGTTTGGTGAATGTGTCCGTTCAGCACCGTCACGGAACCGAATTTTTTCAGGTACGCCAACGCCTGGGCGCTGTCTTCGGTTCCCCAACCCCACTCCGGGTAGACCGACCAGAGTGGAATGTGCGCGAACACCACTATGGGCGTGCTGTGCTTCAGGTGCTTGACGTCGTCCTCCAGCCATTCGAGCTGCTCGTGCCCCAGCGTCCCCAGCCCGCCCGCCTTCAAATTCATCACGTTCACCAGGCCCACGAAGTGCACGCCCTTCTTGTCGAAGCTGTACCACCCCCCGCCCTTGCTGCCTTTCCCGTATCGCTCTAGAAACTGTTTCCCATCGTCATTCAGCACGTCGTGCTCGCCCGGTACATAGAAAACATCCTTGGGCTTGGCGCTCTTCAGAATCTGATCGACGGTATCGAACTCTTCCGGTTTCGAAAGGTGGCTGATGTCCCCCGTATGCAACATGAATTCAGGCGTCGCCGACAATCCGTTGACTTTGTCCACCGCGGCTTTCAGTGTACCCACGACATCCGGGTTTGCCGGCTTATTGAAGCCCATGTGGCTGTCGCTGATCTGTACGAAGCTCAGCTCGCCCATCATGTCCGCTGTGCTGATCTCCGACATCCGGCTCAAACTGTACGAGTTCAGCACGCCGCCTTTCATCACACAAAAGGCACCTGTTCCCGCCCACGCCATGCACTTCAGAAAGCCACGCCGGTCAATTCCGTCGTGGTTGTGGTCGTGCAGGAGTTCATCTTTTTTCTTCTCGGACATCCTAGCCCTCCATACCTACTTTTTTTACGCAGTCTCTAAGCTCTGCACGTGCCGTTGGGGCTGGCGGCGCGGGATGGTTTGGGGGTTGCCCGCGCCGCCATTGAACGTGCTTGCGTCCATCCAGACCGAGGCAGCGCCTCTCTTATTCCAAGTTCTCCGCGTTCATGTCTCTCTTTGTATGTCCGTCACAACAGAGCCCCGTCGAGAATAAAATCGCCGGTTCTCTGGTTCTTACGCATGAAGCATCACTCATCAGGGGAAGTCTTTGAACGATTTTGATGCCGAAGACCGACTGCGCTTCGAACAGCTTGTGCTGCCCCATGTCGATGCCGCCTTCAATCTCGCGCGTTGGCTGTTGCGAAGCCGCGCAGATGCCGAAGATGTCGCTCAGGAAGCCTTACTTCGCTCGTACCGTTTCTTCCGCGGCTTTCATGGTGGAGATGCGCGCGCATGGCTGCTCCAGATCGTGCGCAATACTTGCTACACATGGCTGGAGAAGAATCGCCCCATGGAACTAAGCATGGAATTCGACGAAGAGTTACACCTGCAGACCTGCGCCACACCTGAAACGCTCGCAATCGCCGGTGATGATCGCAAGCGCCTGACCATGGCTCTCGAGACGCTGCCGCCGCGCTTCCGCGAAATTCTTGTCCTTCGAGAGCTCGAAGGCTGTTCCTACAAGGAGATCGCTGCAATCACGGCGATCCCCATCGGCACAGTTATGTCCTCGCTCTCCCGTGCGCGCCGCCAGTTGCATTCCGCGCTGGTAAATTCTCTTCAAGGAGCTCGTCCGTGAGATGTGACTTTGCCGACTCTCTGCTTCAGGGCTATTTCGACGGTGAGCTGAGTGGCCGTAGGGCTGCTGAATTCGAGCGTCACCTGCGACATTGCGCCCACTGTGCCACTGAGCTTGTCGATCTAGATTTGTTGCGCGATAGATTGCAACTCGCCCAACTCTACGAGCCTGCCACGGCCGCGCTGCGGCGGAAGATTAACGCCCCTCTCCACGCAATCGCACCCACGACTGCTGTGTCACGGCCTCTCGTTTGGCACTGGCTGGCAGCTGCGGCCGCACTACTTTTTGTCGCGACCTTACTGTGGAGAGTCGGTCACGGCGTTCGTGGTGACGACTATCAAGCCGAACTTGCCGGAGAAATTGTCGATGCGCACGTGCGCTCGCTACAGCCAGGCCAGATGAACGGCATCGCCTCCAACGATGAGCGCGTTGTGGAGGGATGGCTCGAGGGCAGAGCCCGGTTTGCTGTTCCAGTGCGCAATTTCACAAACGACGGTTTCGCGCTGCAGGGTGGGCGCGTAGATGTTATTGAAGGCCACACCGTCGCGGTGCTCGTCTACGAGCGTAACGGACGTCCAATTAATGTATTCATCTGGCCCACACGGGAACGGGACAGTCCACCGCGCACAGGTTCCTGGCAGAGCTTTCGATGGGTGGATTGGCGAAAAGGCAAAAAGGAATTCTGCGCCGTTTCTGACGTAGACCCTGCGGACCTTGAGCATCTCCACCAGCTGATCAATTCTTCCGCGTAGCAATATTGCTGGGCAACTCCTTTTTCCAGATCGAATTTGAGCACTATCGTACGAACTGCAAACACAAATTCAAGAAGTCACGCATTCAGTTTGTCCTTCATCTTTAAGCGATGCCTTCCTCACAGTGGGGAATAGAACATTGGTAACAGCGGTATTCGGAAATGAAGGCAATTGACATGCGGAAGGGATCAAAAATGTTGAGGACATCAATTGTAGTATGGATTGTGCTACTCCTACTGGCTCTAAATGTAGCCGCCTTCGTGACTCGCATCATTGAAAAATGCAGATTGGCCGATCGCCTATCAAAACCCTTAGAAGGAACCGTCTCTGCCGTGCGAACCAGTCAGCCGACGGTATCGAGGCATCAACAGAGCCAGCCGACACACCGGTAGGGTTTGTCTGCTTTACCTGAGCCGATGTTGGGGCACCCACGATCAGGGAACTGTACAACAGAAAGTTCGGGGAAATAGGGTGTCAGAGATGAATGCAGAAGGAGGTACGAGAATGGAGAAGCAGGCCAGAAAGCGTAGCCACAACTGGGTGATTGCGGTCGAAAGCAGAAACGACCAACACCAGGAAATTATTCTGGCAACAATCGCCAGGCGTGCCTACCAGCTTTTCGAACGGCGTGGGTACGCGCATGGCTTTGATTTGGATGACTGGATGACTGCTGAAAAGGAACTTCTACAGAACGATTTTAATGGGAACACCTCCCAATTTGATTTGTTCATCGAGTCTCCGCGAGATCCGAAGGTGACCACAATTCTTAGCATGACAACTCATAGCATGATTGTTTTTCGCAGTCATGCTCGACACGCCGGAGAGGTCGGTGGTGGGCCAGATGTAGCATCTGTCCACCTCTTTCCAGAAGAAATTGACACAACTAAGACTAATGTGAATGGCGTGGATGGGCTCTTGCACGTGTAGGTTCCAAAGAAGAATCATAGAAATTCAACCTGACCTCAGAGCTTCTTATCAAGCATCTTCAAAGCTGGTCCAGCAGCCTCTCGTCCCGAGACCAATTCCATACCGATAGATAGACTCTCCGGAAACGAAAATATTCCATATGTTTTTCTCTGCGCAAAAGAGGAATAAAGCAGGAGGAAGTTTAGTTAGTGCGAACAGAGCATCGTGATTGTGATGCTCGTGGTTTGTGAAGCGCAGAAAACAGAATTCACTGGAGCCTGGTTACAGAACTCACGGAGTCGAGCAAAGCATCGAATATCTTGAATGAATGAGAGGATCTCAAAGAATGAAAACAAGGGCAGCAATGGCAATAATTCTGTCGTGCTTTCTATCTGGCCTATTTGCAGTAGGCACCGTCGCGGATGGGATTGGCTTCTTGTCTCCGATTGTGGGCTCGAATCCAAACGTCACCATCGCCGGCGTGAAGAGCGGAGGCGCACCGTGGATGGTAAGCCATGGGTTCGCAGTCTTGAACGACGAAGGGCGTCTGCGCGTGGACTTGCGCGGCCTTATCTTGCCGAGTGTGGGAACACCCGGGCCACTCACAGCGGTTGCCGAGCGTTGTTTGCGGAGACGCAGTGGCTGCGACGACTGATTCCGTACTCCTCAGTGTGGATGGCAACGCCGAGATCCATGCAAAACTACAGGTGCCGTCTCCGTGCCTTGGTACGATCGTGCTGATTCGTGCAGCAGCTTTCAACGGCACTCCGCTTCCGACTCCAGGGCCATGGATCGCGGCCACTGGACTCGTCAAGGACTCCGATTCCAATCACGATAACTAGAATCGGGGCTCCGCTCTCTCTGTATTACGACGTGCGCCGCCACAGTTGTATTCAAAAACGAAAGGAAACCACTGATGTCAAGAATCTTGATTGTGTTCGCTCTGCTGTGTGCCGGTCTTTCGATTTTGACCCTTGGTTCTTATGCTTCGCCTAATGACGAGCATCAAGGTGCAAACGATTCTTCTGTTCAGCAGGTAAACTCGGTTGTTCAGTGGAATAGAACACTCCTTGCGATCGTCCGGACGCCTGGAGCGCAGCCGGCTACCGTGCATCCGACGCGGAGCTTTGCGATCCTGCACGCAGCGATCTACGACGCAGTGAATGCCATTGACAGGACGCACCGGCCATACCTGGTCCGCCTTTCCGGCGTGGCGCAAGGCGCTTCCCAGGAAGCGGCCGCCGCGGCGGCGGCGCATGAAGTTCTGGTGGCCCTATATCCGGGGTTTCAGGCCGCACTCGATACCGCCCTGCAGCAATCCCTGGCACAAATTCCGGATGGCAACGCCAAGGTGCAAGGTATCCGTATGGGACAGACAGTGGCCGATCGAATCCTGGCCCTGCGAAGCAACGACGGCTCGAATGCCAAGCCGATTCCTTATGTTTTCGGGACGGCTCCCGGAGATTACCAATCGACACCTCCGAATTTTCCGCCGCAGCCCCAATTCACGCATTGGTCTCGCGTGGCCCCGTTCGCGCTGGAGCGTGCGAGCCAGTTCCGGCCCGGCCCTCCCCCGGCGCTGGCCAGCGATTCGTACGGTGATGCTTTCAATCAAATCAAATCCCTCGGGATCGTGAACAGCACAACGGCCACAGCCGATGAGGCAATGACAGGGCGGTTTTGGAACGGGGCCATACAGAACTATTGGAATGAGATTTCGCAGACGTTCTCGCAGGCGCACGGTTTGACGACGGCGCAAAGCGCACGGTTGTTCGCGGTGCTGAACCTAAGTTTTGCCGATGACGTGATCGCTTTTTACGACGCCAAGTACACCTACAATTTCTGGCGGCCAGTGACCGCGATTCGGGCCGCGGATACCGGTATCAACGCTGAAACCGTGGCGGATCCGAATTGGCTCCCGGAAGTCGGCAAGACCGCTCCCGACCCATCATATCCGGGCGCTCACGCGGTGATCAGCGCTTCCGGGGCAGAGGTGCTGATTTCCTTTTTCGAGCGGGACCATGCCGAGTTCAACGTGACTTCCGAGGTCCTCCCTGGAGTAGAACGATCATTCACAAGCATCAGCGCGGCCGCCGAAGAAGCGACGTTAAGCCGTACCTTCGGTGGACAGCATTTCCGCTTTGACCTGACCACCGGACAACGGCTGGGCCGCGACGTAGCAGACTTTGTCCTGGATAACTTTTTGACTCCTGCACACGGGAAAGACGAATCCGACGACAAATGATCGGATGCGGCGACGATGCGCCACTGATGACAGGATTTAAAGTCGTCAAAGGTTGTCGCATGTTTTCCGAGACTTGACCTTGCGGGGAGATGGAGCTTGAAACCCGGATTGAGCTCAAGTCAGTTCAGCGAAACGTGTGATGCAAACGATTCGAACTCGATTCTTTAGGTAAAGGGGAAAAATGATGAAGAAGTCAGAAAGCAGTGTAAAGCATGCAACAAACCGGCGTGCGTTTTTGACGACCGGAATGGTGGCAGCCGGAGCCGCAACGATGGGGGCCGCGCTGTTGCCGGGTACCTCGGCGGCCTTCGGCAGAGAGGAGGACGACCACGCGCCAATCACAAAGGGCGACATCGCAATTCTGACGTTCCTGAGCGCTTTGGAACAAGTCGAGGCCGATCTGTGGATTCAATATGCGGAACTTGGTGGAGCCACGAATCAAGGGCTCTCGACGATCGACCTGGAGCTCAACGGTAAGAAAATCGTCACCGGGTTGGCTCCCAATTACATTACGGCTCTTGAGGTTCTCGATGGCGACATGCCGCAGTACATCGCGGACAATACCGACGACGAAATCAGCCACCACCGGTTTCTCAATAATTACCTCGCGTCGAAGGGTGCCAGGCCCATCGACCTGAGCGAGTTCGCCACTCTGCCACCTAGCAGAGTCAGCGGAGTCCCGCAGGGAGGGAGGCTGACCAACTTAAAGCAGCTCACCGTCGACACAACGTGGTGGACACGCTACCGCAGCGAGACGGCAAACCCGGATTTCGGAGGCATTTTCGAGAACGCCGTTCCGGATCTCGCGAAGGGAAAACATCCCGCTATCCCTGTGGACGATGGCGACGTGATCCTGAACAGCGACGGCAGCATCCCCAACCACCTGCAGGCTATTGCCAACACTGCGGGCTTCCACTTTGCATTCATCGAGCAAGGCGGCAGTAGCCTCTACCCAGCGTTAGCTCAGAAAGTGACCAATTTAGAGGTCTTGCGTGTTCTGTTGAGTATCGGCGGATCCGAGATAATGCACTTCCANNNNACCTAAATAGCGGAGTCGACCCGAATCCAAGCGGAACCGGTGCCAACCCAGCTGACGACTTCCAAACCAACCTGATCATGCCGGAGCCAACGTTGTTCCTGAATGCGAAGCTGGGCCCCGTCTCTATAATTCGTCCGACATCTACGGCTCAGGGTGGCGCAGTGACCTCCGTGGTCAGCTTCGCTGATGATGGGCTCTTCCTCGACCCAGCAACAAACAAGAACACCGGGATCGTGGACGTGCTCATGCGGCTCGCAGAGGAAGCAGACGAGGCACGACGCAGATTTTGATATCGGAAATTAAGTATTCGTACGACTGAGAGGATCAATGAAGAAGATTGCGAAGCGTTTTCTGCTATCCATCGTTCCCAAGTCCCTGCTGGGCCTCGCAATATTTCTTTCGCTGTCCGGGTCGGTTCGCGCCCAAGTCCAATCCGCGCAGGTTATCGAAGTCACGGCAAAGAAGTATGAGTATTCGAACTCACCAGTTCACGTGAAGATCGGGACCAAGGTTCAACTCAAGGTCACAGCCACCGACCACGATCATGGTTTCAAGATTTCGGCTGTTCCAGATGCCGCCCCACCGAATGGCGCCAATGGGCTAATTTTCATTTCGGCACATGATTGTTGGCAGCTCAAGAAGGGAGAAACGACCACGATTGAGTTCTTGGCCCAAACGCCAGGCACTTATGCCTTTAAGTGTTGCCATACCTGCGGTCTCGGACACAAAGGCATGAAGGGCCAAATTATTGTCGAGCCATAGAGCGAGTGCGGTTCGCCGACCGCTCCTTCGCTGACGTACTACGCACCCAGTCTCTAAACGGATGGTAACAGTGCATTCCGGGATGGCAACAAATGCTTGAGTACGCCGAAATCATCTGGGTGAGTCGTGGAATAGAACAAAAGAAAGTTCAATCATCACTATTGGAAACAAGGCCATCGGTTATGATTTCGAGTTTAACCAAATAGAGACAGAAGGGAACACTATGCTTTCGCGTTGGATGGTACGGTTCGCTGCAATTACGACACTTTGCTTGGCCGTGTGCGCCACTGCGTCCGCTCAGTATGGTGGAGGCGGAGAAACAGGTGGATCCGGAGGGACTGGTGGATATACAGCGCCTCCGGGGGGATACAGTTCTGGCAAAGCAATTGGAATTGGGGTTGGCGCCGCGGCTGGCGCTGCCGTTGGCATAGGACGGAATCAGTCTAACAAACGAGAAGGACAATCAAACCTACTCGATGACGTCCGGTGGCAAATCTCTTAAGGCAGGCGAGCGAATGACCCTTAAGGGGGTTGTAGTGGCGACTGACGGACCTGGAAATCCAAAGTTTCAAATACAAAGCTTGATCAAGGACTACGGGACTTGCGGGACAGCTTCGGCATCTGGACTGGGCGTCTCCGAGCTCAAGATCCCTAAACTGAACTATTAATTTCCGGCGGACTAACGCAGACCGCAAGACAATCTTGAGCGTTGCCAGCGGCAGGCTTCCTCGTTCTCGTCATCAAATCCCTGGCTCAACGCGGGAGGCCGATGCGGCGCAAAAGGTCTTGAAAGCGCGGGTCGGAGCGGAGGGGATCGAAGCCAGGACGCAGGAGGACACCTGGATTAAATCGTTCTTCAAAGCCTTTTTCGAGCCAATTCATGGCTTGGTCCGTATCACCGAGAGCTGCATAGATCACAGCAATCTCCGAACCATGTGAGTAAATAGAGTTTGATCGCTTCTTCAAAGCACTCAATAGCTTTATTGCTTCGCTCCTCTTGCCGGATGCGGCGTAAGCGCGACCAAGATTAGCCATGACCGTCGGGCTTTCTCCGGAAAGCTGCGCCGCTTCTTGTAGTTCTGCGACCGCTTCGTCGTTCATGTGTTTCTGGAGGTAGGCCTGCGCGAGTTGATTGTGTGCGAGAGCAAAATTAGGATCCATTTCAATCGTTTTGCGGCTCTGTCGTATCGATTCCTCGTAAGAATGCGCAAGCACAAGTAGTTCCGCCAAATCGGCGTTGATGATGAGAGATAGCGGATCCAGGCTTTCCGCTTTTCTCATTTCCGCGATCGCATCATCATACTGGCCCAAAAGACTCAAGTGCCAAGCGTACCAGTGATGCGCGGTTGCGTAGCCTGGATTCAGTTCAATGGCACGCCGGAATTCCTTTCCTGCAGAGTCGAAATCCCAGTCGAAACCGTCCAAGCAGAATGCAAGCGAGTTGTGGGCTTCGCCGAGCGCGCTATCCAATTCCAGAGCTTTGGTGGCGGCGGCCTTGGCTTTTGGGAGTGCCTCCTTGGGGGTCATCACCGCATACTGCCAGTCTCCCAACAAAGAATAAGTGTCGGCTAAACCAGAATAAGCTTGGGCATATTTCGGGTCCTCGTCGATAGCCTGATTAAAATAAGCCAGAGCGACTTTCAAACCATCTGCCGTTCGTTTGTTCCAGAAGTAGCGCCCTTTGAGAAAGGACTCATAAGCTTGCGGATTAACAACCTTGACGTTTTTCAGGGCGGCTTGTTCTTGTGGATTCAGGTTGATCCGAATCTGATCTGCGATGGCTCGTGCCACCTGGTTCTGGAGTGCAAGAGTATCCCGCAATTCACCCTGATAGCTCTGGGACCATAAGTGCTTGTCCGTGGAGGCTTCGATCAACTGCGCCGTGATGCGGACCTGGTCGCCGGAACGGAGCACGGTGCCTTCGACCACCGCGTCCACATTTAGTTCGCGAGCAATCTGCGGCAGAGGCTTGCGCGCACGCTTGTAGGCCATCACTGAGGTCCGCGAGATCACGCGCAACGCGCTGATCTGTCCGAGATCCGAAATCAACTCGTCGGTCATCCCATCAGCGAAGTAATCCTGAGACGCATCGCTCGAGAGGCTTTCGAGCGGGAGGACGGCCAAGGAGCGAATGACAAGTGACGGGCGTTTCCAGGAATGAAGCTTCCATCCGGCAAGAGAGGCCACCAGTAGAAGGAGCACCAAGGCTGGTGCCTTCCACGCAAACGACGACAAAAGATGTTTGAGCATTGCGGGTTTGCCAGCAAGGTCCAGACGATCACGAGCTTCTGCCACGGGATGAGGCTCAGTTGCTAGGTCCTGGCTGCGAACAGGGGCTGAATCGGCAACTTTGACCTCCGCGAGGAAGCGGTATCCGCGACGAGCAACGGTTTCCACAAAGCGGGGACTGTCGGCGGAGTCGCTGAGGGCCTCACGGATTTTGTTAATCGCTTTGTTGAGCCCGTGGTCGAAATCCACAAAAGTGTCTGCGGGCCAGAGTTTTCTCTGAAGCTCCTCACGAGTTAGGACCTCGCCCGAGTGCTCAAGCAGCATCGCCAGGACTTGGAAGGGCTGTTCCTGTAGGCGGACCCGTAGGCCGTGCTTGCGCAATTCGCCGGCGCGAGGATCCAGCTCGAAAACCCCAAAACGAAGCCGCACGCGGAGGTGAATGTCCTCTTCCATGGAAAGGTGAGCGCCCAGCGAAATTGAGTGTACCACCTGGGCAGAGTTCACGGGAATTCGAGGCGGGGACATCTTCCCGTAAGTCTTTTATAGAGTGGAGCATACCAAGGGACCACCATTCCAGCAGGAAAGAACCGCCTGTCCATTGAATCGATCTCAAGTGCGAACCATAGTGATGCCGTCAAGCGAAGTGCTGGGACTCTTTCGGTCGCAGGGGGTTCAATGTTCGAGCAGAATCAGCTTCCGAATTTTGAGCAGGAAGTGCTGCCGCATCTTGATACCGCTTACAACCTCGCGCGCTGGCTGACTCGTAATGACCAGGACGCACAGGACGTTGTCCAGGAAGCATACTTACGCGCTTTCCGATTCTTTCCTGGTTTCCGAGGTGGTGACGCGCGCGCATGGCTCATGAAGATTGTCCGTAATACTTGCTATACCTGGTTGCATGCAAACCGGCCACTGCAAGACGCCGCTGAATTTGATGAGAACTTCTTCCCCTCTGATTCTCGCGCTCCCAATCCAGAAGAAGTTGTACTCCAAAACGACAGCGCCGCTCTGCTGCGAAAGGCCCTGGAGAAGCTGCCGCCGAATTCTCGTGGAGTCCTCATTCTGCGCGAACTCGACGGGATGTCCTACAAGGAGATCGCAGATATCACCGGCATGCCTGTGGGCACCGTGATGTCGAGCTTGTCCCGTGCCCGAGGTCGCCTTCGTCAAGCTCTGACAGGTCTTATGACCCGAGTAGCGGCGCCGAGTACACAGCGAATCGTAGATGTGAACGCATGATTGCGCGGGCGTAACCGGAACCTTGCAAATCTGTAGTCATTGTCGCGGCGGCACGGGCCAAACCTTGAGCTTATCCACTGAAAGGTTTGAATGGGGCCGGAACGCCTGGTCAATAAGAAGACTGATAGAGACATCTCAATCAGTTCATTCTCTACGCGAGACCGCTGAGAGAAGCGGCATATCCTGGCGACCGAAATACTTACAATTTTATTCCCGCGCTCCAGATATCCCTTGATTGAGGAATTATCCGCGAGCCTATGTGGTCTTACACGCTGAAGACAATAAAATGTTTCGAAATTCTAAACCGCATCGAACAAGGGGATTTGAGATGATCTGGGCTCGGTATTTGAAAGTATTTACAAAGCTAGGCTTGCCTACTCTTGCGCTGAGCGCTTTGGCGACTACCGGAAACGCGCAGAATGCGTACCAAGGCAAGTTCACCCTGGCAGTTGAGACTCACTGGGAGGGTGTCACGCTGCCGGCCGGCGATTACACTTTCGCTCCGCCATCCAACAGCGCTCCTTACAGACTATACACCTGGGGGCAGGGAGTTGGTGCCATCATCACGGCTGCTACAGCTGATCAGAGAGTTGTTTCTGAACGCCCGCAGTTGAACCTGGTGGACAACGCGGTTGGGTACACCGTCCAGACGTTCGACGCCCCGGAGCTAGGAGTCACCTTTAGCTACTTGACGCCCACACAAAAGCACATGGGACACAAGGAAGCCCGTCAAAAGGCGGTGCCGCAGACCGCGCCTGCATCGCAGGTCAGTGAAAACAAAACATCCATCGAAGTCCACACTGCGAGTCGCTAAGGAAGGAAGTCATGCAAGTCACCGCAAATGTCGAGTGCAGAAAGCAAGTGATTGGATCCCTGGCAAGGCACGCTGTAGAGAGGCGGCGTCGCCTAAACTGGGATGCGCGTCCCAGCACGGAATGCATCTCGAAGAAGGCTGCGCCGCCAGTCTCTCCTATCGCCAGCGATAAGCTGAGCGAAGCAGAGGCCATCCAGCGAGCCGGGCATGGCGATGCGGCTGCATTTGAATACCTTTACCGGTTGCATAGCCGGCGTGTGTATGCGGTATGCCTGCGCATGGTAGGAAACACGACGGAGGCAGAAGATCTGACTCAAGAAGCCTTTTTGCTCTTGTTCCGCAAAATTCACACATTTCGTGGCGAATCAGCCTTCTCTACTTGGCTGCACAGAATAGCGGTCAACATCGTGCTGATGCACCTGCGCAAGAAGTCTCCACCAATCGTCTCGATCGAAGCGGCTGCCGATCCAGAAGCTGAAACCGCCTCACCAAGTATCGATATCGGAGAGTCCGACTTGTTACTCGAGGGATCGGTTGATCGAATAAATCTCCAACGTTGTATTGGGCAGTTGCCCGTGGGCTACCGCTCAATATTTGTCTTGCACGATATTCAGGGATACCAACACAACGAGATTGCGGAGATATTGGGACGCTCGGTAGGCGATTCGAAGTCGCAGTTGCACAAGGCCCGCATGCGGCTGCGTGAACTGCTCCACGAACATCAGCGTGAAAAGGCGCGCGCTGAGCGCCTGGCAGCAGCTAAGCTGCGTTCCCGATCCAGCTCGGCTCTGCTCCCTCTAACGTCTCAGGTACCGAACGCAGTATCTACGCCGGGCACGCCAATCAAAATGCAATCGGGCACCATCCGTATATGTGCGGCCAACAACGCTTGATATTGAAGAAGGACAGAAAGTGATACCTCCAAGGTTTCTCGTACCGGTTAACGTTAAGTTGCCTGACCTCGCGACTGCCCAAGAAAGGTCGAAGGATGGTCGAGCGCGCAAGACCCCAACATTCGTTTATGAATCGAGGCAAACGGGAATTGCAACTCGTAAGGATTTGTTTGCGGAAACGATGCCGGAGAATAGTCCGACCAGACCACCGCGCCGCGTGGGTGATTTTGTTGTCTCTGCAGCGGTCCAATTCCTTTTTCTAGCAGTGCTGCTCTTGGTTCCGCTTTACTTCAGCGAAGCGATCGATGTCCATCAGTTCAATAAGCTTCTGCTCGTGGTTCCTCCTCGAGCGCCAGCTCCACCGCCGCCACTCACTTCGTCACAGTCGGTCGCGCCGAAACGGCGAGCCTTGTCGGTGACAGGGAAATTGGTGGTACCGAGGGTCATACCGCATCAGGTCGCTCGTCTCACAGAGGAGCCAGAGGGAAACGATTTGGCTGCTGCCATTGCCCCTGGCGAAGGCGTTGCCGGTGGGGTTCCTGGAGGAGTGCCTGGTGGCGTGATCGGCGGAGCCGAGAAGAGTGCCCCTCTGGCCGTCAGGAGGTTACCCCGGCTCGCGTCGGCACTCTCACGGGGGCCAAGGGAGGACTGGTGTGCGCAGATCGCGTCGTAAAGCTGTTATGAAACACTCGACTCTGATTCTGGTGGCAGCAATGGCGCTGGTTCTTGGCGCCCCAGCCTTCGCTCAGCGGTCGCATCCAAGTCCCGGCGGACCACGGCGGGACGCGGACCGGGAAGCGCTCCGATATGAGCGGGTCGCATGCAACTGGGACCGCGGCGCACAGCGACGTGTCGCACGGGTCGCCGAGCGATGTCCTCAGTCACAACACCGTCATCGCCGGCAAGATCCAGACGCTAACGGGCCGGGACGCGCAGACGGCGTGCAGTGGCTTCAAGAACATCGGCCAGTGCGTCGCAGCGGCGCACGTGGCGAAGAACTTGGACATCCCCGGCGGCTTTGACGCGCTGAAGGCCAAAATAACCGGCACCGGCGCCGTGAGCCTAGGCAAGGCGATCGAAAGGTTCGCGCCTAACGCCAACGCAAAGGCCGAGGCAAAGAAGGCGAACAAGCAAGCTTCGGATGACCTAAAAGAGACCAGTTCCTGAATCCTGAGCTCTGGACCGTTTCCGTGAGGGGCGAACCGCTACCCTCGCCCCTCTTATCCTCACACCCTGCTCGGTCGGTTTGCCGTGCCCAAGGCGAAGCGCTGCTCAAGCAGCCGCGGCGGAACCCCAGCGCTCCCCCAAAGTTGCTACTTCCTGTGCGCCTTACATGAGTCAAACTTGAACGCGCTGATGCGCGTGCTCCAGTTAAAGCTGCCGCTGGTCTTGTAGTATTCCTGCGTGTACCAGAAGGTGCAGTCGTCGCTTGGGTCGATCGCCATGCTGCTGTAGTCGCCCCACCTCTTGAAAGACTGCTGTTGAACTCCGCCCCCGTTTACCAGGACGAGCGGGCCTGCCATCGTTCCCGAAGCATCGCTTGGCGCTCGTCCCACCAGGAACACGCTTGGATCCAGATCATGGCTGGAGGCGCTGAACCCGAGCGCGATGTTACCCGCCTTGTCCATGGCGATACTTCCCAACCAAAAGTTGGTATTCGGATCCACCACAGTGCCTTGCTGGAACACGGACGGCGACGCCCCCGGATTGCGAATTTCATACCACCGGACTCCCGCTAAAGCGCCGCCTTTGATGGTGTGATTGACCACTAAGGATTCATGGTCACCGAAATTGCGGTAGGCTAAGCGGAACATCAGGCGATCGCCAAGCCCGTCGACTTTTTCTCCCGGAGCCGGCTCGGGAATGCACGCCACAGTGATGGCGCGCGCGCAGATCTCAGTGAAAGGGGCCACCGGAATAGAGACAGGTCCGGTGAACGTGGAATTAGCTGGATTCGCGAAATCCACGTGGAATTGGAAGATGCTCAGATCGCTGGAGTCGGCGATATCCACAAAGAAGTTGGGCTGGCCGGCGGGAGGCAGCGTGCTCCCGTCGAGATCAGAGGGCAGTAAGCTAGCGACGCTCGGCGGATTCTGAAAGCAGATCATGCTCGCCGAACGGCCGGCCAACATGGCGGCGCGGTCAAAGGCGCACGCCTGCGCGCCGGCGAAACTGTGCGGTGGGAAAACGTTGATGCTGTTGTAGTACGCGTCGGGCCAGACTCCGAATTTCGGATAGTCCGGGAAGTTGGAGCCGAAGTCGAACTCGTACCGGTTATAGGAACTTGTCGCGTCGGAGCTGGTGGAGACTGCTACGCACTGCGCCGTCTGGGTGAAGGTGGTGTTGTACTGCAACTGGCTTACTAGCCAGCGCCCGGCCAAGTGGTCGTAGAGCACGACGGGGTCCCCGCCATCCGCAAATGTCGGTGTGCCTCCACCGAACTCGCAGAGACCGCCGAAACCGGTCCAGAGCGTATGGATCGCCTCCGGCCCGAGCTGTAGTGCGCCGCTCGATTTGTCGTAGACCGCGATCGTCACGTTCACGATTTGTACGAACTGCGTGGCGCCAACAGCGCCATTCGTGTCCGGGGGCACGAATGCGAAACCGAACAAGTTGCGATTGTCCTGCGCGCTCTGGCCGTCAAAATTCAGGATCGTGCTTACGCCGGAAAGCGGAGCCGCAAGCTGCTGAGCAACCAGGTCGGATTGAGAGTTGCTCCGCGCCGGGCCGGTCGGTCGCGCAACCAGTCGGTGCTGGTCTGTGACCGTGGCGGCTTGAACCGACGGCGACAGATTTCCCAGTGGAGGCGAAACATCGTGTTTCACATCATGGTTTACGCTCGGACTGGCTTGTCCGGCTTGTGACTGAGCTGGAGACGCTGATAAGAACGTCAGACATGCTCCCAGTAGAAGCGGCACCGAGAAACTTGCGAGACCCTTACCCATTGACTGCCTCCTTCTGGCGCCTTCCGGCGCGGTTGTGCCATTCAAAATCAGAGCCCATCCACGGCCCTTCTTACTTCGTCGGAATTGGAACGATCCCTAGAAACTGCTGTTCGTCGTTGTTTGGATTCTTCCCCGGGTTGTAGTTGGAAAGAAATAAGAGGTTTGCGTTCTGGTTGCTGAGCGCCAGGCCAAAATAGTCCCCAATGAAAGTAAGGGAACTATTCGGCCCGCCGGGATGAGCAAGCTGCCCGGTCGTTGTCCCTGGATTCTGCGGATCCCAGCTGGCTTGGCTCACGCGAATGTTGGAGCCCAAGGGCTGGAGACCTCCACTACCGTTGCTGAAAAATTGCACGGAGGCGTTGATACAGAAGTTTGTGCGCCCCTGGTCCTGCGGAAGAATGTTGGTGTCACCGGTCGGGCAAGCCAGTCTCCGGTCGTAAAAAGCCACTGCGACCGTGCCATCAGGACCAGCAGCAACAGTAGGTTGGAATTGATCGGTGCCGTCGTGGAGCGTGGCGGCATCATTGACGAAGGTCGGTGCCGAAAAGGTCTGGCCGCCGTCGGCCGACTCCGTCAGTTGCACGTCGATCCCGTTGTCGCCCTGGACCTCGAGCGCCAATAACACATGGCCGTTGGCCGGGTTGACGGCCATGTTGTAGGAGATGCCGTCGCGAAAAGTAGTGTTGGGAAGCGCCGCGGCGGTGACGAAGCGAAACTGCGCCGCCAATGTTGGGCCAGTGAACGATTTCCCGCCATCGGTGGACTTCAGCAGCCAAACGTCGGACTCCGGCGACAGGTGCGACGGAAAGCTCCCATAGCTGATGTACAGTGCGCCGTCGGGGCCGGTGCCCAGGAAAATGTACGTGTTGAAGGGCCCATCGTTATTCGCAAAAGAGATCTGCACCGGCGTCGAAAAGTGCTCCCCGTGGTCGGTCGAGCGGGAAAACCAGAGCTCGGAACTATTCCCCGCGAAGAGCGTCCACCCGACATACACATTTCCGCCGAACGGACTGTTTGCATTTGCATCGGCGGTCATCCATTGCTTGTCGGCGGTCCGCCCCAGGCCGCTGGAGTTATAGATTGCCAGCGCTTGTCCCTGGTTTCCCATTTTCCAGGTAATGCCTCCGTCCGTCGATTTGACAACAGAAATGGCGCTGTTTGGAACTACGCCCCACACCTGGCTCCCGGCCGGGTTGTATTTGAGGCTATACGGCAGCATCGTGGAATAAACAACACCGTTAGGATCAAAGGCTAGAATGGGGTCCGTGGCATTGACCCAGCTGAACGCCGGCCCAGATTGACAATCGAACCCGGGAATTACTCCGTTGCTCCACGTTTTGCCGCCATCGAAAGAAGCGTACGATCCCAAGTGGAACAAATAGAACAGCGGGTCAAAGAAGAATTTTGACATACCCACCAAGTGACTGGGATTCGACGGATCGACTGCGATCCAGGATTCGCCGCGATGGTTGTTGTAGGGGGCATTGAAGACGCAGTTGCCGTTGCTGTCGGTAGCGCCAGCGACCGCGGCTGAACTTGTTTGTATGTTTGGAATTCCGTGGTTGCTCTTAGCGTAGGAATCTGGCGCCGCGACCAAGGCATCGGGTGCCAAGAGCATCGCCACGAGCAGCAATGCGAAAATCAAGGTGTGCGAACGGGACATCAGGAACCTCTTTCTTGCGTGGGGGGACAACGTATATCTCGATTGTTCGCGAAAATCAAGCGAATCACAGACGGCAAACGCGAGGACGGCTCGATTGCCGCCTCGAATCCTTCTCGCGCCGGTAACTTCGAGCTCAAGGCAGATTGGGAACGAGAAGTCGGCTTCGCGTCAAGTGAGCGCCGCTCACTTGGCCGCGTAACGCGCGATCCGTAGAAGTGGCTTTGCTCGGCATTTCGAGTCAAACCACGACCAGATAACCTCCGGATGGCAACCCTTACCTTGGGATTACTTCACGTTTCCCCGTCATCCGGGAAAAATCGCGCAAAGGTCAGAAGACCCGGCCTTTTATCATCTCATCATCTACATGAAACAGTCTCCCGAAACGGTGGGCACTAGAGCAGGAGCCGCAAGATGCCCTGTTCATCGTGAAAGCCTGAGCTACTAGCGAAATGTCGAGGCTTGAGCAATTGCCGAAAGTTCCTACACCATATTGAGGAGCGTTTTCGTCGAGTAGTAGCGACGCTGTTAACTATGTCTTCGAGGCTCTTGCAGTCGTAAAGTGGTATTTGTTGATCTTCAGTGACCGAATCTTCGATTCTAATGTCGATCGACTAATCCCCAGCTTTGCTGCTCCGGACGGTCCGGACACTCGCGCTGCGCTCTTGCGCAGGGCAGCCTCAATCATCTCTTTCTCGTGGGCAGCAAGCTTGTGATTTAGTTTCAAGTGGCTGGTCGGCTCGCTCGCAAGAGGACGCTGCGAAAGCCACCTCTCATCCACCGAGAAATTCTCTGTTTCGCATACGATGACGGAACGTTCGACAACGTTTTGCAATTCGCGAATATTACCTGGCCAGGGATACGACAGAAGAAGCGCCAAAGTCTTTTTATTGATTCCACGGAAGCTTTTCCCCGCTTTCCGCGCGAAATGATCGATGAAGTATTCGACCAGCAGCGGAATGTCTTCTCTTCTTTCCCGCGGGGGAGGAATCTCAATCGGAAAGACGTTGAGCCGGTAAAATAGATCGCAACGAAATGTACCCGCGGCGATGGCCGCCTCCAGGTCCCGATTTGTGGCGGCGATGACCCGTACGTTAGCTCGGATTGGCTGATTGCCACCCACACGCTCGAACTCCCGCTCCTGCAGAACTCGCAACAGCGTAATTTGCGTTTCCGCTGGCAGTTCACCGACCTCATCAAGGAAGAGCGTGCCTTCTTCGGCAACCTCGAAGCGACCCAGCCGCCGCTGCAGGGCGCCCGTAAAAGCCCCCTTTCTCATGACCGAACGATTCGGACCCAATCAGTGACGCCGGAATCGCGGCACAATTCACGCCGACGAAAGGACGCGAGGACCGCCGAGATCTCTTGTGGATGGCGCGGGCGATCAACTCCTTGCCTGTGCCCGTTTCACCTGTGAGTAGAACTGTGGAATCCATTGGTGCCACCTTGGATGCGAGGGAGAGCACTGCTTGGAGGGCGGATGAGGTACCCACGATCTCCTCAAACATGAGAGCCTGATCGATTTGCTCGCGCAGTACCAAGTTCTCGTCTTGTAGGCGATCCTCCAGGCTCTGAATTTCTTCGAGACATTCTTCCAGATAGGCTCTGGCGCTCGTACTTTCGTGATATGCAGAGCTGTTCTCTATTGCGATGGCAATTTGGTTCGCTACCTGGATAAGAAACCCAAAATCG
>WNFN01215456.1_pt1 | contig 23762 bp, 16 predicted proteins | sample 5400161 | NCBI WGS metagenome assembly WNFN01 (sample SAMN13153353, study PRJNA577476) | soil metagenome | isolation source: 80 cm saprolite on Douglas fir-dominated hillslope | place: USA:California | collected 2013-09-17 | reverse complement strand
TGCGCCCGGATCGAAGGTGTCCGAGGGCCAGCCGGTCATGGGGTTGGAAACGGATAAGGCCGTGGTCGAAGTACCGTCTTCGATCAGCGGGGTGGTCAAAGAAGTGAAGGTCAAAGAAGGCGAGAAGATTAAAGTCGGACAGTTGATCTTCACCCTCGAGGGCGGATCGGCATCGCAACCGGAAAGCTCTCGCCCGCGAACTGCGCCGGTGGAGCACGTTTCCGGACAGCACGGTGCGCGCCTGGCTTTTCAAGCGGCTATTCGTGCCGAAGGCAAGACGGAAGAGCAGGCGTTGCCGCCGGACCAGCCGCGAGAAGCGGTGCCGGCGTTCAGCATGCCGGTGCAGTTGGGCAAGGTTGCTGGGACTGAACATCGCCAGCCCATACCGGCTGCGCCTCACGTCCGGCGACTGGCGCGCGAAATTGGCGTCGATATTTATGAGGTGAAAGGTACAGGACCGGGCGGACGCATCAGCGAAGACGATGTGAAGAGTTTTGCTAAGGCGATGTTGTCCGCTGCCGTCTCCGCAGTTCAGGCACCGCCGCGTGCCGGACACTTCGCTGCGCCCAAGCTACCGGACTTCGCCAAGTGGGGCAAGATCGAGCGAGTCTCGATCCGTGGGGTGCGACGCAAGACAGCAGAGCACCTCGCGGAGGCCTGGAACACCATCCCTCACGTCACGCAGCACGATCGCGCTGATATTACGGAGCTCGAACAACTGCGCGCCCGCTTCGCTCCCAAAGCCGAGGAGGCTGGGGGAAAGATGACAGTAACCGCCATCGCGCTGAAAGTCTGCGCGGCCGCGCTCAAAGTTTTCCCGCAGTTCAATGCCAGCATCGATATGGAGCATGAAGAAATCGTCTACAAGCAATACATCCATATCGGAGTCGCGGCGGACACCGACCGCGGGCTGCTGGTTCCGGTAATCCGGGACGTGGACAAGAAAAACATTGTCGAGCTGGCCGTGGAGTTGTCGCAGCTCTCGAAGAAGGCTCGGGAGAAAAAAATTACGCCCGGTGAAATGGAGGGCGGCACGTTCACGATCACCAACCTGGGAGGTATTGGCGGGGTGGGCTTCACGCCAATCGTCAACCATCCGGAAGTGGCTATTCTGGGGCTTTCCCGGTCGCGCATCGAGCCGGAATGGATCAACGGAAAATTCGAGCCGCGCCTGATTCTTCCGCTCTCGCTTTCTTACGATCATCGCCTGATCGACGGCGCGGATGCGGCTCGTTTCTTGCGCTGGATTGCCGAAGCGTTCGAGCAGCCATTCCTGCTTTCGGTGCAGGGCTAGGCGGACGCAGATGCGTCCCCAAAATTTTAGGATCGTTAGGCTGTCCTCTTCAAACCCGTAGAGTTCAAACTGGTAGAGAAAGACTCATTCTGAATGTCTGAAACTCCAAACCTAAAAATTGCAGTGGTAGGCGGCGGTCCCGGAGGATACGCCGCGGCATTTCTTGCAGCCGATCTGGGTATGAACGTCACCCTGATCGATCCCGAGTTGAACCCGGGCGGCGTGTGTCTGTACCGCGGCTGTATCCCCTCGAAAGCCCTGCTGCACGTCGCCAAACTAATGCAAGAATCACATCAAGCCAAGGATTGGGGAATCGAATTCGCCGCACCGAAAATCGATCTCGCGCGTTTACGCTCCTGGAAAGAAGGCGTGGTCAAGAAGTTAACCGGAGGGCTGGGCCAACTCTCCAAGCAACGTAAGGTGCAATATTTGCAGGGTCTGGCTGCGTTCGAGAACTCCACCACGTTGCGGGTGACAAAAAAGGACGGCGGCGAGGAGACGCTGACCTTCGACAAGATCATTATCGCCACCGGTTCGCGGCCTGCCATCGTTCCAACTTTGAAACTTGATTCGCCACGGATGATGGATTCGACCGGTGCGCTCAACCTCGAAGACATTCCCGGAAGCCTGCTGGTGGTCGGTGGAGGATACATTGGTCTCGAGCTGGGCTCGGTGTATGCCGCTCTGGGCACGCGTGTAACTGTGGTCGAGATGCTTCCCGGATTGCTTCCTGGGGCGGACCGGGACCTGGTTGTTCCGCTGCATAAGCGGCTGGAGAAAATGCTGGAGGCGATTCTGCTGAACACGACCGTCTCTTCGGTCAAAGAAGAAGGAAATGGAATTCGGGTCACCTTTGAGGGAGCGAACGTCAAGGAGCGGGAAAAAGTTTTTGACCGTGTACTGGTGTCGGTTGGGCGCAAGCCGAACTCGGAGATTCCCGGACTCGATAAAACGAAGGTCAAAGTTGGGCCTAAGGGTTTCATCCAGGTAAACAAACAACTGCAGACCGATGATCCCGCTATCTATGCCATCGGCGACGTTGTGGGAGAGCCGATGCTGGCCCACAAGGCATCGCACGAAGGCCGGGTCGCGGTCGAAGCTATCGCCGGACACAAAGTTGCGTTTGAACCGAATGCAATTCCCGCTGTCGTATTCACCGATCCCGAGGTCGCATGGTGTGGTCTCACGGAGACGCAAGCCGAGAAAGAAGGCCGTGAGATCAAAGTAGCCAAGTTTCCTTGGGGAGCCTCAGGGCGGGCGATTACGCTTGACCGTCCGGACGGAATGACCAAGCTTCTGGTGGACCCGCAGACGGAACGCGTGCTTGGAGTCGGCATCGTCGGCGCTGGAGCCGGGGAGTTGATTGCTGAAGGCGTGCTCGCGATTGAGATGGCTGCGCTGGCCCGCGATGTGGCCTTGAGCATCCACCCGCACCCAACTCTTTCCGAAACAATCATGGAGTCTGCCGAGGTTTTCTTCGGTACGAGCACCCACGTGTACCGGCCCAAACGAGGGTGATGTTTGCTGCGCACGCTTGACCTGTGCCCGCACAAGTTCGGGCTCTGGAGAAGACCATGTCCTCTTGCCTGAAAGGAATCGTCATCTCTGTTCTTTGCGTCGCAGCGTGCCTACCGGCGACGGCACAAAATTCTCTGAACCAGATGTTGCAGCCGTCAACGACGGCGAACCATTCCGCCAACGCCCCGGTTGATCCTCTCGATCGGGAAACGCCGTCGGGAACTGTCTTCGGTTTTCTGCAGGCAGCGCAGTCCGGTAACTACAGCACCGCGGCCCAATATCTGCAAATGAACCCCGCTCGTCGCCAGTCCGAAGGCACACAAATGGCCACGAAGCTCAAGGTTGTGATGGACCGCGCTTTCGCCGGCAGCCTGAGGAACGTGAGCACACAACCGGAAGGGACGCCGCAGGAAGGTGTCCCCATAGGCCGGCAGAAGCTCGGGACCATGGCATCGGGCGACGTGGAAGCGGACCTGGAACTGGTTCGCGTCTCCGACCCGACTTCAGGCAAGATCTGGCTCATTTCTTCGGAGACGTTGGCGAAAGTCCCTGAACTTTACGATCAGGTGGAGGCGCGGAAGGTAGAGTCGCGGCTGCCGAATGCCCTCGTGAAACACCAATTCGCCGGGTTGACCTTGTGGCAATGGCTGGCATTGCTAGTCGCGCTGCCGATAGCGGCCGGCTTCGGGTGGTTGATTCTGGCGATTCTGCAAATTCCTCTTCGATGGTGGGCAAGACGCCGGGGCCAGCACGACGTGGCGAACTGGCGTTCGGTGCCAGGGCCGGCATGGCTTCTGGCAGGAACGGTAGTTCATCGAATCCTGGCGGCCTATCTCGGCATGCTCCTGCTGCAGAGGCACTATTACGTCCAAGTCACGTCCATCGCTCTCATCATCGGCGCGAATTGGATTTTCTGGCGCGCGATTCAATGGTCCATGCGACGCGTGCGCGCTCGTGCCCTGGCGCGCGGCCTCGGGGGAACTGGATCGCTCATGCTGCTGGGCGAGCGAATCGTTAAGGCTGCCGTGTTTGTGACGGCAGTCCTTGCCGTGTTCAGCAGCCTGGGATTCAACATGAGCACAGCGCTCGCGGGCCTCGGCATCGGAGGCCTGGCAATCGGTTTTGGTGCGCAAAAGACCATCGAGAATCTTTTTGGTGGCGTCTCTGTGCTGGGCGATGAGGTGATTCGTGTGGGTGACGTTTGCCGCTTTGGCGATCGCACCGGCACAGTCGAAGATATCGGCTTGCGCTCAACCCGAGTACGCACCGAGGAGCGGACTTTACTCGCAATTCCGAACGGCACCGTCGCGACGATTAACGTGGAGAATCTGAGCCGCCGCGACAAAATTCTGTTCAAGACGAACTTGAATCTGCGCCCAGAGACCGAGGCCGACCATCTCCGGTTTGTTCTTTCAGAAATACGACGGTTGCTGTACAGCCACGCCAAGGTTGAAACGGCAAGCGTTCGAGTGCGCTTGACCGACATCGCTCCGAGTTCTTACAACGTCGAGGTTTTTTGCTACATCCTGACCCGCGACTTCAACGAATTTGCTGCGGTACGCGAAGATCTATTTCTGCACATGATCGGCACGGTAGGCGAGTCCGGCACCGGATTCGCGCTCCCTTCGCAAACTCTTTACCTGGGGCGGGACTCGGGACTGGAAAAAGAGAAGGCTCAGAACGCGGTTAAGAAAATTGCAGAATTGCGGGACGGAAAGCAGTTGCCTTTCCCCGACTTCGCGGAAAAAGAAATCTCGTCCTTCCGCGGATCGATCGATTACCCGCAGCCGGAGTCAGCATTGCGCAATGAGCAGCCGGATTCCGAACCCAAGCATTAGAAATTCCAGGCGCCCTCAGCGGCTAAACAGTTTGCTGACAACTGGCATTGCGGGGCTGAAGGCACCCTCAGCGGCTGAAGCCGAAATTAATTTTCGTGGCACTTACGGCGCGGCTTAAAGCCGCGCCCTTTCACAGCAAGATCAAAATCCCGATCTTTTCCGCGCCCTGTTAGGGACGGGCATCCCGGCAGCGCACCCCCCAGGACAAAATCAAGTGCGTCGGGAAATACACGAGCAAAGGAAGCGCCACCAGGTATCCCAGCAAATAGACTAGCCCGGGCACCAAGTGCTGTTCGCGGAAGAATGGGCCCCGGGCCCAGTTCACGTCGTGCTCCGGGCGCCAGAGGTAGTTGATCGGCACCACGATCCAGGTGGTGAGCGTCTGATACTTCCATCCGCGGCGGTCGTAGCCTAAGCGCCATATTGCCCACAGCAACAGCGGCGGCGTCACTACATGAAATAAGCTGAGCAGGCGAATCAGCAACGGCACACCCGGATCGAACATGAATTCTGTTCCGCCGATGACGTGACGGCCCGTGACAACGGCGCTCGCGAGATCTACGGCGAAGAGCGTTTGAAACAACAGCACTCCGCAAGCTTGCCATGAGAATATCAGCGGGCTTTCCAGCCACAAGGCTATGCCGATGAGGATGTTTCCAATGTCACAAAAAAATAAAAAGTTCTGCAGGCCGTATTGCCGCCAGTAGAGCGGCACCCATGCGATTATCCAGATGGTCCACATGAGTTTGAGCCACAGTGGCACTCGCATGGAAGACCATTGTACGCAGGTTAATCCCGGAACTCGCTGGTCCGTGTTCCAAAGCGAGTTTGTCCAACTTTGCCAGTTGCGTCGGCATTCAATTCACGCCCAAACATGGATCTAAACCCGCATCCATAGAAATCCGTCGGAGGCGAATTACCTGCGTAACTTGATGGCTCTTACGGGTGTACCTACGATACTTTTAGTATGAGCTACCAATCCCTTCTCTTCTGTCCCGATGAAAAAACTGCCCGCACGGTGACGCAGGTGCTGACCGAGTTGGAGTTTGCCGTCGAGCCCTGCAGCGAGCCCTTCGCCGCCGTCAAGAAATTGATGGGAGAGCACTTTGACGCCATCGTGGTGGATTGCGATAACGAGCAAAACGCCACGCTTTTGTTCAAGAGCGCGCGCAATTCGACGTCAAATCAGGCGTCTTTGGCGGTGGCCGTGGTGGAAGGGCAAGCAGGGGTAGCTAAGGCGTTCCGCATTGGCGCTAACCTGGTGCTCACCAAGCCGATCAATGTAGAACAAGCAAAGGGAACGCTGCGGGTTGCACGCGGACTGCTGCGCAAAGGGGAACCGGCAAGGCCAGCGGCTCCGATTGGAACAACACCGGCACCAGTGCCCCTGTCAAGAAAGACCGACATTGCGACGCCCGTCCCGCAGGGGCCTGCAAAGCCTGCGGTTCAGCCGCCAAGTGCGGGTGCGCCGACGCCGCGTCCATCCGGTTCTTCTGCTCCATCTGCTCTTTGGCAAGTCGCAAATCCAGCAAGTTCAGCGGTAGCCAGTTCAGCTTCCGCGGCGCACGATCAAGATGTCCTCGATATTGACGGAGAGGCTTCCGCCGCACCTTCGGCCCTGAACGCCGCTCCGGTTGCGCCGATGGCATTCAAGCCGGCGCTCAAGAACGTTCCTGTTTCGCCAATTTCCAAGGCAGTCGCGCCGCCGGTTGCGCCGAGTTCAACTTCGGCTGCCTTAAGCATGGGCAAGGCTGCATTTGGGACCGGGGCCGCAAGTGCACCGGCACCTGCCCGGTCGGGGGCAGATCCGGCTGTGGTTGAACCGGCCGCCTTCAAAGGAGCAAGCACAGCTGAGGCGTCCTTCGAGAGAGCGCCAGAATCCGGCATGAATGAATCTTCTGTCTCTGTGACCGCTGCCGCATCGCCTTCTTTCTCATATGGCGGAGCCGATGCTGCAGAATCATCGAGCGGGGGGAGCAGGAAAGCGCTGATCGGCATAGCTGCAGCTGCCGTCATCGCTGTAGGCCTATACGTTGGCTGGACACAATTCCGCGGACAAGGGATTTCTAATTCGAGTGATTCGAGACCGGCGGCACCGCCGTCCGATGTTGCTGTGCATGGGAGCAACCCTCAACCAGCAGCGTCCTCAACGCTGCCTCTGTCTACTACGATGTCGACGCCGAGTCCGCAGACGGCTTTGCAATCGAAAGCATCCGCAAAGTCCGCAGAGGCGGCGATCGTTGCCGACAACAACGATGCTTCCGCGAAAGACGAAGAGCCCGTGACGAAAAGCTCGTCAAAAGTCTCCAGTTCTTTGCCCGCAGCCAAACCTGCCATTGCGCTCAAACCCGACACTGCACCAATCGTGATGGAAAAAGGAGGGGCTCCACCCTCTCAGACGAACGCCGCGGATGCACCCGCCCCGAGCGTGATGGTCGCCGCGACGGGCGCTGGTGGTTCGCTTCCCAACCTGATCGGCGAGCCTGGCGCCTCGGCGAAGCCGGTGCTTGAGAGACTCAACGTCTCGCAGGGCGTATCCCAGGGATTGTTAATAAAGAAAGTTCAGCCTACCTATCCACCCAACGCGCTTCGCATGCACGTGGAAGGAGCAGTGCAGATCCTGGCAACGATCGGCAAGAGCGGCAACATCACGGCAGTTAGGACTCTTAGCGGTGAGCCGTTGTTAGCGAGGGCGGCGCTCGATGCAGTGAAGCAGTGGAAATACAAACCGTACTATCTCAACGGCGAGCCGGTTGAAATCCAAACTCAGATCACAGTCAACTTCAAGCTGCCGCACTAAGCTTTGAGCAAGAGGCAATACCGGCACGCAGCCGGCAGGCAGGCATAGCCGCATTGCAGAGCGGATCGGTTGTGCCGAAGGCTATTCACTCCCGGCGGCTGAAGCCGCGGTTGATTTTTCTGACCTTACAGCGCGGCTTTAAAGCCGCGCCCTTTCAAAACAGAGTCGTTGATGGAGGTTTTTCATCAGCCTGTGAAGCCGAACAAAGTTTCAACAATTTACGACACGGCTGAAGCCGTGCCCAGATAGAACCTATGGTTTTTCGCAGCCAGCGTAGAGCCCGCTAGCGCCGGGATTCCGTCAGAAAAAGCTTCTCCAAGGATCCGGCTCGATGTACAAAGCGAGAAGCGCCTGAATTGGCACATCTGGATTGGCACCAACCGGCAACATCCGGGGCCCGGGCTTCCAAGCACTGAAACCGGCGGTTGAAACAATGTGAATCGTTGTGCCTTGCGGAGCAATTCATTGCCGCTGCAAGACTTCGTCAACTACGACTTTACCGCTCTTATCCGCGCTAATGATTTTGTGGATGGGTGCATAGCCGCTTAGCGTGATGTCAACCACATAGTTGCCCGGATCGAGCATCACATCGATTGGCGACCCCTTGTCCATTATGTGCTGGTTGATCGCGATTTGCGCCCCTTTTGGTTGGGTGCGGATGCTGAGTGTGGCCTGACCCGGCTGACCGCCTTTTCCGCCGAATAGCTTTTTCATTTTCCCGACACTCTTCATGTTGTCGGCATTGCCCAATGGCCGCAGCGTGAGAGAAATGTTGACCGTTTGCCCAGGCACAAATTGTGCGTTGGAAGTTTCGTCGATGTAACCCAGTTTCCGGACCAGAACCACGTGCTGGCCTTTGTCCACGCTCAGCTGTGCAGGTGTGACCTTGCCGACGTCCTTGCCGTCAACAAAAATGCTTGCTGCGGCTGGATCGCTGTTCACCGCGAGGGTTGCCATCAATTGCGCCAAATGCAACACGATGCTCGACTTGCTCCCGGCGGAAACGTCGACGCTACGAGTGTCGGAGGCGTATCCGGCTCTGCTGACGGTGATCGAGTGCTGCCCCGGTTGCAGGCCGGGAACGGTAAATGGGGTAACCCAACTGGGATCGGTTTTTCCGTCGACCTGCGCCTGAGCACCTTGTGGTGTGGAATCCACGACGATCTGTCCCGGAACTACGATGGGAGCCGGCACTGCCTTCCTCTTGCCAGTCCTTGTTCGAGCAGTCGCAGAATTCACCGTTTGAGCCGGCGATGGTTCGGGTTCCACACTTTCGGCTGTGGGCTGCACTGCGGCTGTGGCAGGTGCGGGAGCGGGAGGATTCTCCGCAGCTGTCTGACTGGAAGACGCCTTGACCGCTGCTGCTTTGGCGGCCACCGCGCCAGAATCATCGTCACTGCTCTGACTGTGGATCCGAAGAGCAAGCGCTCCACCGATGATCAGGATCAGCAAGGCCGCGCCACCCAGGGAGTAGAGCAGCAATCGCGGAGGAACACTCTTGATCTCTTTAATGGCTTTTCCGGCCACTTCGCGAGGCTGAATCTTCGGTTTCTCCTCTTTCTCAACGGTCCCCTGAAACATAGTTACCGAGGGCGTTTCCGCCGGAACCGAAGCCGGTGGAGGTGGTTCGGGGGCAATATAAACCTCCTTGAGCGGGGGCAATTCGCCGATCTCGGAGAAACTCCCGCCCTTCCCCCGATTTGGACCGCTCTCAGACATCAGCGGGTCGACGGCAAATTTCGGAGCATCCGTAGCGAAGGTTTCAACTTCAGGCTCATCGATCACCGCCGAAGACATGTGTGTCGAGTGGTGCTCGGTCGCGTCGTTGGTTGCCTTGACGCTGGAAGTGATGAACTGGCTTGGCGCATCAAATTCAGGAGTGGCGGAAGGCGAGCCGAGACCGCTTCCGGCTCGCGCGGCGGCCGCGGCTGCTTTCGGCGTGCCGTCTGATTTTCTCTGCAGAGACGACGGGACGGCCGACTGAGCCACAACTTTTTGTTTGTCTGAGACGGCCGCAGTCTTAGGGGCCTCGGTCGACTTTTTTGCTGCTTGCGGCTTCGATTCCTTGCATTTCTCGAGGTCGTCAAGCAATTCACGTCCCCGCTGATACCGTTGCGATGGATCCTTTTCTAGCGCCTTCATGATCAGGTCGCTAAGCAAGGGGTGGACTTTTCCATTCACGCGCACCGGCGGAACTGGGGTGCTTTCCAGAATGCTTTTCCGCAGCGACTCAATATCGACGCCGTCAAAGGCCTTCCGATCGGCCACCATTTCGTAAAACATTGCGCCCAGACTGAAAAGGTTCGAGCGGGCATCAAGCGCTTCGCCTCGCACTTGCTCTGGCGACATGTAGTACAGGAAGGAAGGAACTGGTCCGGGGATATGTTGAACGAATTTACCGGCGCTCGATACGCCGAACGCGAGGATCTTGACCGTGCCATCCCAGCCGCACATGACCTTGGCCGGTTCCAGGCTGTAGTGGACCACGCTACTCGATTGAGCGTTCTCAAGGCCGCCGCACATCTGCCTCCCAATGTCGAGAAGGTCCCAGATTGAGAATCCCTCTTTGCGAGCGAGCATCGTGGCGATGCTGTTCCCCTGAACGTACTCCATCGCCGCACAGAACTGGCCTTCGATTTCGCCCGCGCCATATACTGGCGCGATGTTCGGGCTGCTCAAGGCCTTGGTGCTTTCAGCCTCTTCGAGGAGGGATTTCTCCACGTCGGCGGCCACGTCTCCAAAAGCGCTCAACTGGATCGCCTTCAGTGCAACCGTCTGCCCGCTTTGGGGATCGTTCGCTTTGTAAACCGTCCCGGTGGCGGACTTTGCCAATTCACTCAGGATTTCGAAGTGCCCGATTTTCGTCGACATTGCTTTCTCAACCCTCGTTCAAGAAGCCGTTCTCGTCCGTGAACACGAGGCTCTCCGGGCGAAGCGCGGGGCAGGGCAAACTTAGGATATCTCGCAGTCTCCCCAGGTTCGAGTTACCGAAGTACCCGGAATTCGCGGGATTCGACCCGAGTTGAGCAGGCCGGTCACAACCGCGATTTTCCTGATGGCGCTGCTGGCTGGGTTGCAGCGCGCGTTTGTGACCAGCGGCAACCCGCTGAACATCCTGGTGCTGCGCAAGGGATCGGAGGCTGAGCTGTCGGGTGGGTTTGATGCATCGCTCTTCCCTACGCTCACGACTCTTCCCGGGGTCGCAAAAGATAGCCATGGCCAACCTATAGCCTCCGGCGAATGGGTAGTGGTGATCGTGCTTCCCCGCAAGGACGGCACAGGCGAGGTTAACGTCACCGTGCGCGGCATGATGCCGGATGGTCTGGAACTTCGTCCCAGCGTGAAGTTGGTCGACGGCCGGTGGTTTCAGACCGGCCAACGTGAAGTGGTGGTCAGCAAGTCTCTACGCCAACGGTTTGCGCATGCCAACCTTGGCGACTCGATGGAGTTTGGTAAAGGATCATGGAAAGTGGTGGGAATCTTTGACGCAGGCGGTTCAGCCTACGAGTCCGAGGTTTGGGGCGACGTGAATCAGATGGCCTCGGACTTCGATCGCCAGGGCGGCTTTTCTTCGGCCTATTTGCGGGCGACCGATCCCATCGCCGCCGACGCACTTAAGAACCGGGTCAGTGACGATCAACGGCTGAAGCTGGAAGGCGTGCTCGAGACCGACTATTACGCCAAGCAGACAAGTTCCGGGGGTCCGATTAAGGTGATCGGGATTGTGGTGGCCTTCATTATGGCGATCGGCTCGATTTTTGCCGCGATGAATACGATGTATGCGGCCGTCGCCTACCGCGGGCGGGAGATCGCAACCCTGCGCGTCATCGGATTCTCTCGTCCGGCCATCCTGACGTCGTTTGTCCTAGAGTCCCTGATGCTAGCGCTACTGGGTGCGCTGGTTGGAATTCTTCTGATGCTGCCGTTTAACGGAATGCAGACAGGCACGTCAAATCAGGTGACATTTAGTGAAGTCGTGTTTAGTTTGCGAATTACACCGATGGTGGCCGGACTTGCAGTCGCGTTCGCGCTGGTTATGGGCCTGTTCGGCGGACTGTTTCCGGCCTGGCATGCAGCGCGGCAGAACATTCTCAACGCGCTGCGAAGTTGAGCCGGCGACAACAGCTGGAGATGGCAGTGACTGGAAACTAGATCGGAAGGAAATTCGTATTAATTTTTATGGTGATCGACACCAAGCAGACCCTGCTGAGCCTCTCCGCTCTAGCCTACCGCATGCTCTCGCCTTCCCCCACGGAGGTGGAAGTAGCGCGCGCTGCGGCAGAGAGCAACGACGTAGGTGGCACTGTGTTATCGGCGACGGGCTACATCGTGGCCCATCATACGATCAATGTGAACTCCAAGGTGACCGGACGCTTGGCCCGGATTGGCGTCGAGAAGGGCGACAAGGTCAAGGAGGGTCAGGTCCTGGTGCGCCTGGAAGATCAAGAGTTCCGCGCCGCCTGTGGGCAGGCACGGGGAGCAGTGGACAGCGCTCGCTCATATCTGGACGAGCTTCAACATGGATCCCGGCCAGAGGAAGTGCAGCAAGCCCAACACAATCTTGATGAAGCGCGGGCCACTCTGGCCAATGACAAACGGATTCTGGATCGCACAAAAGAACTCGCCGGCGGAGGTGTAGTCTCCCGGCAGGCGTTGGATGATGCCACCGCAAAGTTCGAATCTGACCAGCAGCGAGTGAACTCTCTGGAAAAGACATTCCAGTTAATGAAGATCGGGCCTCGGGCAGAAGAGATCGCTCGCGCCCGCGGATCTCTGGGTCAGGCACAAGGGCAGCTCGACTATGCCAAATCGCAGCTCGACGCCACGGTGATCCGTGCGCCGGTCACGGGGACAATTCTGGACCGTACCGCCGAAAAAGGCGAACTGATTACGGCGCAGTTTGCCAGTGCGGCCGCCGGAGGGCCTCAAGGATCAGTGGTGTCTTTGGCTGACTTAAATGATCTGCAAGTTGAACTCGACATCGCCCAATCCGACTTTGCCCGGCTCGGTCCCAAGCAGAAAGGGATCGTCAGCGTGGATGCTTATCCCGACCGCAAGTACAACGGCGAGATCGCTCAGATTTCGCCCGAAGCAAACCGCCAAAAGGCGACGGTGCAAGTCAAAGTTCAGGTACTGAATCCAGATGAGTATCTGCGGCCGGAGATGAATGCGACGGTAAGATTCCTGGCGAACGAGACACCGAAGATTTCAAACCAGCCAACGGGCGTATTCGTGCCCTCCGCAGCCATCCGCGACCGGGAGGGAAAGAAAACGGTGTTCATCGCATACAACGGTAAGGCTGTGGCTCGCGAGGTTCACGTCCTTAGCCAGCGCAGCGATGGGGTCTTGGTGGATGGTCTGGTCGGGGGAGAGAGCGTGATCACCACTGCGCCGGCGAATTTGAAAGACGGACAAACAATCAAAATCAAGGGGCAATCATGAGCACAGTTGTTGAAACCAATGTGGCCACCACTGCAAAGGTGGTTCAAGTTCGCAGTGTCAGCAAGATTTTCAAGCGGGATGCCTTCGAGGTGAAAGCTCTTGATGACGTTTCCATCGATATCGCTACAGGCGAGTTCATGGCATTGATGGGTCCGTCCGGCTCGGGCAAGACCACCCTACTGAACATGATTGCGGCCATCGACCGGCCGACTAAGGGTGAACTGCTGGTACAGGGCCAGGACATCTTCCGTCTCAACGATTCGCAAACCGCCCACTGGCGTAACGAACACATCGGATACGTGTTCCAGACGTTTAACCTGATTCCGGTTCTGACTGCCTTTGAGAATGTGGAATTGCCGCTTTTGCTGACCAAGCTCAATCCGCAACAGCGCCGCGAGCATGTCTTGACCGCGCTGAAGCTGGTCGGACTTGAAGACCGCGTCAACCATCTTCCGAAACAATTATCGGGCGGGCAGGAGCAGCGGGTGGCAATTGCTCGCGCCATCGTCAGCGATCCAACGTTGCTGCTGGCGGACGAGCCCACCGGCGACCTGGATAGTCACTCGGCGACCGAGATTCTGGAAATTCTCAAGCGATTGAACGAGGATTTTCACAAGACGATCGTGATGGTCACTCACGATCCTCACGCGGCCTCTTATGCGCACGTGACCAGGCACTTGGAAAAGGGAATGCTGCTTCCGCCGGAAAAGTAACCGGACAGCCGGCAGAGCGACCAAACCAATTCTAGGCTGCAGGCGAACTTGTGGCGCTACTAGCACTCTGGGCGTCGGCAATCCACTGCCAGGCGCGCCGGCCATTGCCGAGAAGCACCGCCTGCGCTTCGCCGTATTCCACCAGCCGATTGAGCACCGTCGTAACCGACGCCATGGGATCCTTGTGACGAGCCAGCATGGGCGGCATCTTCTGCCCAATTTGATCGCAGACGTCGCGCGCGCTCATGGCTCGTCCTGCTTCCATCAAGATCATGCGGCAGGCTTTCTGCTTGACCGTACCGATGCGGCGCATCACCTCGGCCCGCTGCCGTAGTAAGTGTCGCAACTCCTCATGCGCCTGGCGTACTACTTCCTGGACATGCGCAGTGTTGTAGCTTCCAACAGAGTGAATCGAGCCTTCCCCGCCCATACTATCTTGCATAGCAACCTCCCCGCGAGTTCGGCGCCCAGCGGCACCCTCGGAGCTCCTGGCTTGTGCAACTGCTCTGCCGGATGTTCCCAGAGCACACAAAACCTGGTTTGTTCCCGCAACAAACGGCTGTCGAACCCCAGCATCTCCAGGGCCTTAAACAGATTGCCCTTGGTGATGTATACGCAGAACGCTGTTCCGATGTTCCCCAGACTCCGAAAATGAGCCCTGTTCGAGGTCGACAACCGGATCTTGTCGAGTTAGACGTTCGAGCGACAGGTTGGTTAACAACAAATAAACGATAGACAGCACGCGGACGGAGATCCAGCCGCTGAGGGTTCCCTCTATCGCGTACCCGCGCATTTGCCCAGGAGGGGCCTTGCGTCCCAAATCGACCTTTTTCCGGATCTGGAAATCAATGCCAGACCGATCTATCAACTAGCTGTTCGATTTAACGTTCGTCGTCGCGCAGTCCGATGAGAGAGAGTATGGAGACATTGATGTTGACGGCAACCCAACCCGCAGTCTCCGTAGGTCCCTTGCCGGTCCTGCTGGTGGGAGAGCGGGAGGAAGATTTCTTCCTGATTCGCGAGATCCTGAGTAGGACCAGTAGCACTCTGCTCACCGAACTGGACCATGCAACATCGATGGCAGAAGCCAAGATGATGTTGGAACAGAAGGCTTATGGTTTGGTTTTGTTCGAGCATGAGACTGAGGATCTCGCAGCGGTTCATGCACTCTCGGGTCTTCTGCACGCGGGAGTCTCGGTGCCGTTTGTCCTGCTAACCGAGCACGCGGATGAGAACACCGTGGCGGAGATCATTGAGGCTGGCGCCTCGAATTGCCTGGATAAGTCTCAACTGAACGGGGCAAACCTTATTCGAACCATTCGTTCCACGCTCAACCTCCATTCCATGGAACGGGAAAAGCAATTCGCGGAGGAGTCGCTTCGTAAACTCTCCCGAGCGGTTGAGCAGTCCGCGGACATGGTGATGATCACGACTCGTGAGGGAATCATTGAGTATGTGAATCCCGCGTTCGAAACTCTGACCGGCTACTCGCGTCAGGAGGCGGAAGGCAAAACGCCTCGCATTCTCAAGTCCGGCGAACAAGGTTCCGAAACTTATCAGGAGTTGTGGAAGGCCATCCTTTGCGGGACCGTGTACCGCAGCATTCTCGTAAACCGGAGAAGGAACGGGGAGTTGTATTACATCGAGCAAAGCATCAGTCCGGTGCGCGACACTGCCGGCTCCATTACTCACTTCATTTCTAACGGACGAGATCTCACCGAGAGGTACCGGCTGGAAGCCCAGCTCCTGCAGGCGCACAAAATGGATGCGATCGGGCGTCTGGCGGGCGGAGTGGCGCATGACTTCAACAACCTGCTGACCATCATCACCAGTAATTCTGAACTCGCACTCGATGTTGTGATTCAGGGAACTCCTCTGGAGCACAAACTGCAAGAGATCCTCGCGGCGGCCTGGCGTGCCGCGCAACTGACCCGGCAATTGCTGGCATTCAGCCGGAAGCAGCCGCAGTCTCTGCGAATTCTGGAACCCAATCCACTGATCGCCGAAATCACCCAGACCTTGCGACGGCTGATTCCGGAGGATATCGAGCTGACCTTCGTACCGGGCGCCGGAGTCGGCCGGGTTCGGGCCGACCCTGTACAGATCGAGCAAATCCTGATGAATCTTGCCGTCAATGCCTGCGATGCCATGTTGCAACGCGGCAAAATCAGAATAGATACTTCCGATGTACACCTGGACGACGAGTACCTCCATCGCAAACAGGCCATCATTCCGACTGGGCACTATCTTCTGATCACGGTTAGTGATAATGGGGCTGGAATCCCACCGGACCATTTGCCGCATATTTTCGAGCCTTTCTACACCACCAAGCCTTCCGGGAAAGGCACAGGGCTCGGGCTGGCCACTGTCTATGGAATCGTCAAGCAAAACCGTGGCTTCATCTGGGCCTACAGCGAAGTGGGGATGGGAACTGTATTCAAGATTTACTTACCCTGCGTGACCGGCAAGGGACGCAAGATTGGAATTCGCGAAAGGAACTTTGAAGCTGCGGCCACGGGGTCCGAAACGATTCTGCTGGTTGAAGACGAGGACGCGGTCAGGCGAGCGAGCGCGGAATTTCTCAGCCTTCACGGCTACACGGTGCTGGAAGCGAAGGATGGTCTGGACGCTCTGGCCGTAGCGAAGGACTATGGTTCGACCATCCACCTCGTAGTTACGGACGTAGTCATGCCGAACATCAGCGGAGGACAGCTGGCTAAGGAACTTAAGTCGCGCCGGCCAGAGGCGAAAGTCTTGTTCGTCTCTGGGTACGCGGGAAAAATCGTGATGGAGCACAAGGCGGTAAACCTCGAAACAAATTTCCTGCAGAAACCATTCACTTTGAAACAGCTTTCCTCCAAGATTCGCGAGGCGCTGACTCAGGCTCCCCCCCATTAAGAGCCAGGCCCCTCCACCACAAGCCTGAATCCTCTGTGCGGGGACCGGCTCAAGCAGAGCGCGGTAATGCGGTTATAATGGCATGCTTTGTCTAATTCGACCGGTTCTCGGGCAGGGGACGTTCGCTCTGTCCACTCACTTGGGGTGACCGCATTCAGGTACCGGCCGTGACTGCTGTCTTACTTCTCATTCTTGGCGGTGCCGTCGCCTATTCGCTACTATCCATCGTGGCGGCGCATCGATATCTTTCGGTGCAGCCGCCTGTCCTGCGTTCTGCCGAACCCGTCAGCATTCTCAAGCCGTTGGCCGGTTTGGACATTGGCCTCGAGTCGAATCTGCGAACATTTTTCGAGCAGGACTATCCAGCCTTTGAGATTCTGTTTGCGGTCCAGGACGCAATTGATCCCGCCGTACAAGTAGTTGAAAAACTACAGCTAGCCTACCCGGCTATCCCGTCACGGCTGATCGTTGTAGGTACGCCTCCCTACTCGAACGCCAAGGTATACAGCCTCGAGCGGATGCTGGCCGCGGCTGCTAACGACCTGGTTGTGATGAGTGACAGCGATATCCGTGTCACTCCGGACTTTCTTCGAACCGTATCGGCTGAGTTTCAGGATCCAGAGACTGGCTTGGCCACCTGTCCGTACCGTGCCATTCCCGGCTCAAGCTTATGGTCGCGCCTGGAAGCGACGGGCATGAACACGGACTTCTGGGGCAGCGCATTGGTGGCCAGGATGGTGGAAGGAATGCACTTCGCAGTCGGTCCGACGATTGTGGTGCGGCGCCGGGTGCTGGAATCAATTGGAGGCTTCAGCCGCCTCAAGGACTATCTTGCTGAGGACTTTGTAATGGGGAAGTTTGCCGCTGACGTGGGTCACGGCGTCATTCTTTCGTCTTATGTAGTCGAGCACCATATCGGCACCGCCACTCTGCGCCAGAACATGGCGCATCGATTGCGATGGATGCGCAGCACGAGGCGCTCCCGGCCAGCCGGTTACATTGGACAACTCTTCACTATGCCGCTCCCGCTCGCTCTGCTCGTCTGCCTGGTCTCCCCGGCATGGTGGCCGGTACTACCTCTCGCATTGCTGGCGCGTGCTGCGGCCGCCTACACGGTTTCCGCGCGCGTGTTGCGTGCCAGGATCAACTGGCTGCTTTTGCCGGTTGAGGATTTGATCGGATTCTTTTTCTGGATTTGTGGATTCTTTGGAAACACGATCTCGTGGCGAGGACGGCGCTATCGGCTTCACTCTGATGGCCGCTTCGCACCGATTCCTTCTTCGGAATCGAGTCCATAGCTGCTCATACAGCGACTAAGGTCGGGCTCGGCTTAGTTTGCCGTCTTTCAGCTGAAACCGATCTCCCCGCCAGGTCACGGTGTGGCCGCCTAGGCTCATGGTCCATACGCCAACCGCAATCAGGTCTCGGATCGGAAGCAGCCACAAATTTCTTACCAGCTTCCGGTCGTGCAATACATTTCTACCCACAACGATCGCTACGGCGAACCGAAGAGCAAACACGGACACGAGCAACAACCAGGCCCACTCCGTTCCCCCAGAAGCGATAACTGCGAGGCAAGACCACAAGATTCCGAAGGTAAACACCAAGCCCAGGTACCCTCCTGGACGCGAATCTCTCACGCCCCGCGCCCAACGCAGCTGATGCCCAAAGAATCCTCGCAGGCCATAGGCGGGAAGATGTGTCGTCACGACAGTGTGTGAGAGTTCGACCGACAGGCCCAGATCGGCAATCCGCTTTCCCAACTCGTAGTCGTCGGAGAGGTAGTCCACGAAAGATTCGAAGCCGCCGATTCTTTCCAGGTCGGCACGCCGGAAAGCCAAGGTCGAGCCCAGTCCAAACCGGACTCCCCCCTCGAGTTGGCGCGCGGCGAGCACACTGGCGCAAAAATCCGTACTAATGCCCAGCGATTCCAGGCCCGAACCGAGAGTGGCCGCGGCCTTGCCCCAGTAGAGACAAGTGACCATGCCCACTTTCTCGTTCGCAAGGGGCCCGACGATCTGGCGCAGGTAGTCGGGCTCTACTCGAATGTCGCTGTCATTGACAATCAGGTGCGTGTAACGCGCTGCGGACAGCATCTGCGCGAGGTTGCTTACTTTCACATTCGCGCCCAGCACCTTGGGGCAAATCACAAGGCAAATTTTCCGTTGAGGAAACTCGCGCTGAAGTTGCTCGACGCTTGCCACCGCGGGGTCATTCGCGTCGCTCACCCCAAAGACGATTTCGTACTCCGGATAGTCCTGCAAACAATGACTTCGGAAGCACTCGTAGATCTCCGGATCGGTCCCCTTGAGCGGCTTAAGTATGGAGACTGGCGGCAAAGCTTGTGCGGGGCGGTCTACGTTGGCCACCCTCCGCTCACGCAGAAACGCGGCCGCGCTCCACAGACAGAGAAGGTAATAGATCGAACTGGAAACCGTACCGAAGACCGCGATGATCTCAATGATTCTGACGATGTAATGGGGCATGCCAGCGAGGGCCAGTCTATTCGTAACGCAGCGACTCAATAGGATCCAGGTTCGCCGCCTTCCAAGCCGGATAAATGCCAAAGACCAGTCCAACTCCCGCGGCGGAGCTGAAACCGAAGATGGTCCAGAACATCGACATGCGGGCAGGCAACGATGGCCAGAGCGCTGGAATGCCCCAAACGATCATCGCGCCCAGCAGCACGCCGATGATGCCGCCCACCGCGGTCAGGATGATTGCTTCGAGCGTGAACTGAAGCAGAATATCCCGCTTGCGCGCACCAATTGCCTTCCGAACGCCGATCTCGCGCGTGCGTTCGGTGACGCTGACCAGCATGATATTCATCACGCCCACGCCGCCCACGATCAAGCCCACACTGGAAATAGCGAACATACCGATGAACAGCATGCCGGTAAGTTGGTTCCACACGTCGGAGATCGACTCGGAGGTGAAAACGGCGAAGTTGTCCGCGTTATTAGGCGGCACCTTGCGACGGCGGCGCAGCAATTCGCGGATCTCATCGACCGCCTTTGGCATGTCATCGTGGGAAGTGGCCTTAACGCTAATCCAATGCTGCTTCATCTCGGGATGCAGCTTCTTGAACGTCGTGAGCGGCATGTACACCTTGTTGTCTTCGGGATTCTTGCCCCCGCCAAAGACTGATTTCACGCGCTGGGCTACGCCGATTACGGTAAAAAGCTCGCCCTCAATATTGACTTCCTTTCCCAGAGGATCGGCGTTGCCAAACAATTCCTCTGCAGTGTCGGAACCCAGCAAAACTACAGGCGAGTGGTGCTCTTCGTCGACTTCGCTGAACCACCGGCCCGAGGCGATCAGCAGATCGAAGACATCCTTGGATGAAGCCTGATCGCCTTCCAGAATCGTGTTCTTGGCTTTGCGATCTCCATATTTCACTGCGAAACTGCCGACACCGAGCTCTGGCCGGAAATAGCGAAGCCCGGCGGTAACCGCTTTGACGTGGGGCAATTGAGCTATGGCAAGAGAGTCTTCGTAAGTCAACTCCTTGCGGGTGCGCATTTCTTCGGTCAGACGGCCGAAGGTGAAAGGCTGAATGTGAAAAGCAAAGACAATGTTCGAGCCCATGCTGCTGACCATGTTGCGGACGTTGTCGTCGAGGCCGCGTCCGATGGAAGAAACGCCGATGACCATGGCGACGCCGATCACGATTCCCAGCACAGTGAGGGACGAGCGGAGCTTGTTGCCGCGGATCGTGTCCGTTGCCATCTGGACAATTTCGCCGAATTCATCTTTGCGAATCATGGGTCATCGAGTAATTGTGTAATTTGGTAATTGTGTAATTCAAAAAAAGACCTCGCGGTTGTCGCGGCACCGGTGGGCGCTTTCAATTACCCGACTACATAATTACCAAGTCTTCTTTACATTTCGAAGCGCAGGGCGACGATTGGATCCAATTTTGCGGCCTTCCGTGCTGGATAGACTCCAAAGAATACGCCCACACTGGCTGCCACAATCAATCCTGCTGCAACCGCCCACAATTTGATTGCGGAAGGCATGCCGATCAGCAAGGTGATAGTTTCGGCGATGGTGACTCCCAGCAACACTGCGAACGCCCCCCCCCATTACCGCAAGCGTCACTGCTTCAATCAGGAACTGCAGCAGAACGTCTCCGCGGCGGGCGCCCAGCGCCTTTCGTATGCCGATTTCGCGAGTACGCTCGGTTACCGAGACCAGCATGATGTTCATAATGACGATGCCGCCGACAACCAGCGAGATACAGGCAATGCCAATCGTGGCGATAAAGAAGGTGCTACTGAAGTCTGACCAGACCCCCAGCAGGCTGGCGTTAGTTTCGATGTCGAAACTGTCCTCGGCCTCGGGCCGGTCGTGCCGCTTGGCACGAAGAGCGACGCGGGCCTCATCGATCGCCTCGTTCAGGGGAGGACCCGCGCTCGTCGCTTTCCCGGAGATCCGCAGGCTGCTGCTGTGACTTCCGTATTGCTTCAGGCAGGCCGTAAGGGGAATCATCACATAATTGTCGGCACTCTGCCCTAAGGTTTTGCCCTTCTTCTTGCCGACGCCGATAACCTGGTAGGTCCAGCCGTCGAGGCGGATTTCTTTGCCCAGCGGATCGATGCCTGGCATGAGGTGTTCCACGATGTCCGTTCCGACAACGGCGACGGGAGACCGATTATCCACGTCCGTATCGTTTAGCATGCGTCCTGCACTCAGATCGACATCGAGAATCGTGGCCATGCCGGGAGTGATTCCTCGCACCAATGTATCGTTAATGGATTGTTCTGCGTACTTTACATGGCCGCTTTCGTTGCGCGTAGTCGCTCCAACCAATTCGCAGTGGCGGCAGGCGTCGCGCACCGCGAAGTAGTCCTCCATGGTCAGGTCTTTACGCTTCTCTCCCTCCAGGATGTGGTTCACGTTGGTGGAGAGGGGGGAGAACTTGAACACCAGAAATACGTCTGCGCCCAGATTGAATACCTTCTGTGCGACGTAGTCATTAATGCCCGAGACGAAAGTCACGACTGCGATCACGGCGGCTACCCCGATAACCACGCCGAGAAGCGTGAGCACGGAGCGAAGCTTGTTCGCCCATAGCGATTGCAGCGCAATCCGGATGGCTTCGGCGATGTTCATAAACCGGACTTCGGACTTCGGACCTCAGACCACAGCGGCGAGATCAGTCTAACAGCGAATTTGGCGATGCCGCGAGGCGCGGTGATGCCCGAGGTCTGAGGTCCGAGGTCTAACGCCAGATCTTTCGCATATAATGATTCAGTTGGCAGCTGGACCGGACGGCCGCTCTCGTCGCGTCGAGTGATGAGGGAGGAAAGTCCGAACTCCGAAGAGCAGTGTGCCGGATAACGTCCGGGAAGCCGGGTTCAAGCCCGGTTGACGGAAAGTGCCACAGAAAATATACCGCCTCGGCGGCAACGTCGAGGTAAGGGTGAAAAGGTGCGGTAAGAGCGCACCGCCGCTGCAGTAATGTGACGGGCAGGGCAAACCCCACACGGAGCAAGACCAAATAGGGAGGGAGTCTGGGACTTGGTTTTTGCGAATCAGGTTTCGGACACGCACCGGCTCGGCGCGTCAAACCTTCGGGTAGGTCGCTAGAGCCTCGCAGCAATGCGTGGCCCAGAGGAATGGCCGTCCTACCGGAGCAATCCGGCGGACAGAATTCGGCTTACAGGTCCGGCTGCCACAATCTATTTAGGTTTCAATGGTTTACCAATTCGACCTGCGCAGTTGTGACGCCGGTGTGACGGGAAAAGGGGATCGGGCCAACGAAATGCCAATCAGTTGCAAGCACACCTTCGCTCGTTTGCTGTTCATTTTGAGAAAGGAATTCTAATTCCGCCTTTTTGCCGCGTTCTGAGGGTCGATCGCCTGTTTCTTGGACAGATCTTCCGCCTAAGGGGTTTCGCGTTGCAACTTGAGTCGGCGAAGTAACTGAGCGTTGACGGCTACGATGATGGTGGACAAGTTCATCGCCACTGCACCAACACTCATGGGGAGTTCGACTCGCCAACGGACGAACAGACCTGCGGCAGCCGGGATGGCGACCAGGTTATAGGCGGTTGCCCAAACCAGATTTTGGATCATTTTTTTGTAAGCAGCGCGAGATAATTCGATGGCTCCCACAACGTCGCGAGGGTCACTGCGCACGAGAACAATTCCCGCGGACTCAATTGCCACATCTGTTCCCGCACCAATTGCGATTCCTACATCTGCAGTTGCCAGCGCTGGTGCGTCGTTCACGCCGTCGCCTACCATGGCTACCTTTTTGCCGCCGGCCTGGAAGCGCTGTACCGCCGCAGCCTTGTCAACGGGCAGAACCTCGGCTGCGACCTCATCGATTCCGATACGCCGGGCGACCGAATTGGCAACCGTCTTCGAATCTCCAGTGATCATGGCGACCCTGATGCCAAGCCGATGAAGTTCGGTGACGGCTTCACTGGATTCGGGCCGAATCTGATCTTCAACGGCGAAAGCACCGAGCAGTCGGTCTTCAGCAACCGTATAGAGAACTGTTTTCCCATCCGATGCCCATTCGGTTGTCAGTTTTTCAACGTCTGGCGGCATGGTCACGTTGGCTTCAGTCAACAAGCGGGGTCCGCCGATTTCGATACTCTTGCCTTCCACGAGCGCCTTAGCTCCTCGACCGGGCAGCGCCTCGAAATTCGTGGCCGACAATCGGTTCACGTTTCGGCGCTTGGCTTCGGCGACGACTGCTTTCGCGAGCGGATGTTCGGAGTTGGATTCCACAGCGGCAGTCAGTGCCATCAAATGGTCTTCGGTAATGCCAGGGGTGGCCACAACTTCAGAAACTGCAGGAGAACCGCGTGTCAGGGTTCCGGTCTTATCGAAGATGACGATGTCCAGATTTCGAGCACGTTCGAGTGCGAGTCTGTCCTTAACAAGAAGCCCGTTTTGAGCGCCGAGCGATGTTGAGATCGCGATCACCAGCGGAATCGCCAATCCTAGGGCATGCGGGCAAGCAATGATGAGGACCGTTGCCGTTCTAATCAGGGCGTGTGCTCTGTCGCCAGAGATTGACCAGTATGTGAAAGTGATCGCGCCAGCCGCGACCGCCACGTAAAAAAGAATTGCAGCAGCACGGTCGGCAAGAGCCTGGGCGCGAGAGCCAGAAGCCTGGGCAGTGGCGACGAGCCGTATGATTCCAGAAAGAGCTGTCTGGTCCCCGACTGCGGTAATCCTGACGCGAAGACTTCCGCGACTGGCAACTGTTCCCGCAATAACTTTAGAGCCTGCTCCCTTCG
>WNFN01175534.1_pt2 | contig 23822 bp, 22 predicted proteins | sample 5400161 | NCBI WGS metagenome assembly WNFN01 (sample SAMN13153353, study PRJNA577476) | soil metagenome | isolation source: 80 cm saprolite on Douglas fir-dominated hillslope | place: USA:California | collected 2013-09-17 | reverse complement strand
CCTGGCATGATGCGTTCCATGCCGCGCCCCGTCCACCAGCTCATGGCCGCCCTCTCCTACGGCGATGCCGTGAGCAACGATGCGCTCGCCATCCAGCGCCATCTGCGCGCGGCCGGGTTCGACTCGGACATCTTCGCCGAGCACGCGCATCCGCGCCTGGCGCAGCAATGCCGCCGCCTGTGGGAGTACGGACCCCTCTCCTCCCCGGAGACGGTCTGCATCTTCCATTTCGCGATCGGAAGCGGCGCCGGCCGCTTCATCTTCCAGGCGCCGGACCGCCTGGTCACGCGCTATCACAACATCACGCCCCCGGAGCTCCTCGCCGGGTTCCTGCCCCATCTGGCCCGGCAATGCCATCAGGGCCGCCTCGAGCTGCGGGCCTTCGCGGAGCGAACGGAGCTGGGCCTCGGCGTCAGCGAGTTCAATCGCCGCGAGCTGGAGGCGGCCGGCTACCGGCAAACCGGCGTCGTCCCCATCACGCTCGACCTCGATGCCTTCGCCGCCGGGCCCGCCTCCGCTGTCGTCCGGAGCGTGTTCGGGGACGGCCGCACGAACGTCCTTTTCGTGGGCCGCATCATCCCGAACAAGAAGATCGAGGACTTGATCCGTGCCTTCGCCTTCTACCAGCGCACCTTCGATCCGAGCAGCCGCCTCCTCCTCGTCGGCGACCACTGGGGCTACGAGCCCTACCTGCTGTTCCTCCAGGCCGTCGCGCGCGAGCTGGGCGCGCAGGAGGTCCTGTTCACGGGGCAGGCCGAGGACGACGAGCTGCGCGCGTACTACTCCGTGGGCACCGTGTACGTCTCGCTGTCCGAGCACGAGGGCTTCTGCGTGCCCCTGCTGGAGGCGATGGCGTTCGGGATGCCGGTCGTCGCCTACGACGCGGCCGCGGTGTCCGAGACCCTGGCCGGGGCGGGTGTCTTGTTGAAGGACAAGCGGACGGACGAAGTCGCGGCCCTGCTCGACCGGATCGTCCGGGATCGCGCGGTGCGGGACCCCGTCATCGCGGGACAGCAGCGGCGGCTCGGCGAGGTGCGCGGGACGGACGTGGGCGCGCGCCTCCTCGCCCAGCTCCGCCCGATCCTCGATCGTTGAGGGCGCGACTCAGTACTTGACGGAGCAGCCGTACGACTGGCTCGTGGCCGTGCTCACCGGCTTGCCGGCCAGGACCTCGTCGAGGGCCTTCGAGACGTAGTTCGTCGCGGTCGCGATGTCGGCCTGATCGGTGGACGGCGTATCGTCGATGCCGCCCGCGTAGATCAGCGTGCCCCTGGGATCGACGATGAACATGTGCGGCGTGGTCTTGGCGCCGTAGGCGCGGCCGACGGAGCCGGCGGTGTCGAGGAGGTAGGCGGTGGGCGCGGCGCCCTTCTGCTTCAAGAGCGCGTCGACCTTGTCGCTCGCGTAGTAGCCCTGCTGGCCCTTGGCCGAGGAGTTGATTGAGAGCCACACGACGCCCTTGCCCGTGTAGTCCTTCTGCAGCTTCTGCATGTGCCCGCTGCCGTAGTGCTTGCCCACGAACGGGCACTCGAAGTTCACCCATTCGAGCACGACGAACTTGCCCTTGTAGGCGGACAGGCGCTGGGTCGCGCCGCTGGTGTCGGGCAGGCTCACCTCCGGTGCCGGCTGGCCGATGACGGCCGCGGCCGGCGCGGACGGAATGGAGAGGGCGGCGGCGAGCGCCGTCGCGGCCAGCGCGGGAACGCGGATCCTCATGGCTTCTCCTTCGCCGACGGCGCGGCGCTCTTCGCGTCCACGCGTACGGCGGTGCTGCCCCCGGAACCCTCGATGACCAGGACGCCCTCGAGCGCGCCCAGCGGGCGGGCCGCATTGGGCGCGGGCGTCATCTCCAGTCGATAGCTCCCGGCCGAGCGCGCCCAGGTCTGGGTCGCGGCATGGTCGATCACCTGGCCGCGGTCGGGAAAGAAATAGGCCTGGCGTATCTCCGCTTGTGCGCGCGGCGGCCGCACCACGAGGACGAGCCGCTCCGGCGTCTCGCGCGCCTCGAAAGCCCATCCCGCGGCGGCCCGCGGCAGTCGCTCCCGCGCGGAGGCGAAGGCGGCGCCCTTCTGCGCGGACGGCCGCGGCGCTTCCGATCGGACGGGCAGGACCAGGGAGAGCTCGCGGCGTCCGGGCAGGCAGGCCTCGCGGCACTCCAGCCAGTCCGCCCGAGCGGCCAGCGTCACCGACGTCCCCGCGGTCAACGTCGTCGGCGGCGTGATCGTGACCGGAAGCAGCACCTCGCGCGTGTAGCCGTAGCTCGTGACGGGTCCTTGTTTGAAGATTTCCGGATACGGCCATTCGATGGGCCCGGCCTGGAATCCGTCGGGCAGCTTCCAGGTGAGGCGCGTGGCCAGGCCGGAATCGCCGGGGTTCTTCCAGTACGTGTGCCACTCCGGGTCCATGCGGAGGCGCAGGCCGGCCTGGAAGGGCCGGCCACCGGCGATGGATTCCACGTCCGCGACGAGCTCGGGCTGGACGTGCTTGGACGCGGGGGGCGCGGCCGCCACGGACGAGGACAGGGCGCACAGCGCGGCCGCCATCCGCACCATTCGACGAGCCGAGGCGCCGGGGCCGCGCATCCCTCGACTATAACCGCGTCCCCCTCAGGGCTTCCAGGTCCCGCGCGCGACGGCGGGCACGAACGTGTCGAGATCCGCGGGTGGGTAGTCGATCACGCGCTCCTGCTCCGCGCTCAGGTAGCAGGCCATGAGGAGCCGGGTCACGTCGAGCCCGGCGTGGAAGTCGAGCCAGGGCTGCTTGCCGTCGAGGAAGCACTGCGTGAAGTATCGGTTCTCGCCTTCGTAGCCGTACTCCGCGGTCTCGCTGCCCACGACGGGCATGAGGCCCTGTTCCGCGTTCTGCTTCTCGACCAGGTCCTCGCCCGCCTTGCCCTGGAGGCGGCGGCTGAAGAAGACGCGCGCGCCCGCGTCGAGCGAGTTGGCCGACATCGAGTACTCGGGGCCGAGCAGCTCCAGGCTCAGGCGCAGGCCCGCGCCCACGAAGCTCCAGGAGGTCGTGGCCTCCGTCATCACCTTGAGGCCCTTCTCGTCGACGTACTGGACGGTGGCGCGCGCGAAGTCCTCCGCGGGCGCCTTCCGGTAGTCGACCTCGGGGCCCATCATCTCCTTGAGGAGATCCGCGTACTTCGGGCGCGACCATTTGAGCGACGCGATCTGGGCGGAGACCTTGATGGGCCGCAGCGTGTTTCGTGGCGCGCCCGGCGCGGTGAGGAGATGGCGGCCGACTTCCAGGCTGTGGCACATCATGTCGAGGAGCACGCCCCCGCCCTGCTGGTCGCCGCGCCAGAACCACGGCATGTGCGGCCCGCTGTGCTCCTCGGCCGCGCGCGCGAGATAGGGGCGCCCGCCCAGGGCCGCCCCGCGCGCCCAGACGATCTCCCGGCCACGCTCCAGCACGGGCGAGAAGAGCTGGCTCTCGAGGTAGCCGTGAAGGACGCCCGCCTTCTCGACCAGCTCGACCATGCGGCGGGCTTCCGCGCCGTTGCGGGCCAGCGGCTTCTCGCAGGCGACGCCCACGAGCCGGGCCCCGCGAGAGAGCGCGTCCACGATGCGCTCCATGTTCGCGATGCGCGCGTGGTTCGGGCCGCAGATCCAGATGCAGTCGATCTCGGGCGCGGCCACCATCTCTTCGATGGAAGCGAAGGCGCGGGCGGCGCCCACGCGCAGGGAGCGGGCCAGGGCCGCCGCTTCCTCCGCGCGCCCGGCATGGGGGCTCCAGACGCCGCGCACGTCGGCGTCGCGGACGCCGACCCAGGACTTGATGTGGAACCGGGTGATGAAGCCGCTGCCGATGAACCCGACGCCGAGACGTCCCTCCGCCATTGCTTGCCTCCGCGACGAGGGCGCGATCCTAGTGAAAAAAGAGACGGGCCGCCACCCCTCGACGGGCGTCGGTGGTACGGTGGAACGTGAGCCGAAGTCTGTCGACCTCAGTGTCTTCATGAGCATCAGCGCGCCCTGGAACGATCGTCTGGCCGAGCCGCTCTCCAACGAGCACCTCGTCCAGCTCTACGAGGACGACCGCGCGCTGGTCGAGGCGGTGTCGCTCTATGCCGGGCGTGGGCTCGGCAAGGGCGAGGGCGTGATCCTGGTGGCCACGGAGCCGCACCTCGAGGCCGTCGAGGCGCGCCTGCGCGAGACCGGCTTCGACCTCGGCGACCTCAAGGGATGGGGCCAGCTCACCTGCATCGACGCCGCCACCTTGTTGTCGCGTTGCCTCGCCGACGGGCACGTCGATGCCGCTCGCTTCCGATCGATCCTGGCCGACGTGATCACGACGGCGCGCCGCGGCGGCCGGTTCCGCCGGATCCGCGTCTACGGCGAGATGGTCAACCTCCTCTGGAGAGTCAACCATCCGGCGACGCGCCAGCTCGAGGAGCTCTGGAACGAGGCCATCGAGCTTCACTCCGTCGCGCTGTTGTGCGGCTACCGCGTGGATGTGGGAGAAGCGGACACCCACTTCCCGGGGGACCTGCGCGCGCTGCACTCCCACCTCATCCCGGTCGAAGCCGGCTTCTAGCCGCCGCACGGATCCGTCTACACTTACCACCGGCTGCTCACCGACCTCTACCTCGTGGACGGATCGAGAGAGGCGGCCTTGCGCCGCCTCCGCGCATGCTGATTCCGATCGGCCAGGAAGACTCGATCGTCCGCCGGCAGCCGTGGGTCTCCTACGGGCTGCTCGCCGCCAACGTCCTGTTCTTCCTGATGACCTCCGCCGCCGGCCCGGGCGCGGCCTGGCGCAACGAGGTCGTGGCCAAGATCAACGAGATGGTCGTGTACTTCCAGGAGCGGCCCTACCTCCGGCTGCCCCCGGATCTGGCCGCGCTCTGCGACGACAAGGAATGCCAGGAAGGAGTCGAGGAGCAACGCAGGGCTTTCACCCGGAAGTCCATGACGCCGCCGGGGGAGACCATCGCCGAGCAGCAGCGGAAGCTCGACGAGATGGGAATCGAGCTGCACGCCCTGCGCAACCGGCTGCCGTCGCGGCGCTTCGGCTACGTGCCCAGCGAAGGCAAGCCGGACCGCGCGCTCAGCTCGATGTTCGTTCACGGCGGATGGCTCCACCTCCTGGGCAACATGCTCTTCCTCTGGGTGACCGGACCGTTCGTCGAGGACGTCTTCGGGCGGGCCCTCTTCGCGGCCCTCTATTTCCTGTCCGGGTTCGCCGCCCTCGCCACCCACGTGGCCAAGTTCCCGCACAGCTCGATCCCGCTCATCGGCGCCTCCGGCGCCATCGCGGGCGTCATGGGCGCGTTCCTCGTCCGCTACGCGCTACGCCACATCCGCATGCTCTACATGCCTTTGTTCCCCCTGCCGCGGCCCCGGTTCACCTTCGGCGTCCCCGCCTTCGTCATCGTGCCCCTCTGGTTCGGGGAGCAGTTCTGGTACGCCCATCACGGGGGCGCGGAGTCGGGAGTGGCCTTCTGGGCCCACGTCGGCGGGTTCCTGTTCGGGGCCGCCTTCGCCCTTGCCGTCCGGGCGGCGGGGATCGAGGCGAGGTGGATCCATCCCTCCATCGAGAAGGAGCTGACCCTCGAGCAGGATCCGGGGCTGGAGCGCGCCCTCGAGCTGCGCGTCGCCGGCGATCTGGTTCGGGCGCGCCGCGAGATCGCGGCCGTGCTCGTGCGAGATCCGTCGAATCCGGACGCCTGGCGCGAGTCCTACGACATCGCGTGCGACGCTTCCGACGAGAAGGAGCTGGGCCGCAGCGGGTCCCGCCTCGTCGAGCTCTACGCGCGCGCGAGCGAGCGGGACCTCGTGATCGATCTCCTCCGCGATCTCGTGGGGCGGGCCAAGGGGCCGCTTCCCGCGCGCCTGTTCCTCAGCGCGGCCAGCCTGTTCGAGAAGCGGGGGGACTGGGACCTCGCCCTCGAGGCCTATTCCGCCCTGGTCGAGCGGCAACCGCAGGACCCCGCAGTGGTACGGGCGCTCCTGCGGCGTGCGGAGATCCTGCGCCAGACGGGAGACACGGCCGCCGCCGACCGTGCGCTCGCGCAGGCGCGCGCGCATCCCGCCTCCGCCGTCGGCTTGGACAAAGGGCGGTAGGATCGCCGCCGATGCTTTTCGAGAACGTCGGCCTCTTCCTGGAACTCTATCGCCGGCCACGCCGCGCGTTCTCGGGGATCCTGGACCAGGGCAGCCTTCTCTTCGGCGCCGCGCTGGTCGTGATCGTGTCCGCGGTCATGGCCGCCGCCCTGACCGTCCAGATGATGGTCGCCCCCGCCGGAGCGCTCTCGAAGCCCGCGCCACCGTCGCCCTACTCCGTCGTGGCCCTCGTCTCGCTCACCTCCAGCCTGGGCGACATCTTCGGGCTGGCCCTGCTCTACGCACCCTTCGCGCTGCTCGCCCTCACCGTGTTCGAGCCTGTCGGCAGCTTCGGTGTGGCCTTCCGCCGCGATTTCTGGGCCATGGGCGGGCTCCTCTTCGCGGCACTGATGGTGATCGCCCTGCAGACGACCTTCGGCGCGCGACTCACGAGCGCGGTGGCGGTGGCGCTCCTCGCGCCCGTCGCCCTCCTCCTCCAGCCCTTCCTCGCCTTCCTGGCCTCGCCCTTCGTCCTCTTCTTCGGCTGGCGCTACCTTCGGGGAGACCTCGGCGACGTGACCTGGAGCTTCAGCGCGCGGCAGAGCTTCAAGCGCCACCTGCAGGCCTCGACCCTGAACCCCCGGGACGCGAGCGCTCACTACAACCTGGGCCTCATCCATCAACAGCGGCGCCAGAACGCGGAGGCGCAGGAGCGTTTCCGGCGCGCCGTCGAGATCGATCCCTCGGAGCTGGACGCGCACTACCAGCTCGGCCGCATCGCGCGCGAGGAGAAGCGATACGAAGACGCCATCCGCCACTTCGAGGAGGTGGTCTCGCGGGACGACGCCCACGCGCGGAGCGAAGTCTGGCGGGAGATCGGCTCGACGTACTTCGAGTCGGGCTCCATCGATCACGCCCGCTGGGCCCTGTCGAAGTACGTCGAGAGACGGCCCCATGACCCCGAAGGGCTGCTGCGCTACGGCGAGGTCCTGCTGGCCGCCGGAGACTCCGCAGGCGCGGCCCAGCAATTCCGCGCCTGCGTGGAGGCGGTGGACACCATGCCCGCCTACCGCCGCCGGGAAGTCGCGCGCTGGAAGCGCGCCGCGCGCCAGAGGCTCATCAGCTAGACGCGCATTCGCTGGAAAACCTGGGGCCAAAGGCCCAGAATCCCGCCAGGCCGCGAGGCGGCGTGAGCGGAACCACATCGCTTCGCCGGCGCTCGACGTACGGGCGAGCAGGGAGGGCGCCCGCTCATGATACGGGAGCCCGCGTTTTTCCGCGTCTTGGTGAGAGAGGGGACCACCTGACCTTGCGCGCCGTCACCGGGGTCGTCGTCGACGCGATCCCGGTGCCCGTCTACGTGTCGGATTACGCACCGGTGGGCCCTGCGGACGGTCCGCCCGTGCTCCTTCTGCACGGCCTGCTCACGTCCGGCCAGGCATGGAAGTCCGTCATCCCGAGTCTTCCGAGCTCGCGGCGGGTCATCGTCCCCGATTTGCGGGGCCACGGGCGCAGTGCGGCCGCATCGAACGACGTTTGCCTCGACGAGCTCACCGATGACCTCCTCGGCGTGCTCGATGCCCTGCACGTCCCTCGAGCGACACTGGTGGGATTGAGCCTGGGCGGTCTCGTCTGCCTGCGTGCCGCCGTCCGGCATCCGCAGCGCGTGGCCGCCCTCGCCCTCGTGGCCACGCCGGCTTCGCCCGAGACGGTGGAGAGCGGGGCGCGCCGCCTGGCGACCCTCGAGGCCATGGACCGCCTGGGTAAGCGCCCCGTCCTGCGCGGAATGGCGAGCTGGTTGTTCGGCGGCACGACCCGGCGGCACTCGCCCGAAGTCGTGGAGGCGTGGCTGGAGAGTCTGGAGAGCGTCGATCCCATCGCGATTCGCCGGACCGCCCAGGCCGCGCTCCGTCGATCGGATGCTCGCCCCTGGCTCGGTCGGGTCCACGTGCCCGCGCTCGTCGTCGCCGGTGCCCAGGATGCGGTGGTCTCGGCCGAGGACGTGGCCGCCCTGGCCGGCGGTCTCCCGCTCGGGCAGCTCTGCGAGCTGCCCGATGCCGGACATCTCGTTCCTCTCGAGCGTCCGGAAGCCCTCGGCCTTGCGCTCGAGGGCTGGATCGCGTCCGCGGATGGCCGGTCCTCACCTGATGCAGGAGGTGCCGATGCACGAACGAGCGCATGAGAGGACGTCCGCGCCCCTTCCGCGGCCCGCCGTCGCGGAGGCGGTCTACTCGGTCCTCGCGCACACCCTGGGGATCGATCCGAGCGGCATCCGGCCGGACGCGGAGCTGGAGCAGCTCGGGCTGAACTCCCTCAAGACCATCGAGATGAACGTCGCGCTCGAGGAGAAGCTGGGGTTCACCTCGCCCGAGGTGGCCCGCCCGGACGAGCTGGGGATCGTGACCGTCGACGACCTGGTGAGCCACGTGGTCCGCGTGCTCGCCGGAGACCTCCGATGACCCCGCTCCCCACGCAGCTCGAGAGGGAGGCCGAAGCCCGGGGCATGCTCACCCAGCGCGAGCACGAGCGCCAGGCGGTGGCCGCCCACTACGAGAACCACCCCGAGATCTTCTCGCTCGTGCTCGATCGGCGGCTCGCCTACGCGACCGGCATCTTTCGCCGGGAAGACGAGGACCTCGAGACGGCGCAAGCGCGCAAGTACGCGTGGATCGCCGAGCAGCTCGCCATCCAGCCGGGCGAGGCCGTCCTCGACGTCGGCTGCGGGTGGGGAAGCAACCTCCTCTACCTGGCCGAGCACACGGAGGGCCGCTTCCGCGGGGTGACGCTGTCGGCCCGGCAGCGCGAAGAAGCGCTCGCCCGCGCCCAGCGCGCCGGCGTGGGTGACCGGGTCCGCATCGACCTCGCGCACGTCGAAGATGTCGACCTCCCGTCCGAGTCGCTCGACGCCGTCCTCTTCGTGGGCAGCATCGTGCACATGCACAACCGCGAGGCCATCCACGAGAAGGTGGCGCGCGCGCTCCGCCCCGGTGGCCGGCTGCTGATCTCCGATTGCTTCTTCCCGGTGGAGGCGCGGGGCGACCGCGACAGCGCGGCCTCGCGGTACATCTTCGAGACCGCGCTGGGCTACTGCCGCCTGCTCCACCTCTCGGACGAGCTGGGCCTGATCGAGCGCTGCGGCCTGGACGTCGTGCGGGTGGAGGACCTCACCGCTTCCTACGCGTGCACGCTCGGCCGCTGGATCGACAACGTGCGGGCCCATCGCGACCGCATCGAGACGCTCGCCCCCGGCTTCTCGCGCGTGCTCCAGGTGTACATGACGATCGCGCGCCTGAGCTTCCTCCGCCGTCGGGCCCTCGAATACATGGTCGTGGCCGCGAAGGGGAAGCCCCCGCGTCCGCTCGCGGGCGGCGTGCAGCCGTGAGGGCGCGGACGCTCCCCGCGCTCCTTCGCGAGCGCGCCGAGTCGTCGGCCGGTGGTCAGCCCGGGTTGCGTCTCCGAACGGGAGGCGCTTGGGAGACGTGGAGCTGGTCGACCTACTGGCGGCAGGCGCGGGAGAGCGCGGCCGGGCTGCGCGAGGCCGGCCTCCGGCCGGGCGATGCGCTGCTCGTGCTCGCCGTCGAGGCGGAAGCGGCCGTGCGCGCGATCCTCGGCGCCTGGGTCCTGGGCGCGGTTCCGACGCCGATCGGCCTGCCCTTCCGGCTCGAAGACATGGATGCGTTCCTGCGTGGGCTGGAAGAGACGGCGCGGGCGCTGGACGCGCGCGTGCTGGTGGTGCCGCGCTCGGTCGCGCACGCCGCCGCGCGCGCCCCGCGCGGCCTGCGCATTCTCGTGGCCGAGGACCTCGCGGGCGATCCCGCCGATCTCCCCGACCGCGACCACGACGCCCATCCCATTGCCCTCGTCCAGCTCACCAGCGGGAGCACGGGACGGCCGCGCGGGGTGGTGATCCCCCATCACCGGCTGTCGTCCCACCTGGACGCGATGTCGCGAGCGCTTCCCGTGGCCGAGCCGGGCGCCGTCGGCGTCTCCTGGCTTCCGCTCTATCACGACATGGGTCTGGTGGGCGGTCTGCTCTTCCCCCTTTACGCCGGGTTCGAGCTGCGGTTGTCCTCGCCGCACGACTTCCGCGCGCGCCCCTGGGCCTGGCTCCAGGACCTGTCGGAGTCGGGCGCCGTCATCACTCCCGCGCCCCCCTCGGCCTGGATGCTGTGCGTCCGCCTGGCCGAGCGCGCCATCGCCGCTCGTCTCGACCTGTCGCGCCTTCGCTGCGCGCTGGTGGGGGCCGAGCCCATCGGCGCCCGTGTCCTCCGCGAGTTCGCCGCCGCCTTCGCGCCCTGCGGCTTCCAGGCCGAGGCCTTCTTCCCATGCTACGGGCTCGCCGAAGCGACCCTGGCCGTCACCTTCCCCCGCCTCCTCGCCCCGCGGCGATTCGATCGGGTGGACGGCCGCGCGCTGGGGAATGGCCAGGCGGAGCCCCTCGCCGCGGACGGCCCGGGGGCCATGACCTTCGTCGGCCTCGGACAACCGATCCCCGGCACGACCGTCCGCGTGGTGGACGAAGAAGGCGCGGACGCCGCCGAGCGCCGGGTCGGCGAGATCTGGGTCCACTCGGAGACGCTGATGGAGAGCTACCACCGCGATGCGGAGGCCACCGCGGACGCCCTGGTCGGAGGCTGGCTGCGCACGGGCGACCTCGGCTACCTCGCGGGTGGCGAGCTGTTCGTCACCGGCCGCAAGAAGGACATCATCATCCGCGCCGGCCAGAACCTGGTGCCGGCGGTGATCGAGGAGATCGCTTCCGGAGTGGAGGGCGTACGCGCGGGAGGAGTGGCCGCGGTCGGCCTCTGGTCGGAGGAAAGCGCGACCCAGATCGCGGTGGTGGTGGCGGAGACGCGGCGGCCTCTCGCGGAGCATGCCGCCCTGGCGCGGGCGGTGCGCGAGGCCCTCAAGAGCCATGGCCTGTCCGTCGACGAGGTCCGCGTGGTGCCTCCGGGAACGCTGCCGAAGACCACCAGCGGCAAGCTGGTGCGCAGTGGCGTCACCGCGCTCGCGAAGGCCGGATGACGATGCACCTGCTGAGGCCGTTGGCCGTGTTCCTGGCCGCCTATTCGCTGCACCTCGGCTACATCACCGTCTTCTACCACCGCGCCCTGGCCCATCGCGCGGTGAGGCTGCATCCGGCCACCCTCCGGTTCGTGCTGGCCACGGGGAACTGGGTGACCGGGCTCGATCCGAAAGCCTGGTCCTGCATGCACCGCATGCATCACGCCTTCTCCGATGGGCCCGATGATCCGCACAGCCCGGCGCAGGCCGGCGTCCTGGGCGTCCTCGTGGCCCAGCTCCGTGCGTACGAACGCACGCTCTACGGCCTGCTCGGCCGGCATCCCGACTACCTGCGCCACGTGCCGGATCTCGACTTCCCGGTGCATTGGCTGAATCGCCACGGCCTCTGGTGGCTGCCCTATGCGCTCCACACGGCCGCGGCCGTCTTCCTGGGATACGCCGCCGGCTGGGGGTTCGGACTCGCGTACTTCGCCGGCCTCATGAGCCACCCCATCGAGGGATGGGTCATCAACGCCCTCGGCCACGCCGTGGGCCCGCGCAACTTCGAAACTCCGGACGACTCGCGGAACCCCTGGCTGGCTGCGCTCCTGATCGGCGGCGAGGGACTCCAGAACAACCATCACCGTTTCCCGGGGTCCGCCCGCTTCTCCTACCGCTGGTGGGAGCCCGACGCGGGCTTCATGCTGTGCCGGGCGCTGGAGAAGGCGGGCGCCTTGACCATCGATCGCGGCCGGCTGCTGCCTCGCCCGGGCCCGCCGATGATGCCGACGACTCAGCCATAGATCCCTCGGTAGGAGGGCGGCAGCATCGACGCCACCGCCCGCATCAATCGATCGGTCTCCTCTTGCGCCTGCTCCGCGCTCGCCCCTTCGAGGGGCATCGCGGGAACGATGCGGATTCGCACCGTGGTCCGGCGCAGGCGCCGCAGGTTGGCCGCGATCTGCTCCTGCCCGTACCAGGCGCCCACGACCACGGGCACCCCGCTGCGCGCCGACAGCAGGGCGACACCGCTGTACGCCTTGCCCATCACGCCCGTCCCCGAGCAGGTGCCCTCGGGCAGGAGGCCGATCAGGTCCCCCCGGGCGAGCGCGCGCACGGCGTCTTCCAGGACGGATTCGCGCGCCCCGCGCGGCGCGAAGATGATGTCGCAGAAGAACGGGATGAGGCGGAGCCGCCCCGGCTTGCCGCGGACCTCGTCACCCATGATCCCGGGGAAGTCCGGCCGCGGCGAGATGGAGAGGAAGAGGGGGAGGGCGAGCGAGTTGACGTGGTTCGCCGCGAAGATGACGGGGCCACGCGGCGGGATGTTCTCGAGGCCGGAGACCTCGACGCGGACGATCAGGCCGAGCAGGAAGCCGAGCAGCCGGTGCGCGCGCGCCCGCCAACGCAGCAGCCGGCCGCGCTCGACCCGTGCCGCGAGCCGGAACGGCAGGGGCAGGGCGCTCACAATCCCAATCGGGCCGCGCCCCCCGCGGAGAGCCAGGCGTCGATCTCGCGCGCCGCGTACTGATACCCGCTTTCCGCGATCTCCGGCAAGGCGTGCATGTCGAAGACGCCGTACTTCTCGACCGGCGGGTGGAGATAAAGGTCCACCTCCAGACGGATGCGCTCGCCCGCCTGGGCCGTACCCAGGTGCGCCGTGCGATGCAGGATCCTCATGATGTTCGGCACGCGCCGCTTCGTGCCGAAGGGGTTGACCCGGTTGGCGAGCAGGCGCCAGCCGGACACGCTCTCCTGGAAAGACAGGTCCGTCGACATGTCGTAGTTCTGGTCGACGTCGACGGCGATCACCGTCCCGCCGCACTGGGCGCGGACGACGTCCGCCGGGAGGTTGTTGAGGACGCAGCCGTCCACGTAGACCTCGCCGTCGTGGAAGACGGGCGGGATGGCGCCGGGCAGCCCCCCGCTCGCGCGAACCCACTGGCGCACCAGCCCCGACCGGCGAGCGACCGACGTGGCGCGCGTCAAGTTCGTGGTGACGCAGAAGAACGGCAGCCACAGGTCTTCGATCTCGAGATCGCCGAATACCCGCTCGAGGGTGCGGTGGAAGCGGCCTCCCGCCGAGAGCGACGCGCTCGTGCCTCCGACGGTGTCGATCGGTATGCCCCTCTCCGTCATGGCCCGGATCACGCCGATGTGGGCGAACCCGCGCGCGCCCCCCCCGCCCAGCGCGAGGCCGACGCCCCGATTGACGAGGAGCCTCGCGATGCGCTGGACATCCCGCGAATCGCCCTCCCGAGCGTGGTGGTGCCCGCGCAGGCGACGCTCCGCGAGCCAGCGCTTCGTATCCTCCGGGCACCGCGTGGCCGCGGCGTGCAGGAGGACGAGTTCGGCGGCGGGCGCGGCGTCCGCCGAGAACTCGCTCAGCGCCTGCTCGACCGGCCCGAGGGCGACGCGGCCCGCCGCGGCGGCGACGAAGACCACGCGATCGGATTGGCGCAGGCAGAGCCGCGACCAGGGCGACGCCTCCTCGTCGCATTCGTAGACGATGTAGCGGTGGGCGGCCTCCTGCGCGGACAGCCATTCGAGGAGGTCGTCGCCGGCGGAGGGCCCGGCCAGGGCCGCGGACCCGAAGCGCTCTTCGACGGACGCACGCGACACGTGCAAGGCCGGGCCGTGGCGCGACAGGTCGGCGGCGAGGGCCGCGGCGAAGGCGGCGTGGTGACGGCCGTCCCCCGCGGACGCGACGCCGATCGACAGGTTCTCACTCGCCGGACCGCGGCGCTGCCCTCCGGCCACACCGTGGCCGTGCGCTCGCCCTCGGTCAGCAGCGCCATCTCGCCGATGACCTCGCCCCGGCCCAGCTCGGCCAGCTCGACGCGCGCGCCGCCCGCACTCTTCGTGACACGCAGGCGGCCTCGCACCACGAGGTGCAGTTCGTCCGCGGGGCCGCCTTCGCGCATCACCGTGGTCCCGCCGGGCACGCGCACGACGCGGAACGCCGCCGCCAGCGCTTCGAGGTCGCCGGCATCGAGGGACGCGAACGAGGGCGTCTCCCGCAAGAGGTCGATCAGCTCGCGTCCGGTATCGCGCAATCGCCGGCTCCCCTGGAGGCGGCAAAGGATACTAGAAGCTCATGGTCAGGCCGAACGTTACCGGCACCAGATAGCGGGAGCCGTCATCGATGTGGACGGGGCGGGTGGTCCGTCCGATGGCCTGATAGTCGGTGCCCTCGGGGTGAAGCGAGTACAGGGGGAAGTCGGCGCGCACCCTCGCCGTCATGCGGCCGCGGTGCAGGCGGAAGATCTGCACCCCCGCTTCCGCGTAGAGGCCGGGACCCCAGTGACTGTCTTCCACGTAGACGTAACGGTCCGGGTCGCGCAGATCGGACAGGGAGAGATAGAGCATCGACAGCCCACCGCCGACGAAGGGGCTGGTGTCGTGGCGTGAGAAGAAGTAGCGCGCTCCCGTGTCGATCGAGAAGACCGACGTCTCACGATCGCCGCTGGAGGAATGGGCGAAGCGCAGCTCCGCGGGGATCGCGAAGGTCGGGCTGTCATAAGCGAGGGCCAGGGAGAAGCCCGCGCCCGTCCCCGTGCTCAGACCGGCGGCGAGCCCGAGCGCGCCCAGCTCGAACTTGACGCTGCCAGGGCGGGTCACGAGCTCCCGCCCCTCACTCTCGACGAGGTTGTCGACCAGGCGCGTGTCCTCGATCGGCTTGCCCAGGACCACCGCCTCGGCCAAACGGCGCGCCGCCATCGGGACTTCCTTCAAGCCGTCCAGTACCAGCGAGCGGCCATCGGCGGCGCCGGCGTGGCTGACCGTCATCACCACGGACTCGCCGAGGGAGCGGACGGATACACCGTACGCACCCGTGTGGCGGGAGACGGATGCGAGCTCTTCACAGGCGAGAGCGACCGCCGTCGCGGCGTCGGCCGCGGGCAGGCCGGCGACCTCCTTTGCTTCACAGCGGAACGAACCCGCGGTCGGTGCCATCGTCGCCGCCAGGAAGATCATTGCGCTCCACATGCCTCGCCTCCTCCGGATGGCCACGGGGCCATCCTCGGCGAACACGATGGCGCTACCGCCCGCCCGCGGTCCCTAGATGCGGCCGAGGGATTTCCAAGGGAACTGCAAAGGGCGGTGATTGACACGCGACGTGCCCGCTCCTAGGCTCTGGCTGTTCCTGACGCCCCACCATCAGGTCTTTTGCGAGGAGGTCGTGTCATGACTCGAATGACTACACGTGTCGTCATGGCGGCCGCGCTGGGCGTGGCCGCGCTGACCGCCGCACCTGCTCGGGCGCAAATGGGCGCCGCTCCCAGCTTGGAGGAGCAGATCAAGAAGATGGAGAGGGACCGCGCGGCGGCCGTCGTCAAGGCCGACGTCGCGACGCTCGAGGGGGTGACCTCGGACGACTACGTCTTGATCAACGCCAATGGCCAGGTGTCGAACAAGGCGGAGACGATGAACAGCATCAAGACCGGCAAGATCAAGCTCACCGCCAACGAAGTCTCGGACCTGAACGTCCGTGTCTACGGCGAGACCGCAGTCGTGACCGGCAAGTCCACCGCCAAGGGCTCCATCAACGGGATCGAGCTGAAGGGGCCCGTGATGTTCACGCGGGTCTACGTCAAGAAGAACGGCAAGTGGCAGTCGGTCGCCTTCCAGCAGACGCCGATCGTCGCCCCCTGAAGCCGAGGCCGCCTCAAATCACCGCCGGCTCCTCCGGTGAGCCCGTCCACCGGGTGAAGTTCTCCGCGCCGGTCTCCGTGATGAAGATGCAGTCCTCGTGGCGGATGCCCATCTCCCCGGGGATGTAGATCCCCGGCTCGTCGCTGAAGCACATCCCCGGACGCAGCTTCGTCGTGTTGCCGCGCACGAAGTAGGTCCACTCGTGGCCGTCCATGCCGATGCCGTGGCCCACGCGGTGCGTGAAGTAGCGGTAGTCGGGGCCGAACCCGGCCTCCTCCACGACCCGCCGCGCGGCCGCGTCCACGGTCTGCGCCTCGACCCCGGGCCGCGCCGCGTCGAAGGCGGCCTGCTGGGCCCGGCGCACGATGTCCCATACGCGGCGCTGGCGCTCGGTGGGCGGCGCGCCGAAGACCCCCGTCCGCGTGATGTCGCTCGCGTAGCCGTGAAGGCGCCCCCCGCCGTCGATGAGCACGACGTCGCCGCGGCGCAGCGGCCGCGGCCGGGTGGTGCCGTGCGGATAGGCGGCGTCGGGGCCGAAGAGGACGAGGGCGCCCCCGCCCATCCCCAGCTTCCGGTGCGCCTGCGCGCTCAAGGCCGAGACCTGCGCCTGCGTCATCCCTTCCCGGAGCGACTGGAAGACCGCGCGATGGGCGCGCACCGTGATCTCGTTCGCGCGCCGCATCAGGGCCAGCTCGTGCGCGTCCTTGATCATGCGGCAGCCGGCGGTGACCGCGGTCGCGCTGACCACGCGTGCCGACGGCAGGGCGGCCCCGATCTCGTTCGCGAACGTGAACGGCATCGTCTCCTCGATTCCGACGCGGCCGGTGGCGCGCCGATCGCGCAGGATCGACGCGACGAGGGCGGACGGGCTCTCGTGCTCTTCCCAGGCGCGGACGTCGGTGCCGACCTGGATCTGCTCGAGGGCACGCGCCTTCTCGAACGCGGGCGTGACCCAGGCCGGATCGCCCTCGCGCGTGACCACGGCGCCGAAGAAGCGCTCGCTGAGGCCCCACTCCGCGCCCGTGAAGTACTCGAGGCCGGAGCCCGACGCGAGCACGATCGCGTCGAGGTCCTCGCCGCGCATCAAGGCGTGGGCGCGGGCGATGCGGGCACGGTGCTCGTCGAGCGTGATCGGCAAGGCGCCGTCCGTGAAGGGCCGGAGGGCGTCGATGGCCGCGGGCACCTCGTCGGACGGGGACGGGGACTGCGCGCGCGCGAGGCGTGGGGCCAGAGCCCCGACGAGAGATCCGGCCGAGAGATGGAGGACTTGGCGACGGGAGAGCGTCATGGCGGCTATGGTACCCTCGTCCGTTCATGGGTCGCCGCGCCGGCCGGCTGCTCCTCACAGCCTTCCTCCTCCTGGCCGGCGCCGCAGCGGCGCCCGCGGCCTCGTTTCCCCCCGAGCTGCGCTTCCGCAGCGTCTCCACCGACCGCGTCACCGTGCACTTCCACCAGGGCCTGGAGGCGATGGCGCGGCGGGCCGCCGCCCTGGCCACGGAGATCCTGGAGCGCCACGAAGCCCGCTACGGCGTCCACGTCGGCCGCGTGAACCTCGTCCTCGCCGACGTCGACGACGACCCCAACGGGTTCGCGTCGCCGCTGCCCTATCCGCTCGTGCACCTGCGCGCGGTCGCCCCCGACGGCAGCGAGGACTTCGGCAACTACGACGACTGGCTCCGCCTCGTGCTCACCCACGAGCTGCTCCACATCGTGCACCTCGACGAGGCGCGCGGGGCGATGCGCGTGGGGCGCAAAGTGCTGGGCCGCGCGCCGTTCCTCTTCCCCAATGCCTCGACGCCGACCTGGATGGTCGAGGGCCTGGCCACCTACGAGGAAACGCAGGGGACCGCGTTCGGGCGCGGCCGCAACCCGGACGTGCGCATGGTCCTGCGCATGGCGGCGCTGGAGGAGGACTTCTTGCGCGAGGACGGCGCGGTGGCCGGCCTGGACCGCTGGCCGGGCGGACAAGGCGCGTACTTCTTCGGGGAGGCCTTCCTGGCCGATCTCGCCGCCCGTGCCGGCCCCACGGTGCTGCCGGACCTGGCCCGCGTCCACTCCGGCCGCGTGCTGCCCTTCCTGGACGAGTACACCGCGCGCAAGGTCACCGGCTCCACGTTCCACGCCCTCTGGACGGAGTGGCGGCTCTCGATGCGGGCCGCCTTCGATCAGGAGGCGGAGGTCATCCGAACCCGAGGGATCACGTCCTCGCGCGCCCTCACCACGCGCGGAGTCCGCCAGGCCGGTCCGAGGTTCAGCCCCGACGGACGCTGGATCGCCTTCACGGATCGCGACCTGACCCACTTCCGGTCCATTCACGTCGTTCGCCGGGAGGGCGGCGGCGAGCGGGAGGTCGTCAAGCGCAACGGCGGATCCTCCCTGGCCTGGACTCCGGACGGGCAGGCCCTGGTGTACGAGGAGCCCGAGAACTTCCGGCTCTTCCGCGTGCGCTCGGACTTGCGCGTCTTCGACCTGACCACGCGCAAGGCGCGGTGGATCACCCGCGGCGTGCGCGCGCGCGACCCCGACGTCGCGCCGGACGGCCGCACCGTCGTCTTCGTCCGGCAGGAGGGCGACCGCAGCGACCTCGCGGTCGTCTCACTGGACGGCAGCGGGCTGCGCGACCTCACGCACTCGGAAGCGGACACGCAATGGAGCGCGCCGCGGTGGAGCCCGACGGGGGATGCCCTGGTGGCCTCACGCTGGCTGCCCGGCACCCGGGATCGCGCCAAGGACGTCGAGCCGGCGTGGACGCCGGACGGCACGCACGTGATCTTTCGATCCGACCGCGACGGCGTGTCGAACCTGTACGCGGTGCGCGTGGCCGATGGCTCCCTGTTCCGGATCACGAACGTCCTCGGCGGCGCCTTCACCCCGGACGTCGCGGGGGACGGACGGGAGATCACGTTCGCAAGCTACAGCGCCCGGGGCTACGACATCGCGGTCATGGCTTTCGAACCCGCCACGCTGACGCCGGCCGACCCTTTCGTGGATCCCTACCCGGCGGCCCCGGCCGAGCCGCCGCCCGTGAGCGGGCCGGACCGTCCCTATCGGCCGGCCACGCTGGTCCTCCCTCGGTTCTGGACGCCCTATCTGGACAGAACCTCGCGCGAAACCAGGATCGGCGCGGTCACGGGCGGAACGGATGCGCTCTTCCGGCACGCCTGGGTGGCGGACGCGCACTACGGGACGGGCACGGATCGCGCCGGCGGCCGTCTCTTCTATCAATACGACCGGTTCTGGCCCACCTTCACGCTGGCCGCGGAGGACAAGAGCGACCTCGCGACCAAAGGATTCACGCACGAACGCGAGGTGACGGTGCGTGCGACGCTGCCCCTGCACCGCTCGCTGCGCGCCGCACACAGCCTCAGCCTGGCCTGGCGGCGGCGGCGCGAGACGCTCGAGGACGCGGACAAGCCCGATCGGGTCGACCTCGGCGGCATCGAGGCCGCGTGGAGCATCAGCACGGCCAGGCTGTTCCCCTTCTCGATCTCGCCCGTCGAGGGCTATCGTCTGCGCGTCGCCTACCTCAAGGAGGCTCCGGGCCTGGGCAGCGAGGTCGCGGTCGGAAAAGTGGTGGCGGACGGGCGCGTCTACTCGCGCCTGTGGCGGGACAACGATGCCCTGGCGCTTCACCTTGCCGGCGGGTTCACCGTGGGACAGGCCCGCTTCGAGAAGTCGTTCACGGTCGGCGGATTCCCGGACGGGGTGCTGTTCGACGTGATCGGCACGAACCACGCCGTCCTGCGCGGCTATCCGGACGACGCCTTCGTCGGCCGGCGCTTCGTGGATGCCAACGTGGAGTACCGCTTCCCGATCGCGCACCCGCAGCGGGGGTACCGGCTGCTCCCCGTGTTCGTGCGCCATCTCCACGGCACTCTGTTCGCGGATGCCGGCAACGCGTGGAGCGGGGACTTCCGATGGGGAGACCTCAAGACGGCGGCGGGCGCCGCCCTGGGCGCGGATCTCACCCTCGGCCACGTCTTGCCCCTCACCGTCTCCGTCGGGCTGGCGCGCGGCTTCGCCGATCGTGGCGAGACGCGCGCCTATTTCCGGGCCGGCCTCGCCTTCTGAGGCCACCGCATCCGAGACTCGCGTCCGTCACTTCCCCAGCTCCGCCTTCCAACGCTCGAGCCTTTCGATCTGCTCCGGCGTGCGCGGGAAACAGTAACGATAGAGCGCACCTCCGGACGCGGTCACTAGCGTGTGTACCCGGCCGCGGTAGTCGTCCCGCAGGTGCCAGGTGATGGGCTTGTGCCCCTTGTCGCTCAGATGAGTGAAGTACATCCACGTGCATGGGTCGGCCGATCGCGCGATGCGGCGCGCTTCGTTCGCCGCCCAGCGGTCGTCGACGTTCGGCGTTGTGTAGCTCGGCCAGCGCCACTGGCGGGCGGAGGTGGCCCCCAGCAGCTCCTGCCGTCCGCGGACCCAGTAGACGAGATCGGAGCCCTCGCCGACGAGCGGACGCCCGCGGCTGGCCGCGCGCGCATAGAAGGCCAGGCGATTGCGATCGGGCTTTTCCCAGTTGGTCGTGTAGAAGACCCACGAAGGGATGCCGCCCACGGCGACGTACACCGGCTCTCCCGACGCCGGCCGTTCGCGGAAGGCCGCGACCAGCGTCCGGGCATCCTCGCCCGCCGGCGGATCCTTCGCCTCCGCGAGACGGGCCTTGGCGAGGGGGAACAGGCAGAGGAGGCCCGCGGCCACCAGGAACACCGGTCGCGCGTGCGGGCGCAAGGCGGAGGCGACCCACGACAGCGCGCCCGCCGCCATCAAGATCAGGAGAGGTGCCGCGAACACCATCATCCGTGGAACCCCCAGGGGGTAGCGGCGCAGCGCGGAGGCGATCGTCACCAGCACGAGGGGAAGGGGGACCAGAAGCGCCGCCGCCGACCCGGCGCGCCGCACGATGACGACCAGACCGGCCGCCAGCAACGCGGTCGTGGCCCACAGCGCCCAGTCGGGCAGTCTGGGAATCTGCGAGCCGATGCCCGCGAACGAGGGCCAGACCGTCCCGCGCAGCGCGAGCAGCGCGCGTTCCTGGAAGCCGGGGCCCGGCAACAGGAACGCCTGGTCGTAGCCTTCTTGCTGGTTCGGATTCCGGGCGGCCGCCCGGTAGATCCCGAGGTACAGCGCGGCCAACGTCGCGGTCCAGGCGATGCCGCAGGCGGGGAGCCAGCGGAGCTTCTCTCGACGCCCGGCCGGCTCCAACGCGAGCGCGGCGAGCGCCGCCGGCAGCACGAACGCAGCGGGGATGGAGAGGAGGAGGCCCAACACCCCGAAGGACAGGAGCAAGACCCAGCGGCGCGTCGCGGTCGGACGGTCACGGACCGCGAGCGTGGCCGCCAGCAGGACGACGGTCACGAAGGCGTCGGAGCCGTAGGGCTTGGCCTCGTTGGCGTAGAACACCAGCGTCGGCGAAAAGCTGGCGAGCGCGATCGTGGCCAGGCTGGCGGCCGGGCCCAGCCACCGGTAGGCGACGAGCGCGAGCAGCGGCGGAAGGGCCAGGGCCGTGAGCATGGGGCACGCGCGCAGGGCCATCTCGTTCGTTCCCGCCACGCGGATGGCGAGGCGCCCGAGCCAGAGGAACAGCGGAGGCGCGACCTGGTCGTAGTCGAGTGGCCGCAGCAGCTCGCCCAGCGAGCGCGAGGCGATGTTGAGAGCGAGCATCGACTCGTCGAGCCAGAGCGAGCGGACGGCGAAGAACTGGACCAGGCGGAAAGACGCTCCGGCGAGGAGAAACGCGCACCAGAGAGCCCAGAACGCGACGCGTTCGGATCGACCGCCGAAATCGCGCTCGCTCACGGGCCTTCGTGTCCGGACATCCAGGCGATCAACGCGGGCCAGGATATCACCGGCGACTTCGATGTCCGCCCAGATGGATCGGGGAAGTCCCTCTCGCGATTCCGGGCAGGCCTCTCATCCGGAGGCCTGCCCGGAATCCGACTCACCGCCTTCGCTAACGGGAAGGCGGGGGCGGGGACGGCTGGGGGGCCGGGGCTTCCGCGGGCGCCGGGGCTTCGGTCGCCGCCGGAGCTTCGGTCGCCGGAGCGGGCTTGGCCGCGGCGGGCGCGCTCGGCCGGCCATCGCCATTCAGTCGGAAGTTGACCGTCACCGTCATGACGACGGGGACCGGAGTCCCGTTAAGGAGCGTCGGGCTGTAGTGCCATTGCTTCACGGCGTCGACGGCCGAGTTGTCGAGCAGCGGTATTCCGCGCAGCACCTTCACGTCGGTGACGCGCCCCTGCTCGCTGATCGTCGCCTCGAGGATCACCGTGCCCTCGACGCGCGCCTGCTTCGCCATCTGCGGATAAATGGGCGCGACGTTGTTGAGCTTGGAGGGCGCGTGGATCTTCCCGCCCACGCGGACCGGTCCGCTCGGCGTGGCCGGAGGCTCTTCCTTCGGTACGCCACCGGCGACGCCACCGACCACGCCGCCCAGGGTGCCGCCCGGGACGCCGCCGAGGGTGCCGCCGATCACGCCGCCTTCGGTCCCACCCTTCACGCCGCCTTGAACGCCGCCGACCACGCCGCCCGGCTCACCCGGCCCGGAGTCGAGACCCGTGGCCGGCTCCGGCTTGGGGATCTCCTTTGGTACTTCGACGGGCGCGGTGAACTTCGGCTCTTCCACGACCGGCCTGGGTTGCTCGACCTTCGGCGCGGTCACGGGCTTCGGCGCGGAGGCCGCAGGCGGAGGTGGTGGAGGAGGAGGCGGTGGAGGCGGTGGTGCCGCTTCCACGAGATAGGCGCGGATGGCGCTGTTCATCACGGGGTCGGGCAGATCGCCGAAGCTCAGCAAAGGAACGACCACGACGGCCGTCAGCACGACGAGATGAATGGCAATGGAGACGGGGAGCGTGAGCTTGCGCTTGGTCCGTCCGCCGGCCTTGCTCTCGAGCAGGGTGTCGAAGAACTTGTACGGCATCCGGTGACCTCGCTATCCCGGCAGATATGAGTGCCGAAAAAAGCCATCAATGAATAACGGGCGACCCATGAACCACCACGGGACGCATGTCGCCCTTGTACTGCGAGATCCATGCCATTGAAGGCGGGGAGGGCGCCTAGTGGGGGATCCCGAAAGCATAGTAAAGAAAGGACATCGCGGCGAGGACCCAGGCTCCGGGCCGGACTTCGCGCGCCCGCCCGGCGGCAACCTTGACAATCGGATGGAGGGCGAGGCCGGCGGCCAGACCGTTCGCGATGTTGTACGTGAACACGAGCAGGGCGATGGTCGCGAACGCGGGGGCGAGCTCCGTCATGTCGTCGTAGGCAATGTGGCGCGCGGACGCGAGCATGAGCAGGCCCACGACGACCAGCGCGGGCGCATAGGCGTAGCGCAGGGACTGCAGCGGCTCCACGAGCGGAATGAAGAAGAGAGAAGCCAGGAAGAGGACGCCCGTCGTGACCGCGGCCAGCCCGGTCCGCGCGCCATCCCCGATTCCCGTCGCCGATTCGATGTACGCGCCCGCGGTCGACCTGCCCACGAGGCCGCTCAGCATGCAGGTCGCGGCGTCGACCATCATCGGCTTCTCGACTCGGTGTGAACGTCGTGAGGCCGGCCAGGACCTCCGTGCGCGCAGTGCTGCCACGCTTTTCCATTTCGAAGAAATCGACGCGCACGGCGGCGATGGTACTCTTCCTCCCCGCCAGATCCTGAGGACAAGATCAACGTCCATGCGCCTCCGCTCGGCCTACATCAACGTCGGTCTCTCGCTGGCGGTCATTGCCGTCACGCTGCTCGTGATGGAAGGTGTGGCGCGAGTGTTGATTGCCCGGCGCGGGAGGGGCAAGGAACAGAACGAGTTCGCGCAGTACCAGGTTCCCGACCCCGTCCTGGGCTGGCGGGACAAGCCGAACGCGCGGGTCTTCTTCCGCCGGCGCGAGTACGAGGTGGAGCTGAGGACCAACGCCCAGGGGTTGCGTGACCGTGAGCGCAGCTACGAAGGCTCGGCGTTTCGGGTGCTGGCCCTCGGGGACTCCTTCCCCGAGGCCTATAGCGTGCCCCTCGAGCAGAGCGTGACCCAGGTCCTCGAGAAGAGGCTGACGTCGCCTGCCTGTCCCATCGAGGTCATCAACGGCGGGGTCGCGGGTTACAGCACCGACCAGGAGTATCTC
>WNFN01019973.1_pt1 | contig 23823 bp, 26 predicted proteins | sample 5400161 | NCBI WGS metagenome assembly WNFN01 (sample SAMN13153353, study PRJNA577476) | soil metagenome | isolation source: 80 cm saprolite on Douglas fir-dominated hillslope | place: USA:California | collected 2013-09-17 | reverse complement strand
TCCCGGTCACTGGCGCCCGCCTCGATCAACTCCGCAGCCTATGACCGCAGCCGCTCCCGGCGCGCCCGCTCCGGTACATCCAGCCCGCCACCATCGGGATACCTCACGCTTGTGGCATACCGCAGCAGACCCGCTGCTGCTACCAGAGCCGTACCCCCGCAATTGAAGATCGTTAGCCCAGGTGGGGATGTCGCACCGCGCCGGACGAGAAGGCCTCGCACTTCGATCAGGTGCCTGCTAGCCGGTCGCGCGGGTGCCGGGGAGAGCAGACCTATGCCTTAATCGGATCTGGCGGGAGATCGGGACACTGACCTCGCCACTGCGTGCCAGCGCCTCCGGTGAATCACCTTGGCGCGGTAGGGATCCCGCGGTCAGGTGATCGCATCTGCCCGGTAAGCGAAGCACCCGCTGGAGTCGAGCCGGACCCGGACCTCCTCCCCCCGCCGGCGTCGTTCCGGCGCGAACACACCAGCTAGCTGCGTGCCGTCCGCAAGCCCGACCAGATGGTCATAGCCGTGACCGCGGTACACGACATGCAGCACCTGGCCAGGGAGGCTCTCCCCCGCAGTGGAGGGGACCAATTGCGCCGCGGCAGGGCGAACGAGCACCGTCACGGCGGAACCTGGCGGCTCCGGCGCAGGCCCAGATGCCATCAGGGGCCCGTTAGGTGTCTCCACCCGGAACCGCCCGGCCGGGTCCGGGAGACCGGCGACACGGCCGGGCAACTCCCCGGCGACACCGGTGAAACGGGCGACGAACGGTGTGGCCGGCGCGTTATACACCTTTTCCGGCAGGTCGCATTGAATGATCTGTCCCGCCTGCAGCACGCCGATCCGGTCGGCGAGGGCGAAGGCCTCCACCTGGTCGTGCGTGATGTACACGACAGTCGTGTCGTTCTCCAGGGCGAGCGCGGCGATCTCGGCCCGCAGCCGCTCCCGAAGGTCAGCGTCGAGGTGGGACAGCGGTTCGTCGCACAGCAGCACCGCGGGCCGGGCGGCCAGCGCGCGGGCCAGCGCCACCCGCTGCTGCTCACCGCCTGACAGCTCCGGCGGGCGGCGGTTCGCCAGGCTGGCCAGACCCACCCGGTCCAGCATCGCCAGGGCCCGCCGCCTAGATTCCTCGCGGGGCAGGCGAAGCCGCTCCAGCGCGTAGACCACGTTCGCAAGCACGCTGACCTGCGGCCACAGCGCGTGATCCTGGAACACCATCGCCAGGCCTCGCCGTTCGGGCCGCACGTGCCCTTCCCGGTCTGCGACGACGCGCCCGCCTATGGCGATGCTGCCGGCCGTCGCCCGGTCAATGCCCGCCACGAGCCGCAAGAGGGTGGTCTTCCCCGATCCGGACGGCCCGAGCAAGACCATGAACTCGCCAGCGCTCACCGTCAGGTCCACGCCGTCGAGCGCGGTAACACGGCCGAACCGGCGGGTCAGGCCCGTGAGCTGCAGTGCGCTCGGCAGGCCGACCGGGAGGTCCGGCGGCCGCGGCAGGGCCGGGGGGAACTCGTCACGGTGCGCCTCGACCGCATTATCATCAGCGCGCGTCACCGTCGGCGAAGGACAGCAGCAGGTGCCAGTTCATCGAAGGCTCCCAGCCGGGCTTGGGGTCATGGACGTTCCACCGCAGGAGAGGGACCTCACGCTCGTAGACGGACCCGTGCGAGCGGTAGCTGGGATGGAGTGCCTCGGCCTCGGCCTCGAGGTCACCGAACACCGACCGGCGGTCCGCGAGCACCGCGAGGTCGCCGATCCGGGTCGAGTCGAGCAGGAACCTGGCGGCCGCCTCGGCGCGGGGCAGCACCTCTTCGACGCCATCCAGCGAAGCCAGGATCTCGGCCGCCCGGTCCCGTTGCGCCTCGTCGACCCAAACCCAGGCCCCGCCCCCCAGGTCACGGTGGTGTCCCACGTAGCCATCCTTCTCGATGGACAGTGCCTTGGCCCCGGTGACGCTGCGGGCAGCCAGGATCCGGCCCAGGTCAAGCGCCCTGGTCTTGGAGTTCATCCCGTGGTCGGCAGTCAGCAGGACCTCGGCGTCCGGCACCGCGTCGACGACCGTGCGGATGGCGGCGTCCAGCTGTCGCAGATGCTCCTGCGAGCCGTCCTCACCGGGCGCCCACATGTGCATCGGGTAGTCCGTGGTGTGCACATAGAACGTGTCCAGGTCCTGGCGATGGACGAGCAGCCACTCCAGGCAGCGCACCAGCCAGATATTGACCGCGCTGGTGTAGATGTGGGGCGGGTCGCCGACCGCGCCGACGATCTCCGGCGGCACCTGGTCGCTGGACACGATGTAATCCACGCCGCTGCCCAGCAGGCGGCCGGTCTTGCCCTTGACGCTCAGCAGGCAGCACCTCCGGCCCGCCGCCGACCAGCTCTGCAGAAGCGTCGGGGTGTTGAGCATCTGCGCGGAGTCCATGTACCTGTCCAGACCCGACTGCGGGTCGAGGAACGAATTCCCGGTGATTCCGGTGATGGCCGGCGGCGCGGCACACGCGATGGCGGCGTTGTTGACATTGGTAACCGTCGGCCAGAGGGCGCTGGTCACGTAACCGCACTCGTCGAAGAGCCTGGACAGGAACGGGGTTGCCCCGCTCTCGAGGTAATCCCAGCCAAGCCCGTCGATCATGAAGATCAGCCGGGGCGAGCGGGTCTTCGTTGCGGTCATGCTGGTCCTCTCCTTGGCTGGGGCGGTGCTCCCGCCGTCGGGAGCTCCGCGATGAGGGATTCAACGGCCGCCTCCCGGCTAATACGCAGCGTGCGGTGCAGCGCCGTGGCCAGCCACAGCAGCCCGCTGACCGCAGCGATCACGGCGATCACCGCAGCGATGCCGACGACGGTCAGCGCGGCGCCGGTCGCTACCTCCGACTTGAGCTGGACGGCAACCGACACGGCGAGCGGAGCTCCGCTGGGGGCCTGCAGGATCTCCGACAGCGGCAGCTCGAACATGATGACGGCCACCATGAAGAGCCATACCGACACCACCGACCGCCAGATGAGCGACAGCACCGCCCTTGCCCACGCGCGCAGCGCACTCGAGCCGTGCGCCCGCCCGGCGTCGTAGCCGGTCCGCCCGGCCTGGGCCAGCGGGCCGTGCAGCATCCGGATGGCGATGGGAGAGAAGCCGACGATGTAGCCGGCCAGCAGCAGCCATTGCGTGTCGTAGATCGGAAGGACGCGGTAGACGGCCGGCAGGTCGTAAAAAAACACGAACCCGGCGGCGAGCACGATCGAGGGAAGTCCGATCACTGCCACCAGGCCGATATCGACCAGAGCCGTGGCCCTGGCACCCCCCGGTACTGGTTCCACAGGTTGATCACCAGCCCGACCGCGACCGCCCCGGTGGCCCCGGCCAGACCGAGCCGCAGGGACAGCCAGACTGGGCTGAGCAGGCCAGGGTTGCTGAACAGCGCCCGGTAAGCGGCCAGCGTGAATCCGGAGGAGTTACTGACCGCGACCGCGCCGCCCGAGGTCGCCGACCCGCCGAGCAGCGATGACACCGTGATGCCCGGGGCAGGCCCGATCAGCGCGATGACGAAGAACGCGCCGGCACAGACGGCTGCCGCCCGCTGCCGGGCGAGCCCGCGCCGGGGGGCCCGCTGCCCGGCGCTGCCGTCTCGCCCGGAGAAGTCCCGGCTGCTGAGGAGGCGCCGCTGCAGCAGCAGCACGGCGGCGAACACGGCGATCAGGCTCCAGGACACCGCGGCGGCCGCGGGGAAACTTATCGGGATAGCGTCCGCGAACGTGAAGATCACGTAGGTGATGACCGGGAAGTGGGCGTGGGCGGCCAGTGTTGAAGCTACGCCGAAGTCACTCACGGTCTCGGCGAACACCAGTACGAATCCGGCCAGCAGCGCCGGCGCCAGGCTGCTCAGCTGGACCATCGCGGTCCGCCAGCGGGGCAGCCCGTGCACGCGGCCCGCATCCGCGAGGTCAGTCCCGAGCGAGCGGACGACCCCGGCCACGGCGAAGTAAGCAAAGGCGACGCCGCGCAGGCTGAGCACGAGCACCGCCCCCGCAGGACCCAGGAGCAGGTGGTCCAGGGCGGCCGGATGCCAGCCCGTCACCTGGGCGATGACGCCGCCCGGCGCGAGCAGGTCCTCATAGCCGAGCGCGCTCAGATAGGTCGGCACGAGGAGCAGCAGCCACACCCCCAGCCGCCAGGCCTGCGCGCCGGGAATCCGGATCCGCTCGCACAGCCAGGCGAGCCCGACCGCGACCCCGAGCGGAGCACAGTTGCGCTTGTGCCTGCCGGCGACGTCCCGGGCAAAAGCCAGTCTGGCGTGCGCCAGGAAGTGCTCGACCCGGACTCGCCCTGTCGTCGCGGCCCTCTCTGCCGCGTTACGGGTCCGTTCAATTAAGCCTGTTGGGCTGTATGGCCAGGAGGACCTTGACCTGGGGGTTGGCGAACCTGAGCCTGTCTAAAAAGCTGTCTCGAGTTCCCTGCCAGTCGGGTGAGGGCTGACCCGGTGACCTGCGTCACCCAACATGTGACGACGCTGTTGTAAGCGTCCCCGATTCGCTGGCAGGCCGACGTGCATGCCGACATCACCGCTGCTGCAAACGTCCTCGGGCTCTACCCGCCTGGTTCGACAGTGGACCCGGACAGTGAACTGGTGGTGGGAGGATACCGGCTGGCCGACCTGGCCGCTGCCTGGGGAACCCAGTTGTACATCGTCGAGGAAGATGCCGTTCGTTCCCAGGTCCGCCGGTTCCGCCATGCCCTCGAGACCCAGTGGAGCAACTCGCGGATGGTCTTCGCCTCCAAGGCCTTCCCGTGTACTGCCATGTACAGGCTCATGGCCGAGGAGGGCATCGGCGTTGACGTGGCCGGGGCAGGTGAGCGGGCCATGGCGCTGGCGGGCGGGGTCGACCGCGCCCGCATCGTGATGCACGGCAACGCCAAGACCCTGGCCGGGAGGTCGGACCATCATGAAGGCGCATGCGCGCCGACGCGCATCCGCCGCCGGCCGCAGGTCCCGAGCAGCGCATCTGATGGCAGCAGCGACCGCTGCCCGATTACCGTAGCGCTGGCGGTCCTGAAGCGCTGAGCCAGCGGTCGAGCTCGTCGAGGATGTTCTCGATGATCGGATACAGCTCGTCAGCGATCTTCGCCTGACTCTGGCCCTCGCGGGTGCGCCGGCCGGCCTCGCTGATGATGATCTGGAACACGCCGGCGAGCGCGATCCCCTGCAGCTTGGCGACCTCCGGCGGGACGGCGGTGGTGTCGCTGATGGCAGCGGCGAGGGCGGCGGCTTGGCGGTCGATCAACTCCAGCGCCAGCCGGTGGACGGCCGGACTGATGGCCGCCAGGTAGCCGAGCTCGCCGCGCCAGAGCTTCGGCGGGATGCTGCGAATCCCGGCGACGGACTCGAGGACGAAGTCGCGGATGGCAGCTGCCGGAGTCATGGCGGGCGGTCGAGAGCGAATCAGGTCGCACAGCTGACTCTCAATCTGCCCCTCGCGATCGGTGACCAGTTGCTCCTTGGTCGGAAAGTAGTTGTAGACGGTTTGCTCGGCGACCTCGGCCTCGCGCGCCACGTCACTGACGGCGACATGCTCGTAGCCGCGCTCGGCGAACAGGCGCGCGGCCGTGTCGGCAATGAGCCGGCGGGTGCGCGCTTTCTTGCGCTCTCGGAGTCCGGTGCTGGGCATCTCAACAGCCTAGCGGGGGATGCTATTAGCTTGGACCACACCCTAGAAATGGAGCCGGTACTACCCATTCGAGGATGAGCCTGCGATGGCCTCCGCTCCGGTGGCCAGCTGACATTGTGCCTCCGAGCTCAGCACCCGGGCCCGCTAACGGCCGTGCGGCGAGTGGTGCAGTCAAGTTGCGGATACCCGTCCGGAGCCCGGCGCCTCACCATGGTGGCAGACGGCAACCTCTTGGCCGTGGAGACCCAGCCGACCATACGCCGAGTTGAGGCCGTCTTTCCCAGCTCGAAGGGAGAGGAGCCATACCGGCAGACCGTCGAGACCACCGACGGCGTGCTGCTAGACGAACGGCGCGACTCGGCCGCATCGTTCGCCGGGCTCGCCGCCGCGTTTACGTCCGCAACCCCGACGGCTCCCCCGTCCGCGACCCGGTCTCCATCGCCATTGACGTCATCGACGTCACCTTCGCCTGAACCAGGAAGGAACTACTGACATGACCGCTCTACCGAACATCGTTCTCGTCCACGGCGCATGGGCCGACGGCTCCAGCTGGAGCGAGGTCATCCAGCGCCTGCAAGCCGACGGCTACCACGTCACCGCGCCCCAGTTCCCGATGGGCGCGCTGGCGGACGACGTCGCCCGGCTGCGCCAGGTCCTCGCCGCCCAGGACGGCCCGACGGTCGTCGCCGGGCACAGTTACGGCGGCCAGATCATGACCGCTCTCGGGACCGACGCACCCAACGTCGCTGGCCTGGTCTACATCGCCGCGTTCGGGATCGACCAGGGCGAATCGCTCGGCGCGCTGCTGTCGCAGGGACCGGTGACGCCGGCCCTGGTGCACCTGATCACCGACAGGCAGGGCTTCACCTGGCTGTCAGAGGACGACTTCGTGAACCATTTCGCGGCGGATGTCGACCCGGTCAAGGCCAGGGTTATGTACGCCGTTCAGCAGGCGCTGGCCGCTTCCGCCTTCGGGACCGAGATGGGCGTACCGGCCTGGAAGTCACTCCCATCCTGGTACCTGGTCGCTACCAACGACCAGGCGATCCCGCCCGATGCCGAGCGCCAGTTCGCCAGCCGCATGGGCGCCGTCACCATCGAAGTCCCGTCCAGCCACGTCGCCATGGTCTCGCACCCCGACGAGGTGACCCAGCTGATCAAGAACGCTGCCGACGCCGTGCCGGCCGCGAGCTGAGCGGAGAAGCCATGCCCGATGCCCAGCTGCCGGTCTACCCCGACTCCGGTCGCGGGTTTCTCTTCCAATGGCCGAGCAGTACGCCGGCATGATTACAGGGTTCCTCACCCAGGCCAGCGAACCAGGGAAGCCCGCAGTCCGGCGCTGACCACCGGTCGCTCTACGTCTGCTGGGTAATGGACATCTCTGACTGCTGCACCCGGCGCCGCGGTGCCGTTCTTCTTCAAGCTTTTCTGCACCAAATCTGGACCACTGACCCGCTAAAGATCCGCGATGCGGTGGACGTCGACGTCGAACTGGTCGATGGAGACATGGAAACGGCTGATCCCCTGGTATTCGGCTTCCGCTGCCTGCACGACTGGCCTGCGCAGCGGGCGATGGTGGTCAGCAAGGTCATGGGCGAGGCGGTGGCCAGGCACGCGACGCTGCCGAGGGTGCTGCAGGCCAGGAAAGCGGGCAGCTTGCTCCCTGCGTGATGCCGTCCGGACGGACAGGAGGCAATCCGTACTACGCAGAAAGCCCTTGCCCTGGGGGGTGGAGGACAAGGGGCTTTCGGCCTGCAATGTGAGGCTACGCGCGTGCCTGCGTCTGTCGCAGTTATATCGCAGACTTTGAGGGCAGCCGGGTATGCATCGGCGTGTACGGACTGCCCAGCGGCAGGCAGTCGTGGATGACCGCTTCGGTGAGCCCCTGCTTGGAGCGGAAGTGGTAGCCGGCGAGCCCGCGACTGGCGCCGGTGACCTGTTCGATCCGGGTGGTGGTCAGTGCCCGGTAGCCTTCCTCCCCCGATGATCTGGAAGGCGGCGTCGATGGTGCGAGAAGTCTCCAGCCGGCGCCTCATACGGGACGGTCCGGTCAGCGGGCCTGTCTGACCTGCGGCGTCGCCGTAAAGGGTTCCGCTCACGGGCGCGGCAGAGCCTCCTGGCAGTTCGGCCGGGCGATGGCAATTCCGGGCGGATGGGCGATGATGCCGTTGTGATCAAGGCGGGCGGGCAGTCGTAGTGGACCGGTTCGCCGAGCTCGTCGCGAGCGCGCTCGGCTTCGGGCTGATCACCACGGCGATGGCGGTGGGCGGCCTGCTGGGCACCGCGTCCTACGGCTGGCTGGAGCGGCACGTACAGCTAGGCGTCATCATGCGCGGCAGGCTGATCATTGAGACGCTGACCCACCTTGCGCGCTGACCCGCTGGGCCTGGTTCGCGCTGATCGTCTTCGTGATCTTCGGTGCACACGCGTTTGTCTGGGGGACGACATCGACGAGCGTGCGGCAGCGGGCCGTGCCCGCTCAGTTCCAGGGCCGCGTCGGCAGTGTCTACCTCACCGGCATGGTAGGCGGCATCGTGATCGGGTCGGCGCTCGGCGGGCTGGTCGCCTCGGCGTGGGGCGTCACCGCGCCGTTCTGGTTCGCCTTCGCCGGATCGGCCCTTATCCTCGTGGTGATCTGGCGATCGCTGCTGCATGTCGCATACGCCGACGAGCACGCCCGCAGCGTCCCCACCGCCTCGGCCTGACGACGGCACGACCCGGGGCAAGGCGGGAGGGACTGAGATGGACGGCTTAGCACGCGGACAGCGGATAGCGCGGCCGTGCCGCCGTCGCGGGCTGTCTCAGGCGATCGCCGTGATCGCGGTTGCTTCGCAAGACCGTCCACCCGCGTCGGTCCATCCGGTTGGCCTGATCCAGCATCGAGGCTCAGCTAAGCAGCTTTCCGCGATTCTTTCCATCAGCTTCCGGCCTGCGGGCTGCGCTCCCGCTGCAGGTAGCCTGCCGTCATCCCGCCGTCCACCAGCAGCGTGGTCCCGGTGATGAACTCGGCCTCCTCGCTGGCGTAGAACACCGCCGCGGCAGCGACGTCGCGGGCCTCGCCGACCCTGCCGATCGGCGGCACCGGCCAGCAGGCGCCACCTTCGCCTCCGTCCTCGTCGCCAGGCGGCGCCATGTGCCGCATGCCGGGCCAGATGTCGCCAGGGCACAGCACGTTCGAGCGCACGCCGTCCGGGCCGCCATCCAGCGCGAGCATCTTCCCCAGCATGACGACCGCGGCTTTGGTCACCGAGTACAGGCCCGTCGCCTGCTCGCCCCAGATCCCGGCGTCAGAGGCAATGTGGATCATGCAACCACGGCGCCGGGCCAGGTGCGGGAAGGCGTGCTGCGCGTAGAGCAGGTAGCTGCGGACGTTGACGTTCATGACCCGGTCGTAGTCGGCGAGCGGCGTCTGGATCAGCGGCGCGGTCACCCCCACGCCGGCGTTGTTCACCAGCACGTCGAGGCCGCCCAGATGTTCCGCGGCGGCGCTCACCGACGACGCGACAACGTCCGGGTCGGCGGCGTCCGCGGCGATGAAGCGGGCTCCTGGCCCCAGCGCCTGCTCGGCGCGCTCGCCGAGCTCGTGATCGCGGCCGGTGATCACAGCCCGTGCGCCCTCGCGCAGGAAACGCTCGGCTATAGCCAGGCCTAGGCCGGTGGTGCCGCCCGTGACCAGCGCGCGCTTCCCCTGCAACAAGCCCATGGCCGCCCAGTCTAAAGCCGGCTATCAGGGGGTCCCGATGCCCGGCGATCAGACAGCTCCTCAGGGCGATCTGCTGCCGGTCTGTTAATGGCGACGTCGGGGGCACCGTCGGGGCAGCGCCAGCTGAGGCTGATCGCCCGCCAGGCTCGGCGGGCATTGCGGCGCCTTGGGATCCATTTGGGGCGCGTCCCGGCGGGGGCATCCGGCAGCTCGACCCGGTCGGTCAGTCGCAGCCGCGCGTGGGCCGTCGGCGGGGGATGGGGCGGGGGTGGCGGTGATTTTGGGCCGGGCGCGGGGTCTGTATAGGTGGGGCCGGCGGGTGGCTGGCGTGCGCGGGCGGGTTGGGGTGGCCGGTGACGGTCAGCGAGGAGTTCACGGGTCTTACCGGCCGGTTCCGGGGTGAGTTGCTGGCGCACTGTTACCGGATGGCGGGGTCGGCTGAGGAGGCTGAGGATCTGGTGCAGGAGACGTACCTGCGGGCGTGGCGGTCGTTTGACGGGTTTGAGGGCCGTGCGTCGGTGCGGACGTGGCTGTACCGGATCGCGACGAACGTGTGCCTGACCGCGATCGAGCGGCGTGGCCGGCGGGCGTTGCCGTCGGGGCTGGGCGGGCCGGCCGGGGATCTGGGGGCGCTGGTGGTGGCGGGGCCGCACCGAGCCCGGGCGGCTGCGGCCGGCCGCGGTCACGGCGAACGGGCAGCGGTCGTTCGCGGTCTACCAGCGCGGGCCAGGCGGGGCGTATCACGCGCACGCCGTGCTGGTACCCACGGTCACCGCGGCGGGGATCGCGCGGATCGTGGCGTTCCAGGACCCGGGCCTGTTCGGGTCGTTCGGCCTGCCCCGGCACTACCGTGCCGCCGCGCTGGTGCCAGCCCAGGGCCAGGCGGCCGGGCCCGTGGCCGGGCTGAGGGGCCGGTAGCTGCCCGGATCGGCGGTCAGCTACGCGCTCGCCGGTGCCGCGCCGGGCACCGCGCAGCTGCGGTAGCCCCCCCGCCCCCCGCCCGGGGGGATGGGACCTGGAAACGCTGCCGGGCCAGCGGGGCGCCGGGTCGCCACCGGGGGACCGCGAGCTGACCGCGAGCCGCGCCCCCCGTCCGACCCGCATCGCCGGCGCGTTGGTGTCGCTCGGGCAGCATCGCCGGCGCTTTGGTGTCGCCCGGCTTGGTGGTCTCGCCCGTAAATTCGTCGGGGGTGGAGGTCATGCTGCCAGGGCGTACGGCTGGGTCTGGTCGTGGGCGCCGATGCGGTGCAGCGGCGAGACCGCTTAGCCAGGCACCCGGCTCCGGCCGGTCACAAAGCCCTGAAAGTCACAGGCCGACCCGCGGCGATTCCGCGGAATGCGGCGGGTCTATATCAACAGGCCGCCAGACAAGCGGTGCGGAACCCGCAAGAACACGGCAGAACTGGAGTAACAGCCATGATCATCGCAGACAAGACAGTGCTAGTGACCGGGGCCAACCGCGGCATCGGGCAGGCGCTGGCCGCCGAAGCCCTCGCCAGAGGCGCGAAGCGGGTGTATGCGGGCACGCGCCAGCCGCTGGCCCACCCGGACGGGCGGGTCACGCCCCTGACCCTGGACGTGACCAGCGCCGCGCAGGTTCAGGAAGCTGCCGGGAAGGTCGAGTCTCTCGATATCCTCATCAACAACGCCGGTATCGCGCTGTTCGATGACCTGAGCGATCGGGCCGTGCTCGAACAGCACCTCGCCGTCAACCTCTTCGGCCCGTACGGCGTCATCCAGGCCTTCCTGCCGCTGCTGACTAGTTCCCGGGGAGTCATCGTCAACAACGTGTCAACGATGGCCGTCGCCCCCTTGCCGCTCACCCCGGCCTACGCGATCTCGAAGGCGGCCGCGTTCAGCCTGACGCAATCGCTGCGCGCCCTTCTGGCCGGGCGGGGCGTAACGGTTCATGCAGTCCTGACCGGCCCCACCGACACCGATATGACCCGGGGCTTCGACATACCGAAGGCCTCTGCGGAGTCGGTCGCGCGAGCCATCTTCGACGGAGTGGAGAACGGGGACGAGGACATCTTCCCCGATCCCGCGTCACAGACCCTGGCCGACAGCTGGCGCAACGGCGCGGTCAAGGCGCTCGAGCGCGAGAACGCGGCCTTCGTAGCAGCAGAGCCCGCCGCGGCCTAACCACAGGGACGGCCACCGCTGCGCTCATGTGGGTGGGCTGGAACCACACGACCGGCGGTGGCCGTGCCGTCCGATGGAGTGGAGATCGAAATGAGCCGGGGCCCCGGCGGTCAGGTCGATGGCAGCCCGCAGACGCCCGAGCTCAGCCAGTTGGACCTGTCCGCCAGGCTGAGCCCTTCCGCCCACCAGTACCTGAGTCCCAGGGTCCCGACGCGATGCTGAGCCGTTCATGGCAGCGGTTCGTGCACGACACCGGAGATGACCGTGGTCACGACCTTGCGGACGGCTCCAGCCTCCGGCGGGGTGCCTGGCTGGCCGGCGAACAGCAGGTGCCCGGTGCCGATCAGCATGGGAGCAAGCGTGTCGACGTCGGCATCCGCCGCGATGCGGCCCAGTTCGCGTTCGATCGTGAGGTAGGAGGCGATCATGGCTGTAGCGTCCGCCAGGACCGGGACGCCGGCCGGCCTGGCCTGACGCAGCCGGGCGCGCAGGTCATCCGTGAAGGTGATGAGGGCGACGATCGCCACGGCGACCGGCCCGAACAGGGTCTACCGCCGGGTCATGCCCGACTTGCCGCGCAATCCCTGGGCGATGCCCGCCCTCGACGGGTACTCAGCGCTGTTCGCCAGGGCGGCCGGCGGGCGCGTTCGGCGATCCGCAGCAGTGGCGATTCGACTGGGAGCGGCCCTACACCCGCGACGAGTGGCTGGACCAGCTGCCCACTCATGGCGACAACAGCCAGCTCTCGCCAGCCAGGCTGGAGGAGATGCTAACCGGCATCGGGGCCGCTATTGACGCGGTGGGGGGCAGCTTCACGATGGGCTACGCCGCGGTGGCGGTCACCGCGGCGCGAGCCGGCGCCGCCTGACCCGGCTTCACGGCTGCTCGCAGACCCCATTTCCGGTGCCTGGGCCCCGCTGCGGCACCGGCTGGCGAGGGGCGCGAGGGCGCGAGGTGGTGCGTGGCCGATGTCGACGGGCTGGGCGGGAGCGGCAACGCCGGTGGGAAACTTGTCCGCCATACTCGTGCGAAGCGCCCTGGGGGAGGCCGGAGGTGGAGTTCCCGGATATGCCGGGAGCGGTTCAGCCCAGTGATCTTTCGGATAGCGGATCGATCGATGCGAGGAGCAGACCATGACTGCAGGGCCTGGTACCGGAGAGGGCAGGATTGTCGTCGGCGTGGATGGATCACGGCATTCTCAGCAGGCACTGCGGTGGAGTGCCCACTTCGCGGGGATCTTCGGCGCGCGGCTTGAAGCCGTGACCGCCTGGGAGTTCCCGCCTTCGTATGGATGGGCTGCCGTGCCGCCAGAGTGGAACCCGGGCCAGGACATGGAGAAGGTTCTCGATGACACTGTGCGGGCCGTCTTCGGTGACCAGCCACCAGTGGGTGTGCAGCGGCAGGTACACGAGGGGGGCGCCGCCAAAGTACTGCTCGACGCTTCCGAGGGCGCGATCATGCTGGTCGTCGGCAGCCGCGGCCACGGAGGTTTCGCCGGGCTCCTGCTCGGTTCGGTCAGCGCGAACGTTGCCGAGCACGCCTCCTGCCCCGTGCTGGTCATTCACGGCGACCAGGCACCGCCTCCGGCAAGGCCCGCATGACCGCAAGTTAGCCAGTTGCGGTTCTCCGAGCCTTAACCGGCGTACCGCTGGTCCGGTAATGACGGTGTAGCTGTGGGACGCTCGCGGTTGCCGGGCCGCCGGCCTATCTTCTCGCCACGATCAGCCGGACGTAGGCGCCGTAGGCGGCCAGGAACACCAGCACCGTGACCATGACCGACACCAGAGCCGTGAACCACGCGCCGTAGTCCTTCACGGGGACGCGGCATTCCGTCATCCAGGCGTAGCGCTCGCGAACGACCGGCGGCAGCGGCCAGCGCGGGCGGTGCTGGCCGGGAATGGCCTGCTCGACAAAGAACAGCTGAACGGTGTTGCCGACCGGCGCGTAGATCCGGTGAACCACCTGCCCCGCGACGAAGCCGATCAGGATCGCCTGGTAGGTAACCAGCCAGTGCGGCGGCGGGCCGAAGTGCCGGATGTCGATGATCCAGATGCCCAGGGTGATGATGGGGAATGCTGCCGCGAAGATCACCAGCGGAACCGTGGCCAGCCGCAGCCAGCCGACGCGGTGACCCCAGTACTTCTTGCTGGAGATGATCGACCTGATGAACAGCGTGGCGAAGACGGCCTCGTAGCAGTCGCGGTAGTCGTGCCGCCCACTCGGCCACCACTTGGTCTTGAACAGGCCGTCCCACTGCGGCTTGAGATAGAGGATGGTGTGGTCGCCGGTGCCCGGCCATTTCACCTGGGTGATCAGGTAGTAGACGGCCGACACCATGTAGGCGCCGATCGCCGCGCCGACTACCGACCAGGCGACCTGTTGCATCCACCGGAGGTGAATGCGCTTGCCATTGACCTTGATGTGCCTGGGCGGGTGCAGCTCGGCATCAGTCGCGATGGTCGTCACAGGATCGCTCTCTTCTTCCCGTCCCCCCGGGGGGCCCCCGGGGGACGGGACCGCCGCTGTGCTCTCGAATATCAGTTCAAGCGCGGCAGCCCTGCACCGTTAGGCAAGCCCTGCCCCTGCCATCTGTGGTCACGGCCGAGACGCCATTGCCCTGCCTCACTCTGCGGGGATGGAGTGAGTGCAGGGAACGCCCGTGGTGCCCTGAGATGGTGCGATTCGCCCATGGCTTAGCCGCACAGTAAGGGATAATGGCAGTTGCGTCAACGAGAAAATGTCACCCTGGCCTGAGCGTCAGAGTGACATGTGTGTCTTTAGCGTGGCGTCACGAGAGAGCGTCGCCACGGGCAGCGGGTGCGCCCTCGCCCCCGGGTCCAGCCGGGCGCGGCAGCGGGGTCGGCGGCCCGCACAGCATCGACAACTGCGCGTGCGAGCAGGTGGCACGGGAGTGGCCCGAGCTTCTGGTGGACCCCGGCATGTCTTCGTGCTGCGCCGCGGAGTGCACGTATGATCAGGGCTAGCTGGCGGCCAGCGGCTGTGGTTCGTTCCGCCTGGCCATGGCTCCGGGATTGTCCGGATACCTCCGGGCCGCCGCTAACCTAAGGCTCCTGAGTGTCCCCGGCATGGCATGCTCCGCTCGGGTGCCGCATCTCGATAGGAAGGTCAAGGGCAGGAGAACGGTGCTTCAGTCGTTCTGCGACGGCAAGCTTTTCGCCGAGCGCACCAGCCTTGCTCCTACCGAAGTGGTAGGTCTCCACGGCTGGGCCAGAAACCGGGAGGATCTCGCCGGGCCGCTCGCCGGGTTCAACGCACTGACCATAGACCTGCCAGGCTTCGGCGCATCACCTGAGCCACCGACGGCATGGGACTCCCGAGCCTACGCGGCGCTGATCGCCGAGGTGCTCGCCGGTCTCGACCGGCCCCAGGTGCTGCTAGGGCACTCGTTCGGAGGACGCGTCGCCGTGAAGCTCGCGGCGTGGTGGCCGGAGCTTGTCTCGGGGCTGGTCCTGGCCGGTGTGCCGCTGCTTCGCCAGCAGCCTGCCCGGGGATCCCCCGCCTGGAGGTTTCGCGCCGCGCGCTGGGGCAGCCGCCACGGTCTTGTTTCAGAGGCTCGGATGGAGAAGCTGCGGCAGCGTTATGGCTCCGAGGATTACCGGCGCGCGAGCGGGATCATGCGCTCAGTCCTGGTTCGCGTGGTGAACGAGTCCTACGAGGACGATCTCCCCCGCATCACGTGCCCGGTGGAGCTCGTCTGGGGATCGAACGACACGGCGGCGCCGTTGCCGATGGCCCGACAGGCGTGCGCGCTCCTGCGCAACGCCCGACTTGAGGTGATCGAGGGCGGTGGGCACATGACGCCGCTCTCAGCTCCGGACGCCCTGCGCCGGTCTGTTACCCGGCTCGTCCGCGCGAGTATCCCGTGACCGGCGATGTTATCTACGCGCTGACCGTGGCCGCTGCCCTAGGCGGCGGATCCCGCTGGCTGCGCCTGGCCCAGCGGGAGCATTACATTGCCGGCTCGGTGACCCGGTTCGCCCTCCGCTGGTGGCTGTCACGGCCGCAGAACCGAGCGATCGGCGCCGTGCTCATAATCAGCGCCGGGGCGGCTTGGACAGGCTGGTGGGGGGCTTCGGCTGCGGCCGGGGCCATCAGCCTGGCCGGGCCGCTCGGCCTGTCCTACCGGGGCCGGAGCGGCAAGCTCGTGTGGACCAGGCGGCTGCGGACCTTGGCGGCGGTGGATGCCCTCCTCGTGATCGCGATCGCGGTCCTCGGCGTTTTCGCAGGCGTCGGAGCGGGTGTCACCGCGACGCTTGCGGCCAGTGCGCCAGTGATGGTCGACGTTGCGCTCGCGGCGACAGCCCCCCTGGAGCGCCGTCTCGGCGCCAGGTTCACCCATGCCGCCATGCGTCGCCTAGCGGATATCTCACCCAGAGTCGTTGCGATCACCGGATCGTATGGCAAGACCTCGACGAAGTTCTACGCCGGGCACCTGCTGCGCGCCAAGTACGCGACTGTGACGAGCCCGGCGAGCTTCAACAACATGTCCGGGCTGTCTCGAGCCGTCAACGAGCGCCTGACTCAGGGCACGGAGGTATTCGTAGCAGAGATGGGCACGTATGGGCCCGGAGAGATCCGGGCTCTCTGCGCGTGGCTCAAACCGGAGATTGCCGTGATCACCGCTATAGGCCCGGTGCATCTCGAACGCATGGGCTCACTCGACAGCATCGCGCGAGCTAAGGCGGAGATCCTCGAGGGTGCCCGAGTCGGCGTGATCAACGTGGACTACCCTCATCTCGCTGACATCGCCGCTAACTACAGTCAACGAGGTGGCACGCTCATTACCTGCTCGACGAGTGACCCCGATGCAGATGTGCATGTAACCGGGGACGCCGCGTTGGCGACTGTCTCGGTACACGGTAGTCCGGTTGGCACTGTCAACATGCCCGGAGTGTTTCTGGGAAATGTTGCCTGCGCGGTGGGAGTCGCCCTGGCGTTCGATATTCCCGCATCTGAAGTCATCACTCGCCTAGCAAACCTGCCCAGACCGGAGCATCGGCAGACGGTCCAGTCGACACCTAATGGAATTACTGTCATCGACGACACGTACAACTCGAATCCTGACGGCGCCCTCAGCGCCGTCACAGCACTGGCATCAGCATCCGCCCACCACCGCAGAGTTCTGGTGACCCCGGGCATGGTTGAGCTTGGCCGCGAGCAGTCCTCGGCCAACGAAGCATTCGCCCGGCAAGCCGCCGAGGTCGTCACCGACATCCTCATCGTGGCGCGGACTAACAGGCGCGCCCTGCTGCGCGGAGCCGCTGCGGGGCCTGCCAGCGTCACCGTGTGCGGGGACCGGCCGGAGGCCGTTGCGTGGGTTCGCCGTAATCTCGGCCCTGGTGATGCTGTCCTTTATGAGAACGACCTACCTGACCACTATCCGTAACAGCAGGAGCGCGAATGCCCAATGTAGCGGTTATCTTCGGCGGCCCTTCGCTCGAACACGATGTCAGCATCCTCACCGGGCTCCAGGCCGCCCACGCGCTCTCCCGGAGCGGCCGGGAGCCCATCGCCCTGTACTGGTCGGAAGCGGGCGACTGGTTCCGTGTCTCGCCAAATCTGGAGGCTCCCGATTTCCTTGACGGCGTGCCCTCGAAGGCTGAACCCGTTTCACTGGAGCTGGGGGGTCGCGAGCCCGGTTTCCATGAGGTGCGCTCCTTCGGGCGGCGCGGCCGGATCGAGATTGCTGCCGCCGTCATGTGCTGTCATGGCGGCCCGGGAGAGGACGGCCGCCTGCAGGGTCTGCTCGATCTGGCCGGGATTGCTTATACCGGGCCCGGCGCGGCATGTGCCGCGCTCACGATGGACAAGCTTGCCTTCGGCGGGATGGTCGAGTCCGCCGGCCTCCCGGTACTGCCTCGGATCAGCTGGAGCCACTCTTCGCCGGAGCCCTCCTTCCCCGGCCCGTACATCATCAAGCCGCGCTTTGGCGGTTCGTCGATAGGAGTCGAGCTGGTCGCGGACCTGCAGACCGCTCGCGACCTGGCGCAGAACTCGACCTACCTGCGGCGCGGCGCCGTTCTCGAGCAGTACCGGCGGGGCGCTGAAGATATTTATATTGCGATCCGGAGCTATCCGGACCTCCAGTTCTCTCTGGTCGAGCGTCCGCGTCCGCGAGATGACGGCGCTGGCGGCCGCCAGATCTACGGCTACCAGCAGAAGTACCTGGAGCAGCAGGCCGCGGAGAACACCGCGAGCGAGATCCCGGCCCGGTTGCCGGACGATACCTCAAAGTCCGTGCGGATGATGGCAGAGGAGATCGCGCACCTGACGCGACTCACCGGTGCGGCGCGGCTGGATTTCCTGCGCGACGGCTCGCAGCTGTGGGTCAACGAACTCAACTCTATTCCGGGCGCGCTGGCGTTCCGGTTGTGGAGCGAGTCCGGCGTAAGCCACGAACAGCTGCTCACTGACCTGATTGCCGAGGCCACGGCGCCGCGTCCGACCGGACGCGACGTGGACCCGGCTGATCGTGATGCAGGCGAGCGAAAGAGGCTGACGCTGCAGAACGCCAGCCAAATCGCGCAGAAGCTCATGTGAGGTCCGGGGGTCCCGGCGGTGGCTGGCGTTCCAGCAGGCTCGCGGGCTGGACGTGCTGGCCCGCGAGCAGGTCCTGGATACGGATCTTCGCCTCGATCACGGGTCGCCGCAGGCGTCGTTCGCGGCGGTCGGCCTTGGCGAGCTTCCCGGGGCGGCTCGACGGCTGGAGTAGAGTGCGCACGTGCACACGATCCGCAACTAGTGCGCTCAGTCACGAGTAGCATCACATCGTCGGCCGGATCCAAGCCCAGCCTGATCGCCTCGTACCGCCCGCATGTCCCGGCCGGACTAGCACAAACAGCCCGCGCGGTCTGTTTTGGGACCGAACATCCGAGAACGACGATCATGCCTGATGAATCCCGAATATCATACGGCAGCGTGACTGACCCAAGCCACGCTGCAGAACCGCTGCCCCGGCGTGAACCGCTCCTCCAGCGCGAAGACCCGCCGCCGCAGCGCGGGGAATCGCTGCCCCAGCTCGAGTCGCTGTCCCGGCTCCGCGAATCGCTAGCCCCCCGCGAGCCGCTGCCCCGGCGCGGGGAACCGCTCCCCCAGCGCGAGTCACTCCCCCAGCGCGAGCCGCTGCCCCAGCGCGAGCCGCTGCCCCAGCGCGAGCCGCTGCCCCGGCGCGGGGAACCGCTACCGCAGCGCGAGGCACTGCCGCAGCGCGAGGCGCTGCCGCAGCGCGAGCCGCTGCCCCGCCGGACCGGCCGTACCCGGCGTTCGGGCCGCCATCGCAGTCCGCACCGGCTGACCCTGCCCTCCGACGCGCCAACTCTCCTGCTCGCCGTGCCTGGCAGCGCCTGCGCGGCCAGTGATGGGATCAGCGACGAGATCGCCGCTGCGGCCAGGCTGTCCTGCCAGGGCGCCGACGTGCAGGTGGCCTACCTGGACGGCACCGAGCGCCGTCTCGACGACACGCTGGCCGCCCTGGCGGACGGGCCCTGGCCCGCCCTCGCGGTGGTGGTCCCGTTGCTGGCAGGCCCCCATCCACGGACTGACCTTTACCTGCAGCGGGCCGTCGGCAGAGCCGACGGGCAGATCGTGGTGGCCGAGCACCTCGGCCCGCATCCGCTGCTGGCCGAGGCGCTGCACTCACGCCTCGCCGAGGTGGGCCTGGCCCGGGAGAGCCGGGCCCGCGGGCTCAGCATCAGCAGCGTCGCGAACGGCGTCCTGGTGCTGGCTGACCGAGGCGACGACGCGGTCCGCGCGGCCGGCGTGGCGGCCGTCCTGCTGGCCGGCCGGCTTGCCGCTCCGGCCGTGCACGCGTCCATCGATGACCCGCAGGTCATCGCGTCCGCGGCGACGCGACTGCGGGACATGGGTGCCTCCCCGCCGCTCGGCGCCCACCCAGCGATCGGTCAGCTTGTCGCGATGCGCTACGGCAACGCCCTGGTCGGCCTGCGCCCGGCCGGCACGATGGGCTGATGGTGCCGCGGGCCCGCGGCACCGGCATTGAGCATTGACAGGACCAATGCGCTGCGCTGAGCTTCACCCAGAAAGGGGTGAGCGGCAGTGAGCGAATGGGACGCGACGTCGTATGAGGGGAAGGGCACCATTCTCCGTGTCGTCCGCAACGAGGCGGAGCGGCTCTTCGAGATGGCGGACAAGCCCGGTGCGTGGGAAGCTCCGACGGCCTGCGAAAGCTGGAAGGTCAGCGACATAGTCGGACATCTCATCGACACGACCGAGGGTTACTTCAAGGCCTTCGACACCGCCCGGAGCGGGGCCGAGAACCCGGCCGCCTACGGGCTTCCGGGCATGCACCAGCGTGCGGGCGAGGAGGCGAAGTCGTTCCGCGATTTGTCAAAGCCGGAGATGATGGACCGGGCGCGCAGCGACCTGGACAAGATGATGGACATCCTCGAGCCGCTGACGGCCGAGGAGTGGACCGGCCTCATGATTCCGCACTTCTACATGGGCCCGCTGCCCGCGTTCTTCTATGCCGCCGGCCAGCTCATGGACTACGGCGTGCATTCCTGGGATATCCGGCAGGGCTCCGGCCAGGCGCACGGGATGTCCGGCGACGCCGCCGACCTCCTCGTGCCGTTCATGTTCGTTCTCTGGCAGTCGACGATCAAGCCCGACGCCGACCTCAGCCCGTTCACGATCGGCATCCGGGTCAGCGGCCGGAACGCGGGCGAGTACCGGGTGTCGGTCAGCGACAAGGGCATGCAGTACGAGCTGGGCGGCGTCGACGACCTGCCGACGGTGCTCGACTTCGACGCCGGGAGCCTGGTCCTCACTACGTTCGGCCGCAGCAACTCGGGCACCGTACGCGGCAATCCGGTTCTCGCGGACCGCTTCCTGAACCTGTTCTTCCGGATCTAGGCCGACCGGAGCTTGCTCCGCGGCGGGGGTTGAACGGGGGGTCGTCCCCTAGGGCAAGCTAGGCTTTGCTGCCCGGGAGCAGCCGAACGGAGCATGCATTTCCGCGGCCTCCTGCCAGCGTAGCTGCCCGGCCAGCTGGCTGGCGGACGCCGCGTGCACCGAGAAGGCGGGGGCGCCCTGATGGTAGTCCTGGATGAATCCGCCTCGCCGGCACGCGTGCCACCCCGTATCGGCGTTGGCCCAGACCCGCCAGCGCGGATACAACTCCGCGAGCGCCTCGACGCCGGCGTCGGCCAGAACTGCCGCAGACATCCCGCGCCTCCCCCCCATGAGCGCAACCGCCGCGGCAACGCTCTGCTCATACAGGAGCACTAACTGTTCATATCAGTGATACCAGAGAACCCGCTCTCAACGAGAGCGCTTCAGCCGCACGGTCTCACGACATGATACGTGAGCACCCAGGCGTACCCCAGAGGCCTGTCCCGAGGGTGTTCCCTAGACCTGCAGGGCGCGGACTACGATCAGCGCCACGTCATCGGTGGGCGGCCCGGACCCGAACTCGCCCACTGCCCGCTGGATCCTGGCCACGATCGAGCCGGCGTTCAGCCCCGTGCACTCACCGAGCAGGTCCCGCAGGCCGTCGCCGTCATCCAGCAGCCGGTTGCGGGACCGGCGTTCCGTCACCCCGTCGGTGACGCAGAGCAGCACATCGCCCGCGGACATGCGAACGACGTTGCGGGAGAACGTGACGCCGTCCAGCACGCCGAGCAGCGGCTGCGACTCGGCCGCGGTCTCCACCTCGCCGGTGGACCGCAGCACCAGCGGCGGCGGGTGCCCGGCGCACACCAGGGAGACGGTCGCGGCCTCGTCGGACGCGGGGATGAGCTCACCGTGGATCAGCGTCACGAACGGCGCGCGCGAACCCTCATCCACGATGAGCCCGTTGAGCCGCTCGAGCACGGTCGGGACATCGTGCCCCTCCCTGGCCAGGATGCGCAGCGCGTGCCTGGTCAGGCCAGTGACCGCGGCGGCCTCGGGGCCCTTGCCGCACACGTCGCCGATCGCGAACCGCCAGCGGCCACCCGGCACCTCGAACACGTCGTAGAAGTCGCCGCCGACCTCGTTTCCCTCGCCCGCGGCCTCGTACCCGGCGGCCAGGTCCACCCCCGGGATGTCCGGCAGCTCCGGCGGCAGCAGGCTGCGCTGCAGCGCGCTGTTGGCCTGCCTCTGCTCCGAGTAGAGCCTGGCGTTGTCCAGGGCCAGCGCCACCCGCCGGGTCAGATCCGCGGCCAGCTCCACAGCCTCTCGCGCCACGGCCCCGTCGCGCGGCCGGCCGATGACGATGACTCCCAGGCTGCGGTCGCGCGCCACCAGCGGAAAGCACCAGGCCGGATCGGAGGCCAGCGCGCCGCCCGGCTCCGATGACGGCTCGGCCAGCGACCAGGGCAGCGCGCCGTCACCGGGCGGTATCTGCGGTGCGGGCCTGGAGTGCAGCAGGCCGGTGAGTGCATCGACCCGGGTCTCATCGGCGTGCCAGACGTACGCCGGCCTGAGCTCGCCCTCCTCGTCGGGCAGCAGTGCGGCGCACCAGGCCGCGAGCCGGGGCACCACGAGCTGCGCGGCGAGGGCGATCGTCTTCTCCTGGTCCAGGGTGCCGGCGAGAAGGTCGCTGGCCTCGGCCAGGAAGCTGAGCCGGGCCCTGCGGACCCGGTCGTGCTCCGTCAGCCTGGCCCGCTCGAGTGGAAGCGCCACCGCATCCGCGACCTTCTGCACCCGGGCCAGGTCCGCTTCCGCGAATCGGTCCGGCTCGGCGGCCGCCACGGCGAGCATTCCGGTCACCCGGCCCTCGGCCTGGAAGGGCACGGTCAGCAGCGACCGCAGCGGCTCGTTCTGGATCTGCGCGAGATCGGCCCCCCGCTCCGCGAACTGGCTGTAGAGATCGAGAAACGTGCCCATCCCCGTGGCATCCGCCGCCTGGTCCGCGGCGGCCGGAGCGGCTTCGCCGGCCTGCAGCGGCGGAACCCCGCGCCCGGCCGCAGCGCGCATCCTCAGCTCGCCGCCCTCGTCAGCGATCAGCGCATAGGCGGCGTCAGCGGCCACCGCCTCGCGGGCCAGCGAAACCGCGTGGCCGAGCAGTTCGTCGTAGCCCAGCGTGAGCAGGTCCGAGACGCCCAGATCGGCGCCGGGCGAGATGAACCCGCCGTCCGGATGGTCAGCGTCCGCCAGGGCCCGATCGGCCGCCGACCCGCCCGCCGCATAACCGTCAGCGGCGGCGCCGGGCCCGAGCCGGAACCAGATCACCTTGGCCGCGGGCGCATACGTCACTCCCCACGACGACGAGAGCGCCGCAGGCAGCACCAGTCCGCGGCCGCTGGGCCGGTCGACCTCGGCGGCGGCCCCCGGCGGGTCAGGGACCACGCGGGCCGGATGCCGGTCAAGCACGGAGACTTCCACGTTTGTACCGTCCAGCCTGCAGGTGAGCTGTACGGGAGTGCCGGCGTGGACGACAGCGTTGGTGACGAGCTCGCTGGCCAGCAGCACCGCATCGGTGACCAGCTCGTCCCGGCTGGACAACCCCCAGGAAATCAGCGTGTCCCGGACGAAACGGCGCGCGTTAGCGACAGCCGACGGCTCGGGCTCAAAGGCCGCCTCCGCGCTCAGGTCCTGGTGTCCGTCCACGCGCCCTCCCCGCCGCAAACGCTGCCGTTTGCCGCTGGCTGACCCTCCCATCGTGGCAGACTCGTGCCATCGGCACATCGCTGAAATCGCAGTCGGTCCGCAGCTGCAGGGCATGAGCGAGCTGGAGGGTCATAGAGCGAGGGCAGGGCCGGGGGATGTGGGCCATCAGCCGAGGAGAGGACGCGCGATGACCGAGACTCCGGCCAGCTCTCGTGTCAGACAGCGTAACGAGACGCGCCGCACCAACGGTGCGCGCGGCAGGATGGCCGACGACGGCGCGGACGGCATCGGCGCAGGCAGCAATGACAACGCACCAGACAGCAACGGCCCAGACAGCAGGAGCACAGCCTGGTACACCGAAGCCGACCTCGAGCCGATCCGCGCCCGCCTGGCGGCCTTCGCCCGCGGGGATTTCCGGCCCCGCGGCGGGCCCGACGACCGGCATCCGGCGGCTGCGGCGGGCCCGGTGCTCGCCGAGATCGGCCAGCTGGCCGACGAGGTCGGCGTCCAGCTCGCCTCGGTGACCTCCGAGGTCGCCCAGCGGGCGGCCCAGGTGCGCGACATCGCGCTGATCACCACGGCGGTGGCCCGCGGCGACCTCACCGGGAAGGTGACGGTCGAAGCCACGGGCGAGATGCTGCAGCTCAAGCAGACGGTCAACATGATGGTCGACCAGCTGTCGGCGTTCGCCGACGAGGTGACCCGGGTGGCCCGCGAGGTCGGCACCGAGGGCAGGCTCGGCGGCCAGGCCCAGGTCCG
>WNFN01256016.1_pt2 | contig 23968 bp, 23 predicted proteins | sample 5400161 | NCBI WGS metagenome assembly WNFN01 (sample SAMN13153353, study PRJNA577476) | soil metagenome | isolation source: 80 cm saprolite on Douglas fir-dominated hillslope | place: USA:California | collected 2013-09-17 | reverse complement strand
GTCATTGCAGGATGCGCTGGAGGCGGGCTATCGCGGCCTGCTCGCCAGGGGCCAGCATCCGCTGCTCGTTCTGCATATTCGCGTGCCAGCCGGGGAATTGGATGTTAACATTCATCCTGCCAAGACCGACGTCAGGCTGCTGCACGAACGCGAAATCGCCGAGGCCGCGAGCAACGCGCTGCGAGGTGTGCTGGAGCGCAGTCCCGCCCTGCCCGCAGAAGTTGCCCTGCCGGGGCCGGGGCTGGTCTACCAGGGACGCCTGTCGGGCACACGCAGGCGGGGGCTGCACCTCGCGGAGTCGGCGGGCGAGTATCGTGTGCAGGAGGAAACCGGGAGCCGGGGCAGCGCCGGAGCGCCGGAGATTCTGCGTGTCTTGCGTCCCCTGGCACAGTTGCAGCAGGCCGTAATCCTGGCCGAAGCTCCCGATGGCAGCTTGTACCTCATCGACCAGCATCGTGCTCACGAGCGCGTAATTTACGAGCATCTGCGCCAGAAGTACGCCGGCCTTGAGCCATCCGCCGGGGCGGGCGCGGATGAGGCCGAATGGACCGGTGCGGCGGACGCGCATTTGTTGCTGGAGCCGGTGGTGGTTGAACTCAAACGGCACGAAGTGGAATTATTTGAGCAGCGCCTGCCCATGTTGCGCAGCCTTGGCCTGGAGTGCGAGCGCTTTGGTGGCCGCAGTTTCCTCGTGCGCTCAGTGCCTGGAGGCGTGGGTCAGGAGCAGCTCGCCCATTACTTGCCCGAAATGGCACAACTGGCCGCAGAAGACAGCCACGATTGGCAGGATCGCTTGCTCATTGGCCTCGCCTGCCGCTCAGCCCTGCGCCGTGGTCGCGAACTGGGGCCTGCCGAGCAACATACCCTGCTCGCCAACCTCGCCCAGGCCACAGCCCCCGCCGTCTGCCCCCACGGCAGCCCAATCCTTTTGCACTATAGTAGGGCGTTTTTGATTGATAAATTTGAATGGTGAATGAAGTGTGGTTGTCAGATGAGATACCCCGTTGTTGGAATCATTCTTCCTCAGATTTGCCACCCTCCATTAACGGATTATCTTTGTCGGATTCATCACCTTGCTCTGGCTCGTTGTATTCCTCAGATTCATCACCTGGAGATTCATCGTCTGGCGAATCAAGGATATCGAGCAAACCGAGCCTGTGCAGCTTTTTAGCCAGCGCATAGACATCTTTTTTGTCGCCGTCTTTGCGAATGCCTATACCTACAACCAGAACCGTTATTTTTGTATCTTTGAGTTTGTATATAATTCAGATTCATTCTCATCCTCGCTCTTTCAAGCAATCTTCCTGGGAAAATTTTTGTTCGATGATTTCCAAATAAAAATGCAAGCAACCAGACAATTCTAATCTTACTTCACTTCTCTTTCCGTCAGATCAAGCTCCTTCTTTACATCTTCCCACGCTACCGTTTCGCCGTGTTCTATAGCCTGGATGCCCTCTCGAAGTGCTGCCATCGTCTCCGAATCTTGCACGACCTCCAGCGTCTCCTGTAATGACTCAATGGTTTCAAGCAAAGCCTTGTAGACGGAGTATGGCAAAATAGCCAGCACTTTCTTGTCGTTGCGGGTGACGATAACTGCCGCTAATTCTTCGCAAAATTGATCAGGCAGGTTGGCCAGCTCATATTGTGCTTCTGAAATCAATACTGTGTGCTCTATCAATGGATGTTCCCCTTCCAACTTTTTGCATATAGAACACACATCACTTTGCAATATTTACAAAATAGTAATTATGTTTTATCAAGGTGAGTATAGCATAGCTATCTTTGTTTTGACAAGAGGGCAATCGACGAATTTATACTCAATTTTGAGTATTTTTGTTAGATTGATGTTTTTCGATCGTATTTACTCCCAGCCGACTTCTGCTTTGAATTCCTCCCAGGACGTGCTTTTGTCGCTGGTCAGCGCGGACTTTGCGGGGCGAGGGTGTTCGCTTGCGGCTCCGCCGAGCATGATTTCCAGGACGGTTTGCAGCGATTCGATGTTGGCGAGCAGTTCCCGATGTGTACGATAGGGCATGAGGGTCAGGCAGGGCTGGCCTTGACTGGTGATGATCAGAGTTTCTTCAGGGGATTGGTCGGTCAGACTTTTTAAGATGTGCCTGGCCTCGGCGATAGTGATGGTGCGTTCGCTCATGGTTCGTCCTGCTTTCTTTGTGTGTCCGGGTCTGCTTTTCCTGCTTTTGTTCTACGTCTGTATGTGTATGGATTGTTTTTTATACGTCAAACGGGCGCGAAGGGTGGATAGTATTTTGAACAATTTTGAGAGATGTAGCAGAAAATTTCTTTCGCGAAAGAAATTTTCTGCTACATCTCTCAAAATTGCTCAAAATACTATCCACTTACGAATCACCTCCAGCAGATCGCGCACGTGGAAGGGTTTGGTGACGATTTGTTTGACACAGGGAGGGAAATTGAGTGATTTTTCGTCGAGGTGGCCGGCGGTGATGATCAGGATGGCGGGGGTGGGATAGCGGTCTATCCAGGAGGATTGGAGCCAGGCCAGGAAGGCGCGGCCATCCATGCCGGGCATGGCGAGATCTAGCAGGATCACGGAGGGAAAACGCTGCTCGCTTGCTGCCTGCTCCATCCATCTGACGGCTTCCAGACCGTTCGCGGCTTCGATGGGTTGGAAGCCACCGAATTGTAGCGACCAGCTGACAACGTTGCGGATAGCGGGATTATCGTCGACAATCAAGATGATTGGCGGTCTGGTCTGCTGATCTAGTGCTTGTTCCATACGTGTCCTCCTGTGCTTTTTGCAGCTATTCTATTCCTTTGCTTGTATCATAAATAAAGATACGTAGGCACTCAAAGGGTTTGGAGAAAGGCGCGAATGGTCTGGATAAAGGTCTGGGGCTGTTCCAGGTTGGACAGGTGTCCCGCGTGCGGAATAATGACCAGCCGGGCGTTAGGAAACTGTGCCGCGTAGTCGCGGGCAATGGATGGCGGAGTCAGAACGTCCTCTGCGCCAACGATGACCAGTGTAGGGCAGGCAATGGTGGATAGCAGGAAACTGGAGTCTGTGCGCACGGCCATACCGCGTGAGGCGGCGGCGATGCCCTGCGGTGTGACGGCGTCGATCAACTGGCGCACACGGACCTCGACCTCCGGGTGATACTGGCGGGTGTAGTCGGAGATCAGGCGTGGGAGTTGAAGATCGGCGATTGCGCCTGGACCCTGTGTTTCGGCGAGGTGGGCCACATGTTCGCGGTTGGCGGCGGCTTCGGGAGTATCCGCGCCGGGCCGGGTGTCGGCTAGAATCAATCCATGCAGGCGTTGGGGATATTTGCGCGCGCAGGCAAAGGCCGCGTAGCCGCCCATCGAGAGACCGCAGAGCACAGCCTGCCGAATGCCCAGCGCGTCCATCAGGCCGGCCACATCATCAGCAAACTGATCCATTTTTGAGATGACTGGTGTGCCAGGTAGCGAAGCTATTTCGCTTTCGCCAAAGCCGCGCCAGTCCAGCGCGATCAGGCGGTAGCGTTGATCTGCCAGCAGGGATTGAATTTCGCCTTCCCACATCTGCCTATTAAGCGGAAACGCGTGCAAAAAAATCACCGGCAAGCCTATGCCGTGATCAGTATACGCCAGCGCAAGAGAGTTGATATGCGTTTTCATGGCCAGGAACTCCACTACTACTTATGAAAGTACGTCATAGTATATCACAATCGTCAATGCTTGTGTAGCGCTCAAAGCGCAAAAACCACTGACCTTCTCCCACCTGGACAGTTATTTCTGCTCCTATTGCACGGCTCCGTCGGCTTGCTCGTGGGCATGATAGGAACTGCGCACGAAGGGGCCAGACTCGACATGACGGAAGCCCATCTTTTTGCCTTCGGCTTTGAGTTCCGCGTACTCCTCCAGTGGCACGTAGCGCTGGATAGGCAGGTGCTGGAAGGATGGGCGCAGATACTGGCCGATGGTCAGGATATCGACATAGTGCTCGCGCAGGTCGTGCATAACCTGCAAGATCTCGTCCCAGGTTTCGCCGAGACCGAGCATAAAGCCGGATTTGGTCGGGGCGGCGGGATTGATCTCTTTCGCCCATTTCAGGACCTGGAGCGAGCGCTCGTAGACGGCCTGGGGGCGCACCTGCTTGTAGAGCCTGGGAATAGTCTCGACATTATGGTTGTAGACATCTGGTTTCGCTTCAATGACCACGCGCAGCGCGTCGTAAACGCCCTTGAAGTCGGGGGTCAGTACCTCGACCCTGCACTCAGGATTCAGACGGCGAATCCAGCGAATGGTCGAAGCGAAGATGCCCGCGCCGCCATCGCGCAGTTCATCGCGGTTGACCGAAGTCACGACCGCGTGGCGCAGGCCCATGTTCTGCACTGCCTCGGCTACGCGCTTTGGCTCCTCCCAGTCCAGGCCCTGCGGGCGACCAGTCGCGACCGCGCAGAAGCCGCAACTGCGCGTACAGACGCTTCCCAGGATCATAAAGGTCGCGGTTTTATGGCCCCAGCATTCGCCGATATTGGGGCAGCGCGCCTCCTCGCAAACGGTATGCAGCGTCTTACTGCGCATCAACTGCTTCAGATTGTCGTAGTTTTCACCCTTTGGCGGGCGCACCCGGAGCCATTCCGGGCGGCGTTCAGGGATCATAGTCGCCATGTCGTTGCCCTTTGCTTCATTTAGTATACGTCAATTTCTTTGCCGTAGCCCTCTAATTTTTCGCGTACCGCTTTCAGGAAGCCGCCGGAGCCAGCTCCATCGAGAATGCGATGGTCGAACGAGAGGCAGAGATACATCATCGAGCGGACTGCGATTGCATCGTCTTCAATCACTACCGGGCGTTTGACCACGGCGTTCATGCTCAGGATGCCAGCGTGCGGCTGGTTAATAATCGGTATTGATACTATTGTACCAAATACGCCGGTATTATTCACGACGAATGTGCTGCCCTGCATATCTTGCAGCGTCAGCTTATTAGCGCGTGCGCGTTGAGCGACCTCACTGAGCTTGCGCGTTAGACCTGCTATAGCAAACTCATCAGCATCATAGATCGTCGGGACCACCAGTCCCTCCTCGGTCGCCACGGCCACGCCCATATTGATGCGCTTCTTGAGCACAATCTTATTCTCGGGCGTCCAGCTTGAATTGAGGATGGGGAACTGGCGCAGGCCGTCGCAGACCGCTTTGATCACAAAGGGTACAAAGCTAATGCTGTAGCTGTTGCGTTTCTTGAACTCCTCTTTGTGCTTCTCCAGCCATTTCGCGATGTTGGTCATATCGACTTCCACCATGGCCGTAGCGTGCGGAGATGTGTGCATGCTGCGCACCATATGCTCGGCGATGGCCAGGCGCATACGGCTGGGCGTGAGCACCTCTTCATCCGCGCCCGGCACATAGGATACCACGTGCGCGGCTGGCACGAGTGGTACAGGCGCAGCTGGCGGAAGAGGCGTGGTCTGGCGCTGTGAGAGATAGGCCAGGATATCCTCTTTACGCACGCGCCCGCCGGTGCCGGTGCCCGGAATGGTATTCAGATCGAGATCATGCTCACGGGCCAGGCGACGGGCCAGTGGGGAGATGCGCTGGCGCTCCTCCTCATGTTTGGATTCCGCGCGCCCGTTAGCATAATTGGCGTGTGGCGCGGGGGCCGCGCTCGTGCTTTGCGCGGCAGGCACAGGCTCTGGCGCTGGTTCGGCGGGTGTGCTGGCATCGGCCTCGATCAGGGCAATATCCGTGCCGACCGGCACTGTCTCATCGGTCTGCACCAGGATTTTCACCAGCTGGCCCTCCACGGGCGAAGGCAGCTCGGCGTTGATTTTATCCGTAATAATCTCAGCGAGTGATTCATCCCGTTCCACCCAATCGCCCTCTTTTTTCAGCCAGCCCCCGATGGTGCCCTCGGCAACCGATTCGCCCAGACGTGGCATTTTTACTGGCGTAGGCATTGTTTTTTCGACTCCTTTGGCTTCTTGCATGCTTGCCGCTTGCGGCGGCAGAAAGGAAGAGGAGATGCGGGGACACCCCGCGCCCCGGCAAAGGGCTGCGCCCTCTGCACTCCTGCTTTTTGCATGCTTGCCGCCTGCGGCAGAGGAGATGCGGGGACACCCCGCGCCCCGGCAAAGGGCTGCGCCCTCTGCACTCCTGCTTCTTGCATGCTTGCCGCCTGCGGCGGCAGAAATGCGGGGACACCCCGCGCCCCGGCAAAGGGCTGCGCCCTCTGCGCTCCTGTTTCTTGCTTAGTACGCGGCCAGCTTGCGGGCCGCGCTGAGAATTTTCTCGGCGTTGGGCAGGAAGGCTGCTTCCAAGGGGGGAGCGTATGGGAAAGGCGCATCGGGCGCGGCCACGCGGGTGATCGGGCCGTCCAGGTACTCAAACAGCTCCTCGGCTAGAATCGCCGCCAGTTCCGCGCCGATTCCGCCGGTCAGGGCATCCTCATGCACAATCAGAACCTTATTGGTATGCTTCACCGATTCCATAATTGTTTCACGATCCAACGGGGTCAGACTGCGCAGATCCACCACCTCAATCTCCAGGTCGTCCTCTTCCTCCAGCACGGTCGCGGCCTTCATGCACTGGTAGACCATTGCGCCATAGGTCAGCATGGTCATGTCCTCGCCTTCGCGGCGCACAATGGCTTTGCCCAGTGGCACGGTATAATCGTCGTCTGGCAGTTCCGCGCGCAGCTCAGGCTGGCGATAGAGCAGTTTATGCTCCAGGAAAAGCACGGGATTATTATCGCGAATGGCTGATTTCAGCAAGCCCTTGGCGTCGTAGGTTGTTGAAGGCACCACGACCTTAATGCCGGGCGTGTGGAAGAACCAGGCTTCCGGGCTGGCCGAATGGAACGGGCCACCCTTGGTACCGCCGCCGGAGGGGCCGCGAATCACCATAGGGACGGGCATGCCGGAGCGCCAGGACATCTTGCTGGCCATATTAATGATCTGGTCAAAGCCACAGGTGATGAAGTCGATATACTGCATCTCCGCGATCGGGCGCATACCCATCAGCGCCGACCCTACCGCAGAGCCAATGATAGCAGCCTCGGCCATCGGCGTATCGATCACACGCTCTGGTCCGAACTCTTCTAGAAAGCCAGCGCTGACCTTGAAAGCGCCGCCATAGATGCCAACGTCTTCGCCGAGCAAGAACACAGCTTCGTCGCGCCGCATTTCCTCGCGAATGGCCTGGCTAATTGCGTCTAAATAGGTAATTGCAGTCATCGCTTTCCCACCTCCTCAGGCAGGGTCCGGGGAGTTGAACTGACAGTTGTAAACGGCTGGCCGGTGCGCCGGTCCAGGGCATTGACATAACGTGGATCTTGAGCTTGTGGGTTGCCGATCAAGGCGATAGGACCATCCGGGGCGAAGACAAAATCCGCCACGGTCGCCGGATCAGCCTCCGGGCTTTGTTCGGCGAAATCAACGGCATCATTGATAATCTCTTTGATTCTGGCCTCGATCTCGCTTTTATGCGCGGCGGTCAGGATTTTCTTTTTCTGGAGGTATTCTTCAAAGCGCTTGATAGGATCTTTTTTCAGCCACTCCTCGCGCAATTCCTGGGGCACATAGTCCGCCTTATCAGCTTCGGAGTGCCCGCGCACACGGAAGGTTTTGCACTCGATCAGGGCCGGTCCCTGACCTGCACGCGCGTTCTCGACCGCATTGCTCACCGCGTCCATGACAGCCAGCACATCATTGCCATCCACACTTGTGCCAGGCATAGCATAGGCCCTGGCGCGGTCTGCCAGGTCTTGCAGGGCGAACTGTTTGTACGAGGGCGTTGAGTAGGCATAGCCATTGTTCTCGATCACAAAGACAATCGGCAATTTCTGGACCGCAGCAAAATTCAGGGCCTCGTGAAACTGCCCGGTATTGGTCGCGCCGTCGCCACAGGAGGCCAGGACTACGCCCGGACGTTTGAAGCGTTTCAGAGTCAGCGCTACACCGCAGCCGACCGAGAGGGATTCGCCCAGCAGGCTGATCATCGGCACAATGCCGTGGTGCATATCGCCAATATGCGTCTGTCCATCACGTCCCAGCGTCGGTGAGTTGCCGCGTGCTAACCATTGGCACATCACAGCGCGCGGCGAGCCGCCTCGCACCAGGTGCATTCCCAGATCGCGATGCTGCGGTACAATGCAGTCACCATCGCGCAGCACCATTGCCGCACCGACGGTTGTGGCCTCGTGTCCCTGCGCGGTATAGACGCCGCCCACAATCTTGCCCTGGAGAAAGAGCTTGCGGGTGCGGTCTTCCATTTCGCGGGTGAGGCGCATAAAATAATAGATCTGTAGCAGGTCAGCCCGCTCCATTTCCATCTCTCCTGTTCCTTTCATACTCGGTGCGCGCAGGCTCACGAAGCGCATCTAAAGCGCTTCCCTCTTTGGCAAAGAGAGTATCCTTAAAAATGCCTCGCGGCAGCAGGCGAGTACAGGTGATCCCTCGTCCATGCTAACATCCTCGTACCGGGGATGTCAAGAATAAATGAATGACTAATTTTGATGGTTTTGTGCGAGCAATTTTATTTTATAAAATTGCTCGCACAAAACCATCAAAATTAGTCCTGAAGCTCTTTGCGCAGGCGGCGGATGCGTGCGCGGTAGGCGTCTTCAGGCTGGCGGTAGCCAAGTTTGGGCTTATCGCCCATGCTGACATGCCATTTGCGGAAAGCCAGGCCTATCTCAGTCTGGTAGAGGGCTTTGATGCGTAGCCACTGGCGGAGGCCCTGCGTGCGCAGGATCTGGCGCTCGCGCCTGGTGCGCTGAAACGAGTTTTGCAGGAGAGCGTACTCGTCGACCAGGACCACGCCGTTGCTGACTTCGACGGCCAGGAACTCGCGGATTACAGCGGCCTCGTGGGCCAGGCTTTTGATCAGGATGTAGAGCAGGCCCATCTGTGCCAGGAAAGGTGGGATGTAGTTGCCAATCACCGCGATCAGCGCGTAGTCGCCGATTGCGGTGTTGCCGCCAGAGGTCTGGATCATCTGGCTGGCCTGGAGATCGATGAAATCGAAGAAGGAATGCAGGCTGACCGCCAGCAGGAAGCCCGCGAGGGGAATAACTACCTGTTTCCAGCGCGTGCGCGTGTGGCGGATATAGCCAAGCGCGGCCCCGAAGCAGGCGATGAAGGTTGAGTGACCCAGCCAGCCCAGGATTAGCCTGCCGACAATCAGGAAGACCAGGAAATTGCCACTATTCTCCGCGAAATAGCCGAAATTCTCCACCATCGCAAAGCCCGCGCCGATCAGCGCGCCATAAACGATGCCATCAGTGACGTTATCGAATTCGTCGCGCAGAGCCACCAGGAGCAGAAACAGACCCAGACCCTTAATCGTCTCCTCGGTAATGCCCGCGTTAAGACCTCGCGCCAGAGTATGCAGGAGCATATTGCTGGCGTTTCCGCTCAGCCAGCCGTTAATCATCGCGTCAACCTGTTTTTCGATAAAGAGCGCGGGCGGAATAGCGATAATCGCGCCCCAGAGGAAGGCGGCCAGGCGCAGAAACCAGGGTTCGCGCTCGTAGCGATCCATGAAATTGACCAGCATAAAAATCCCGACCGCCGGGATGATTGGGATGGTCAGGGCGATAATCACGCTGGAGATGCCGTTCTGTTCCAGGGCCGCGAAGCCGATCAGGCTGTTAAGGATGATCGTGGTGATTGCGCTGATAGATGCCGCCGCCAAAAACGCTTTCCGGCTCTTCTTCGCTCCAGAACTGCTCCTCTCCGTCGCTCTCTGGCAGCGGTGGCAGCGGTGTGTTGTAGCGCGCAGAGACGCTCAGGCTGCTCTCCGCGCGCACCTGCGGCAGCGGCTGTGATGCAGGCTGAAAGCCCGGGACTCTGGCAGTGGCCTGGGATGGGCGCAGCTGCTCGTCCAGGCGGATGAAAGGCCGGGGGACGATTCTGGGAAGCTCGCTGGCGGTATCCACAATCAGAGCACGTGTGGTGGGGTTGGCCTGATCCCGGGGGGCAGCCCGTGTACCTTTTAGCGGCTGGCTGCCCAGTGGCTGCGTCTCTTCAACGGACAGGAGCACCTCATGATGATTTTGCGGCGCGATCAGTTGGAGCATGGTGCTGCCCAGGACGAGAATATCCTGTGGGCGCACCGGCAGACTGCCCCCGCGCGGAACCGGGCGTCCGTTGACGCGCACGACATTCTGTTCGGTCAGGTTAAGAATATGCCAGCCGGATTGGTCGAGCGACAGGCACGCGTGTTCACGCGACACAGTGAGGTCGAGCAGGATCACATCATTATTCAACGCGCGCCCAATGCTCGTCTCCCTGCGCTTCAGGACATGTACCAGACCCTCTTCCGGCAGCCAGCCGCCGGGATACCGTCCCTGCATCTGCGCGGAGCCCGTCGTCGTGTGGCTACCGGGCAGCATGCGTACCACCCGCAGCACTCCAAAATCTTGATTCATGCGCTCTATCCCTGTCGCCCTCTGTCTGTAAATCTCAGTTGTCTCTATTCTCTACGCGTAAGCCGGGGGAAAGTTCAGCCCGTTGCATTTGCCTTTCCTCTTTATCCGCCAATTTAAACGGAACTAATCCTATTTTAACAAAAAAAGAAGCCGTCCGATACTTTCTAAGCCATTCATCTCAGAGGATATGTGCTAAGAAGCATGGCTCAGCGCGCTACAACACACCGCTGCCACCGCTGCCAGAGAGCGACGGAGAGGAGCAGTTCTGGAGCGAAGAAGAGCCGGAAAGCGTTTTTGGCGGCGGCATCGTCCTGCTGGGTAGTCACAACCTGGTAGCCGGGCATTAGGAAAGGCTGCACGAAGAAATCCTGGGGGGTCAGGTGATGAATGCCATGCAGCGGATGGCGATGGTGAATGTCGCAGAGGACCATCAGATTATTTTCAGAATCGACGAAATCGTTCAGGGTCTTTACGTCTTTTACCTGGGGGAAGACCAATCCGACCTTACTGGGATCACAGGCGTCGAGCAGGCTACGCTCGATGGGATAATGGTGCGTTTCCAGGGCGGCGGCGCCGAATGGGTTCTGGGCGGGATTTTTCAGCGTTGAGTGCCGGACGCCGCACATGGCGCATGGCTCATCCAATTCGTAGACCAGGTGATGATGGGCCTTGACATACTCTGGCGTCTCTTCGCGCGGGGGATGAGGCGGCGTCATCTCAACGGCTGCTATACCCTCGGTGGTCGCGTGAACGCGCGAGAGAATCTCAGTTGAGCCACCGTTCTCACCATCGTCGCCATCGCTCCCACTGCTACCATTCTTCTTGTGGACGGGCGTAGTGGTTGTTGTAACATCTGCGCTGGCCTCAACTTCGGTCTTTTTGTGGACTTTCCCGGGTCCTGCGGGCGTCTCGGTTGTTTTGACATCCTTCGTCACAGTCTCAGTCGTGATCTTTGCCTGTCCCTGCGCGACGGTTGTGGTCTGAGTTGTCTGCTGGAGCAGTTCTTCGTGGGTATGACCGTGAACCAGCTTGCTGGCTACCTTCTGCTCGTGGTTCTGGTTGGGAACCGCTTTGAGCAGGGGGTTGAAACGATGTGGCTTAAACACAACAGCACCTCCATGGTAAATACTTCGATATATTCATAACAAACAAAACGTGCCGCCCTGAATGTAATGCCGTATGAGAAAAATCTAGCGAGCACTGCTATTGTATTAGGTCGCCTGGTTGCTGTCAATTGTGGGATTCTATCGACTGCGTCCCACTCGACTCATGATCATCCCCCCATAAGTACAAAGCGCAGTACTCCCACTGTGGCCCCGGCCAGGATCAGCCAGAGAGAATTGAGTTTGAAGCGCAGCAGGATACCAAAGGTCGGCAGGGCGAGTATCCAGGTCACGACATCGATCAGCGCGTGCTGGCCCAGTTGAAAGAGCACACCAGTCATCAGCGCAAGCGCGGCAGCGTTAACGCCGTCGAGCAAGGTCGCGGTCCAGGGGGATTGACGCAGGCGCCGGGCTAGAGGATGGATGAGCGGGACGAAGAGAAATGAGGGTAGAAAGATGCCCAGCGTGGCCAGCAGTGCTCCGGGCCAGCCCGCGACCACATAACCGATAAAGGTCGCGGTAGTAAAGACCGGACCGGGCGTAAACTGGCCGATCGCAACGGCATCGAGCAACTGCTTATCGCTCAGCCAGTGCAGATTTTCCACCAGGTCCGTGCGCAGAAACGCCAGTAGAGTATACCCGCTGCCATAAACAACCGCGCCCAACTTGAGAAACGTCAAAAAGAGCAGCACCAGGCTGACAGCCGGCACACCCATCAGTAGACCCGCGCCCAGGCGTGCCAGCGAACTTTGCCAGGTGATCCGCGCTATGGAAGCACTTGCCAGGCGCGCCAGCGGGCTTTGCCGCACAGCGGCCAGGCTCAGAGGTAAGAAAGGCAGCGCCAGGCTGGCTGTGGGCGGCTTGCGTGCCCGCCAGTTCGTTTGCAGCCAGCGCAAGATCCCAAACAGTGCCGCGCCCCCAAACAGCAGGATCAGCACATTAACGCCCAGCCCGTAGAGCACCAGCACCAGCAGCGCGATCACTAGCGCCAGTGGTCCCTTAAAGATCGTGCGACCCAGATTCCAGATGGCCTGCGCCACAATTGCCACTACGACAGGCTGAATCCCGTAGAACAGCCAGTCGATCTGCGGCAGCGCGCCATAAGTCACATACGCCCAGGCCAGAGCAAGCACGAGCAACATCGCTGGCCCAATAAAACAGATTCCCGCCAGCAGTAGACCGAGCCAGCCAGCCCGCAAATAGCCCAGGTAGATCGCCAACTCAGTCGAGGATGGGCCAGGAATCAGATTTGTGACCCCGATCAGGTCGGCAAAACGCTCCTCGCTCATCCACTGGCGCCGGCGTACAAACTCCTCGCGCATCATTGCAATATGCGCGGCAGGCCCACCAAAAGCAGTGCAGCCCAGGCGAAAAAAGAGCCAGGCCACTTCTCCCAGCGCACGCAGCGCGGGCTTAGGATTCTCGCTTGTGATCATTTGCTCATTCATATTGACCCTATTTTATGCTCTATTCAACCAGAAAACCAGCTCCGTGACAATATGCCCCAGGGCAATTTAATCAGTAGGGGCAAAAGTCCCATCTATCTGAGCGTGGCGGGCGCTGCCCGCCACGCTCAGATGGATGGGACTTTTGCCCCTACGAAAAGTACCGCGACCCTTGAAAATCCGTTCTTCGCGCGCTATACTATCTCTAACTGATTGGAACAAATTTTCTTGTTCGCACACAGAGACAAAGAGAGGCGGTGATCCGTGGACTCCAGGCGTATACAGCAGGGCGTAGGACGTATGCCGGCCCGTTATCAAGCGGTGACTGACGATGAGATGTTACACGAGGGCGAGTATGATGATATATGGCCGGTGCGCCCGCACAGTAGCGCCCTGCGCTACCACGGGCCGGCGGACGTGCGCAGCGAGGCGGGGCGTGCCGCTGATGTGCAGACGCAAGTGGGCCAGCGCGGCTCCCCCAGGTCGACCGGCGAGCATCATAGTATCCCGCCGCGCCGTTCCGCGACACAGGCGCGCCTGCCCGCGCTGCCAAAAACGCCACCCGTGCGCGTTTCCCTCGACGAGGACGAGCAAGAGGATCAGCCGCTGCGCACGCGGCCAGCGGGCGTCAGGCGGTCTCTCCAACTTGGCCAGCGGCGGCTCCACTGGCTTTTCTTCCTTGGATTAGCCCTGCTGGTGATGGTCTTCGGCTGGGTGGCTTTGAGCGCGCTTGGTTCCTGGTGGCAGACCACGCTTGACGACTGGCACTATGGCCGCCCGCGCACCTACCAGACCGATATCGTAGTCGGCCATCATGATTCTATGCAGAATCCCAGCCACTTTATCGCCATGAACCTTAACCGGCATATCATCATTATCGAGATCCCCGGAGGCGATGTCTCGAAAAGTATCGTTTATAGTGGTCCCGCTCTGCTGGGACCCGGCCAGAACCTGACTCCAGTGACATTGAGCTTCCAGGACGTGAACCACGATGGCAAGCTCGATATGCTTGTGAATGTTCAGGGCGATATATTCGTGTTCCTGAATCAAAACGGCATGTTCGTTCCTTCTACCCAGAATAGCAATTCCACTGGCTAACCTTCCAAGTCACCCTAAACATTTCACAAGTTTTTTGTATGATGTGAAGAGAAAAATTTCCAATTTTTCTCTTCACATCATACAAAAAACTTGTGAAATGTTTAGGGTGACTCATGACATAAAAATATATAACTACACCATTTCAGGCTTCGGGTTATACTGAGTTTAACGATCGAATACAGTCACGCTACCGGAGAGCCGACATCGCTGATTGACTCAGACGGGACAGCCAGTACGTCGTCGTGGGCGACTTCAACTGGCGGCACTGCCTGCCAGGGAGGAACCGAAGAGACAACAATCACAGGGATGGCTCCCGATGGTATGGGCGCGTCCGCCGCCTCGCGTTTCCTGGCCTTTTGTGGTCGCAAAGCCAGGAAAGCACAGAAAACCATCCAGGCACAAAGTACCCCTAGGAGTACCCAGGACAGGATCATTTGTGGCGGTGAAATGGCGGCAGATAAGTTCATCGGTATTACCTCTTTTAGATATTTATGCAATTTTTCCGATACTCAAGAGAGCAGGCACAACAAGGCGCCCGCTTTTTTTCAGTTTGTTGTCATTATACTTGACGAAGCGAAATCTCTATTTTAACTAGAGCAACTCTTTTCTCTTTTCCCAAGACACAGGGGGATGTGCGGCTTGTGCTTTTTCTGGAAACCTGTCAGAATAAGAGGAAGAAGGCGTTTTTGGCAGCACAGAATCGAGGAGGACATGGATCGAGTTAACTGGCCACGTATACGCGACATTTTGATCAGTATTATCTGTATCGGCATCATGTTTTGGGCGGGCTGGTCGATTATGTCCCAATTTGTTCACGCCATCATCTTGCTCTTGCTGGCTATGGCTATCGCTTTTCTGGTGACGCCGCTGGTCAATTTCTTGCAGCGCTATATGCCGCGCGTTCTGGCGACATTGCTGATCTTCGCGGTTATCCTGGCTGTTCTGGGCAGCCTCTGTTACGCGCTCATTTTCTCACTGATCCAGCAAATCGCGTACTTCTCGAATAATCTGCCCGGGTATTTCTACGATTTGCCCACAACCTATACAAGTACCGTGAAATGGCTGCTGGAACAGGGCGTTTCGCAGACTAACATCAATGATACCCTGTACCAGTTGCAAATCCAGGTGACGAACTTCCTGCAAAATATCGTGACCAACGCGCTGAATATCGTCTTTTTTGTGACCGATATTCTCGTGAATATTCTGCTGGTGGTGGTGCTGAGCTTCTATTTGACAGTTGATGGCAAGCGCATCCGCAACGCGATTGTGGGCGTGGCGCCCAGGCGCTGGTTGCCGCATGTGTTGCTCTTCGAGGATGCGCTCAACCGCGTGGTGGGCAATTATATTCGCGGCCAGGGCAGTTACGCGCTGATCGTGGGCGTGATGGCCTTTCTCTTTGAAACGATCCCCATGGTTGGCCCGGCGCTGGCCTCGATCCCGGCGTTGCTGATCTCACTTTTGCTGCCCGATCCCTTTCCGCGCACGCTATATGTACTGGTCTACTTTATCGTGGTCCAGATGGTGGAAAGCAATATTCTGGGCCCGCGTATCGTCGGGCATGCGGTAGGATTGCACCCGGTCGCGAGTATTCTGGCCCTGATCATTGGCGCGCAGTTGTTTGGAGCTTTTGGCGCTTTACTGGCTACGCCGATTGTCGCAGCAGCCTGGGTGGTAATCGCCAGCCTCTACAACTCGATTCGCGGCGAGAGCGCGGATACCATGCTTGCGACGAGCCGCCGGGGTCCCTGGGTGCGTAAACGCGACGATGATGCCCCAAAACGCCGTTTTCGCATTGATGGCCTTCGTTTAAAAAACTCCCCCCCTGACAGCGCGCCTGAGCAGAAAAAGCCGCTTGTCAATCCGCCTGAGCATATCGACCTGGTGCGTCCGATCCCCCAGGTGGCTGCGGACGACGAGCCACCTGCCTTTGAGTAGTGCTGCGTCCAGAAGACAAGATGGGCTACACAAGCAAAAATATGGCTGCGCCATATTTTTGCTTGTGTAGCCCATCTTGTCTTCTGGACGCAGCACTACTCCAGGGTTCCAAAGGCCCGGCGCAGCTCGTCTTCTCCCTCGCGGTTGACCAGTGCAAACACATCGTCATTGGCCAGCAATACGGTTTCTGAGGTCGGCGTGATAAATTGCTTATCGCGAATGATCAGGGCCAGATTGCAACTGCGCGACAAATCGACCGCGCCCAGTGTTTTTCCAACAACGGTAGACTCAGCCGGAATACGCACTTCGATAATCTCCAGTCCGGCGCTCTTCAAGGTCATTAAGGGTACAAAACGCGAACTGGGCAGTTCAGCTTCGATCAATGAGAGGATGGTCTTGGTTGGGCTGACGACAATATCGATGCCCGCCCGCTGAAAAATCTCCTCGTGTTTAGGGTTGTTCAGACGGGCCATGGTGCGGGCAACTTTATAGCGCTTCTTCGCGACCTGGCTGATCACCATGTTATCCTCGTCCTCGCCGGTGACCGCAATCACGACATCAGCGCGGCTGGCTCCTACTTCATCCATGGTGCGAGCCTCGCAGGCGTCGCCGCGAAAGACCGATTGCCCCAATTCTTCCCTGAGCGCCTGGTAACGCATGGCACTTTTCTCGATCAGAAGAACCTCGTGTCCCCGATTAAACAGGCTTTTGGTGACGTAGTAGCCAATATCGCCACCGCCACCAACGATAATGTACATAAGTATCCCTCTGTTATTTCTTGCCGGTTACGGCGTTAAACAACTTTTGTGCCCCTATCACCGTGGGGCAGAAGGTCTCAAAACCCAGTTCACGATAGGTTTCTTCACGGATGGGATCGTAGATACGACATATGACTTGTTTGACCTGGAAAATCTCACGCGCTATCTGGCTGGCCATGATATTGCGGTTATCGCCATTGGTGACAGCAATAAACGTGTCGGCCTCCTTGATACCCGCGCGTAAGAGCACGTCTTCGTCAACGCCGTTGCCTACAAATTCGTTGCCCTGGAATTCGCCTGGCAGGCGCTGAAACGCTTCACTGCTCTGGTCAATCATCGAGACGGTATGTCCTTCACGATCCAGCATGCTGGCAAGCAGAGCGCCTACTCGACCACAGCCAAGGATCACTATTTTCACGAGTTGCCTCCTCATAGCCATCAAACAAGATGTGCCTAATGTATGACTCACAAAAGCCCGGCCAGACCTCTTGCTATGGCTTGTTCCATTCAGTCAGCACATATTGTACCATTACAGCAAAAACGAAGCAGGAGATTCCGAATGGTGGAACCATATGTTCTCCGTGCCTTTCCTTCCTGGCAGCAGGCGGAATGGGACGCTTTTATCGAAGGGCGTTCTGGGGGGCATCTTTTACAAAGTTGGGGCTGGGGTGATCTGAAGAGGGGTGCGAACTGGCAGCCGCTGCGCCTGGCTCTCTACACACGGGTAGGTGGCGAGATGGTCGCGGCGGCGCAGGTCTTGCGCCGAACGGCTCTCCACTTGCCGCCACGCCTGGGCCACCTGGCCTATCTGCCCAGGGGGCCGGTCCTGGACTGGACGGCGACCACCCCGGATGGCACGCCCCTGGCCCGGCTCTTTCTCCTGCGCTTGCGTGCATATCTGCGTGGGCAGGGAGCACTGGCCTTGCAAATTGAACCACACCTGGCTACAGACGCGCCAGAGGCCCCGGCGGCCCTGGCTATCCTGCGTGACCTGGGCCTGCGCCTGGCCGTGCCAGTCCAGCCGCTGCGCACCATTGCCCTGGATATTCAGTCCGATGAAGAGACGCTGCTGGCGCACATGAAGGAAAAATGGCGCTACAATCTGCGCCTGGCTGCGCGCAAAGGTGTAGAGGTGCGCGCGGCTCAATCGTCGGCTGATCTCCAGGCCTGGTATACTCTGCTGGAAACTACCGGCGAGCGCGACCAGTTTGGTATTCACACGCTCGATTATTATCGCAAAGCCTGGGATATCTTTGTGTCTCGCGCCCAGGCTCGTCTCTTCCTGGCTTACGCGGGTCCAGAGCTACTGGCCGGCATTTTTGTCACCTGCCTGGCCCACGAGGCCATCTATCTCTACGGCGCCTCCAGCAACGCCCGGCGCAACCTCATGCCCAATTATCTTCTGCAATGGGAAGCCATCCGCTGGGCCAGAGAGGCTGGCGCGCGCTCCTACGATTTCTGGGGTATTCCGGCCACCGACGAGGCCGATGAAGCCATGGCTGGCGTCTACCGCTTCAAAAGCGGCTGGGGTGGGCGCACCATCTCCTTCCTCGGCAACTTTCAAGATAATTATCATCCCCATGCCCTGCGCCTCGCCAGGAGATTCCTACACGATGGTTTGTGATGGGCGAAGAAAAAAATTTCCAATTTTTTTCTTCGCCCATCACAAACCATCGTGTAGGAATCTCCTGGCGAGGCGCTCTTTGACAACAGGGCTATTTACTTCTCGCCAAAAGCGGGAGTGCAGAGGGCGCAGCCTTCTGCCGGGGTGCGGGGTGTCCCCGCCAAACTTCTTCTTTTCGGGTGGGCGGGCGGGGAAGAAGAGGAGAAGTAAATAGCCCTGCTTTGACAAACTGCAATAAAGACAAGGCAGGGCCAACATGCTATACTGTATGCTAAGACAGGCGGTAGAGAGACAGGGCGACTCTGCCATGAGGCTGAATTACAAAGTAGTGAGGCAAGGGGAAGCGATTGCAATGATACAGGTGCATGGTTTTGATTGGACGGCGTATGCGGAACATGTTATGCCGGCTTTTGAGCAATGGTTGGTCCAACGGGACGAGAAGACTATTGCCCGGCTTTTTAAAGAAACGCGCTGCGCTCGAGAAGAGGCGTTTATGCCTCCAGCTTTGCAACGCGCGCTCATCTGGCCGCGCGCGCGGATTTTCGCGGAGACGCTGCCCCTTGGCCCTTATAGCCGGCGTGAGTACCAGAAGCTTTGTTCCGCCGAGCATTTCACCGCCGTCAGCGATAGTTACATGTATCGTCACGCGCCCCAACTCTATCAAAATCCTGAGCCGATTCGCGCCATCTGGGGGGCGTTGGTTGAAACCTATTGTCTGCCGTGGAGTGAAGATGAATATAAGCAGCCGGGAACGCAGGCGCTAGTGGGTGCGGAAGAAGAGGACGAGGAGACCCACACTCTGGTCAGCGCACAGATAGAGCGCAGCGAAGTGCTCTCGCTGCTCCACGAGGCCGGTCTGGGCGAAATAGCACGCGAAATGAGCGAGCAGACGCCTTTCCCGGCCGAGCGCCCGCGCGTTGAGCCGAGCGACGCAGGACCAGATACTCAGCCATTGAGCGTCGACCGGGTTGAGTGGTCCGAGGGTGAAGTCAGCTTTGACTGTAGAGAAGATTTGTCCGGGGATTTGCTGGAGGATGACAAGGACGAAGAGGATTTTGAGGAGCACACGCGTCCCATGCCGGGCGGGGTTGCGCTCGGAGCGCACCCGAATATCCTGCAACTGCGCGGCTGGCTGGCCAGTCTCTCGGTGCGCTCACTGGCTCTGTTTGAATACCTGGCCTGTGGCCGGCGGCGCATGCCCTTTGGCTATGAGCCGAGCGAGCCCTATGGCGTCTTTATTGGCTACCTCACGCCCGACGAAGTGTGGAAACTGGGCACCAGCCTGCGTGGTATCATTAACCCCGACGAGGCCGAGGCCGAGGCCGATTATCTGCGCTTTCGCTATCAGCATCCCGGCGTGCCCGAAAGCTATCGCCTGATAGACGAAGTTCTGCCTTCCCATGCCACCGAATTCCACCGCGCCATCGATATGGCCGCCGCACAGGGTCTGGGCCTGATTTGCAGTGTCGAATAGCTTTTTAACACGAGCCATCCCTGATTGTTGGGCAGGAGTCCTGGCAAATCCTGGCACAATGGGTCTGGAATCTGCGCCAGGCGCTGGGCCAACGCCTCCAGGAGCAGCCAGACCGCGACATTGAATGGGCGCCGCCAGCTCCCGCCCCGCATCTGGTCGAACTCGACACCTGCCAACCCGCGTCCTACGGCCCGTGGCAGATGGCTCCTTCTACGCGGGGGGCCAGCGGCAAGCGTTTGAAAGCCTCCGCTTTTTCTCTCCAAAGCAACGGCCTTATGCGCCGCCCACAAGGCGCCCCCTCGTGGCAGCGAACCAGATCGTGCAAGACAAAGGAGCATGCTTCTCCATGGGCTGCTTTTCCCTCTCCGTTTTTCCCTGGCGGCCTCGTTTTCCCTGATATGCTCCGCTTTTTTGGGGCACCCCTTATCTCATTGCGCATCCCGTGGGTCATCCCTCATTTTTGAAATGGTTGGTGTAGCTGAGTATTGAATGGAGCGATGATCCCTTGCACCACTACTGCCGGAGCGCTGCCAAAGTGATTGGGAATGCGAAAATCGCGTATACAAACCCAAATGCCTGGCACAAAAATAGTGTATGCTCGCGTTCTACTATAAAGGCAGTTTTCAAAGCACTTTCCAGCGTTCTAAGCCTGGGATACTACACATATCTTGAAATGTGTAGTATCCCAGAGGCATCAACAGGGATGTATGGTAAAAATGCACCTGTGAGCATCAATTTGTAAGTATTTAAAAGCAGAAAAATTTATAGAGAATTGAAAGGGAAAAAGAGATGTTCAAGCAATCTGGATTATCTCGGAAGCCTTCTTTCCGATGTTTTGGCCTTTCTGGCCTTCTTCTGGCTCTGCTACTGCTGGCGGCCTGTAGTGGCGGGCAGTCAAATGCGCAGCAGACGCCTTCGGCTAATCAATTTGTAACGCTGCAATTGGGGATTCCCGCGCGGGCCTTGAATGCGCCGGTCACCGGGACTGTCCCGGATGACCAGGTGCTGCATGTAGGGATTACTTTTAATCTTGACGCGGCGGCAGTGAAGCAGTTCAGCCAGGACCACAAGATCCAGCCTGGACAGACGAGCAGTGGGGATGATATTGCCAGCAAATTAGGCATCAGCGACGCCGATTATCAAAAAATCAAGACCTTCTTTGGTGTGAGCAGCGCCAATTTGACGCTCAGTGAGACGCATACCAGTTTGAATGTTGATATCAAAGCTGGCAAGGCGGCCAAACTTCTACAGACAAAATTCGTCTATCATACACTGAATGGACGCACCTATTATACGCCTGACCCACAGCATCAGCCCCAGGTCCCGCAGGCCGTCGCGGCGAAAATTCTGGCCGTGACAGGTCTGGATTCGTACAGCCAGGCGCCCAAAACGGGCCTGGCGCAAACAGGCGAGCAGATTAATCCGAGCCAGGCGAAAAATTTTGGTATCTGCCCGCTGAACGTGCCCGGTTTTGCCGGACGCGACCAGGTCGCGAGCAGCTATGGTTTTGATAAGCTCTGGCAGCGCGGCTGGACGGGGCAGAATCGAACCATTAACCTGGTAGAGATCGACGGGGTAAGCCAGAGCGACCTTGACGCGTACTTCTCCTGCGTCAACTACAGAGGCAAAGTGACCTATACAACCATCGATGGAGGCGCTCCCGCAGCTGAGGGCGAAACAACGTTGGATATCGACATGATCGCCGGCCTGGCCCCCAACGTCAATATTCATGATTATCAAACCGATATCAGCAAAGCGGCTGACGGCGGCTGGCAGAACCTGCTGGACACCTTCCAGCGTGTCATCGACGATCACGCCCATAATCTCAATTCCCAGGAAGTTGTGAGCGTCAGCCTGGGCGCGCCCGAGGCCGCTCTAACCAGTTCTCTGGCCGCGGCCTTTAACCAGCGCTTACAGATTCTGACGCAGGTTGAGCATTTGACGGTCTTCGTCGCCAGCGGTGACTGCGCGGCTTTCATGGATGGTGTGTATGGCCAGCTTGACGTGAGCTTCCCCGCCAGCGATCCATACGCAACCGCAGTCGGTGGCACTGAGTTACAGACGAGTCTGGCAGGTCAGCGCCAGAACGAAACCTCCTGGTCGGACGGCTCGGACAAGCAGGTGTGCAACAATTCCTGGGGCACCGGAGGCGGCCTGAGCACGGTCTTCGCGCAACCGAACTGGCAAACGGGCGTCAACGGAATTAAAACCAGTACAGCACTGGCAAGCGCCAGCTCCCGGACGTAGCCGCAGTCGCCGACAATCTGATGGTTTTCTTCCAGGGCATCTGGCAACCCATCGGCGGCACAAGCGCGGCCACGCCCATCTGGGCCACGGCCATGGTTATCCTGAATCAGGGATATATCGCCACCAAAAACTACTATTCCTATGGACCCGACACCTTCTACTTTATCAAGTCGCACGCGAGCCGGGGCCATCCGTACTACGAGATCACCAACGGCACAAATCTCTACTACAAGGCCGGGTCAGGCTGGAATTACACCACTGGCCTGGGTACACCCTACCTGCCCGACTTTTTAGCTGTTGAACAGGCAACCACCCCATAATAATCCAGGCAGGGGCAAAAAAGCTCAGGAAATACCGGCTGCGCCGGTATTTCCTGAGCTTTTTTGCCCCTGCCTGGATTATTATGGGGTGGTCTCGCAAGAGAAATATGGTAAACTGTACCGGGTGGGCCAGAGGCTCGCCACTGATGAACACATCAACGACATTGGAGTATCATTCTTGAAACTGAACGTCTTTTTCCTGCCCTCAGCCATTCTGCCAACACCGGAGGCTGAGCAGGATGTGTATATTGTGATTGACCTGATTCGCGCGACCACCTGCATGACGACCATGCTCGATCGGGACGCGACACGCATTTTCGCGGCTGGCACGGTCGAGCAAGCACGCGGGGCGCGTGAAATGCACCCAGAGCGCTTGCTCTGCGGTGAGCGCAACGTCAAGCCGCTGCCAGGCTTCGACTATGGCAACTCGCCGGCGCAGTTTGCCGCGACCGACCTGAGCACGCGCGAGCTGATTATGACCACAACCAATGGTACACGCGCCTTTCACGCCTGTCCTGCCAGCTCAATCCGCCTGGCGGGCTGCCTCAATAACGCCACAGCAGTCGCGAGTAAGGCGCTGGAACTGGCCAGTACGCGCGCGGCAAACATCCATCTTGTCTGTTCTGGCGAACTCAACGCCTTCGCCATGGACGACTCGGTGTGCGCCGGCTACCTGGTCCAGGAGATCCAGCGCCTGGCCGCAACACACGGGCAAACGCTCAGCCTCAGCGAAGGCGCGCTGGCCGCCCTGACCCTCAACGCCGCCTATCCGCCCAGTGAGCTCATCGCCTACAGCGAGGCCGCACGCGAGGTCATCGAGGGCGGTCTACCTGATGATCCGCCTTTCTGTATGCGTACCAACATTAGCCAGAGCGTGGGCATGGTCGTTGGTCAGGAGAAAGAGACAGGGCTGCTGATTATTGAGCAGGCAAGTTGATTCTGACCATTAATTGAGCAACAGGCGGGCAAAAATGCGATTTGCCCGCCTGTTGCTCAATTAATGGTCAGAATCAACTTGCCGAAATTCAGGTTCTCGCCCATGGCTATATGGGCGGCAGCGATCTGCTCCAGCGGATAGGCACGCTCGATGATGGGTTTGACCTTGCCGCTGGCCAGGAGCGGCAGTACACCACTGGCATAGACGCGCGTGACCGCCATCTTCTGTTCCAGCGTGCGTGTGCGCAGCGTGACGCCCTTGACTGAGATGCGCTTGCTCATCAGCAGGCCTATGTTGAGATTGCCCTGTGTGCCGCCCAGCGTAGCCAGAAAAACCAGGCGCCCCCAGGAACTCAGCGCCTGGAGATTCTGCTCCAGGTAGGCAGCGCCCACGAAGTCCAGCACAACATGGACGCCCTGGCCGCCGGTTAGCGTTTGCACATCAGCGGCGAAAGTCGCGGGGGAGAGGCCGGCATCCAGGCCAAGCTCGCGCGCCTGCTCCAACTTGGCCGGTGTGCGCGCGGTACCGAAGGCCGTTGCGCCGGTCGCTTTCGCCAGCTGGATCGCTGCCGTGCCAACGCCGCTGCCCGCCGCGTGAATCAGCACCCGCTCGCCCATACGCAGGCCGGCCTGTGTAA
>WNFN01040176.1_pt2 | contig 24006 bp, 19 predicted proteins | sample 5400161 | NCBI WGS metagenome assembly WNFN01 (sample SAMN13153353, study PRJNA577476) | soil metagenome | isolation source: 80 cm saprolite on Douglas fir-dominated hillslope | place: USA:California | collected 2013-09-17 | reverse complement strand
AGCGCGTTGGCGGTGGAAAGCTGGGTGACGGCGAGGCCAACCGCGTCGCGCCCGTTGTAGTCCAGATCGGTGCCGTAGTCTTCGGCTCCGAGCTCGGCGTGACCAACGTCCTTCAGGCGGACAAGCGTGCCGTCGGCATTGCTCTTCAAGATGATGTTGTCGAACTGAGTGGCTTCGGAAAGACGGCCGACGGCGCGCACGCTGATCTGGAAATCCTGGCCGGGCATCGCAGGCTGCGAACCAACTTGCCCGGCGGCGACTTCAACGTTCTGTTCCGCGAGCGCGCTAACCACATCGTCGGCGGTAAGGGCACGGCTAGCCATGCGAACAGGATCGATCCACAGGCGCATGGAATATTTCCGTTCGCCGAAGATGAGGACATCGGCAACGCCGGGGACGCGCTTCAGCGTGTCGCGGACATATACGTCGAGGTAATTGCTCATGAAGAGCGTGGAGAAGCGGCCGTCAGGCGAGAAGACGCCGGCACCGAAGACGAAGTTCTGCGAGGTCTTGGCGACGGTGATTCCGATTTGTTTGACCGCGTTGGGGAGACGTCCCTGAGCAGTGTTGACGCGGTTCTGGATGTCAACGGAGGCGAGGTCGGGATCGCGGTTGATATCGAAGGTGGCCGTAACCGAGCTGACGCCGTTGTTGGTGCTGGAGGAGGTAATGTACTTCATGCCTTCGGCGCCGTTGATCTGCTGCTCAAGAGGCGTGGTGACGGCAGACTCGACGGTCTGGGAACTGGCTCCGGTATAGATGGCGGTGACGCCGACCTGCGGGGGCGCGAGGCTCGGGAATTGTGCGATGGGGAGCGTCGGGATGCAAACCGCGCCCGCGAGAATAATGAGCAGGGCGCAGACAGTGGAGAATACGGGGCGATGAATAAAAAAGTCGACCATAAGAAACAGTTCTCAGTTCTCGGTTCTCAGTTCTCAGACTTTAGCGCTCGCTGCTCGCTGTTTTGTCAGAGCTGGTTTCGGGAGACTCTTCTTTGGGGCTTTTCTTAGCTGCTGCTTTCTTGCGGGACCACGGGTACGCCATCGACTAGAAACTGGGTTCCGGAGACGACTACTTTGTCGCCGGGCTTTACGCCGTCGATCACGACATAGTTGTTGCCGACGATTTGGCCGATCTGGAGTGGCTTCTGGTGGACCACGTATCCACCTTTCTGGTCAGCCTCGGCGACGAAAGCGAAATAGAGGCCGCCGATTCGCGACACAGCTACGACCGGAACGACTGGCTTCTCCTGGCTGCCCCAGATCACGCGTGCACGGATGAACTGGGCGGTGCGCAAGCTGTCTTTCGAGTTCGCGATTGTCGCTTTGGCGAGCACGGACTGCGTCGTGGTGTCCACTTGCGGCGAGATGAACGTGATACGGCTGGTCGCGAGCATGTTTCCTGAACCGTCGACGATCTGGACGGGCAGATTCACTTTCAGCTGCGCAGACTTCTCGATGGGAACATAGATGTAGGCTTCGAGGCTACCGGGACGGTCAACCGTAGTTAGCGTGGTGGTGGTGAGGACACGGTCCCCGACGCGGACGGGAACATCTCCGACAATGCCGGCACGGGGAGCGACCACCTGGTAGTAGTGCAACTGGACCTGCTGCTCGCGGACCTGAGCCTCGAGCGAGTGCAGTTGCGCCTCGGCAGCGTCGAGGGTCGCGCGGGCCTGGTCGAGTTCCTGCTTGCTGACTACGCCGGCGTTGGCAAGGCCGCTGACGCGGTCGTAATTCTGCTGCGCCCATTTGACCTGCGCGAGCTGGGCGGCACGCGCTTCCTCCTGACTTCGGACCGTGGCCTGCTGCTTGGCGGGATCGATCTGCATCAGGGGAGCCCCGACGGCCACCCGTTGACCGGAGTGAACGAAGATCTTCGTAATGATGCCTTCGACTTGCGGCATGACGAGGGCGGAGTCGCGGGATTTCAAGGTGGCGACATAGTCGGTGGTGTCATCGACCTTCTGGGCCTTCGCCGTTTGCACCTTGACCGGCATGGCTTGCGGAGCGGCAGCCTTGGCTCCCTTGCCGTCGCCGCAAGAGGTTGCGAAAACGAGCACGGCCAGCAGAGCGCCGGGCAGAATCAGAGATGACGTTCTTGCGAAGCATTGAGACATATAGTCGCTCTTACCGAAATTCCTTAGTCTGCGGAAAAAACGGGATCGACCCGTCGACCACGCCATCTTAGATCAAACATTGATTCATGGTAAAGGCAGGAAGCTCCGACGGATTTCCGGTTTCTGCTAGATTGTTTTGTTATGAAACCAAGTCGAAGTTTTGCGAGCGACAACAATGCAGTAGTACATCCCGAAGTGCTGGAGGCGATACGGCGAGCGAACCAGGGACACGTAGTGGGATATGGAGATGATCCGCAGACAGAATCGGCGGTGCGAAAATTCCGGGAGCAGTTTGGATCTGATGTAGAGGTCTTTTTTGTCTTCAATGGGACAGCGGCAAATGTGCTTAGTCTGCAGGCGCTGACGCGGCCGTTTCATGCGGTACTGTGTCCCGAACTGTCTCATATTTATACGGACGAATGCGGCGCACCGGAAAAGTTTACCGGCTGCAAGCTGATACCACTGGCAGCGCCGGGCGGGAAGCTGACGGTGGAAATAGTGGCGCAGGCGTATCACGGAATTGGGGACCAGCATCACGTGCAGCCGCGGGTGGTATCGATTACGCAATCGACTGAAATGGGGACCGTGTACAAACCGGCGGAAGTCGAGGCGCTGGCGCGATTTGCCCATGACCGCCAGATGTTTCTGCACATGGATGGGGCGCGGATTTCAAACGCCGTGGCCGCGCAACAACTTACCCTGCGCCAGGCGACGCGCGATCTGGGAGTAGATGTGCTCTCGTTTGGCGGGACGAAGAACGGGCTGATGGGTGTGGAGGCGGTGGTGTTTTTTCATCCGGAAGTCGCCGAGGATTTTTTGTTTGTGCGCAAGCAGGGGATGCAACTGGCATCGAAGATGCGCTATATGTCGGTGCAGATGGAGACGCTGCTGACGGACGATCTTTGGCGGCGCAATGCGGAGCACGCGAACCGAATGGCGCGCCTGCTGGAACAGGAAGTAAAGAAGATTCCGCGGGTCAAGATTGTGTATCCGGTGGAGGCGAATGGGGTGTTCGCGCAAATTCCGCAGGAGGCGATCGAGAAGATACAGGGGCGGTACTTCTTCTATGTGTGGAGCGAGGAGGAGTCGGTAGTGCGCTGGATGTGCTCGTTCGATACGACCGAAGAGGACGTCAGGGAGTTTACAGAGTTTGTGGCGGCGGTGGTGAGGGACGTCTCGAACTGAAGACCGGCAAGACTATTTCTTCTTGGCTGCCCTAACCTTCGCCCATCGTGCCCGCTGCGCAGCGGCGATTCTCTTGCGTCCCGCAGCCGAAATCATTCGTCTCCGGGGAATTGCTGCTGCTCCACGCCTGCTCCCTTTGCCTCCGTGGAGGAAGACTTTCCCGAAAGTAGTCAGGGCGGCGGTCACGCCGTGGAGTTCATTTTCAAGTCGCGCACGTTCCTTCTGGAGCTGTTTGACTACAGACTGAATTAGTGATTTTGCCATGAAATGGATTCTATCACTTGTAAATTGGACATCAAGTGAGTTCCTGCTGGGGGGCTTGCCAAACGGTGCCATATTCCCGTGTCGGACGAAAGCCGGCTCTGGGCACGGAATGAAGGCTGAAGTCGTATCTTCTTATTTTTATCGCAGCGCTGCGCCACCCAAAATCAGCTACCACTTGTGGTCAGGGTCGGGCGCGTCATCCTCCCGTCTGACCTGATTACGCTTGTGATGCATAATGAAAATCATGCCAACCGACATGAACGTGGGAGGGAGGATAAGGATCAGAATGCCGCTGCGCAATGCCTGAATCATCCGAGTACCGGCGGAGGCCGCCTGCGTATAGCAGAGCGCGCAACTCTGGGAGAAGGCCGGGAGAGGGGCAGCGAGCAGGGCCAGTCCAACCAGGGCAATACTAATAAGGAATGCCGGTCTCTCGATCCTCAGCCCTGGTCTTAACATCTTTTCTCTCTGTTCTCTCAACCGGCGCCTATTCTTACTATGGGTCATTTTGAAAACGGGGCGCCGACCAGCATCCGGGAACTGTCGGTCCACCCATATTGCATCCCGAGCAGGACGGAAATCGTAAAAATGATGACAAACAGCATAAAGCCCCGCCTTTCCGTCCAAAGATGAACTTTTGCGTGATATCTATATTCTGATAGGCAATAAGGAATTGGAGGCCTGCCAAAGCCAGCAGGCAAACATAGACGACCAGGTCCTTCCCGATCCCATTACTCTTGTGCTCTTGCGGCGTTGTCATGGCATTCTGCTCCCAAGCGTTCTTGATCTAGTGGGCGAGATTCAAAAGGTAGACCAACGGTACGACGAACATCCAAACCAGATCCACGAAGTGCCAATAAAGACCCAAAACCTCGATGTCATCCGCCTTGTAGCGGCCGCCCTTATAACGTATGCCCACAACGATCAGAGCAATGACGCCACACGTAACGTGTGTGAGGTGCAAGCCAGTAATGCTGAAGAACGACGACCCGAACAATCCCGTTCCCCACGGATTCTTAAAAAGCGTCATGCCTTCGCCAATGAGTCCCAGCCATTCACGAACATGCAGCAGGGCGAAGAGAATGCCGGCAGCCGCGGTAATCATGGTCCAGCGAAAGGCTCCAGCCTTGTCTCCGGCCCTCGCTGACCGCAGTCCGAGCAGCATGGTCAAGCTGCTGGTCAGAAGAATGAACGTCATCAGCGCGACGTTGGTGATGCTGTGAAACGGTCTAGGCCAGTCGGGAGCCCCATTGCGCACGAATCCATAGGCCACCAGGCACGCGGCAAAAGTCATGGTGTCAGCGATAATGAACAGCCACATCGCCAGCTTTTTTGTAGGAATAGAAAATGCCGGTCCTACGGTCAGGCCTGCCGAGTGTCCTTCCATGGTCAAATCCGCTTGGCTCACGACGCCTCCTGATTATCGAGTCAGTTAAAGTTTCATCCAAAGCAGTAAAAGCAGGTACAGCCAAAGACCACCCATGAAATGCCAGTAACGAGCGGTCGCAACCAACTGGTTGCGGCGCAGGACCGACTTATTCAACTTGTTAATTACGTAGATCAAGCCACCCAGCCCCCCTAGCACGTGCAGCGCATGGGTAGCTGTCAGTAAATAAAAGAAGGAACTGCTTGGATTCGTGGCCAGGTAGAGCCCATCGGCTCTTAACTGCGTCCAGGCCACGTACTGCCCGGCCACAAAAAGTAGACCGAGAAACAGGGTTATGTACAGCCAGCGGGCCGGGCTCTCAAGCTGAGTCTTCAGACCGCCCATGAAAGCAGCTATGCGGCGGCGTGCGACTTCCAGGGTAACGCTGCTGGCGATGAGCAGAAGAGTATTGAAATAGAGGATCGACGGTAGCGCGAAGGTCTGCCAATCCTGCGATGCCTTGCGGACGATGAATGCGCTGGTAAACGCGGCAAACATCATCGTTATGGCGAAAAGCACTACCCATATGGCAGTCGAAGATGGCGGCGGGGAGTAGTCCTGCGTTATACGCAGGTTACCGTCTGCCGGAGTCAGGTTCCGCCATCCGCCGTTGCCGGAGTGATCCGGTAAACGGTCCGGGTCAATTTTTGGCGGTTCAGGTATTGTAGTTGCCATTAACTGCCACACTTCCTTCGTACGTCAACGTCGTGCACCGGGACTCGGTCGTCCCTCGGGGACTTGAATCACCTGGGCCACTCTTTCCCAGCGCTGAAGCGCTGGGCTAAGCTGGCTCGCCCCTCCGGGACACAGTTCTTAGTTAGTTCTTACTTCGAGCTATTGCTTGCCTCGTTACTTCTTGCTTCGCGAACTACTTCTCGTCGTGTTCCGACTTGACTTGTTCTGGCGACGTCTGCATTACGTAGTCACCAACCGAACTCTGCACGCCGTACTGATAGGGATCGTGGTAAACCACTGGATGCTTGCCACCAAAATTGTCCCACGGCGGTGGAGTGGCCGTGCTCCACTCCAGTGAAGTGGCTTCCCACGGATTATCTGGCGCCGGTTTGCCCCAGAACCGGCTGTGAATCAGGTTGTAGACAAAAATCAGCTGGGCAGCGCCGGTGATGAGGGCAGCGACGGTTATCCACTGGTGGACGGGGAGCAACGGCTGCAGGAAATCATCCGGGAAGGACGAGTAGCGGCGGATATTCCCGGCCATTCCGAGGTAATGGAAGGGCATGAAGATGCAATACGCGCCCACGAAGCTGAGCCAGAAATGAATTCTGCCCAACGTTTCGTTCATCATTCTTCCGGCCATCTTCGGGAACCAGAAATAAGTTCCGGCGAAGATGCCGAACATGGCCGCGACGCCCATCACCATGTGGAAGTGTCCTACCACGAAGTAAGTCGCATGGAGCATGATGTCGATCGAGGGTTGGGCCAGGAAGAAGCCGCTGACGCCGCCACTGACGAACATCGAAATAAAGCCCAAGGCAAACAGCGAAGCTGAATTGATACGCAGGTTGGAACCATAGAGACTGAAGACCTGGATGAGCACGATGATCGTGGCGGGGATGGTTATAACCAGGGTAGGGAAAGAAAATGCCAGCGAGGAGACCGGATTCATGCCGCTGACAAACATGTGATGCCCGTAGACCATGTAGCTGAGGACGGCAAGGGCTCCCATGCTATAGATGAGCACTCTCTGGCTCAGCATCTGCTTGCGCATACTGGTAATCAGGATGTGGGAGACGATGCCGATGCCGGGCACGATCGCAATGTAGACCTCGGGATGTCCGAAGAACCAGAACAGGTGCTGCCACAGCAGAGTTGAGCCGCCCGAGTGCGGCTGCAGTTGGTCGTTGATCACCGAACCGGATGGAACAAAGAAACTTGTTCCCGCCACGTGATCCAGAATGACGAGGATGCATGCAGGCATGAGCACGGCAAATGCGGTCAGGCCCATACAAGAGGTGATGAACCATGCCCAGGCGCTGAGGGGCAGGCGCATCAGGCTCATCCCTTTGACGCGGAGATCGAGCGTGGTGGTGATGAAGTTCAACGCGCCCAGTAACTGGCCAACACAAAATAGCGCGATGGAAATCATCCAAAGGACCACACCCAGACCTTGGCCAGGACCCGCAACCGAACCCACCGAATTGAGCGGCGCGTATTGGGTCCAGCCGCCGAGGGTCGGTCCATCGCCAAGGATGAATGACGACATCAGGACCACGAAAGCCAGAAACGTGATCCAGAATGACATCATGTTGAAGCGGGGGAAGGGCATGTCTTCCGCGCCGACCTGGATGGGGAGGAAGAAATTGCCGAAGGCGGCGAAAGGCGCGGTAGTGAGCACAAAGAAGACCATGATGGTGCCGTGCATGGTCATCAACTGCAGATAGAACTCCGGCGTCATCACGCCGCCTGGAGCGCCATTCTTCGAAAGCAGCTGCAGGCCGGGGATCGCGGCGTTGGTCCAACCGAGGTGGATGCGCATCATCCAGGAGAGCGCCATTCCGCAAATAGCGGCGACCAGAGCCAGTGCGTAGTACTGCTTGCCGATTACTTTATGGTCGAGACTGAAGACGTGCTTCCGAATGAAACTGGTCGGAGGAGCGTGGTGTTGCACCGCGTGCGCTGACATGTCGTGCATATGCCTACCTCGAAAGAGATGTCGTCATCGACCCGCGCGAGCGCGGACGCGACGAGCTACTGCATTGCCGCTTGCTTCTTCAGCCAATCATTGAAGTCATCCTGCGACAGCACGTCGAGGTATGCCTTCATGTTGTAATGTCCGAGGCCACAAAGCTGGGTGCAGACAATTTCGTATTTGCCGACCTTGGTCGCGGTGAAATGGAGAGAAACATCCAGCCCGGGAACAAAATCCTGTTGCACCCGCAACTCCCGGACAAAAAAGGAATGTCCCACATCCTTGGAATGCATGAGGAGATGAACTTCCCTGTTGACGGGAATCGCCATCTCGGCGGTCACGATGTCGTCTCTGGATTCGGGATCATGCGCGGGGTCTAGACCAAAGAAATTCTGCGCGCCTTCATTGATGAGCTCGGGGTGATTGGGACCGAGCTTTCCATCAGGGCCGGGGTAGCGGAAATAGAAAGCGAACTGTCCGGCCTGGACCTGGATTGGCATGGCGTCAGCCGACGGCGCAGTGAGATATACGTTCGCCCACGCCTTCACCCCAAAGATTCCGAGTGCCAGGACTTCCGCGCCTACGAGCAGCAGGGCGCCGATCACCAAGGCCTTGGCGCCGCCGGGAAAACTCTTAATCTTTGCGTCCGGTGCACGGTTGGAAAACATCCAGATGAAGATCGCCAAAACGAACTGTGCGGCGAGAAAGGAGATTCCGGCCTCGGCCATGGTCTCTGACATCTGTTCATCGATCAAATGCCCATGGGTCGAGATGTCCTCGGGCGCCACCCAGGTATGCCGGAGGATGGGAATCGCGGACGCTATTGCGATTATGATGATCGTCACTGCAAAAAATTTTGCCATGATGTCTCCGCTCCCGCCAGATTCCGATCCGGCAGGCTCCGCTTATCTCAAGAACACCGAACAAGAATCCTGATGCGCTCGACAAAACTGAGTCGACTCATTACTCGCGCCGAGCCGCCGAAGTGTATTTGTGGCTATTTCGATATGTCAATGCAAAAAAATACTTGCGTTGAGTTATTTCCCAAGTTCCCACCTGAATAAGCATGCGGCGGAGAAATTCATCTCCGCCGCGGGTGTGTTAGTAGGCCTTGGCCTTGAAAGTGAAGTTGACGTCTTTGGACTCGTTGCCGGTGATGGTGACGTCGGCAGTCTGAGTGCCGTAGTCTTCGTGCCAGGCGGTGATGGTGTACTTGCCGGGTGGCAGGTTCGGGAGTTTGAAGTCGCCTCCGCCCTTGCTTACATCGTAGTGCGACGTTTTAAGCACCGCGAAGTAGCCGTGCATCCAGGGATGGATGTTGCATTTCACCGGGATGAACTCTTCTTTGTCGTATTTCTTGGAAATGGGCTGCGATCCGGGCGGCTGGGAAAGGTTCCACTCATTATTCACTTTGGCCAGCGGGTGGATGTTGTGCGAAGTCTGGTCGTCGTTGAGGATCTTGAATTCCTGGTTGACGTGCATGGCCAGAACATGGGGGATATACTGGCAGCCTTTCTGCTCATAGGTCACAGCCTGCGCCGGAACCTGGCCATCGTCGGGGGCGCCGGACGAAACGAACACCACCACGTTTTCCAATGCATTGGCAGGCCCAGTTACCACTGTTTCGGTAGTCACGGGCGTGGCATGCTGTTTGGCGCAGCTGGGTTCTTTCGACATGTCGATGGGTTTTTGGCGGGCGGGCGTGCCAGTGTAGGTCACCTTGCCGCTAACTGTTCCAGCGAACGCTAGAGACGAACACATCATTGACGAACAAACGAGCAACGTCAAAAAAGCTGGCATCATTTGCTTAGTGCGCATTCGAGTACTCCTTCTGGGATCTTAAAATCTCATTTTACTGGCCGCCACCGGGCGGCTTGCTATCGGCCGGAGCGGCCGGTGGCGGAGGGTTTTTATCCACGTACGGGGGAATAACTCCGTGCGCGGCCGATAGAACTTCGTTCTCCTTGCCGTGACGATTGACCTGCAGCGTACGGAGGAAATGGACGAGGTCCCAGGCGTCGTTCGGTTGAATCACGTCCGCGAAGGAGGGCATTGGCGTGCCGTCCACGCCGGTCATGAAGATTTTATAGATGTCCTGGTTGGTGCCGCCGCACTTGAATCGCGAATCGTCTTTGCCCAGGGCAAAGTTGTAGGGACGAATCGGCTGATCTTTGCTGTCGGTGAGGGTCGCGGCGGAAGGGCCGTCGCCCTCCCCGTGCGGACCGTGACACTTCCAGCATTCGAGCTTGGTGAAGAGCGCTTTGCCGTGGGCAATGCCATCGATGGTAACCGGGGGCTCGGCGGGAACCTTGATCGGTTCGCCGGCTTTTTCTTTTTCCCAACGGGGCGAGAAGATCTTGATGTACGCAACCAAGTCGGCGCGCTGGTGAGGACTAAGCGCATTCCAAATGGGCATGTTGGAATTGGTGACGCCGCGCCCGATGGTGTTGTACAGATCTTCGTCGGTGGGCAGAGTGCCGGTCGGAGTAGAACGGCACTTGAAGCTGGCGATGGTGAAGTCGCGTGGCTTAGGATCCAGCCATACGGCGTTCTCGCCGTTGGCATCGCCATAGTCGCCGTGACAGCCGGCCATCGGGCACGTCCTGAGCCGAAGCCGTAACGCCAGCCGCCAGAACTACACTGAGAACCCCGGCACAACCGTAGATTGACTTGAAGACTCTCATTGGCTGATCTCCTCAAAAAATCGGCACAGGCGAGCTTCGCTCGCCGCCGGATTCGGACTCCTCAGAACGCGAAATCAAATCCTGCCATCAAACTGTTGGTGGACAAATCAGATACTCCGTCTGGCGCTACGCCGCGTTGCCGGAACCATGAAAATTCGTTGTGGAAGGCGAAACCCGCCCGGCTCGTCATGAACGGGTTATAGCGGTATCCAATAAGGTAATTGTCAATGTTGCCAAGATTCGACGGAGTTCCCGGTGTGGACTGTTGGGACATGCGGATCCATTCGGAGCGCTGGAAAATGGTCAGCTGCGGATTCCACACGACGTGGGTCTCCACAAACGCGCCGTTCCAGGTAGGACGTCGGGAGCCCGGCGGGAGCTCGGTCCCCGAACCCGGTGGGTTGTTGTTAGCCCCGCCGAGGATGTCTCCGTAGCCTTGGCCGAACCACGCGCTATCCGAACCGTGCTGGGTGAAAACCTGGAAGTCCAGTTTGCTGCCGAGATAGAACAGGCCTTCGAAGCCCACGCGGTAAAAGTCTTTATTGCCAACTCCGGTACCCAGGATTGGAGCCTCGCCGCTGGTGTAATACATGGTTGGGGCTTGCCCAAGCATGGCGTAGCCTCCAATCCGCTGAACCCCCAGCTTGCCGGTGTTGAAGGCTTGACTGCCTGCCAGGAACCAACTGTACGAGTTCTGCCCGTAGGGACGATCTGGACTACCGTCCACGGAGTTGAATGCGGTTATGGAAAGACGGGTGCGATCGTTGTAGGAATGCCCCATCCACTCGACGCCTAACTGGTTGTCGCCGAGCTGGCCGAAGATGTTCCCATCACCGACGGGAATGAAGTGGAAGAGTTGGTACCCCGCGCCACTGGCTGAAAGCGTGAGCGACCGCTTTTCCGAAATAAAGCTGTCGAGTTCAAATTTCCCGACCTTTACGTTGAGCCATGGGCTGTTTAGAAGGTTGTCGAAGCGCACATTCGCGGACTCGAAGTGAAACGAACCGAGCTCGTCGGAGGAGGGAACGAACAGGAAGGAAATATTTTTCTCGAGGGTACCGCCGCTGAGGATGTCCAGTCCGCCGTGACTGAAACCGGTGTTGGTGATCTTCTGTTGCCCGGTTGGGCTCTGATCGGTTGCGACCCGGTTCACGCTCTCGCGGCTCCAGAAGGGCGTAAAGCGGAATGTGACGGGCCAGTACCCATTGTTTTGCCAGATGGGAGCGTCGCGATCGTTCATGAGCTGATAGCCGTTGTCTTTGAACTTTTGGCCGAAGTAATTCAGCATCGGCCAACTTTCATGACAGGCCGAACAGCGCAGGCCATACTTCCTGGCGAAAGCAGGCAACGCGCTCGCCGACTGGCTGGCGCCCAGGATCAGAAAGGCTAACGCGAAAGCAGCGGCGAGGACAGAGTTTAACCGCTGCGGCTTCTGACAGAGATGAGACTGCGCCCACATACGCATGCTGCACTCCTCAGACAACTTCATAGATTTTGCAAAAACGAAATGCTCACATAACGGGCAAAACGACAGCAGCCAAGCAACGGTCAAGCATAACCTCCGTTGCACAGCACCTGCGTTTCGGCAGAACTCAAAACTTTGTCCGGTGAAGTGGTCCAACCACTCACTAGCGGGTGGATACTACTACCCGATGGGATGAAGTGCAAGAGGGTTGCAAGATTTTTTTTACAAATTGTTTACATAGTGGCACGGGAGAGACCGGGACGATGGCGCTCGGGGTGCCTGAGCACAAGTTGACAGGGGCCAACCCAGCGTATGAGACTCTTTTTGGACAGGACACCGGAGCCGAACGTGATCTTGTACAAGAGTCGTCGAGGTACGGAGCTGAAGGGCCGTGCCGCGTTTCGTAGATTTGGTGTACTTTCCCCAAGTTGTTTCCGGGTGGGGGCTGCATTTCATCTGATTCTTCTGTTCATTGCCGTTGCGGCGGCGTTCCCAGCGCATGGTCGCGAAAAAGATGTTCTTCAGTACGGTGCCGGCCTGATCGTCAATCTTCCGGCGCCGGAGCCGGAAGTCGTCCAAGTTGTCGAAGATGTTGCGCAGAACACTTTCATCCGCGGAACCAAGGAGTACAACAAAGACGAGTACATTACCGGGGCGGTCGCGGCCAAGTCCACACCTGTGTTTCCGGCCTGGACAGAAGGCGGCAAGGTTTTCTACAAGGTGCGGGGGCAGGCGCTCGATCCGCGAAATTTCAAAAACAGCGGCGATGTTGGAACGCTGGCCGTGCGCTACGTCGTGCAACCGGAGGGCGACAAGAATACCGTGCTGCGAATTGACGCTGTGTTTGTGGACGATATTCGGCACAGCCTGCACCAATCGAACGGCTCAGTAGAAAGCAGCGAGTACAAGGACATCCAGGACCGCCTCGCAGCGGTCGAGTTGATGAAGAAGGAAACCGTCGAGGCCGAAGAAGCGAAACAGGAACGGTCGGCGAAGCAAAAATTCGGCATGGGCGATGACACAGTGCTGTTGAGCACGCCGCCGTCGACGGCGCCACCAATATCCCCTACGTCTCCGTCACCGATGCCGCAGCCGGCGGCGGCGTACGATCAATCTCCTGAATCGCTGGAACAGCACGTTGCGGAGTTGCGCCGGGAGGTGGAGCGACTGGTCAAGAAGCCCGGGGCGCCACTCAAGTCGGCTCCATTCCACACCGCGAGCACGCTGAAATCGCTGGAGCCAGGCGTCGAAGTGCTGATTCTGATTTCGACGCCTTACTGGTACGGGATCGAAACGCATGACGGACAGCATGGATGGATTCGACGCGACCAGCTGGACCAGATGCCATGACGCGGCGAAGTTTCCGAATCGCTAGCCGATGCGTTCGCGCTGCACTGGGGACTGCGCTTCCGCTGCTGATGCTTCTGGTGGCTGCGGCGCCGACCGGTAGCGCCCAAGCCGGCCCTTACGAGCGGACCTACCGTCAGTCGAAAAGCGCGGTGGAAAGAGCGCTGAAGGAGTTACAACCGTCCACTGGTGGACGACTGCCGGCGCTGGAGGGATTCGCCTTGCCTGGCGATCATCCCCTGAACCGCTACCAGCGAGCGTATTACCAATCTGCCGTGCAGGTGACTTCGACCGCGTCGGGCGGATCGGTGGTGCGGGTGACGACGAAAGTGACAGCATGGTATGGGGATTCAGTTCCATCCCGCTCGGGGTACCAACTCCTGACTTCGAATGGCCGGCTCGAAACCGATCTGCTGGACCAGTTAACCGATCTGCTGGCGACCAGCCCGAGTGGGACGAGTTCCAGTCAAAGTTTTCCGGCGGTTTCGGCTAGGCCTCCCTCAACTGCGGAAAAAGGAATTGAGAATAAGGGCACTGGGGAACCGACGATCTCGGCGCCAATGCCGAGGTCGCCGGAAACCGGGCGAAAGTTCCCGTCTTCGGCAGGCGCCGGTTTGTCTGCACAGCAACTGGCGGATTCCAAAAATTCGCTGAATCCCTCGGGTCGAACAGCAACAGATCAGGCAGCAACCGGCTTGCAGGCGGAGGCCGCGAGTCTGGAAGAGGTGCTTAAGAACCAGGCGCATCCGAAGAATCTGGTGGCGATAAAGAAATCAGGAACCCCGGTGGTTGCGACTCCCAGCTTGAATGGCAAGACATTGTTTCTGGCGAGCGCGCACGACGAGTTTGAGATGCTCGATTTCAATGCGGACTGGGTGCACGTGCGGATTTCCGGCCTGTCGCGGGGATGGATATGGCGCACGAGCCTGGAGATGCCGGAGGGCATTTCCGACATTCCGCAGGCAGGAGCGAGTGCCGTATTGGTTGCGGCAGATCTGTTCCAGGTGACGCGCGAAGAAACCGCGCCTTTCCCTGGAGATTGGGAGCCACTTCGGGGCAAGAGCGTGAAAATCATCTCGGTGCAGAAGATCCAGGAAAACGAGAAGGGCGGCGGCGCGCGGGCGAAGCTGGAATTCGCGAAGTCTTTGCTCGACAAGAACTACGCGGAACTGGCGGCAAAAGCGTCGGAGCTAGCCGGAGTTGTGCTGATCTTCGATTCAGTCGATGGCGGCATGATTGCTGCAACGCTGCCGACGGTTCAGCAATGGAAGGCGGGCACGTTGTCCGACGCAGCGCTTTGGCATCAATGTTATTTTGATCCGCCCGAGACGTTCAACGTTACCGGCCCTGCAGGCGGTCAGTAGTTGTCGCTGCCAGTTGCCAATGACTGCGTTTGGTGCGAGCATTTGATTGCATACAGGATGTTGCTTTTCATTTTGTCTTGACATCAAACAGATGGCGCGGTACGAATGCTGTCTTTTGGAATTCTCTGCTCCGTGGGGATTTTTACGCCGGTTTGATTAAGCCGCCGAACGAGGGCGGAAGGAAACAAGCAGTGAGTGTGGGGTCAACGTTGCAAAAATTCGTCTCTCTGGTGCGCGATTACGCCGAACTGACTAAGGCGCGCATTACGACTCTGATCGTCCTGACGGCATGGTGCGGCTACTTCCTTGGCGCTCACAAACTGGGTGTGTCGTCCTGGTCGGTGGGTCTCGTCCATGCCCTGTTGGGCGTGGCGCTGGTTTCAAGCGGAACGGCGGCATTGAATGAAGTGCTCGAATCGAGCGTGGATGCGCGGATGCGGCGTACGGCGCTCCGCCCTTTGCCTTCGGGACGGATGAGCAGAGCACACGCTGCCATCGTTGGACTGGCGCTTACTCTCGGCGGCTCAGCTTATCTGGCGATCTACGCCAACTTACTTACCGGCCTGTTAGTGTTCTTGACTTCACTGGTGTATCTGGCGGCATACACTCCGCTGAAAAAAGTTTCTCCCGTCTGCACATTTGTGGGCGCGTTCCCGGGAGCGATGCCGGTGGTGTTGGGATGGACGGCTGCGCGCGGAAGATTGGAAGCCGAAGCTCTGATTCTTTTTGCCATCATGTTCGTATGGCAATTTCCGCATTTTCTCTCGATTGCATGGCTCTATCGCGAGGACTATGCGCAAGGCGAGATCCGCATGTTGCCGGTGGTTGATTCCGATGGGAAGTCCACGGTGTGGCGGATTCTGGCCTACTCCGCAGGATTGATTCCGGTGAGCGTTCTACCGGTCGCGATGGGAATGGCGGGACGCGTGTATCTGGTTCGGCTCGTCGATTACTGCGGGCGACGATCATCTACCTTCCCGCGTTGTTTGCACTTATGATGGCTAACTCGGGCGGTTAGTGGCTGGGGAACTCATTTTTAAAACTATTTCACAGGACTTGCATCTTGCTGCGAAATGCAGGTCCCTCGCTTCGCTCGAGATGAATGTATGAAGAGTATTTCCTCGGGCGCGTCCAGCGTTACTCCAACTCCAGCTCAATTTTCTTTGCCGCCGGATCGAGGGTCGCGATCCTAAACTTGCGGATCTGACCCGCACGCAGACCTTCCGGTTCCGCTTCGCTGGCGGCAGGGCCGCTCTTCCAGCGTGACTGGAGCATCGAACCGAGCGACGACAGATCGGGCTTTGCGGAGGAAGACGGCGAGGGCTCAAGTTCTGCCTGCTTGTTTTCTTTCCTGGCGCTTTCCGCCGGGATGCGACACTTCGCCACTACGCCCTCGCCAAGTTCGACGCGAGCGCTCCCGCCGGAAATCTCGACCATGCGGCCCGTAACGATATCGCCTTCCTGATGTTCGGCAAGATATTCATCAAGACCGGTTGGAACCAGTTGTCTCATGCTCAGGCGTATGAGCCGCTTCTCGGTGTCGAGTGCAATCACTTGCGCCTTGACCACCTGCCCGGACCTCAGCACTTCCTGCGGGTGGTTGATGCGTTTTTCCGCGCTGATTTCGCTTACGTGGATCATGCCTTCAACGCCTTCCGTGAGTTGGACGAAGGCCCCGAACTTCGTCAGGCTCGTCACTGGCCCTTCAATTACCGTGCCGGGCGCAAATTTGTCCGGCACCACGGTCCAGGGATCGCCGAGCGCCTGCTTCAATCCGAGCGAGATGCGCCGCTCGGGAGCATTAACACTCAATATCACCGCTTCCACCGTCTCACCCGGCTTCACCACATCGCCCGCGGTCGGCACGCGCTTGGCCCATGACATTTCAGAAATATGGATCAGCCCTTCAATGCCGGGCTCAATCTCGACGAATGCGCCGAAATCCATGAGCCGCGTGACAGTGCCGCGCACCCGTTCGCCAGCTTTGTATTTATCGGCGATCGCGTCCCACGGATGCGGTTGAAGCTGTTTTATGCTGATTGCAATTCGCCGCTTGTCGGAATCGATTTTGATGATCACGGCTTCGATCTGCTGGCCCGTGGAGAGGACGTCCGACGGCTTGTTGATGCGACGCCATGAAATTTCGCCGACATGAAGCAGGGCGTCCGCGCCGCCGATATCGACGAACGCGCCGTAGTCGGTCAGGCTGCGGACCTCGCCTTGCACGGTATCGCCTTCTTTGAGCTCCGAATAGCGGCGCTCCTTGCCGGCACGTTCTTCGTCTTCCGCTATGGCGCGGCGATCGACCACCACGTCCTCCTCGGCCACATCGAGTTTGATGACGCGGCAGCGAATTTCCTGCTCGACCAGCTTCTCCATTTCAGACGCGTCGCGGGTTCCGCTGCGCGAAGCGGGCATGAAAGCTCGCACTCCGACATCTACGCTCAACCCGCCCTTGACCACGCCCGTCACGGTGCCGATGATCGTCGACTTCTCTGCGAAGGCCTTCTCGAGCGAGGTCCAGTCGGTTGGACGCTCGACTTTTCCACGGGTCAGCTCGTAGTAGCCTTCCGGATCGCGCCCCTTGACCGTGACCTGCATCCTGTCGCCAGGCTTGGGCGGCTTGTCCGCCGGAAATGCCGTGAGCGGCAGAACGCCTTCCGTTTTGAATCCGATATCGAGAACGACGGAGTCGGCGGTCAGGATAATCACTGTTCCTTCACGTCTCTGATTGCCGCCTTCGCCCTTCCGGGAATGACTCTGTTCGTACTCGGAAAAAATGTCTTTGAACGACTCGACCGAGGATGATTCGGTCGGCTCTGGGACTGGCGTGGATTCCGGTGCGCTCGGATTGGACGGGTTTGGTTCGGAGGTGCCTGGATTGGACATGAGGAGTTTACAGCTCTGCGGTGTGATCCCGCTTAGGATAACACCGGCGAGGGTCGATTCGGGAGGTGTTAGGTAACGGGGAGGCGAGACCGCGCAGGGAAAGTGTCAGCACGCTCGTGACTTCCAGACCAAGAACAATTCCATGGATGTCCATGTCCTCAGTCAGCTCTTGATTGGAAGCGAGCGCGCCGCACATCTCCCGGAACATCTGCTCATCGAGGGCAATCACGGCGATCGAATGCCGCTCTGCTGGCGGGGTATGGCGATCGCGGTAGGGTTGGGGGCCATGGGCACTCGGGATCAGCGCCGGATTATTCCGCAATATTGAGGTTAAGTGTTGAGACGAATAGCTTTAGCCTAACTCCTCCCGTCCCCGCCTAAGTGGTGTTTTCTTTCTAAGTACCGTCTTTGCTGGATAGCAAACAACTTCGGAATCTTGTTGAATGCTGGTTAAGGCGTAGAGCAGAAACGCGTGCCGTCAGCCTTGCGGTGCATTTGAAAAAAGGGGTTAAGGAGGCGAAGACTTCTCACAGAGTTAGGCATTAATCGGAACTCAAACCGTCCATTGTGGCGAGAGTACTGTTGCAAGGAAGCGGTTTGCGTGACACGGCAGTTAAACATAAAACTACGGGAGATTTTCAAATGAAAGCAACGTTGCTTCTAATAGTGTTCGCACTCGCTTTACCCCTCACCGCTTTCGCCGACGGAATCACTCTTACCAATCGATTCGGCAGTATCGCGATTTCGAATGCGGGCATCACGTCTATGCACTCAGAACTGATGACCTTCAACGGAATTGCGGCCAGTCACGGACACTCTCTTGGCGCGGTGACCTTCTCGACGGGGGCGTTGATCAGCGGAAGCCTTGCAGCCGGCGGAACATTTTCCAGCGTAGGTTCGACATTTGTTGTGACTGGACGGGCAAACGGCGTTCCAAAGGGTACCATCTTTACCGGCGCGTTCACGGGTCCGATTATGTGGACGTTAGTGAGTAATCACGGCACTCTGACTTACACTCTCAGCGGCACCGTCTCCGGGATGCTCTACACCGGAAGAACGGTCAGCGCTACCGTCACGGAGACAATCTTCACCACCAGTCAACAGCTTAACAAGGGCGTTGGTCACATCGGTGGGGGAACTATAGGATTCGCTACTCCGGAGCCAGGTACTTTGGGTATGCTGGGCACGGGACTTGCTGCTATCGCGGGACTGTTTAAGTTTAAGTTTTTCCGGGCAGAGCAACACCCTCTCTAGGGTAGGGGGCTTGTGGCTTGGGAAGCGTCCGCTGATGCTCTCGCGATGGTCTGGGCCGGAGCCCGGACCTGTTGTCGCTAGAGCAGCGGCGGATGCTGATGACCGGTCGCGCGTTACTGACTTTCCAGAGCCACTCTCACTTTGGTGAGCAGAGAGTCCTTGGTGAAGGGTTTCTCCAGCAAGGTTGCGTCGTTTTCAAGCACCCCGTGTTCGGCGATCAGATCACTAGTGTAACCGGACATGAAGAGCAATTTTACGTGCGGCAGAAACGCCCGGATTGCCGTTGCTAATTCGCTACCACTCATGCCGGGCATGACCACGTCGGTCATCAACAAATCGATGGGTTGTCCATGCTCCTGCGCAAGATGAATTCCTTCCTTGCCCTCCGACGCCTGGAGGACCGTATAGCCGTTGCTTTCCAGGAACCCTGCAACGAGTGCGCGAAGAGGTTCCTCATCTTCCACAACCAGGATGGTCTCGAATCCTCTGGCTTGCTTTACAGGTTTTGAATGCTCGATGGTTGGGGCTTCGTCAACCCGCGGCAGGTAAATCTTGAATGTCGCGCCCTTTCCTGGTTCGCTGTATACCCAAATGGAGCCGCCGCTCTGGTTCACAACGCCATGCACCATCGAGAGTCCGAGCCCTGTGCCTTTTCCTGGTCCCTTGGTGGTAAAGAAAGGCTCAAAGATCCGGACCATGGTGTCCTGATCCATTCCAAATCCTGTATCGCTCACTGCCAGTAAGACATAAGAACCGGGTCGAACCGAGGGATGACTGTCAGCAAATGTCGCGTCCAAGTCGGCGTTGCTCGTCTCGATGGCGAATTTTCCACCTCGAGGCATGGCATCACGAGCATTCACGGCCAAGTTCATGATAATTTGTTCAACCTGAACTAAATCCGCTCTCACATTGCCCAGCGATGCTCCCGGAGTGAAGATCAGTTCGACGTCCTCCCCAATCATGTGGCGCAGCATCGTGTTCAAGTTATCCACGACGGCATTGAGATTAAGAATTCGTGGTGTCAAGACCTGCTGTCGGCTAAACGCCAAAAGCTGGCGCGTTAGCGAAGCGGCACGTTGCCCTGCCTTCTTTATTTCGTCAACCCCCTTACGCGCTGGACCAGTTTCAAAGCGCTCTTGTAAGAGTTCGCTGTAGCCGATGATAACGCCGAGCATGTTGTTAAAGTCATGTGCCAGACCACCGGCTAGTCTGCCAACCGCTTCCATTTTCTGAGCCTGCAGAAACTGCTCCTCCAAACGCTTCGCTTCCGTAATATCGTGAATTATCGCCAATACACAGGGCGCTCCATCCAAATCGATCAGCTCAGCTGAAACGTCCGAAAGTCTGATGTCTCCAGAACGTGTTCTGAGCTTCGCTCGAAACGCAATGATTCTTCCCGATTCAGTCAACTGCTGGCGCATTGCGGCGCGCTCATCTGGGTCAACCCAGATCTCCAGTTCATTCGTAGTACGACCGACCACATCCCCGCGCCCGTATCCCGTTATCTGAAGGAATGCGTCGTTGACGTCGAGATAGCGCGACTCAGTCACGGTGATTATCGTGATCCCCAGGGGGCTGGATCGGAAGGCTTTACCAAATCGCTCTTCCGACTGCCTTAGTCTCTCCTGATTTCGTTTCTGGTCGGTGACGTCGTGAGCGAGGACGAGTTCAGCTTGTCTTCCACGAAAGGGCAGCGCGTGGCTTGTGATTTCAACATCAATGACAGCGCCATCTTTTTTGCGGTGTCTCCACACCTCGATGCTGTTAAGGCCTCCTCCCGGCCGCGGGATGGCTTGGAGAAGGACGGGAGTGTCCTCCTCCGGTCTTATGTCTTTGATCGTCATCGCGAAGAACTCCTGCCGCGAGAAGCCGTAGTGTCTTACGGCGGCTTCATTCACAGCCAGAAAGGCCAGAGTTTCGCGGTCGAAAACCCACATGGGCAACGGATTGGTATCGAATAAGAGCCGGTACTGCTGCTCTGATTCCCGTAGCTCGTTTTCGGCCCGGTCGCGCTCCAGACGCAGCTGCTTCTCTTCCAGGGCACGCCGACACGCCCGCGGAAGGCGGTCCAGTTTATCCTTGAGCACATAGTCGGTAGCTCCTTCCTTGATGCACTGCACTGCGATGTCGTCGCCCAGAGTGCCGGTGACAAGAATGAATGGAATGTCAAAACCTGAGCTCCGTACCCAGCGTAGGGCATCCAAACCAGTCCAGTCCGGCAAGCGATAGTCGGCGAGTATGAGGTCGTATCGCTGAGAGTGAAGCTGTTCGATGAATTCTTTCGAAGTGGAGACTACTTCGCTGTCTATATCAAATCCTGCTCGGGCCAACTCCCGCAAAGACAGTTTCGCGTCAGCGCTGTTGTCCTCGAGCAGCAATATTCTCTGGCGGTCACGCTTTTGCGACGTCATGCCCTTGTCTCCGCTCAAACTTCCCGGTGGAGTTGAGAGCTCAGAGTTGAGAGAAGGGACAAATCCACGGTTCGAATTGACGTCGTATCCGGAAGTTGGAGCAAAGGGCTCACCAGTTTTGTCCAGACCACCCATGGAACCATCTAATTCCTAATGAACACGGCCGACCCACGGGTTGGCGAAATGTGAGGATCCTGTTTCGCACTTGTTTCCGGAGGTTCGACCGGTTGCAGACCCATCTCGAGCAACTGACAGGATCATGCCTGCCCGCACAACCAGTGAGTACAGACCGCGTCTAGTGACGCCAAATCCGGGGAAGGATCGCATGTTCAAAGATCGCGTTAAAATCAACCTATATCACAATAGGATGATGCCAAGCTCCATCGTTGCATACTTACGAAAATGGAACAGCGCCAAAGTGGACCTCTGTGGCGTCGGGGTTTCAATATGGCATGCCAAAAGTTCGGCACGGTTGCCGGAGCCTCGGCACGGTTGCCGGAACTTCGGCGCGGTTGCCCGAATGTTGGCATTTTCGGCATGTGTTTAGCGCCGATGGCTCTTTTTTGTCGAGCATCTGTCCTGTTTCCGTCGATCGCGCGTTCTATATTCCGATGTTCACGCGGAACGGCGTGACAGAGCCGATTGGCTTTGATACGCTGGCCGGCAAGCCAAAAAATGCGTCGGTCGAGCTAAGCACGCTGGTGTTGAGAGCGGTAGCGCGTGCCGTTGCCAGTCGAGGTTGTTCAGTGACCGAACATCAATCCCCCAAGCTTCTGGCAATTGACGATGATGGACAGAGCCTGGAGTTCATCAAAGATGCCCTGGCCCACGATGGCCTAGAGATTCTCACGGCTAACGATCCCCAGGTCGGCTTGGAGATGTTCAAACGGACTCGTCCCCAAATCGTACTTCTTGACCTAATGATGCCGGGAGTTCACGGATTGGAAGTATTGGAGAGGATCCTCGCTGCGGATCCGGGCGCGGATGTCATTCTAATGACCGCGCATTATTCTACCGAATCAGCTGTCGAGGCGGTTCAGAAAGGAGCCAGTGATTATCTTAACAAGCCGCTTAACGTGGAGAAGCTTCGACGGCGGGTTGCGGCACTGTTGTCGGACGCTGCGAACCGTCAGAAGACCCACCAACTTGAGCACGAACTACTCGATGCCTGTCAATTTGAGGGGATAGTAGGACGCAGCCCGTTGATGCTTGAGGTTTTTGCGAAAATTGCAAGAGTCGCCCCACATTTCCGAAATGTCCTCGTAACCGGAGCTACGGGAACCGGTAAAGAGTTGGTGGCGCACGCCCTGCATCATCTAAGCCCGGCTTCTTCGGGCCCTTTTGCTGTCTGCAACTGTTCGGCAATTGTTGAAACATTGGTCGAGAGTGAACTATTCGGCTACGTGCGAGGTGCATTTACCGGCGCTACTCAAGACAAGCTTGGGGTGTTCGAATATGCGAATCGCGGCACCGTGTTTCTCGATGAGATCGGTGAGTTACCTTTGGCGGCACAAGCAAAGCTGCTCCGCGTTTTGCAAAACAGTGAGATCCAGCGCGTCGGTTCGCCTGTTCCCAGAACAGTCGAAGTGCGCGTGATCGCGGCCACGAATCGCGACCTGCGGTCACTGGTAAGCGAGGGCAGGTTTAGGGAAGATCTTTATTACCGGTTGACGATGGTCAATATCATGCTGCCCCGCTTGGTGGACAGACGAGAGGATATGCCCCTGTTGCAGCGACATTTCCTGGAGAAGTTTGCAGCGGAGTTCAAGAAGCCAGTGACGGGCATAACGCGTCGGGCACAAGCACGTATGGGGATTTACTCGTGGCCGGGCAACGTCCGTGAGCTTGAAAATGTCATTGGCAATGCTTGCATGATGGTAGATGGGCCTGTTATTGACATCGGAGATCTGCGAGAACTCCTACACGGCGCGCCCGGGGATATTGTTGGGCAAGACGAGGATCTGATTTCTCTGGAGGTGTTGCAAAGGCGGCATGCGATGCGCGTGTTGGAACGTGTGGGTGGGAACAAGTCGCAGGCAGCCGAGATTCTGGGCATATCCCGCGCAACACTGTACCAGTTTCTCGCCCAACTAAAGGTCGGGAACGGAAGCTAAGAACCGCACCGACTGAGCGAGGATTGCACAGAGTGTTCAGGATTAAGACACCCAAAAGGACTCCGCGCCGTTTCAACTTTGTCCTGCACGGTCACAGATCATTGAAAAATATGGGCAGTTCACCGGGGGCCTCTCTGCCCATGCTCTTGGCCTTATTCGTGCTAGTTGGAGTTGCGTAGAAAATGAGAGTTAGCTGGGCAACGACGTTAATCGACGTCGATGATTGGGTAACCACCCGAACTGGGATCCGGTCCCGATGGCAAGCCTCCCGTTTCTAACCGCGCCTCGCATTTATCTTCAAATCATACCCTTATGCGCACCAGCGAGGCGCGGTGTTTCTTTCGAACCCCACCGTCTGTGCGCGAGACAACTTCAGTGTCAGTTAATGCCTCGTAGAATTGGTGACTTGAAAATCACACCAATGACGTGCGGAGGCTCGTGTTCCCGATTTCGGAAAGCTAAAAAATCTTTTGCTCCAATAAGCATTTGGGGCTTTAATCTGAGATCTGCGAGCCAGAAGTTGCCGATGGTGGGTGCATGCAGAGTCCAAATCCTCGCGTAGATCGACTCAAATCCTCCGCCGGGATGGTAGGAATCGGCGTTTCCCTGCTTGGGGTCGTTGTCCTCGTTGGCTGGGCATTCGATATCCAAGCACTGAAGAGTGTCTTCCCTGGTCTAGCCACAATGAGAGCGAACACGGCGTTGGGGCTCTCGCTTGCCGGAATCGCTCTAAAACTTGCAACGCAAGATACTCCACAGGCGTGGCGACGCCAGGCTATTCAGGCACTCGCAGGCGTCGTAACCCTGATCGGCCTGCTTACACTTTGCGAATAC